>Ga0070697_100004100_pt1 | contig 11166 bp, 8 predicted proteins | sample KBSK1501metaG_FD_65475 | JGI IMG/M metagenome (GOLD analysis project Ga0070697, IMG submission 65475) | Corn, switchgrass and miscanthus rhizosphere microbial communities from Kellogg Biological Station, Michigan, USA - KBS K1-50-1 metaG | ecosystem: Host-associated > Plants > Roots >... | reverse complement strand
GCACGACTTCGCAGTCCCCGGTCGCTTCGCTCCCTTGGACTAGGCGCTAAAGTCGTGCCCTGATACGTTAGGCCGCTGCGACAATCTCGTTCTGCTCAGACTACTGCGTGACCACCGCTAGCTCACCGCAAATTTTCGCGCCATGCCCAGCAGGATCTGAAACAGCAGTAGCCAGCGCTTCACGTTGGCAGTCATGAGGAAATTTTCCTTCACGTGTTCGTGACCGTTGCGGCCGAGCTGGTCGGCGAACTCGGGATGCGTTAGCAGATAACGAATCTGGTAAGCGCAGCCCTCAACCGAGTGCACCAAGACGCCGGTGAGCTTGTGGACTACCTGCGTAGGGATGCCGCCAACCGCTCCGGCAATCACCGGCTTGCCCTTCCACAGCGCCTCAGTCACGGTGAGGCCGAAGCCTTCACGCAACGACTTCTGCACCACAATGGTGGAAGCACGCTGCAGGGCATTGATCTCCAGTGCCGACCAGGGCGGAAGATTGAGGATGATGACGTCCGGGTCCTCACCAGCGGCATCCATTACCTCTGCAAGCACGGCTGCGCCTTCGGGATCATCAGTCGCGCCTCCGCCCGCCAACACGAGCTGGCAGTCCACGTATTTCTTCGCCTGCTGGTAGGCCTGGATTACGCCCACCGGGTCCTTCAGCCGGTCAAACCGCGAAATCTGCGTGACGATGGGACGCGTGCGATCGATGCCGAAGTCATCGCAAACCTTCTGCACATACCCCGGATCCAGGTCCTTGTTCTTTTCGGAGAGCGGATCAATGCACGGATAAAACAAATATTGCGGAATCGATAGCTGCCGGGTGAAGGCCGGCGAAGAGAAGATGGCCGCGTCGTACTGCTCCACGAAAGGCCGCAGGAAATTCCAAACCTGCATGTTGGGGTTTGAGAGGTCGATGTGGCAGCGCCAAATCCATTTGCCGCGGTCACGCTTGGAGCGGATCAGGCCCACCGGCTGCGGGTCATGAATGACGAACAGGTCTTCAGTGAACTCCATGCGCTGCCGGTTCTGTTCGTTGTACATCATGAATATGTCGAGGATCTCTTTGGTCACCAGGTACTCGCCGCCGTGCAGCGCGTTATGAAAGCCCTTGGTCACTTCGAAGAAGTCGTTGCCGCCGGTAATTACCTCCCACTTGGTGTGCACTTCGAGTTCTTCCATGAGCGGAATCAGGCGGTTCAGGATCTCGGCAACTCCTCCGCCTACAGCGGTGGAATTGACCATCTTCACTGTCTTACCACGCAAGTGGCGCGCCAGGAAGCGAAGCTCATCGACCTCAGCCTTGCCGATGATGGGTTCGTAATCTTTCAGGCGCGGCGGCGGTGGTGGTGGCGGCGGCGTCTCCGAGATCTTGTACTTGCGGCGTTCACGAGACGGCGGAACCGGCAGGGTAGTGGTGCGCCGGTCTTTTTCAGGCGCCTCTACGCGGTTCTCCACCGCAACCGTGGTCTCGCTGCTCTTCTGCGTACTGTTCCCATTGGCGGCCTCAGTAGTCTGCTTCTCGTCTCGGTTCTGCTTCAGGTCTCGTTCCGTCATCCGTTCTCCTCGACAGGGTTAGGCGCGCCTTAAGTAAGGGCGCTCTCCAGGATCTTCAGGATTCGCCGCCGCACATCCTGCAGCGTGGAGGTATAGATATCAATACGGTTCAGCTTGTCGGCCAACGCACCCATATCGAGCTCCTCCTCCAACCATACAGAGAAATCGTTGGAGTTGAGCTTCAGCCGCAACCGTGCGTCGATGAAATGATAGTGAATGCTGTGCAGGCTCACCCGGTTCAGGCTCTCAATGAATTCTGCCAGATTCCGGGCCACAAAAGGGGTGGGGATGACCACGGTGTCGCTGGCGCAAAAATAAAAGGGCTCGAAGGCTGCCCGCTCCCGCGCGCGCGGGTTTTTCTTCAGGTAGTCATCTACCGTGTTCACGAGAGTTTCGCGCAAAGTCTTGATCGAGGTAAATTCGCGGACGTCGATGGCTGAGAGAATTTCCGCCAGACCGACCTCATTGCAGGCGGCGAAGGCCCAGTGCGCAAAATCATTGGAAAAGCCTTCGCGAATGTAATGGTGCTCCTGCAAAGTCTGAAAAGTGTGCTGGAAAATCACGTCGTCTGGGCATTTACGGAGCGCTTCCGCGAATTCACCCAAGTTGGTGGCCCGGTCTCGTCCAATGCGGATCAAGTGCGACGCGGAGTTGAAGTAAAAAGGTGAGCGCGCCCAGCGAAGCTGGGTGCTGCCTGCAAGCGCTGTCGCCATGCCATTCGCCTCTCTATAACTATATGTAGTTGGACCTTCGACGTTGGATGGAGTTGCCGCCGAAAAGTTATTGGATGCTTCGGCCACCCCGGTCGTTGTCACAGAAAGCAGATCACCCCCGGATCCAGCAACTGCCGATTTCGCTGGTATGAGCTCTGTTTGTGGATAAGAATTGAGCGGAGGATGTGGGTCGAAGCACGCCCCGGTTCGGCCTTCAGCGCCCCTGTGTGCCCTGAGCCACGCCCCTTCCCAAAGAACTTCCCATGCCACATCAGGTAAACGAGCTGCTGCTGGAACTCTTCGTCATTTTTGTCTGGACGAAGTTCTTCGGAGAGGTGTTTGAGCAGCTTCGCATGCCGGCCGTGTTGGGAGAAATTCTGGCTGGTGTGGTGCTTGGGCCTTACGCGACTGGCTTGATCCAACCTTCAGAGACTCTGCGCTCCATCGCCCAGATCGGCGCCATCTTCCTTCTTTTCACCGTGGGCCTTGAGACCCATCCCAAGGAGTTGATTCGGGTTGGCAACAAGGCCTTGCAGGTAGCGATAGCCGGCATCGTGGTGCCTTTCGCGCTGGGCTTCGGATACATGTTGCTGCGCCATGAACCCGCGCACCAGGCAACGTTTGTCGCCGCGGCTATGGTCGCTACCAGCGTGGGTATTACCGCGCGGATCATGCACGACATGAACGTGATGAATACGCGGGCAGCGCGCATCATCATGGGAGCGGCGGTGTTCGACGACATTGGCGGCATGATCCTGCTGGCAGTAGTGGTAGCCCTGGCTGCAGCAGGCCCCGTGGACTATTTGCAGATCGGCATCGTTATCGCCGAAGCAGTTGGATTCGCGTTGTTCATGCTGTTCATCGCTCCGCGCGTGCTGCGCCGGGTAGAGCCGGAACTGGAACGCCTGCAGAGCCGCAATTCACAACTAATCCTGGCGCTTGCCATTTGTCTTGGACTCTCGGTGGCGGCGGAGCGCATTGGGCTGGCAGCGATTATCGGCGCCTTCTTCGCCGGCATGGTGTTCGCGGAATTTGCCGGACAGTGGAAACTGCAGCCGCGAGTAAATGCCATCAATGAATTTCTGGCGCCTTTCTTCTTCTTCTCCATGGGCGCCCAGCTCAACCCGCAGGTATTCACCGGTGATTTGTGGAAGACTGCGATTGTGGTCTCGCTGCTGGCGATCGTGTCGAAAGTGGTGGGCTGCGGGCTGCCGCTCCTCAAGGAAGGACGTATGACCGCGCTGCAGGTGGGGATTGGTATGACACCCCGGGGCGAAGTGGGGTTGATCGTGGCGCTGATCGGCCTGCAAATGAAAATGATTTCGGATTCCGCCTACGCTGTGGTGATCTTCATGACTGCCGCCACTACTCTGTTTGCGCCACCGGTGCTGCAATACCTGTTCACTGCTGAGGCGCGTACGCGTCCCCGCCCGCCCGGATATTTGCCGGAGCGCAGGGCGGCCAAAGCGCAAGATGCAGAGGCGCCACCTAGCTTGTCGCCGGTGGAGTAGTGCGGATTCGCTCATTTTAGTTATTGTCCGATCCGTCGTACGGCACCAGCACTCGTTTGTCTCCCAGGTCACGCTTTCCAGTTTCCGCACGCAGCAGCTCGAGACCCGCCGGAGTAGCCCGATAAAAACCGACACCTATGCCACTGGGATGTGAACTGGCGGAGCTCGGAAAAGCAATGGAAGCAGAAAGTAGGCCGCACTGCTTGCCGTGTTGATCCTCAATCCCGGCAGCAATCTCACGATTCACCAGGATCCTGCCTTGAGGGTCAAGCTCATGTACAAAAAGTTTCCAGCCCGATGTCGCGTCAGAGCGTAACGGCTTCCATGAAATACGAAGGTTGGTGATGCCATTGTTACGGTACATGCGCAACGACTCGAGCTCAAATTTGTCTTCGAAAACCACTCGCCTGAGTGCCGGAGGCGCCGACGCAGAGGGCAGGGCTTCCGCCGACACCAAGCAAGGACTCTGGTTCGCTTTCACGAAAGCTTCCCGCCAGGTGTGCTGGTTCTGAAGAGCTGCAACCGCCTTACGAAGCCGGTCGCGATCGACGACCTGCAAGAGAAGAAGCGAGCTCTCGGAAGTCCTTCGCAGGCCGTTTGATTCCGGTCTGTCCGACAGGGCCGCTTGAAACAGCAGCGATTCTTCGTGGAAATCGTCGATTCCGGTTTGGGAAAGAATATGCCGGCGGGCATCGCTGTCGTTTAAGGGCTTGATGAGAAGGTAGTCAGCCGTTACCAGGTCGGAAATCCGAATAGCAGTTGCGCTCTCCCAACTGATTGGGAATTGAATTGTGAATGAGGGCGCTTCGGGGTTCAACAGCGAAGCGTAGTAGCCCACACTTAAGAAGGAAAATAGCTTTCCGCTGTTGTCAAAGGCGTAGAGCCGGATGTTTCTTCCGGCCTTTCTGGATTCCGCCAGCAGTTCTTGTGCTTGCGCCACCTCGGCGTCGCAGCATCCAGCCGAAAGATATACGCCACTCACTTTTTGCCAGGCTGGAGAAGGATCGGTTTGTGCGAGCAACAGCGCCAGGTTGAGTACCTGCACCCCAGCGACGATTACCAGAACCTGCGTCAGGCGGCGATAACGCTCCATTAGGACCAGAGCTATAGGCATGGTAAACACCGCCGCCATCATGGCCAGTGGCATGAAGAAACGCACCTGAGTGATCACAGCTTCATGGAGCCAAAACCACACTCCTACCGCCAAGGCCAGCACTGCTGAGAGCAAGAGAGCGAATTCCACCCTGCGATCCAGCGAGCTGCGCACTCGAGGGTCTTTGCGCCCGAGTGCCGCCACGATGCATAGCACGACCGCCCCAGCGAGCAGCGGGTAGCCTAAGCTGCAACTCAGAAAATCGCGCAGAAGCGGCACAGTGATCGGTATCCAGTACTCGGTCCGGATGATGCGCAGGGCGGTCCGTCCGTATTGGAGGTTAGAAGCGGAGAGATAGGTCGACTTGAAGCACGCGATAAGAGTCACGCCGTAGATAAGCAATAGAACAGCAGAGCCCCGCACGATCCGCGACCGAATTTGGCTAAGCGAACCGGCGTGGAACCAATGAACCACCACTGAAAGCACCCAAGCAGCTGCTATCAATGCCATGGTCAGAATGCCGGCAGGCTTGATCAGCAGGCAGAAGCTGGCGAGCGTGAACGCTGTGCTAAACCACTTCAGCGACAGATTCGCGACGCCGCGTACCGCGGCGGCGGCGGCCAGCGCTGAAACTCCACCCAGGAATGCATCAACCAGGCCCCAGTAGTACGTGGGAACTGCCCAGTCGTGGAGGGAATAGTCGGTGTATTCGAAATGATAGAAGAAAGGCAAAGTAGAGAAAAAAATCGCCCCCAGCGCCAAGAGCCAAAGCCGCACAGCGGATCGTGCTGCCGAGTACCCCGCGATATATATGGCGGTTAGGAAACACAAGACTGGTATGAATACTGAGCGAAAATGAAAGCCCCGAAAATCGTCGTCATAGCCGAAGGGATATGACATCAGCACGGTCCCCGGCGGACGATATGAGGGGGGTGCGCTCAGCGGATTTACGAAATTCTTGCCGCCAAGGTGCTGCCAAACATTTTTGGCTTTTTGAAAATACGCCAGCCCGTCGTAAATGGGTGGCACATGGGATCGTTCAGCGTGCCGCCATATGGCCCAACCCAGGAAGATAATCCAGAGGAGCACAATGGCCTGGGAAGCAATCCGATGCCTTGTGGTGCTGGCTGTGGTGGCTGCGTTCACGAGCGACATTGGCTGGATGCGAACACTGCTGGTTTCTTGAGTAAGATTGATACGGGTTTTAACGACCTTACGCGCGCTGAGAATCCTTACTATGATATTTGTACGGTTAGCATTAATCGCAATATGTTTCGTGGCTGGATTGTGGAGTACTTTAGCCTCCGACCAGAAAAAGAACACTATCAAACAGATTTTTTGGCATCAACACCTGCGAGTGCCTGCCGGACAACGGGTGCTAGGCGTGATCGATAACCCGGCGGACGTTGCCGAACTCAAAGTGCAGCGAGATTCGGTGTTGGGTCTGAGCGGATGGACCGTAGCTACCAATCGCGGCAGTCGCGTGCAGCGCCTTGCCATACTTGTAGACGGTGTAGAAGTCGCACAGGTTGTTGATTTCTTCTCTCGTCCCGATGTCTCTGACGCCTACAACCGTCCTGATTTTGAAAACAGCGGTTGGCGAGCGATGGTTCCCCTCTCCGGACTGCAACCGGGCAAGCATGTTCTCCAGGCTCGTGCCATAGCCAGCGACGGCGGCAGCGGCGATCTGCCTTCGATCGTCCTGCACGTACAATAATTGTCCTGTGTCCACGGCTGCCCCAAACCCAACCACGACGCAGCATCCATCAGCAACACCTGACACCGCCCAGCGATACAGTTCATTGGTTTTCGTCGTCATATGCGGGGGTGCGCTGATCTTCAGCGCTTGGGCACTTCAGGTTGGTTGGCGGAACTCGATCACCAACGCTTACAGTTTTCGCCAGACCCAGACCGCAATTACCGCGCGATCGATTCAGGAGGGTGGGCCGCTGGTCAACTATGAACTTCCCGTCCTCGGTCCACCATGGACGGTTCCTTTCGAATTTCCGCTCTACCAGGCTTTAGGCGCTTGGTCGGCTCGGCTACTTTCAACCAACCTAGAGCAGACGGGGCGGGCCATTTCACTTCTGTTTTTTGTCGCCGCACTGTGGGCGGCCTGGCACTGCCTGACATACTTCCGTTTAGGAAAACTGGAGCGCGCGATTGTGCTCACGCTGGTTGCGACCAGCCCCTTCTACATCTTCTGGTCACGGGCGTTCATGATTGAGTCGACGGCCCTGTTTTTCTCGCTGGCTTATCTGGCTCTGCTACTGCGCGCCTTGCGCGCATACGACGAGTCGAGACGGTGGCTTTTGGTCGCGACTGGGTTGACCGGAAGCTTAGCCGGAATGATCAAAGTCACTACCTTCGTCACTTTTTTTCTGGCCGGAATTGCTGCCATTGCATGGGGCTGGTGGAAGCGCCGCCAGTCCGGAAATCTCACGTTCCACATAAAGCTGTTTCTCGCTGCCTCAGCCCTTCCATTTCTCATCACCAGTGCATGGACGCACTATGCCGATTCCGTAAAGGCAAAGAGCCCCATGACGGCTTGGCTGACCTCGACCGCTTTGACCGCGTGGACCTTTGGACCGGTTGGGCAGCGGTTTCACCCAGGCAACTACCACGCCTTCGGCCCGGTGATTGATTCGCTGCTGGGAAACCGCATTGTATTTGCGCTGATCTTGTTGGGATTGGTGTTTGTTCGTGGCCGGCGGCGGGAGATTGCTATCTGCCTCGCCCTTTGGGCCAGCAACATCCTGATTTTTTTTAACCTGCACTACATACACAGCTACTACGCTTACGCCAATGGCATCTTTCTGATTGCCGCCTTAGGATTTTTGATCGTGGCGCTCTATGAACGCGGCGGCGGATGGCGATGGGCGGCAGCATACATGCTCGCATTCTGCATGGGGGCATTTGCCGTCCGCTTTTTTCTCGACTTCTACGGCTGGCAGCGTTTCAACGGCTCAAGCACCGGCGCGGCCGCCGATGTCCTTAAGCGGGTCACCGATCCGGAAGATGTTCTGCTGATCTACGGTCTGGATTGGTCTCCTGAGCTGCCCTATCTGGCGCACCGGCGCGCGATCATGAATCGCTACGGTTTCGGCGATCATCCGGGGCTGCCTTTCACGCTCTCCCACCTTGCCCCCAGAAAGCTGGGAGCAGTGCTTATGTGCGGCATTTACAGGAATTCTGCCGCACCCATGGAGGACCTCTTGACCCGCCTCTCGTTCGGCAATCGCTACGCCACAGCATCCGACTGCGACATCTATCTCCCGAGAAATGGGCCATCGCCTACCGCTTCTCCGGACCGTGTGGGAACAAAAGCGGCCCGGCCTTCTTCAGAGAAATAGAACTCGCGCTTGGAGATCGGTGATCGTGCAGTTCCATGCCACTCGCCTGTTTATAATCACCCGCTGATTGCGAGGAGCAACCATGGCTCGATTGCAGGGACGTGTAGCGCTGATTACCGGCGCATCGCAGGGCATTGGACGGGCATGCGCGCTGGCGTTAGCGGCTGAAGGCGCGAAGGTTGCGGCTGCAGCGCGCAACGAAGAAAAGTTAGCTGCGGTAGTGCAGGAAATTTCGCGGGCCGGTGGCGAAGCCGCCGCGTTCAAAATGGACGTTGCCGATGAAGATCAAATCAAGGCCGCCACCAAGGCCGCGATCGAGAAGTTCGGCAAGGTCGACATACTCGTGAACAACGCCGGCATTACGCGCGACACCCTGGTGCTGCGCATGAAACGCGCCGACTGGGACGCGGTGATGGCCACTAACTTAACCGGCGCCCACCTCACAATTCAGGCCGTGCTCAGCTCCATGCTGAAACAGCGATGGGGCCGGATCATCAACATCACCAGCATCTTTGGGCAAATAGGACAGACCGGCCAGGCGAACTACGCTGCCGCCAAGGCAGGGTTGATCGGCCTGACCATGGCCGTGGCACGCGAAGTGGCCTCGCGCAACATCACCGTGAATGCGGTCGCTCCCGGCTATATCGAGACCGCCATGACCGAAGGCTTAGCGCCCGAATTGAAGGAAGCGGTGACAAAGATGATCCCGCTGGGTCGGGCCGGCAGCGACGCCGACGTTGCACATGCGGTCCGCTTCCTGGCGTCAGACGAAGCCGCCTATATCACTGGACACGTACTGAATGTAAACGGCGGGATGTTGATGGGATGAGTCAGTTCTGGTTCAACAGCGTGTCCAACAGGCGAGCGATTTTGGCTTGCTCGGTCCGCTCCTCTTTGTGGTCGCGAGAGAGAAGTGCCAGCTTCTCCGCCAGAACTTGGACGCCGACGTCGGCCGGCACGTAAATTCGATCGGCCGGTGCGAGTGCCTGCCAACCCTGCTCGCCGCGGCGAAGCTCCCAGCGGCGTTTCTCCACGCTTGTCTTGTTGTTGATCCTGTCGCCATCGAGTTGCATACGCACCTTGATGCGAACTTCGGCCCATCCTTGATCGCGTTGGATCTTCACCTTCTCCACGCGCAGCCGGTCGAAAATCACCACCGGAGAAGCAATTTCGCGCGGGCTGGGCTGGCGTAACACTGCGCCGGAAGCATTCGTGAGCTCTGAGAGCGCCTGGGCCACATCGTCGCGGGTGGGAGCCCCGTTGGTCGTGAAGATATCAATGCTCTGTGGAACGCGGAGTTTCTCGGCAGCAGCGCTGGAATTGCCGGATGGCAGGTCCGCCGTTGTAACCGCTGCGACCTCTGCCTCGGCCGGGCTCTCCGGCTCGATGGCTGCAGGTTCTGCAGGGGTAGCGGGAACTTGCCGCAACGGCCGAGCACGAGACGCGAGCAGCAGCGTCTTATCGGAAGCGTCAGTCAGATACCGGTAAAAACGCGGTGTGCCGCGCCGGCGCCAATAGCGGTTGTCGTACTGATCGGTCTGGATGCCTGAGCCGAGCGAGCTGTAGAACGACTTCTCTCCGGGGTCCACCACCAGCCCGACGTGTCCGCGCCAAACAATCAGGTCCCCGGGCTGCGGACTCTTAACGCGGCGGAATTGAGGAATGCCGGAATAAATATCGAAGGAATTGGCGTAAGGGTACTCGAGGCCCGCGGCCGCAAACGTCTGGTGCATCAGGTGCGAACAGTCAGGCTTGGGCTCGAGGTTCGCAGGCTGTGCGAGGGCGAAATTGCGCAGCGCCAGTCCTTCGCGGCGGCTCAAAGCCCGCGAAGCGGTTTCGGCTTTATCGCGCGAAGAAGTTGCCGTAGCGGTGTCATCGATGCGCTTTACGGTATTTTGCGCGAGCACGCTTGTGCCCGCCCCGCAAAGGGATGCGCCAATCATGAGAGCCGCGATTTTTGAGCTTATCGGCATTGCCAATCCAGCACGCCTTGTGAGCTGCTCTAGATTAGAGGGGAACCAGTAACTATGGGTTACTCAGCTTAGTGATGCTCTTGATGCGGAACTCAGGCAACCCGTGCTGCTACCGCCCTCTGATAGAGACGCAAGTCTAGCCCGGCGGTTGTGGCGATCCGGCGTTACCGAGGTGCATACCCGGGGACCAACAGGAACAACTGAATTCTGCGTGCCAGGTGGCTATCCGCGATTGTGCACACCGCATCCCAGTAAGCATGTGGACACGTCCTTGCGCGCACTGTCATCACGGCTTGCAGAAACGGCTGCTTTCGCTCGATGTTGTATGCGCCTTTTGTGGTTGGATCTGGCGCGGTACCAGTAACGAAGAGCTGGCCAACTCGCCGCTCGTGCCGGCGCTGGCCGCGTAAAAATCGCCGGTCTAATTCGCGAAGTCCTTCCCCCCGGACTCTCGGCTTGATTACGCCGCTTTTTGAATCCGCACTCGTAATGGGTTGATCTATAAATAAGTGGGGCATTCTGGTGATCCGCCTGAGCCAGGCAGCCACGCCGGCTGCGATCGAAGCTGCACGAACCTTATTCAAGGAGTACGGCGCTTCTCTCGGCTTTAGCTTGTGCTTTCAGAGCTTCGATCAGGAACTTGCCTCGCTTCCCGGTGATTACGCGCCCCCGAGCGGCCGTTTGCTCCTTGCCCACTGGGTGGACGAGAATGAGGAATTGCTGGCCGGATGCGTAGCGCTGCACCGGCTGGATGACGGCCTCTGCGAGATGAAGCGCCTGTACGTGCGCCCAGGTTTTCGCGGCAAAGGCATCGGCCAGGCACTGGCTGCAGCCGTGGTGGAAGAGGCAGCCGAGATTGGTTATCGGCGCATGCGCCTCGATACCGTTCCCTCGGTTATGGGGACCGCGCTGGGCATGTACCGGCAAATGGGGTTTCGCGAGATTCCGGCTTATCGCGTCAATCCCATC
>Ga0070697_100004097_pt1 | contig 11173 bp, 8 predicted proteins | sample KBSK1501metaG_FD_65475 | JGI IMG/M metagenome (GOLD analysis project Ga0070697, IMG submission 65475) | Corn, switchgrass and miscanthus rhizosphere microbial communities from Kellogg Biological Station, Michigan, USA - KBS K1-50-1 metaG | ecosystem: Host-associated > Plants > Roots >... | reverse complement strand
CAGGCCTGGCTCGTGCTCGAGCTGACGAACTCGCCGTTCAAGCTCGGTCTCATCGGCACGCTGCAGTTCGCGCCGATGATGGTCTTCTCCTTCGTCGCCGGCGCCATCACCGACCGCCTGCCCAAGCGTCGGGTCGTCGTCGCCACGCAGACGGCGATGGCCGGCCAGGCTCTGGTCCTCGCCACCCTCACCCTGAGCGGGCAGGTCCGGTACTGGCACATCGCGGTGCTCGCCACGATCTACGGCGTCGTCAACACGATGGACCTGCCGGCGCGCCAGTCCTTCATCGTGGAGATGACGAGCAAGGACGACCTCCTGAGCGCGATCGCGCTGAACTCCGCGGTCTTCAACGGCGCGCGCGTCGTCGGCCCGGCGGCGGCGGGGCTCCTGATCGACCGCTTCGGGGTCGGCGTGGCGTTCCTCCTGAACGCCATCTCCTTCGCGGCGGTGATCGTGGCGCTCCTGGCCGTGCGCGCGCAGGGCCTGCCCCGGCGGCGGCGTGGGGGCTCGATGCGGGAGGAAATCCTCGAGGGCATCGTCTATGCGCTCCGTACGCCCTTGATCAAGCTCATCCTCTGCCTGCTGTTCGTCGTCAGCGTGTTCCTTCTGAACTACAACGTCCTCGTCCCCCTCCTCGCCCGTCAGGTCCTCCACGAGGAGGCGGAGGGCTTCGGGCTTCTGATGGCCGCGGTCGGCCTCGGCGCCGTCGGCGGCGCCGCCGCCCTCGCGAGCTTCGGCCAGGGCCGGCCGCCGCTCGGGGCTCTGGTGAGCTCGGCGGTCGTGCTTGGCCTGGGGACCGTCTCGCTCTCGGTCGTCAGGCACTTCTGGCTCGCCGCCGGAGTCCTGCTCATCATGGGTTTTTCCGGGATCATCTTCATGGCGGGTTCCAACACGACGCTCCAGGTGACCGTGCCCGACGAGCTGCGCGGCCGCATGATGAGCCTCTACATGCTGGTCTTCGCGGGCGTGACGCCGATCGGCTCGTTCCAGCTCGGCGCGATCACCGGCGCGTTCGGCGTCCCCGTGGGCTGTCTGGTGAGCGGCACGCTCGGGCTCCTCGCGATCGCGGGGTTGGCGGGCTGGTGGCGGGCCCGCCCCGCCGATGGGCACGGCCCCGCGACCGAGCGATCCCCACACTGAAGGAGGCACATCCATGGACTATCGGGAGTACCGGCACCTCGCGTTCGACCCGAAGCCGAGCGGCGTGCTGCTGATCACGATCAACCGGCCGGAGGTGCTCAACGCCACGAACGAACGGCTGCACTGGGAGCTGACCCAGGTCTGGCTCACGGTCGACGCGGACCCCGCCGTGCGCGTCGCGCTGGTCACCGGCGCCGGCCGCGCCTTCTCGGCGGGCGGCGATCTCGGGATGGTCGAGGCCACCGCGGGCAATCCCACCGCGATCGCGCGATCGCTGCGTGAGGCCGGAGATCTCGTCTACAACATGATCAACCTCGAGAAGCCGGTGGTGTCGGCCATCAACGGGGTGGCGGTGGGCGCGGGGCTCGTCGTCGCCCTCCTCGCCGACGTCAGCATCGCGGCCGAGGACGCGCGCCTGACCGACGGCCACACCCGCCTCGGCGTGGTCGCGGGCGACCACGCCGCCATCATCTGGCCGCTCCTGTGCGGCATGGCCAAGGCGCGCTACTACCTGCTCACCTCCGACTTCCTCGATGGCCGGGAGGCCGAGCGCATCGGCCTCGTGAGCCTCTGCGTGCCGGCCGCCCGTCTCATGGACACGGCCTGGGACGTGGCGACGCGCCTCGCGCGGGGAAGCCAGCCGTCGATCCGCTGGACCAAGCGCGCGCTCAACAACTGGCTCCGCCAGGCCGGCCCCATCTTCGACCAGTCGCTCGCGCTCGAGATGCTGAGCTTCATGAACCCGGACGTCCTCGAGGGGGCCCGGGCGATCCGCGAGCGGCGGGAGCCGCTGTTTCCTTCCGCGCGCTGACCGGCGGCGGAGGGAGCAATCAATGGGATTCCTCGGGAGCGGCCGTCCGCGCGACGCGACATGCCGCTGACCACGAGCGAGGAGGGGAGAGCACGCGTCCCGACACCGGCGCGCGGCCGCCGGCGCCGCCCGCCGGCCGAGGCCCGCCCGACCGGGCGGCGCCTCGCCATCCTCGCCCTCACCGCCCTCGGCATCGTCTACGGCGACATCGGCACGAGCCCGCTCTACGCGTTCAAAGAGTGCTTCGGTCGCGACTACGGCCTCCAGCCCACGGTCCCCGAGGTCTACGGGGTGCTCTCCCTGATCATCTGGGCGCTCATCCTGGTCGTCAGCGTGAAGTACATCGTCTTCGTCATGCGCCTGGACAACCGCGGCGAGGGCGGGATCCTCGCGCTGCTCGCGCTGATCCAGCAGACGTGGCGTGCCCGGACCGACCCCCGCCGACGCGCCGTCTTCGTCGGGCTCGGCCTCTTCGGCGCCGCCCTCCTCTACGGGGACGGCGTCATCACCCCGGCGATCTCCGTGCTGAGCGCGGCCGAGGGCCTCAAGGTCGCCTCCCCGGCGTTCGCGCCGGCGGTGATCCCGCTCACGCTCCTGATCCTCTTCTTGCTCTTCTTCTTCCAGAGGTACGGGACGGAACGGATCGGCGACGTCTTCGGCCCGATCATGCTGGTGTGGTTCGCGATCATCGGCGCCCTCGGCGCCGTCGAGATCGCCCGCCAGCCGACGATCCTGGGCGCGCTGAGCCCCTGGCATGCGCTCGTCTTCTTCCGCGCGCACGGCGGTCCGGGACTGCTCGTCCTGGGCGCGGTGGTGCTCGCCGTCACCGGGGCCGAGGCGCTCTACGCGGACATGGGGCACTTCGGGCGACGGCCGATCCGGCTCCTGTGGTTCGGGGCCGTGCTGCCCGCGCTCCTCCTCAACTACCTGGGTCAGGGCGCGCTCGTGCTCCGCGAGCCGGCGGCCGTGGAGAACCCGTTTTTCCTGCTGGCCCCCCGCGCGCTCCTCTACCCGCTGGTCGCCATCGCCACCGTGGCCACCGTCATCGCCTCGCAGGCGTTGATCTCGGGCGCCTTCTCTCTGACCCAGCAGTGTGTGCAGCTCCGGCTGAGCCCCCGGGTGTCGATCGTCCACACCTCGCGCACCGAGCACGGTCAGATCTACGTTCCCGCGGTCAACGGGGCCCTGATGATCGGTTGCCTCCTGCTCGTCGTCGGCTTCCGCTCCTCGGGCGCCCTCGCCGCCGCCTACGGGGTCGCGGTGACGGGGACGATGGCGGTCACGACCGCGCTCTTCTACGTGATCGCCCGGCGCCGCTGGAACTGGTCGGTCGCGCGGGCGGGCACGCTGGCAGGCGTGTTCCTTGCGGTCGACCTCGCCTTCCTCGGCGCCAACATCGTCAAGGTCGAGCGGGGTGGCTGGGTGCCGCTGGTCATCGCGGCGGCGGTCTTCCTCGGCATGACCACCTGGAATCGCGGCACCATCCTCCTCACCGGCATCCTGGCGCGGGCCGCGGTCCCGCTGGATCGCTTCCTCGCCGACGTGGAGCGGACGAAGCCACCGCGGGTGCCCGGCACCGCCGTCTTCATCACGCCGCCTATGGAGGGCGCGCCGCCGCTCCTCACGCTCCATCTGACTCACAACAAGGCGCTCCACGAGAAGGTCATCCTGCTGTCGATCCTCGTCGAGGACGAGCCGGACGTGCCCGACGGACACCGGCTCGTCGTGGAGCGGCTGCCGCTCGGCTTCGCCCGCGTCCGGGCGCACTACGGCTTCATGGAGACCCCAGACATCGAGGACGTCGTCGAGCTGTGCGCGAGGCTCGGCGTCACGGCCGATCCCGCCCAGATCACGTATTATCTCGGGCGCGCCCGGATCCTGCCCACCGGAACGGCGCCGATGATGCGGTGGCGGAAGCGGCTCTTCGCCTTCATGGCTCGCAACGCGAGCTCGGCGCCAGACTTCTTCGGCATCCCGCCGAGCCGCGTCGTCGAGCTCGGTGCCCAGATCGAGCTCTGACCGGCGCCGGGCCGGGATAGAATAGGGAGTCCTCCGCGCTGCACGGCCTCAAGGCGCCACCGGTGACCTTCTAGCCTGCCTGGGGGAGAACGTGGACACGATCGTCACGACCGAATGGCTCGCTGCCCACTTGAAGGACCCCGACCTGCGCGTCGTCGACGGCACCTGGCACATGCCGCAGCTCAAGCGCGACGCCCGGCACGAGTTCACCGACGCCCACATCCCGGGCGCGGTCTTCTTCGACATCGACGAGATCGCGGACACGTCGGTCCCACTCCCCCACATGCTGCCGAGCCCGCCCGAGTTCGCGAACGCGGTCGGCAGGCTCGGGATCGGCGACGGTGACCGGGTCGTCGCCTACGACACGAAGGGCGGGATCCTGAGCGCCGCCCGCGTGTGGTGGACGTTCCGGGTCTTCGGGCACGAGCAGGTCGGCGTCCTCGACGGCGGGCTCCGGAAGTGGCGCGCGGAGAGCCGCCCCCTCGAGTCGGGCACGCCGGCGCCGCCCGAGCGGCGGTTCAGAGCCCGACCGGTGCCGGCGCTCGTGCGAAGCTTCGACGAGATGCGCGCCAACCTCGCGAGCCGGCGGGAGCAGGTGCTCGACGCGCGCTCGCGGGGTCGCTTCGCCGGCACCGAGCCCGAGCCGCGGCCTGGGCTGCGCGGCGGGCACATCCCGGCGAGCCTCAACCTGCCCTACGAGGAGCTCTACGCTCCCGACGGCACCTTGCTGCCGCCCGCCGCGATCCGCGAGCGCTTCCGGAAGGCCGGCCTCGACCTCGAGAAGCCGGTGGTGACGACCTGCGGCTCGGGAGTCACCGCCGCGGTCTTGGCACTCGGCCTCTACCTGCTCGGCCGCCGCGATGTCCCTGTCTACGACGGCTCGTGGACCGAGTGGGGCGGCCGTCCCGACACGCCCGCCGAGACGTAGCCCGGTGACGCGCGGAGGGTCGAGGCCCCCTGCGATGGCCTACCGCACGTCCAGGATGTCTCGGAGGCCGTCGCCGACCAGGTTGATGGCGAGGACGGTGGCGGCCAGGAAGAGGCCGGGGAACAGGATGATCCAGAAGGCGAGCTGCACGTAGGCACGCCCCTCGGCCATGATGTTGCCCCAGGACGGGATCACGGGCGGCGTGCCGGCGCCGAGGAACGACAGGTACGCCTCGAAGAGAATCGCCGACGCGCAGATGTAGGTGCCTTGCACGACGAGCGGGGCGACCAGCGCCGGCAGCATGTAGCGGAGGAGGATCCGCGGCGTTCCCACGCCGAGCGCCCGCGCCCCCTCGACCATCAAGTGCTCGCGGAGTGAGAGCACCGAGGCGCGGACGAGCCGGGCCACGCGCGGGATCTCGGGGATCAGGAGCGCGACGATCACGTTCCGGACGCTCGCCTTCATCAGCGCCATCAGCGCCAGTGCCAGCAGGATCGATGGGATCGCCATGAGCCCGTCCATGACCCGCATGGCGATCCGATCGAGCCGGCGGGAGAAGCCGATGACGAGCCCGAGCGCGCCCCCCAGGAGGAGGCTCGCGAGCGCGACCGCCGTCCCTACCGCGAGCGAGACCCGGGTGCCGTAAATCGTCCTCGTGTAGACGTCGCGGCCGAAGTGGTCCGTCCCGAACCACCGCGCCGCGGACGGGCGCAGCAGGCGCCGGTCCGGCTTCATCTGGAGCGGATCGCCCGTCCACCAGACCGGCGCCAAGGCGCCGGCGAGGACGATCAGCGCGAGCACGATCGCGCCCGCTACGAACATCGGCTGCCGGCCCACGGACCGGCCCAGCGTCTCGAGCCAGCCGTGTTCGAGCGCGAGCTCGGCCCGCGCTTCCCCCGGTCCCCCTCCGAGCTCAGAATCGGATGCGCGGATCGAGGACGACATAGAGGAGGTCGACGACGACGTTGATGAGCACGTACACCGCCGACACGACGAGGATCACGCCCTGGATCACCGGATAGTCGCGGCGGACGATGGCGTCGACCGTGAGCCGACCGAGGCCGGGCAGCGCGAAGACGCTCTCGGTCACGACGGCGCCACCGATCAGGAGGGCGAAGCCGATGCCGATGATGGTGACGACGGGCAGCGAGGCGTTCTTGAGGGCGTGCCGGACGAGGACACCCCCGGGCGTGAGCCCCTTGGCGAACGCCGTGCGGATGTAGTCCTCGCCGAGCACACCGAGCATGCTGGCCCGCGTCATTCGCGCGATCAGCGCCATGTAGACGACGGAGAGCGTCACCGCCGGCAGGATCAGGTGACGCAGGCAGGGCCAGACGCCGCTGGCGAGCGGCTGATAGCCCTGGACGGGGAGCCACGGGACCGAGATCGCGAACACGTAGACGAGGATGAACCCGAGCCAGAACACCGGCATCGAGAAGCCCGACACCGCGAGCACCATCACGACCCGGTCGAGCGAGGACCCCTTCTTCCAGGCGGCGAGGACGCCGAGCGGCACGCCGAGGCCGATGCTGATCAGCATCGCCAGCACGGTGAGCGACACGGTCGCTTCCGCCCGCTGCCGGATGAGCGTCGTCACCGGGAGCCCCGAGAAGATCGAGGTGCCGAGGTCGCCGTGAGCCACGTTCGAGAGCCAGATCTCGACCTGGGTCAGGAACGGCCGGTCCAGGCCGAGCCGGCCTCGGATGCGCGCGACGTCCTCGGCCGTCGCATAATCGCCGGCGATGATGACGGCGGGATCCCCCGGTGTCACGTGGAGGAGCCCGAACACCGCGATGGCCACCACCACCATGACGGGGACGGTGGCCATCAGGCGGCGCAGCACCTCGGTCAGCATCTATCGCCGGGAGGCCGTCGTCATCGGGGGTCTCAGGCGATCGACACGTTCCAGAACACGGGCGCCGCGAATCGGAGCACGCCGCTCACCGTCTTGCGGTAGGCCGTCGGCTGCACCGCCTGCCCGAACGGGACGTAGAGGACCTCGTCGTAGGCGATCCGCTGGATCTGGTCGGCGAGCCGCTTCTGCCGGACCCGGTCGATCGCGCGGACCCACTCGAGCTTCAGCCGCTCGATCTCGGCGCTCGAAGGCCAGCCGAACCAGGCGCCGGCGCCCGCGCCCGAGATCCCGGCGTGCACGCCGGGGTTGATGACGTCGGACGCGTTCCACCAGGTGAAGAGGACGTTCCAGCCGCCCTGGGCCGGCGGCTCCTTCTTGGCGCGACGCGCGACCACCGTGGACCAGTCCATCGCCTGGAGGTCTACCGTGAACCCGATCTTCGTCATCAGCTCGCGCGACATCAGCGCCGCGCCGTGGACGAGCGTGATGTCGGTGGCGTCGAGCGCGACGACCGGCCGCCCGTCGTAGCCCGATTCCTTCACGAGCCCGGCGGCCTTCTCGAGGTCTTGCCCGGGCGGGGCGCCCGCGGTGGACTCCCACGGTCCGCCGCAGGTGAACATGGCGGCGCACGTCCGGTAGTACTTCGGCTGGCCGACGATCGCCTGGAGATACTGCCGCTGGTCCACCATATAGAGGAGCGCCTGGCGTGCCTTCTTGCTGTCGAAGGGCGGCTGGAGATGGTTCGGCCGGATCCAGCCCTGAATGCCGCGCGGGTCCGGGATGAACGTCGTCAGCGCCGGGTTGGCCTCGACCTTGGGTATGAAGTCGATGGGTGGGAGTTCCCACCAGTCGACTTCGCCCGCGTCAAGGGCGGCCGCCGCTGTCGCGACATCGGGGATGTAGCGCCAGACCACCTTCTCGACGCCGACCGCCTTCGCTCCGGTCGAGCCGCTGGGGGCTTCGTGGCGCGGGACATAGTCCCGGTTGCGGACGTAGACCACCTGGTACCCCGGCTGCCACTCGTCGGCAACGAACCTGAACGGCCCCGAGCCGATGCTCTCCTTGATTTGCTCGGTGTCGGGGGTGGCGGCGATGCGGGCTGGCATGATGAACGGCACGTTGCTGGAGGGCTTCCCGAGGGCCTCGAGCACGAGGGCGAACGGCTGGGCGAGCTCGAGGATGAAGGTCTTCCGGTCGACAGGAGCGATCTTCGCCGTGTGGGCGGCGAGCAGCTTGCCGAGCGGGTCCCGCTTGCTCCAGCGCTTGATCGACTCGACCGCGTCCTCGGCGGAGACGGGCCGGCCGTCGTGCCAGCGGAGGCCGTCGCGCAACGTGAAGGACCACCGGAGGCCCCGGTCCGACTCGCTCCACTTCTCCACCATCTGCGGCTTGACCCGGAGCTGCTCGTCGGTGCCGAAGAGCGTGTCGTAGATCAGGTAGCTGTGGTTTCGCGTGATGTAGGCAGTCGTCCAGATCGGGTCGAGAACCTTCAGGTCCGCCTGGGGGACGAAGCGGAGCGTGCCGCCGCGCTTCTGGGCGTGGACGGCCGGGGCGCGAACGGCGACGGCGGCGGCGGCTCCGGTCAGGAATCGGCGGCGACTCAGCTGGCTCATCTCGGGACATCCTCTCTCCCGGGCGCGCGTCCGCTCGGGCCGACGACGATGTGCCGGAACGACGGCGGAAGAGGATGTTAGCACGTCCCCCGCCCGACGAACGGCGGGGTCGGCCCCGGACCGAACTGAGCGATGTCGCAACGCGGAAATCCCGTGTAGGCTAGCGGCCGGATCGCTCGGATGGCCGCCCGGTCGGCGCCGTGGTGTCGACCGGATGGCGAGGAATCAGGAGGGCGGAGCGCATGGAGTTCGGCCTGTTCACGGAGTTCCAGTGTCCGCCGGGGGCGAGCGAGGCGGCCGCGTTCGAGGAATCGATGGCCCAGATGCTCGCCGCGGAAGAGCTCGGCTTCGACACCGTCTGGCTCGCCGAGCTCCACTTCCAGAAGGAGCGCTCGGTCCTCTCCTCGCCGCTCGCCGTCGCCGCCGCCATCGCCAGCCGGACCCGGCGCGTCAAGATCGGCATCGCGGTCCAGGTCCTGCCGCTCAGCCATCCGCTGCGCCTGGCTGAGGACGTCGCGACCGTGGACCATCTCAGCCGGGGGCGGCTCGAGTTGGGCGTCGGCCGGAGCGGGCTGCCCGGGCATTACCAGGGCTTCAACATCCCGTACAGCGAGAGCCGGGAGCGCTTCCTCGAAACCCTCGACATCCTCCTCAAGGCGTGGACGCACGACCGCTTCTCGCACGACGGGACGTATTTCCAGTTCCGCGACGTGTGCCTCGTGCCCAAGCCCTATCAGAAGCCCCATCCGCCGATCCGCATGGCGGCGACCACGGAGGACACCTACGCGATGGTCGGCCGCCTCGGCTTTCCGGTCTTCGTCGCCCCCCGCACGATCTCGATCTCGGATCTCAAGCGCTTCATCGAGGGCTACCACGGCGGACGGAGGGCGGCGGACCTTCCCGGGCGGGGAGATATCGCCATCAGCCTTCCCGTCTACGTGGCGGAGACGACGCGGCGGGCGCGGGACGAGCCCGAGGCGAGCACGATGCGCTTCTTCCGCACGCTCAGTCGGGCGCTCCAGACCGCCAAGGGCACGGCGGCGCAGACGGTCGAAGGTGGAGACCGGCGAGCCGAGCGCCTCGGCCAGATCTCCTACGACGACGTGCTGGCCGAGCACGCGATCTTCGGGAGTCCGGAGGCGGTGGTAGATCGACTTCTCGCGCTGCGCGAGGACTTCGGCTTCTTGAGCCTGTCGGCCTGGATGAACCCGGGCGGGGAGATTCCGCACGAGCGGGTGCTCAACTCGATGCGCCTCTTCGCCGAGCAGGTGATCCCGCGCCTCGGGTAGGTGCCGCGCGCGACGCGTCGTCTGCCCACGCCGCGGGCATCGTCGCCCACCCCGGAAGCGACGTCCCGGTCCCGAGCATCATAACGCGGACGAGAGTGTGTGAATTCTTCGACGCTCGACCCCGGTGGTACGACGCTTGCTCTCATCGAATCGCACGAGCACGACACCGGGCGGCTCGAGGAGGACCCTGTGACAGACACTTCTAGCGACGTGAAGCAGTATCTCCTGGCCAGTGACTTCGACCAGACGCTGAGCTTCAACGACTCGGGCTCCGTGCTGAGCGATCTGCTCTCAGCCTCGGACTTCGACGAGAAGGTCGCCGGGCTCTCTCGCATCAACCTGGTGCAGCAGGGCGGAGAGCTCGCGTACCTGCTGTTGCACGACCCCGAATATCGCCGCGTCCGCCGGGAGCATCTCGTCGAAGTGGGCAAGCGGGTTCGTCTGAAAGATAACATCCGCCTCCTGTCCGAGCTGCTCCTCGACGGTATCGAGGCCTACCGGTTCCTGTTCTACGTGATCTCGGCGGCACCGGAGGAAGTCGTCCAGTCGGCGCTGGACGGGCTCGTCCCTCCCGACCACGTCTTCGGCACCCGGTTCCGCTACGACCCGTCTTCCGGTGAGATCCAGTCCATCGTCCAGGTGCCGGCCGGCTACGGGAAAGTGGCGGTGCTCGACCAGCTCCAGAAGAAGCTCCAGATCGCCAACGATCGGGTCGTGTACGTCGGCGACGGGGGCTCTGACATTCACGTCATGCTGCACGTCAACCGTCGCGACGGGTTCACGATCGCGGTCTCGGAAGCCAGGCACATCGCGCAGATCGCCAAGCGGACGGTGGTGAGTGACGACACGGTGGGCGTCATGGTCCCGATCCTCGAGGACATCGTCGGCTGGGATCCGGCGCGGATCCGCGCCCTGCTGGAGGCGCAGGGCGTCCTGATCCAGGAGTGGGAGAAGATCCGGACCGACTGCCTCACCATCCGGCCCCGGGATCGGGGAGACACCCCGCGGCCGGAGGAGGCCGGGACGCCCTCCGCCCTCTGAGCGGCCCCTCGTCCGAGGATCCGAGCGAGACGGACGGCCGCCCTACCCGACGCGGTACTTGCGCTCGGCCCCGGGTACCAAGGCCATGCCGTGCCCGGGTCGGTCGGGGATGCGGAAGTGCCCGTCCTCGCAGCGCGGCATCTCGACGAAGAGATCCGGCGGCGTCCAGTCGATGAACTCCACGAGGAAGCCGTTTCCCAGCGCACCCACGATGTGGATCGACAGCTCGTGCACGACGTGGGGCGAGACGGCCACCTGGTGAGCGGCGGCGAGGCGGCCGATCCTGAGCGTCTCGCTGAACCCGTTGGCGCGACAGACGTCGGGCATCAGGTAACGCGCGGCCCGCCGCTCGATCAGCTCCCGGAACTCGAACCGCGTGTAGTTGTTCTCGCCGGTCGCCACCGGGATCCGGATGCTCTGCGCGACCTCGGCGCAAGCGGCGATGTCGTCGGCGAGCACCGGCTCCTCGTACCAGAC
>Ga0070697_100004096_pt1 | contig 11175 bp, 9 predicted proteins | sample KBSK1501metaG_FD_65475 | JGI IMG/M metagenome (GOLD analysis project Ga0070697, IMG submission 65475) | Corn, switchgrass and miscanthus rhizosphere microbial communities from Kellogg Biological Station, Michigan, USA - KBS K1-50-1 metaG | ecosystem: Host-associated > Plants > Roots >... | reverse complement strand
TCAAGCGGCAGTTTTCACGATTACGGATCAGCCCAGGCTGGTCTCGGCGCTGGCCTCCGGAGAAACTGCCGGGGCAAAACTCTTGACCATTTCTGCGGCCACCTCCAGCGTCTCGACGTCGTTTTATGACTCAGTTGTGGCAGCAGCAAAGTATCTTGAAGAAAAGTCAGCGGCGCGCCGCCGCCGGGTGATTGTGGTTATTTCTGACGGCGACGACACTTCCAGCAACCTGCTGCAACAAACCACAGCGGAATTTCGGTCGAGTCAAAATGGTCATCCGACTCGGGCCGCTGCTCTGGAGAACCAGCAGTTTCGACATCGTCGCGCTACGCTCGAAGTGCAGAAGGCCGTGCAGCACGCGGATGCGGCTTTTTACGCGATCAACCCAGGTGGAAAGTCTATTCATCTCAACGACATCAGCATGCGCGCCCAAAACGCGATGGCTTCGATCGCCGAGTCGACCGGAGGCACGGCGTTCGTGCCCGATGGAGAGAATGATCTGGAGAGGGTCTTCAATGAGGTTGCGGCCGAGCTTCGCGGACAATACTTGCTGCAGTATTACTCAAACTCACAAACGCCGGGTGCTCAATTTCGGCGGATCGCGGTGGCAGTGCCCTCGCGCCAGGACCTGCGTGTACGAGCTCGCCAGGGTTATTACTCTAAGGCAAAGTAGACCAGGCAATTCTCGAGGTTTGCCGCTCAAAATAGGTCCGATAGGTCCTATATGACCTATCGGACCTATCGTCATCTGCTTATCAGCGCCTGTGCTGCTAGCGCATCGCCAGCAACACGTCAGTCAACCGATTTACCACGCCCAGCAAACTACGCCCCGCCTGGTCAAACTTGTTCGCCGCAGCCAAATCTTCAGCGGTAGCCGCGCCCTCAGCCACGCCGGCCAGACCAATGTAATAGCGCTGTAGTTCCGGCGTGGTGCGAAACTCAATCTCCAGCTTGTCCATGGCTTCGCGCAAGGTTTGAATGCTGGCGCGAACCTGCTGCTTGCTTTGTTGAGCCTGTTGAACTATCGCCGCCGAAGCCTGGTTACGCTTGGCGGCGTCGTCAAGACTTTGCAGGTCTTTCGCCACTCCGCCCAGCAGGTAGATGAACTTGGTCAGATTCTTTATCTGTTCGGCAACGCGGGTGGCTGCTTCACGTTGAATTTCGGAAGCTTTCGGGGGCGCGGCCGAGCGGCTCGATTTGGTTGTGCTACGCTTTCTCGTTTGAGCGAAACCGGTGATGGGAAAGATAATAAAGGTAGCTATCAATAGCGCTATGATTCGTTGCACTTGGTTTCTCCTGTGTTCTACTTAAGTTGCTTTAGAATTCCATTATAACCGCAAAGGACGCGAAGCGAATCAACGCCAAGGGCTGGGGTGGTTGTTAGCGATTATCTCCAGACGTGTGTTGCCATTGAAGAATAAATACGATCCACTAAATCACACGAAGTTACACTAAATTCCTTTCGTGAAACTTGGTGTGAGTTCGTGGATCGTTTTTCCCCACGCCAACCGGGTAAAGCGCCAGACATCAATAGAGACCGCTGCTTTGCATTCTTTGCAGTTGACGCTGTTAGAATGACGCGACACATTGCCATGCAGGTTGTATCCGTGGAAGAAAAAAGACAACTCGTAATCAAGCGATTAGGTCGCGTCGAATACGCGGCGGCGCTTCAGGCCCAGAAAGATACCGAGCTCGCGGTCAAAGATGGCCGGCAGCCGGACACGCTGTTGCTCCTCGAACACCCACACACGTTGACGGTGGGACGTCGCGGGGACAGCGAAGGGATTCTGATGTCGCAGGAGTTGCTTGCAGCTCGTGGAGTAACGGTATTCGAGACTAATCGAGGCGGGAAAATAACCTACCATGGTCTGGGCCAGATCGTCGGTTATCCGATCATCAACCTGAGCCCTGATCGCGAAGACGTGCACAAGTACGTTCGTGACCTGGAAGAAGTATTAATCCGAACGCTCCTTGATTTCGAGATTCCGGCTTTCCGGATAGAAGGACTGACCGGTGTACACACTCCTCGCGGAAAGGTAGCGGCCATCGGAGTACACATTGCGCGTTGGATAACTACGCATGGCTTTGCACTCAACGTGAATACCGACCTCAGCTTTTTTAATCTGATCATAGCCTGTGATGGCGAGCAGGTAACTTCGATGGAGGATCTGCTAGGCCGCGAAGTTGACATGCAAGAAGTCGAGGATCGCATCGTCGTCCACTTTGCTGAGGTCTTTGAGATGAACCGCCAAGAACGCCAAGACCGCCAAGAGTTAACCGCCAAGTGAGAGAAGCGGAATATTAAAACATTAACCACTGTTTCTCTATTACCCTTTTTCTTCGTCACTTGGCGCTCTTGGCGTCTTGGCGGTTATGTCCGGGCGGTCCTGGCGGTTAAACTTCACGAATGCTGACAATCGAGCTGATCAAAGAAGCCGCCGCGCGCGTGCGCGGCCACATTCATCGTACGCCCGTCATCACGTCTCGTTCATTCAACGAACGAGCTGGACGTGAAGTCTTCTTCAAATGTGAAAACTTGCAGCGTGCCGGCGCGTTCAAGATTCGCGGCGCCACCAATAAAATTCTATCGTTGAGCGAGGAAGAGAAACGCCGCGGCGTTGCGGCTTTCTCCTCAGGCAATCACGCGCAGGCAGTGGCGCTGGCGTCGCGCGAGGCCGGTATTCGCGCTGTCATCGCAATGCCGGACGATGCACCAAAAGCCAAGGTTGCGGCCACGCGGGGCTATGGCGCTGAAATTGTTTTCTATGACCGGCTCAAGCAGGATCGTGAAGCGGTTGCAGTGGAAATTGCAGAACGCGATGGACGGGTCATGGTACCGCCCTATGACGACTATCTGATCCTGGCTGGACAGGGCACTTGCGGGTTGGAGTTGCTCGACGAGGTTCCCGATCTGGATTGTTTGTTGGCGCCGTGCAGCGGCGGCGGCTTATTTGCGGGAGTCAGCACGGCGGCAAAGGCGATCAATCCTGCGATTCGCTGTTTTCCGGTTGAGCCTGATACGGCCGACGACACACGCCAATCCTTTCTTAAGGGCGAGAAAGTTTCGATCCCGCCTCCACTGACAATCGCAGATGGCCTGCGGGTTCAGAGTCCGGGCACACTGACGTTTCCGATACTTCAGCATACAGCCGAAGACGTTCTGACGGTCTCTGATGAGGAGATAATTGAGACGATCAAATTCTTTCTCTTCCGCATGAAGCTGCTGGTTGAGCCTTCAGGAGCCGCGGCCGCAGCAGCTGTGTTCACGGGCAAACTGCCAGGCAATGCCCGGCGCGTGGGCGTGGTTCTTTCGGGCGGGAATATCGATGCCGAGCTTCTTTCGCAGATCCTCAATAAGGATGGAGGCGCATGAGTTGTGTGACGCTGTTGATGGACGTGAGCCCCGGACCCTCTGATTTGGTTTCGTGGGGCGCACTGATTCTGATACTGGTAATCATCACGGTTCTGGCCGTGATGTTTGCCGGAGGATTAGTGTTTCTGCTTATTTGGCTCACGCGTCGCAAGATGAAAGACGCGGAAAAAGTCTGAACCCGCGGAGTGGGTTCTCTGTGCAACCTCTGAGATCTCTGTGCCTCTGTGGTGAATCTACGAAGAAAAAACTCACCACAGAGACACAGAGCACACTGAGGAAGCACAGAGAAAGGCAAATTCTCTATCTCACCCCAGCAATCCAAACCACTTCCAGGCATTCATCACTTCACCAGTACCAAACGAAGCAATGTTGGCAACGATGATGGCGATGAAGTCGCGCCACATTGAACTTGTCCCAACGGCTTCTCTGTCGCCAAAAGCCAGCCAGAACAAAACACATTCCGCCACCGGAGCGAAGGTCTCTGCCACGACCAGATACAAAACCCGCTGGTCTGGCGCGAACAAAAGCGGCAGAACCAGTACGACGATGGGATAGGTACAGGCCGTCAGCCATACACCCGCGAACAGTTTTCTTCTGAACGGGTGACGGCGTGACAGACCCGCTATCAGGATCGGTGTTTCGATCAGAATTGTCAGAAGGTAACCAAGCGGCAGGAAGCGCCAGAGTTCGTTTGGGGACATATTCAATCAGGAGCAGACGGCAGGCGGCAGAAAACCCATTCTGGGAAGGCTTCTGACTTTGCGGCTTCGCCGCCATCCGTGCGGTAAGGCTCCGCCTTAACGGATCGCACTATTTGAGTTTGAGGCTACGCCTCCAGTTCGAGGCATAGCCTCGAGTTTTTCAACGAATCGCTTCGGTAAGGCAGAGCCTTACCGCACGGACGGCGGCACAGCCGAAAGGGTTGCAACCTCACCTACAGCATCTTCAAAAGAAACGGCGCTTCGGCCAGCACGTGAGCGATGGCGACGGTGAAATACACATCACGCGTTGTTGCATAGTCGGCAGTAAATCCAAACCACAGCATTGCTACGACGAAGAGACCGAAGATTAGTAACCCTGCAACGATCCTGGGGAAGCCACGCGGGTGCCGCGCCAGCGGCACAGCCTTAACCGACCAGATCGCGTTGCGCCAGCGAGGGGAGGGCGACGACGCTCCGCCTGGTCCTTTGATCAGCGGCCCAATCAAGGGCAAAGCCACCAGCCAAACGCCATAGTGCAGCATCTCCAAAAATACGTGGACAGAAACCAGTAACTGGCTCGAAACGTTTGGCAGTAGTTGAGCTCCCGCATGTTGCGTGATACGCCAGAATAGTCCGTTGTCGTCTGCCAGCTGAGGTGTTCGGGCAAGTTGCCAAATCATTCCGACGAGTAGCAGCGGCAGCAAACAAAGGCAGCGGCGGTAGACGGGAAGCCATAAAGGTCGCGTGCGGCGGAGATGACGATCCAGAAACCACAAGGCGATTAGTGGATGCAGGTAAACGATCGCCAGACTAAAGAATTCCGGGGCCAACCAGTTGAGCGAACTAAGAGCGAGCGCCACGGGCAGGGCCCAGAACCAATCGCGCCGGGTTTTCTGTTTACCGCGGAGCCAGACCAGAGTGCCAACCCAAAGCAGCAGGAGTGTGTTCCACGAGGCGAGAACTATGGACCACACCTCCCCCTGCATCACCTGGAGGTTATAAAGCAGAGGCATTGCGACATAAGTCGCAGTCAAAAAACCGATTCCCGCGAAGGCGGTTAGAAAGAAGTTGCGCGACTTACCGAAACGCACCGGCAGCCGCATCAAGAAGTAGCGCAACTCAAACCAGTTGTGTGGGCCGGCAAAAAGAAAAACTGTAATAACCGAAACCTGAAGCGGCAGCCAGCTCGCCAACAGCGCAGACAATAAGGCGCACGCGAGCAAAATACTCGTGAATACCCTGACGCTCAGCTGAGCGTTGGCTGGCCGGCCGGCGCGCCAGGCGACTAGTTCAATACTGGCCATGCGTTCCATCTGGGTTATTACTCGTCTCCGTTGCCACCCGAATTCTGTTTTAAGGGAATGATCAATTTCATGGGGACTCCCCCATCGGGCACAATTTCCACTATCACGCCGCCGCTGGTCGATTGTCCCCCGCTCAGGTTTTTCGGAAGGTTGCGCCAAACATAGCCTGGCGGTGGTCCGGCGTTGCCGCGCGTGATTATCGTGGCTGCGCCGAGTACGCCCGCGCTTATCAACACGGCCGCGGCGGCTTTCTGTCCACGGCTCCGCGAACCGGCTGACCGCGCAAACCAGACTCCGGCAAACGAGACTGACATGAACAGGAGCAGACCGGCGACGATGGTGCTCGTCGAGCTATGCGCGATGCGGTCAGTGAAAGAGCGACTGGTGGTCGCGGCGTTTGAAGCCTCACGCAACTCCTTCCAGGTACTTTCAGATATTTGCAAATGTGCCTGGTAAACCTTGGAGTCAGGCACAATCTGCAAACCGCTGTTCATTACCTGTCTCGGCTCGCTCGCCGGCGATGCAGAGGGTTTAGGCCTGGCGAGATCGGCGTAGGCCGTCAGGGCCGTCGCCAACACTAAACCCAGGAGAGTGATGCTGATCATCCACGTTGTTCGTTTCATATCTATTGCCTCCGATGGTTGGCAAGCGGGCGTGGCTTGCGGGGATTGTCAATGTTGCGGCGCAGTATATAGCGTAAACCGGTTGAGATTGTAGGGGCGGCACTCCGTGGCCACCCCTCGGATAGAGACTCAGTTCTTGGAAAAATGTGGTGAGCTGCAGAAAGGGGTGGCCACGGAGTGCCACCCCTACGATGTGATGTTAGAATCTCATTAACACTAAAGCGGAGAAAAGAACGTTGTCGCGCGAACTACGAGTTATCAGTAATACCACCAAACCGAGGCTGCCAAAGCCTGAATGGTTGAAGATTCGTCTGGGGGATCCGGCCAATCAAAACCATGTTCTTAAGCTGATCGAAGGGCTTAACCTGCATACCGTTTGCCAGGAGGCGCGTTGTCCAAACATCTTCGAATGCTGGTCCGACCGTACGGCAACGTTCATGTTGGGCGGTGATATTTGCACGCGTCACTGTGGTTTTTGCGCGGTCGGAAAGGGAGAGCCGGGTTCACTCGACCCGGACGAGCCGCGTCACGTGGCGGAAGCGGTGCGCCAACTCAACCTGGCCCACACCGTAATCACATCGGTCAACCGCGATGATTTGCCGGATGGGGGAGCGGCGCATTGGGCCGAGACGGTTCGCCAGGTGCGCGCTCTAAATCCCGAATGCAAGGTTGAAGTTTTGATACCCGATTTCAATGGCGATGAAGACGCTCTCAACACAGTGCTTGATGCTCAACCTGACGTGCTTAATCACAACACCGAAACGATTGCGCGGCTTTACCGGCGGGTGCGCCCGGACGCCGATTACCAGCAAACGTTGACTCTGCTTCAGCGCGCTGCCGACAGGCGCGATCGCGAGGCACGTGGGATGAAAACCAAAAGCGGCATCATGGCCGGGCTCGGCGAAACGTTTGATGAAGTGGTCGAATTAATGAAGGACCTGCGCGCTGTTTCCTGTGACATCATGACCATCGGCCAATACCTCCAGCCTTACGAAAAGCGCTTGCCGGTGGAGCGTTACGTTACTCCGGAAGAGTTTCAACGCTGGCGCGATATTGGAATGGACCTGGGATTCAAGCATGTCGAGTCCAGCCCGCTGACGCGTTCCTCATACCATGCGCGGCAACAGGCGGAAGATGAACCGCGGGTTTACGCGGATGCACGCGGATAAGAAGACGAAACGATCCACGGACTCACACGAAGTTTCACGAACAAGAGTTTAGTGTTGCTTAGTGTGATTCTTCGCCCCAGAAGGGCGAGATGTTTATAGTCTAAGCTTCCTTTTTGCTCCGAAGCTCCGGAGGAGCGCAAATACCTTTTGTCTGTCCCGGCAAAGGTACCGCTGCCGCGTTTCGCTCCTAACGGAGCGCGACCTTTTGGAGTGTGTCAATAACTTATAAACATCTCGCTCCCCTGGAGCGAAAGCGAATTCAACTGTTGCACTTGTGAGTAGAACCCACCCTTCATGAAAGCAGTCATCTTTAAAGAACACGGCGGACCTGAAGTTCTGGAGTACGCCGACGTATCCGACCCGACAATCAAAGCCAATCAAGTTTTAGTCGAGGTAAAGGCCTGCGCCCTGAATCACCTGGATATCTGGGCGCGCGGTGGGTTGCCGGGAATCAAGATCCCGCTGCCGCACATACTTGGGAACGACGTTGCTGGTGTAGTGCGCGAAGTGGGCGATTTGGTTTCCTGGGTGCACGCCGGCGATGAGGTGATGCTTCAGCCGGGTGTCTCCTGCGGTCATTGCCCCGAATGCCTTTCAGGCCGCGACAATCTCTGCCGCGATTACAACATTCTCGGGTATGGCCTTGATGGCGGTTATGCGCAACTCGTCGCCGCTCCCGCAGTGAACGTTATCCCCAAACCAAAAAACCTGAGCTGGGAAGAGGCGGCGGCCTTGCCGCTGGTAACCGTCACCGCCTGGCACATGTTGGTGACCAGAGCATCTCTTCAACCCGGCGAAGACGTGCTGGTTCATGCGGCGGGAAGCGGCGTTGGCTCAATTGGAATTCAGGTGGCCAAACTACGTGGCGCGCGCGTGATTGCAACGGCGAGCTCAGAAGAAAAGCTTCTGAAGGCCAGGGAATTGGGTGCGGACGAGGTGGTCAATTACAGCCGTGAAGATTGGCCGAAAGAAGTTAAGCGGCTGACTAATAAAAGAGGTGTCGATGTTGTCTTTGAGCACACTGGCGCGGCTACCTGGCCCGGTTCGATATCGTCGCTAAAAAGTAATGGCCGTCTGGTTACTTGTGGCGCCACCAGCGGCTTTGCCGCGCAGACCGACCTGCGCCAGGTTTTCTATCGCCACTTAACAATTCTCGGATCTTTTATGGGCTCCAAAGCCGAACTGCTCGAGGCAATGAAATTCATCGAGAGTGGAAAAATTCGCGCGGTGGTGGATCAAATATTACCGCTGGCTGAAGCGCGGCGGGCTCATGAATTGATGCAGAATCGGGCGCAGTTCGGTAAACTGGTGCTCGTTCCGTAATGAAATTCTTTCTGGCTGGAGAGCTCCCCGCACGGCCGGAAACCACTTGCAACCCTAATCCGTAAAACCTGCGCATCTATTTTGATTGGAGTGTACGTTCGCGTCCGTTATTTTACTTTTGCGGTCCTAAAGTTACGCCCTGCGCCGACCTTCAACACATACAATTTGGGAGAAACTTCTATGAACTCACGTCAAGATTATTCTCGCGTCTGGCTTGCACTCGCGCTTTTGGTGGGACTACTCGCCTCCTCTTTCTCTGCCGTTGCGCAAAACACCTCGCTGCCCAAAGGTATTGAGCGAGTAACCTCGGTCGAGGGTATCAATGAGTATCGCCTGGCTAACGGCCTCCGCGTTCTCATGTTTCCTGATCAGACTAAACAGACCATTACTGTAAACATAACCTACCTGGTCGGCTCGGCCACCGAAAACTACGGCGAGACGGGCATGGCCCACTTGCTCGAGCACATGGTGTTCAAGGGGACGCCTAAGCACACCAACATTCCGCAGGAGCTGACCTCACACGGCGCTCGTCCCAACGGCACGACCTGGTCGGATCGAACGAACTACTTCGAGACCTTTTCCGCGACTGACGAGAACCTCAATTGGGCGCTCGATCTCGAGTCGGACCGCATGATCAACTCATTCGTCGCGAAGAAGGACCTTGATAGCGAGATGACCGTGGTCCGCAATGAATTCGAGCTGGGTGAGAACAGCCCCTTCAATGTGCTGCTCGAACGCGCTATGGCCGCCTCTTATATCTGGCACAACTACGGCAAGACCACCATTGGCGCGCGCAGTGATATCGAAAACGTGCCTATCGAACGGTTGCAGGCGTTTTATCGCAATTACTATCAGCCGGATAACTCAGTACTACTGATTGCCGGCAAGTTTGACGAGCAGAAAACACTCGGACTGGTGGATAAGTACTTTTCACCAATTCCGCGTCCCACTCGCACGCTGCAAAAGATTTACACCATTGAACCAACTCAGGATGGCGAGCGCTCGGTAACGTTGCGTCGCACAGGCGACACCCAACTGGTCCAGGCGCTTTACCATGTCCCGGCCGGCTCGCATCCCGACTTCGCGGCGATTGACATCATCGCGCAAATCCTCGGTGATACACCCTCAGGCCGTTTGCATAAGGCGCTGGTTGAAACCAAAAAGGCGAGTTCGATCTTCGGCTTCGACTTTCAGTGGCACGATCCCACGCTCGCGATTTTCGGCGCGGAAGTTCGCCAGGGCGAGTCGCTTGACGCCGCCCGCGATACTCTCTTGCAAACAATCGAAGGAATCACGAGCACGCCGCCGACCAAAGAAGAGGTCGAGCGGGCCCGCGCGCAGCTATTAAAGAACATTGAACTCACGCTCAGCGCTTCGGATCGTGTGGGTCTAACACTGAGCGAATTCATCGGCGCCGGTGACTGGCGTTTATTCTTCCTGCATCGCGACCGGATCCGGAAAATCACCCCTGAAGAGGTAACGCAGGTGGCGGCGCGCTACTTTAAGCCGGCGAACCGCACCCTTGGGCTTTTCATACCCACTCCCAAGCCCGACCGGGCGGAAATTCCGGCCACGCCGGACCTGGCCGCGACGCTGAAAGATTACAAAGGCGACGCGACCGTAGCGGCGGGTGAGGCTTTTGATCCCTCGCCGGCGAACATCGAAGCACGCACCGTGCGCGGCACGGCGGGCGGAATGAAGGTGGCGTTGCTGCCTAAAAAGACACGCGGCGGAAAAGTCGTAGCGCAGATGGTGCTGCGCTATGGTGACGAGAAGAGCCTGATGAACCGCTCCACCGCAGCAGACATGGCGGCCGATATGCTAATGCGTGGCACAGCCAAACACACTCGCCAGCAATTGCAGGATGAACTTGATCGGTTGAAGGCTCGCGTCGCGCTATTCGGTGGCCCAACGCAAGCGACGGTGACTATCGAGACCGCACGCGAAAACCTGCCGGCCGTGATGCGTTTGGTGGCCGAAGTCCTTCGTGAGCCTGTGTTCCCGGCCAGTGAATTCGAACAGCTCAGGCAGGAGAATCTCGCCGGCATCGAGCAACAGAAGAGCGAGCCGACGCAGATAGCATTCACGGAGTTTGGCCGGCGCCTGAGCCCCTATCCCAAAGGTGACGTGCGCTATGTCTCGTCATCCGAAGAGAATGTAGCGGAGTACAGTGCCGCTACTCTCGACCAGGCAAAGCAGTTTTATAAAGACTTCTATGGCGCTTCAGATAGTCAGTTAACCGTCATCGGTGACTTTGACGAACAGGAGATTGCCAAATTGGCGACGGAGTTGTTTGGTAATTGGAAGAGTCCAAAGCCATTCACGCGAGTACCGAGCCTCTACAAAGACGTTTCGTCAACCAACCAGTCGTTCCCGACACCCGACAAGGCCAATGCGTTTTTCGTGGCCGGGTTCAATCTAAAAATACGAGACGATAATCCCGATTATCCGGCGCTGCTGCTGGGCAACTACATGCTCGGTGGCGGTTTCCTTAACTCGCGTCTGGCGGCACGCATTCGACAAAAGGAGGGGTTAAGTTATGGCGTCGGGTCAGGCATCAACGTCAGCGCGCTTGATGAATACGGACGCTTTACCGCAACTGCCATCTACGCGCCGCAGAATGTTGATAAGCTCGAAGCCGCGTTCAAAGAAGAGATCGCGCGCATGTTGAAGGATGGCTTC
>Ga0070697_100004094_pt1 | contig 11178 bp, 12 predicted proteins | sample KBSK1501metaG_FD_65475 | JGI IMG/M metagenome (GOLD analysis project Ga0070697, IMG submission 65475) | Corn, switchgrass and miscanthus rhizosphere microbial communities from Kellogg Biological Station, Michigan, USA - KBS K1-50-1 metaG | ecosystem: Host-associated > Plants > Roots >... | reverse complement strand
GCCTGGGGGTCGCCTCCCTCGCGGCGCGGCTGGACCAGCGCTTCCAGCTGCTCGTGGCGGGAGATCGCACTGCCTCGCCTCGCCAGCAGACGCTTGAGGCCACGATCGAGTGGAGCGAGCGCCTCTTGCCTGAGGCGGAGCAGGTCCTCTTGCGACGGCTGGGGGTGTTTGTCGGCGGGTTCACACTGGAGGCGGCAGAACAGGTCTGTGCCGGACCGTACAGCAGTCACCAGGGACAGGAAACCCTCACCCCCCAGACCATCCTCCCGCATCTGCTGGCGCTGGTGAACAAATCCCTGGTGCACTACGATCAAGACGCTGGCCGCTATCGCCTGCTGGAAACCATCCGCCTCTTCGCTCTGGCGCGCCTGGCGCAAGCGGGCGAAACAGCGTATGTCCGCCGCCAGCATTTTGCCTGGTATCTCCAGCTGGCCGAAGACGGCGCCGCGCTCCTTGGGGGGCCCGGTCAGCAGGCATGGTTCACCCGGCTGGAGCAGGAGCATGACAACTTCCGCACGGCGCTGGGCTGGGCGATAGACGAGGACCGAGCGGATGAAGCAGCGCGCCTGGCGCTGGGCCTGTGGCGCTTCTGGCACATGCGTACCTATCAACGGGAAGGGTTGCGCTGGTTGGAGCGTATCCTGGCACTGGATGCAGTCACCCCGCTGCCGCCCGCTTTCCGCCCCCGGCTGTTGAACGCGCTGGGCGTGCTCTGCCACAGTTTGCGCCAGTTTGATCGTGCAACTTCCTATCATACTGAGGCGCTGCAGTTATGGCGGGCGTTGGACGATCGCGAGGGCCAGACACAAGCGCTGTTAGACATCAGTTGGCAACAGTTCGATGAGATGAACGTGGATCAGGCAAGGACGTCTGCCAGGGAAGGTTTGGCGCTGGCCCGGGTGGTGGGAGACCGCCAAGCGGAGGCCCGTGCTCTCCTTCTGGGTGGGCTCGCTGCCACCGAGGCCGACCTGGTAGAGGAGGCGGCCTCTGCCCTGGAGGAGAGTCTGGCCTTCTTTCGCGAGATGGGGGATACTACGAGCATGGCTTTGGCCATGGCTGCTCTGGCGCGGGCTGAGGGAATACGGGGCAACGACGAGCGCGTGAAGCCCCTGCTGCGTGAGGCCGTGCGGCTGCTGGTCAAACTGGGCAACTTCATCTATTTAGTTTCTCCGCTCGTCGCCCTGGGATTCATGGCGATGCATTCAGAGGTGCAGCCGGAAGGGGCACACTCTGCCGCGCAGGTCTTTGGGATGTTGGCGACCTGGTCAGAGAAGCTTGGTGGAGCCTCTCCCTGGGCCGAGGGACCACTGCAGCAAACCATCGAACAGGTTAAGGAGATGCTTGGTGTGGAGACCTTTGCCCAAGCCTTTGAGGTCGGCAAACAGATGACGCCAGCCGACCTGGTTCGGCTGGCGGAACAGATCACCGCTCCCGCCCAAGAGATCATCCTGCCCACTCCCCCTCCTCCCGCGCCAGCACACTCGCGTCTCTCCGCCCGTGAAGTGGAGGTGCTGCACCTGGTTGCGACAGGACTCACCAACGCCCAGATCGCCCACCACTTAAGCGTTACGTCGCGGACGGTCAATGCTCATCTGACAGCCATCTACAGGAAACTGGGTGTCTCCACACGCTCAGGTGCCATCCGTTACGCCCTTGATCACCAGCTTGGCTAATGGGCTCAAGAGCACAGGGGTCTGGTCTTTCCTCGGCCCCTATTGTTACAAGTAACACCCTGCTGCGTTTCCATCCTTCCCCAAAAATTGGTACACCTAACGATGTATTTTCCTTTCATGCGGGTTAGAGTAGAAGCAGGTGGCCCTCCCGGAACGTGTGTCGATGTCCGAGCTCGTGCAATGCCTGGCGCTGGATGCCAGGGCAAGGGAGCGGAAGGATGGCCATAGAGCAACGTGGTCCGGCGAACAGGCGACCACGAGATACGACGAAAGGAAACGTCTATGGCAAAAGCTGGTGATCGCATTGACAATCCTGTGACCGGTGAGCGAATAGTCGTCCTCCAGTCAGCGCAGGAAACGGATGGAGAGCTTTTCGCGTTTGAACTCACAGTCTCGCCCCATGGGTTTGTGTCTGCCGAACACGTTCATCTCAAACAGGAAGAAACCTTCGAGGTGATCAGAGGCACCATACGCTTTCGCATCAATGGACATGAAGCCGATGCGATTGTTGGACAGAGGGTGGTAGTGCCATCAGGGACGCCTCATAGCTGGTGGAATGCCAGCGACGAAGAGGTTGCCGCGACGGTATGGTTACGACCAGCGTTGAATACCGAAGTCTTCTTTGAGACCTTCTTTGGGCTTGCACGAGACGGAAAGACGAATAAGCGTGGGCTCCCCAACCTCCTCCAGACAGCTGTGCTCGTGGCAGACTATCAGGACGTCACAAAAGTGCTGCTTCCCCCTCCTCTGCCAATCCTCCTGAAGCTGCTCACTCCTCTCGCACGGCTGCTGGGCTATCGATCAAGCTATCCGCAGTACAGTAGCGCCCAGCCACGCGAAGCCGCGGAATTATTGGCAGATGCATAAAGTGAAGTAAGAAAAGGAGTCATGCTATATTAACCGAAGACAACAAGGCGCTGTTGCGCCGTTTCTATGATGAAGTGATCAACAAGAAGAATTTCGCTGCCATCGACGAGTTCATCCACCCTCAAATGGTCGATCACGCTCTCCCTCCCGACGTGCCAGCTGGGATCGACGGACAAAAACACGTCTTCAGGATGTATTCGACCGCTTTCCCTGATACGCACTTCACGGTTGAGGATATGATCGCGGAAGGAGATAAGGTCGTGGTCCGCCTCAACATGAGTGCTACACACTATGGGGCATTTATGGGCCTGCCCCCAACCGGCAAGCATGTGAGGTTCACCGGCATCGATATCATTCGCATCACCGATGGCAAGCTGGTGGAACGATGGGCCCAAACAGATATGCTGGGCATGTTGCAACAACTCGGCATTGTTCCTTTGCCAGGGCAAGCCGGTTTGTAACCCCTGCTCGCTACATCCAGGCATGAACCTGACAATTGTTGTGCAATGAAGAAAGGCGTCAGGGCCAGACACGGCTCGGCTCCTCGCAAGGAGGACACGAATGACCCTTGAGCATGCGGCGACAGCACCGACTTCGAGGAGTTTCGGGCAGCGCGATGTCCACTTGTCTGGCAGCTGGCGCCTGCTCGCTCGAGGAGGGTGGCTCGTGCCGAGCTTCACACGCTGGATCTTCGTCGTGTTTCTCGCCGTGCAGGTCCCGATCATCTTCTTGCAAGCGCCGCCTCTCATCCCGAATGCATCGGTAAGCCAGCCCGGCTGGCTCGTGGCTGCCAGCGAGTTTGCGACGGTGGCCCTCGTCCAACTCTACCGCTACCGGCGGGTGTCCAGTCCACGAGAGCGCCAGCAGACCAAATGGGTCGTCTTCGGTCTCGCGATGCCCATCGTGGTCAATGTGATCGTGACGGTGCTGTATCTGATCTTCCCCATGGCGGCTTTGTCTGGTTCCCTCTCTTCGCTAGCGTACAATGTGTTTGGCGCCTGCTGGCCGCTCTTCATCCCGCTCTCGTTTGGGTTCGCCATGCTGCGCTACCGGCTGTGGGACATTGATGTGCTCATCAATCGCACCCTGGTCTACGGGGCACTCACGGTCAGCCTGACGGGGATCTACGTTGGCCTCGTCATTGGTCTCTCCGCGCTGCTGCAGGGCCTGATCAGCCAAGAGAACAGCGTGGCCATCGTGCTCTCCACCCTGGCCATCTTCGTCCTCTCCCAGCCCTTGCGTAGCCGCATCCAGCGGCTGATTGACCGGCGCTTCTATCGCCGCAAGTATGACGCCGCCAGGACCCTGACAGCATTCAGTGCAACATTACGGAATGAGGTGGAATTGGATCAACTGAGGGAGCAGTTGGTGGCAGTCGTCCAGGAGACGATGCAGCCCACACACGTCTCCCTGTGGTTGCGCACCGACGAATACCCAGGGAACCCAGACACTCACGGGTTGCGCAACGAGGTTACCTAGCTGAGCAAGAAAATGCTGCAGTACTTACCAACGTGCTGGGGGGCTTGATCTCATGTGCGAGGCCACATTGCTCAGCATGCAGCAGCGAAAACGTCCGCATCAACTCGACCTCGGTTCCCCACTCCGCTTCACCTTGCTGTGCCTGATGACCCCAGCGCATCGTCAATGGCTGCTTCCGGTGTGTATGCCGACCCGGTGGCCCACTCCGCTTGAAAGGTCGCTTCGTCCAGCGCCGCCTGTGCACGGGCAAGAGTTTGCTCGAAGGCTTCTCGCTCGGCTGCGATCCTCGGTGTTTGGGCCTGCTCACGTAGCGCTGCCGCCGCAGCACACAAACGGGTCGCCGGCTTGTAGCAGCCTTCCGCACAGAGCGTGGCAGCCAGGCCCTCCAGACACCAGGCCCGGTAGGAGGGGCTGCCAAACGCGCGGTAGAGCACCAAGGCTTCTCGGTAGCGTGTTTTCGCCAGGGCATAGTTTCCCTGCTGGTGGGCTAAGTGGCCCAGCATGTTAGTATTTCCAGCAACCACAAACGTGATGCCCGCCGACTGCGCGAGCGGCAGGCTTTCTTCGAGAAGGCGGCTGGCTAGTGCCAGGTCCCCCTGTATCCAGGCCAATTCAATACGATTACGCAAGGCTAGGCCATTGATGCTCAGGTGTTCTGTCAGTCGGGCATGCGAGACACTTTCGGTGAACCAGGCTGCAGCCTTATCGAGCTTGCCCTGGGCCTTGGCGGCTTGACCCAGAATGCTCCAAGCTATACTCATGCAGTTTTGGTCCCCGCTCTGCCGGGCGCGTTCCAGGGCTTCAGTCGCCAGCGCTTCGACCCGCTCCAGCTTACCGAGGCCTAGCAGGACTTCTGCTAAGGTGGAAAGGGCTTCTGCACGCAGTACGAGCAGTGCCTCCGGCGCCCCCGCCTGCCAATCCAGGGCCAGCATGCGTCCGAGCCACATCTCTGCTTCATGCATGTGCCCATAGCTGAACCACATCTCACCAAACGCCCGGGCCAGCCGCAGTCCCAGGGTGGCCTCCTGCCGCTCTTCTGCCCACTGCAAAGCTGCACGGGCATTGGGAAAGTCCAGCACCAGCTGCGTCTTGCCTGCCCCCTGCCCTGGCCCAAAGGGCGCAACGGACTCTCCCCGGCAGGCATAATAGGCAGCGTGGCGCCGTCGGCACGGCTCCTCTTCTCCCGCCATGCGCAACTGGTCCAGGGCATACTCCCGAATCAGCTCGAGCATGCTGAAGCGTGTGGCGCCATCTGGCGGCATCTCCACCTGAACCAGGCTGGCATCCACGAGCGCTGCCAGGATCAGAATGGCCTCATCCGCTGGGGCCTCTCCCTCGGCCCAACAGACCGCCTCCGCCGCCGGGAGTGTCCAGCCCCCCACAAAAACGCCCAGCGCCCGAAAACAGCGTTGTTGCGAGGCTGTGAGGAGTTCATAGCTCCAGGCAATCGCATCACGCATCGTTTGCTGCCGTGCGGGCAGATCCCTGGCACCGCCGCCTAAGAGCGTCAAGCGATGGGGGAGACGCTCAAGCAGGTCAGACACGGAGAGCACTCTGACCTGCATCGCGGCTAATTCGATGGCCAGGGGGAGACGATCCAGGCGTTCACACACAGCCGCGACCGTCGCCTCCTCATACGTCCCAGCCGGTCGGACCGCCTGAGCACGCTCACGGAAGAGCGTGACCGCGTCATCCAGCGCCAGAGGGGCGAGCGGAAACACCTGTTCCGAGCGCAGATGCAGGGGCGTCCGGCTCGTCACGAGCAGGTGCAGACCAGGACAACTCGCTAGCAGATCCGAAACGCTCGGCACTGCCTCCAGGAGGTGCTCGAAATTGTCGAGCACGAGGAGGAGCCGCTTGCGCTGCAAGTAGGCACGGAGCTGCTCGGCCATCGGCGTATCCATCTGCTCGCGCAGTCCAAGCGTCTGCCCGAGCATCTCTGGCACGAGCGCAGCATCGCGGACCGGAGCCAGCGCCACGAAGGAAGCCCCGTCGGGGAAGTCAGCCGAGAGATCCTCAGCCAGCTGCAGGGCGAGCCGGGTCTTGCCCACGCCACTGGGTCCGGTAATCGTCAGCAGGCGTCCGAAAGTCGAGCGCAAGCAAGCTAGCGCACGGAAGCGTTCCTGGTCGCGTCCAATCAGCGCAGTAGGTGCAATGGGGAGGTCGGAAATGGATGACATCGGCCGAGAAACTGAAGGTGCAGGAGCCATTTCCGGTCGTGCCGAGGCTTGCAGCAAGGCGCGCTGCTGTGCGGGCAGGGACAGGGCTTCCGTCAGGAGTTCGAGGGTCTCAAAGCGCGGCCGGTGTTTGATCCCACGCTCCAGGTCGCTAATCGCCCTGGTAGAAAGCCTGGCACGAGCCGCCAGGGCCTCCTGCGAGAGGCCTGCCGCCAAGCGATAGCGCTTGAGTAGTGCACCAAAGCTGCTCTGTTCGTGCATGCGTTGTCCTCGTCTACTCGGTCCCTGCTGCCCATGAGCAAGTTTTTCCTCCATGATACCACACCCTCTCCTGCCGACAAAAGTGTGGGCAACGTGTGGCTTTTGTTCCTGGTGGAAACAACAATCCTCAGCTATACTCGTGTCAGGAATCGGCTTTAAGGCGAGGTGCCTTGATACCTCGCATGCACAAACCGAAGAGACGCTCTCGACATCCGCACAGCAAGAAAAGGAGACGGTTCTATGTCAACCGAAGACAACAAGGCGCTGCTGCGCCGTTACTATGACGAAGTGGTCAACAAGAAGAATTGGGCCGCCATCGACGAATTCATCGACCCGCAGATGGTCGACCACGCTCTTCCTCCCGGCATGTCAGCTGGGATCGAGGGACAAAAACAAGTCTTCAGCATGTATACGACTGCTTTCCCTGATACGCACTTCACGGTTGAGGACATGATCGCGGAAGGAGACAAGGTGGTGGCTCGAAAGACCATACAAGCCACCCAGCACGGGGCATTTCTGGGTCTGCCTCCAACCGGCAAGCACGTAACGTTCACCAGCATCGATATCATCCGCATCGCCGGTGGCAAGCTGGTGGAACACTGGGGCGAGATGGACATGCTGGGCCTGTTACAACAACTCGGTGTTGTCCCTCTCCCAGAGCAAGCCAGTTAGGGAGGCGAGGACCAGCCCGGCCCCTACACTCATTGTCGTGCCGCAGCGCGCGTCGGCGGATGGCGACCACAAGCCGGCGGCGGGTGCGGTCCGCATGGCAGGACCTGCGGTAATGGTCTGAGAGAAAGTTGCGAACAAAGAGGCAGATCTGGCTTCAAGGATCATCTTGGAGCGCAGGAGAGAAGGAGAGAGCCCATGTATTATCGTGTCGCGTGGTATCAGAGCGCGATTCAGGTGCATCCACTGCCAACCTGGCAGTGGAAATCAACGGTCCTTAGTTCACTGCAGACCTTGTTGCAGTTTCTGCGGCTCTATAGCGCTCTGCCGCAAGATCGCTTGCGAGTCTTCTCTTCCTCCTCGTGTGAGGATCTGGACGAGCAACTCATGCAAGAGAACAAGGGACTCGGCTCCCACTCGGTCACGGCAGCACAGTTCCTCCAGGAATTGATGATCCGTCCCCCAGAGGTGACACGGGGAACGCCAGAACGCGATGAAGGCGCGGACCGCCGATGGCTGCCACAGCTTTCGGGGGCCATCGCGGCTCGCGGCCAGCCATCGGTGAAGGAGAACGGCAACGAAGGAAACGGCTTTGTTGCAACAGGTGCGAGTGCTCTGGAGAGGAGACGGCTCGAGCTAGAGCGTGGTCCGGGTGGCGATCATGATGTCCCCTACCGCTTCGCCCTGCCTGTCTGCCTGCCGCAAGTTCTTGCCTGGATGAGGCTGCTGGCCAAGGTCCATCGTGAGGAGCTACAGCCGCAGGGCGTTCTCGCCGACAGCAACAGCTGTCACATCAAGATTGCCTCTCGGTTTGCAACGCGCGTATGAGGTCTGATGCGCGTCTTGGCGCATCAAAACCAAGGAGTGATTATTATGTCAGCAACTAAGGTATCTCCCACTGGCACGGGAACGACCACGCCCCGGAGCGTCCGCTCCGTCCTGGATGTGGTGATGCTGGTGGGACTCTTCCTCGTCGTGGTGGCCGATGGGGTGGCCCAGGGCCTCGAAGGCGCGATCATCCCACCCGTCTTGGTCTTGCAGGCCCTCTATCTGCTCTGCGGGTCGTCGTGGCGACTGGCTGGCGCTGGGCCATGCTCCTGCCACTGGTGGTCTGCCCGCTGGGCATCGTGGCGGACTTCGCCTCGGGGTTTCCGGAGTATACCCTGACCCATCCAGGCAGCAATGCTGTCGCGTTCGACCTCTTCGTGCTGGAGTACCCGCTGCTGGCGCTGGTCATCGGCAGCAGCGCCAGCAAGCTCGTGCAAACGCTGCGGCGTGAGCCGTTCCACGCGCCGCGTGGGCTCTCGCCCGCGTTGGGCGCCGTGGCTGGGCTCATCCTCGGCGCGTTCCTGATCGGAACCATCGCCCAGGCGCCGACTGCGGGTGGCTCGGCCACGGGCCAGGCGGGGAGCGCCACCGTCCACCTGACGGCCACCCGCTTCGCCCCGGATATCGTAGCCCTCCATAAGGGCGACCGGCTGATCATCGTCGACGACGGCCCGGTCCCCCATACCCTCACCAATGGGTCCTGGAGCGCCGACCAACGGCCCGTGCCAGGTGTGGAGCCGGGAGCGCCCCTGGTCAACAACGTCGCGCTCAACAACAACACGGTCACGCTTGGCCCGTTCACCACGCCAGGCACCTATCACCTCTATTGCACGATCCACCCCGGCATGACCCTGACCATTGTGGTGCAATGAAGGAAGCTCTCCTCTGGTCTCAGGGAGCTTAACTATCCCCCCACAACAGGACCAGAGGGAGCCCACAGGGAGCGCACGAATGAACGTTCAACATGCGCCAACAGCAGTGACTGGGAGCCGTGAGCGGCACAGCTACGCACGAGTGCCTGGACGCTGGCTCCTGCTGGCTCGTGTCGGCTGGGTTGCACTGGTCGTTCTCACCCTGGCGATCTTCTTCGCCAGCCTGCCGGTGTACATAGCACTCCTGCAAACTCCCTGTACTGGGACAGCATGCGGTTACCAGCAACTCACTCCCGAGCAAGCAGGGGCGCTCACAGGGATTGGCCTCTTTCCAGCTGTGTACACAGCATACATGGTCACGCTCACGCTTGCTCTGCTGATGGGGTGTTTGGTAGTCAGCACGGTGATCATCTGGCGCAGGTCTCGTGACCGCATGGCGCTCATCGTCGCGCTTTTTCTGGTGACTCTTGGGCCTTTCGCTGTGACGTTCAACGTCTGGGCGAGTCCCTCCCCCTGGCAGGTGCCGAACGAATGCCTGAGCTTCCTCTTTCAGGCCTTGTTCTTGCTCGTCTTCTCCTTATTTCCCACTGGCCAGTTTGTGCCTCATTGGATACGCTGGATCCTCATCGTTTTTCTCACGCTGCAAGTCCCTTTCACCTTCCTCCCAGCACTGGCTCCTCTGCAAAACTCCGCTGTGCCGCTTGGCTTTCTCGGCTTTCTCGTGGGTATCGGCGGGCTGGCGATCCTGGTGGTCGTTCAATTGTACCGCTACCGGCGGGTGTCCGGTCCACGAGAGCGTCAGCAGACCAAATGGGTGGTCTTCGGTTTCGCGGTGCCGATCACTTTCATGGTGATTGGGATTGTGCCGTATCTGATGTTCCCAGTGCTCGCTGTGCCCGGTGCACTCTATCTGCCGGCTTACGCAGCCATCCAAGACCTCCTATTGCTCTTGATCCCGCTCTCATTTGGCTTCGCTATGCTGCGCTACCGGCTGTGGGACGTTGATGTGCTCATCACAGGACAACGGCGTGGCCATCGTCCTCTCCACCTTGGTTTCATTCTGGCTCTTCCAGCCGCTCCGTCAGGGTATCCAGAGCAGTATTGACCGGCGCTTCTATCGCCACAAGTATGACGCCGCCAAAACCCTTCAGGCGTTCAGCGCTCTCTTGCATCAGGAGGTGGACCTGGAGCAGTTGCGTGAACAGGTGCTGGCCGTGGTGCAGGAGACGATGCAGCCTGCTTTTCTCTCGTTGTGGCTATGCCAATCCCACCAGGAGAAACGAGCCGGGGTGCCCTTTTCTCTCGGGACACAAAGCAACACCTCTCTTGAGGGAAGACAGAGCCGTGACGCTCTCGGGGAGGGAACACACACTATCGAGCCCGTTGGACTCTGAAAGCGAGGATTTCTATGGTGAAATGGACACGCATCCTGTATCTGATTGCGGCCTGGCTCTTCCCAGTAGCCATTCTGATCCAGGTGTTCCTGGTGGGTCTCAGCCTCTTCACGGGGCAGGCGTACTGGAGCACCCATCGCGACGTTGGTCACACCCTTGGTGTTCTGCCTCTTCTCCTCGTCATTCTGGCCTACCTGGGACGACTCCCACGGTCAGAGAAGCTTCTCATCTGGCTCCAGTTCGGAGTCTCTCTGGTCCAGGCAGAAGTCTTTGCGGCCATCCGCGACGTTGCTCCACTCCTGGCAGCTTTCCACCCCGTGCTGGCTCTGGTACTCTTTGCTCTGGCTCTGATCATCGCGTTGCGGGCGCGAACGGTGGTGCGGGCGGGGGTCCAAACGTCCTCCACTTCGCAGCATCACGCTCCCCTGGAAAAGAAAGGATCTTTGGCTCCCGACTGAACCAGGAGCGAACAGACCCAGCGCTGCGCGGGAGCCGCTTTTCCCTCGCTGCCCGACGAACCTTTGTGCTGGCGCGCCAACCGCTTGGAGGGAACATGGCGCGCCATTGACACGCGATCAGTCTTTTAGCATGTTTGCGCCATTTGCCTCCTCTCTTTTTCGCGCCTTGCGCCATGTTATGCTTGCATAAAATCGCGCTGCTCCAGAAGCGGTTTCCGATAGATACGCGCCATTTTATATGAGAAATCTTGCTCGTTTGAGCGTGTCCGGCAAAGGCTAATTAGATGAGATAAAATGCAACGCCAATTTACCAGAGAAGCCAATCTGCTAAAAGCGCCTCTCAAGCCGATATGGCCAAGTTTTATGGTACAAACGCGCCAGGTATTAGGTTCATACACAGCAATGCTGAAGCGATATCCTTCCCAGATGCTATCCAAAAAGTCTACTCCTAAAAAGATACCACCCACTGCCAATCGTGCCGCTTCTGGCGACACGTGTGC
>Ga0070697_100004093_pt1 | contig 11179 bp, 12 predicted proteins | sample KBSK1501metaG_FD_65475 | JGI IMG/M metagenome (GOLD analysis project Ga0070697, IMG submission 65475) | Corn, switchgrass and miscanthus rhizosphere microbial communities from Kellogg Biological Station, Michigan, USA - KBS K1-50-1 metaG | ecosystem: Host-associated > Plants > Roots >... | reverse complement strand
CGAAGAAACTCGGGCACATTGGCGCGCCTTGCGCATGAACACTTCAGACTTCGACACTCACAAACTCTCAAATGCCAGTTGGAAGACCGTGCCCGAGACTTTGCAGGCGCAACTCGGCGCCCACTACCTTGATTAAATTAGTAGACAGTAGACAGTAGACAGTAGACAGTAGACAGTAGACAGCAGACGGTAGTCAGCAGCGAAGGAAAGCTCCTGACTCACTGTCTACCGTCTACCGTCTACTAACTACTGTCTACTGGATGCTGTTACTGAAGTGACCAACTGGACGTCGAAAGATACAACCACCCATCAGGATCACGTTATCGCCCATGTTCTGGGCGCGACCTTTCTCGGATACTTTGTTTTCGAGGAGGCCTTGTATGTTCTGCTGGACATTGGGTTCATCTGGATGATCTTTCTGGATGGTGAAATGGGCCTGTTGCCTCACCCGGTGGCGGTCAGTGAACTGGAGACTGGCGAAGAGGCGAAGGAACAGATAAAGAGGGATATAGACGTTCTGCTCAGCGACGGCGCTAGCGAAAGTCTATTACGGTTTCACTTGCCACCACTGCCATGCCAAATTAAAGAGATCAGTTTCTTTGCCGGCGGAGAGCGAAGACGTTTGCTGATTGCTGGTGAGGAAGCTAATCTGACGATAGAAACTTCATTAGAGACTGCAGAGGTTCAAGTCTATGCCTCTTGAGGATGAACAGAACAAAGACCCCGAAATTGCGGATGACAACGGCAAACTCGAGGAAGTCGCCCAGAGGGAACACGATTATCTACATCAACGTTTGCGTGAGGACCTTGGGCGAGAGCCAACTGAAGAGGAACTCGATGAATGGCTCCGTCAGCATACGGAAGGCTACTAAGAACAGTGAAAAGTGAAGAGTGATGAGTAATAAGTAAAAAGGGCGCCGGGCCTGTGGTCCCGACGCCCTTGATTCTTGGCTCCGAAGTAAGAGGTGAGTTCGTCCAAACTAACTACTCATCACTCATCACTCATTACTCATTACTCATCACTTTTCACTGTTCACTGTTCACTGTTCACTGTTCACTGTTCACTGTCCTCCGTTAACCCATCACGACAATCTGGTTGTCGACCTGTTTCACGCCCCTGACCGCTCTAATCGCTCTGTCAACCTGCGATTTGAGCGCTTCGCTCCTCACAGTTCCGGTCAGCGTCACCTTGCCATCCAGGACGGTTGTGGTAATTCCCAATGCGGAGAGCGTTGGATCGTCACCAATCGCCTTGTCGACTGCCATTTGCACCGCACCATCATTGGAGGTATTTGCCGGCGCCGAGCCGCCATTAGCCGCAGGCTGATTAATAATTATCGGCGGTTGGTTCGCTGCCGGCGCCGCAGCTGGTTGTTGAATTATGACCGGCGGTTGTTGTTGTGGTGCTGGCTGCTGAACAACGACGGGCTGTTGTTGCGCGGCAAGATTATCGTTGGCGTTAAGATTGTTTTGGTTGTTCATCAAGAACAGAACCACTACCGTTATGAGCGCAATTGCTACCACCACGATTACGCCAACGGTCGCTCCCGAAATGCCCCCGCGATCGTTGCGGACCGCTTCGGTGTGAGTCACCTCACGCCTTGAAGTTGGTGTATCCACTACGACCCTGCTTCTCGTAGCCTGTTCATCATCGTATGCCATATGCTTCCTCCTGAATTGATAACCCGATTACTGAAAGGTAAAGGGCACTGAATCTCGCACTGGCTAGGCGTGCAATCGTCATTCCCAGACAGACGAAGCAGCGTGTACCCCAGCTACTTACTGAAATTCCAACGAAATCGCCGGAATTGCTTTCCTCCCATCATGGACAAGGCAAATTGCGCGTATGGTTTTGAGTCTGCTACGGGGGAGAGTTGCCGAGATCAAGACACAGGGCAAAGCAAACAGCAAACGGCAGACAGCAAACAGCCGCTCGCCATGAGGGAGAAGCGCAGTAACGGGTTCGAAATAGTCCCCCGGCTGTCTGCTGTCCGCTCAATTGACTGTTGGCTGTTTGCTGTTTACTGTTTGCTGTTTGCTTAAAGCTGTTTAGTGTTTACTCTCGAAATGACCACAGCAATCATTCATCATCCGGTTTTCAATGAGCACGATACCGGTCCGGGTCATCCGGAGTCGTCATCGCGTTACGGCGTGGTGATGAAGGCGCTCCGCGAAGACGAAGAGCTTTGGCCAAGGCTGCGGGAGGTGCAGGCGAAGGAAGCCCCGCGGGGCGATGTGCAGGCATGTCATACGCCACAGCTTTACAAGCAGATCGAACGCGTTGTGAGCGAAGGAACAGGTTACCTTGACGCCGACACCGTTGTTTCAATGAAGTCGCTCGATGCCGCGTTGCATGGCGCCGGAGCCGCTTGTCAGGCGATCGATTTGATAATGCGTGGAGAAATCTCGAATGCCTTTGTGCCGGTGCGTCCGCCTGGTCATCATGCGACCGCGGAGCGGGCGATGGGCTTCTGCCTCTTCAACAACGTGGCCGTAGCCGCGCGTTATGCGCAGAATCACCATTCCGAAATCGAACGTGTTGCCATCATTGATTGGGATGTGCATCACGGCAATGGGACGCAGGGTGTGTTTTACGATGACCCAACGGTCTTCTTTTTTTCAACTCATCAATATCCGTGGTATCCCGGAACCGGAGCCAGAGGCGAACATGGTGTGGGCCGAGGCCTGGGTTCTACGCTGAATGTACCCCTGCGCGCGCTCACGCCCGCAAGCGAACAGAAGCGGATGTTTGAGGCAGCGCTCGATGAAATAGCCGGAAAGTTCAGACCCGACCTAATCATGATCTCCGCCGGCTTCGACTCCCACCAAGGTGATCCGCTCGGTCAGTTGCTGCTCGAGGACGAAGACTTTGTTTCCCTGACTCGAGCCGTCAAAGAATGGGCGCAGCAGGAGTGCAATGGGAGGATCGTCTCGTGTCTCGAAGGAGGCTACAACCTGCAGACGCTGGGGCAGACCGTGCGCGCCCACGTTACGGAATTGGCAAGAGTCTGAGCATTGGCCCATTGGGGGCCACCGGGGGCATCGCGGGGCCAGCGAGGGCGACCGGATTCTTCGTTTGATGTTGGAATTAGTTTGAATACGGGTATTAGTGAGAGTAAACTCAGGCCCACTTAAACCCGTTTCGGATCGCGAGCCCGCAGGCGAGCTTAAGCGTTGTCACAGCCCCAGCCCGGTCGCCGTCGGAATTTGAACCAACGCTTGCGCCGAAGAGAGAGTAGGGAACCTCAGTCCCCGCTCATGGAGAATCAGTTATGCCAGACATCGAGATCACTTGCGCGGAATGTGGAGAGATCTTTCCCTTCACTGAACGTGAGCAGGAATACTACCAGGAACGCAACCTAACTCATCCGAAACGCTGCAAGCCTTGCCGCGATGCACGCCGCTCAAACTTTGGCGGTCCCAAGGGTGGTGGTGGCGAACGTCAAAGATTTGAGATTACCTGCGATCAGTGTGGGAAAACCGACACTGTACCTTTCAAGCCTTCTACTGGCAGGCCAGTGCTGTGTGGTGAATGTTTCGGCGCGAGCCGTGCCGCACAGCCCAGAGTCTAAATTTTTTCAGTGAAGCTGAAAGCGGAGGAGCCGTTTTTACTGCAACAACAAAGACGGTGTAGGACAGGCATTCCTGCCTGTCTCATGTGTAGCAGTCATAGAGGTGTGCTCGGATGTAATATGAGTTACGAAACCATTCAACTTGAAATGCGGGAAGCGGTAGGGATCATTACGCTTAACCGTCCGTCGTCGTTAAATGCACTAACCACGGAAGTGGGCCAGGAGTTTCAGTCCGCGGTAAATGAAGTTCAGGCGCGCCGCGCGCGGGCAGTGGTATTAACGGGAGCCGGCCGGGCTTTTTGTGCCGGTGGTGATTTACGCGAGATGCAGAAAATCGCCGAACGGGAAGGAAAGGTGGAAGCGTTCTTTGATGAACCTTTGCGAATGCTGAATGAATGCATTCTGCTGATTCGTCGGGTTCCTTTGCCGTTCATTGCCGCTGTTAACGGCGCGGCTTCTGGAGGTGGCTGCAATCTGGCCCTGGCCTGCGACCTCGTCATTGCCGGAGAAACCGCGCGCTTTAATCAAGCTTTTATTAAGATAGGACTGGTACCCGATTGCGGCGGAACGTTCATCCTGCCGCGACTGATAGGTTGGAAGCGCGCGGGGGAATTGATGATGACTGGAGACATCGTGACAGCTGAGCGCGCTCTGGAAATGGGGATGATCAATGCAGTCGTCCCGGATGAGGAGTTGCTTCCCCGGGCCCTGGCAATGGCTGAAAAGCTGACCCAGGCCCCGACCGCTGCGATTGGCCGAATTAAGGAACTGTTGGAAGCAAGTGCGACGAATGATTACGGTGGACAACTGGAACTGGAAAGAGAGACGCAGATTCAGTCGGGGCTAACAAAAGATTTTAGAGAAGGCGTCGCAGCCTTTATTGAGAAGAGACCACCGAAGTTCGTAGGCGGATAATTCTCGAAGCAGTTTTGGAGGTTGCGAGCCGCTGGTCTGAACCGGCGGCTCTTTCATTTGCAAGTCTCAGGTCTCAAGTCTCAGGTCTCAAGAGCACTACGGGCGAGACTTTGAAACCTGAGACTTGGGACTTGAGACTTGAGACTCCGAGACCGTCATGGATTCACTAACCTACCTTCAATTGTTACGGCGCAACCGCTCTTTCCGGCGGTTATGGTGGGGACAGGTGATCTCCGAACTCGGCAACTGGTTTAACTTCATTGCCGGCCTGGGACTGGTGCGCGTGATCTCGCATGGAGATGCGGCTGTAACCACCATCATGCTGCTCGCGCGCCTGATGCCCTTCACTCTGTTTGCTCCGCTCGCCGGCGCTCTTGCAGATCGTTGGTCGCGGCGAACCGTGATGATTGCGAGCGACCTCTCACGGATTGTCGTGGCGATGGGCTTTCTGCTGGTGCGCCGTCCGGAAGATCTCTGGATTGCCTATCTCTGCACCGCGCTGCTGGCGCTTTTTCATACTTTCTTTGAAGCAGCGAAGAACGCGGCCATGCCCAACATCACCGGCGAGCGAGACTTGCTGGCGGGAAATGCGCTGATGTTTTCTTCGCGATTTCTCTTGATGTCTTTGGGGGCGGCGCTGGGCGGTTGGACTGCTGCCAACGTCGGCTATCGTGCGGCCTTCATCGTGAACGCAATTTCCTTCTTTGGTTCGACGATATCGGTTTGGTTAATTCCCGAGCAGGAAACAAAACAAACTGCATTGAAGCAAGGCAACTACGAGGCAGAAACAAAGAGGAGTTATTGGTCAGACATTCGCGAAGGCTGGTCGTACATAGTTAGCCACGCACCGGTTGCAGCGATCATTACAATCAACGTCCTCTGGGCCAGCGGCGGCGGTGCGATGAATCTCATCATGGACAGGCTTGGCGGTATCGTTTTTGCCGGTCAGGGAGGAATCAGCGCTGACTCAGCCGTCGCAGCGCTCTACTTTGCCGGCGGCCTTGGCCTCTTCATCGGCATGATGCTCGCCCGACGACTCGGACACCACTTTGAATTACTTGGCAAGACACCCGCTTTCATCGGCTGGGGTCTACTGATTCAAGGCGTCTTCTTCGCGCTCATGGGCGTGATGCCAAATTTGTGGTTAGCCTGTCTGCTTCTTTTCCTGGGACGAATAGTACTTGGCGCCGAGTTCGGCGTTCAGGATGCTTTGCTGATGCGTTTGGCGCCAGACAAATTGCGCGGTCGGGTGATAACGACGGATCGCGCCACAGAGTTTCTCACGTGGAGTTTATCGACGACTGTGGCGGGCTGGTCGCTCAGAGGGATCACACCACGGACGCTAACAATCATTTCCGGTTTGCTATCGTCAGTTTCCGGGGCCGTGTGGCTGGTGTTGTTTGCTTCCGGACGCGTAAGGTTGCCGAAAAAATTCAACTCGTCGCGACCAGGCGTTGAGAAAGCCTCGACCTGAGCATGAAAAAGGCTGCGTTTGGAACGCAGCCCTTGTTTCAGTTCGGGACTCAGAAGATGTCTAGGCATCAGCTCGCGAATGAATCAGCCGCCGAATGCGGTCCGCAAAGAGCACATCAATCTTGCGAGGCTCGATCAGCGCGGTAACTTCACCGGCGCCCCAAATCGGATGACTCATCGTTTGACCGGTACGATAGGTGCGCGTGCGATCGTAAGGCTCGCTATTCACTGTCTTCGAGCGACCCTTCGTGAGTTTAGCTCCGTTGGAGAAGGAACCACGCGTTCCACACTTCGGACAGGTGACTCGCGAGATTAATCCTCTTTTCGTAATCGAAGCGACGACGTGGCCCCGTTCTTCCTGGCACACCGCGCACAGCTTTTCAACCCGATCGCCGATCGCATAAGTCTGTTTCTCAATAACTTGCTTAGGAGTAGTTGTCTTTTCTACAGTCTGCTTTTCCATAAATACCTCAAGAAGTGAATCGTGAATGGTGAATAGTAAATAGTTTAAGAATCAGATTCCGCGAACCTTGGCTAGTATCCGGTGAATAGTGCTTAGCTATGCTTCTTACTATTCACTATTCACCATTTACTATTTAGCGCTTTTTTCCTACCAGCGTGGGGAGTTGTCGCGTCCGCCACCACCGCCGCCATAGCCACCGCGACCACCGCCGCCTCGGTTGCCGCCAAAACCACCGCGACCACCACCGCCGCCGCGACCGCCTCGATCTTCTCGTGGTCTGGCCTCGTTTACAGTTAGGTTGCGACCAGCCAGGTCGGTACCATTAAATTGTTCGATTGCTTTTTCGCCTTCTTCTTTCGTAGCCATCTCAACGAAACCAAAGCCGCGTGACCGTCCCGTGTCGCGGTCTTCCACAACGGAGGCTGACTCCACTGTGCCTGCCTGCGAAAATAGTTGCTGTAGGTCCTCGCTTGAAGTCTGAAACGAGAGATTCCCCACGTAGAGTTTCATAGCCATACTGTAAGTTTTTCCTTAGCTCGCTCGGGAGCATTAAGAGAAGCTTCGAATCAAAGGTGGCTTCGGAGTACGGTAGCAGCGAAGGCCCGCGTTCGGGCGCTCAGTTGAGCAGCTTCTTCATATTTTCCATTGCCCGCTCTCGCACTATCTCAAACGCCGAAGCCATACATCAGGCGTGGGCGCATCACCGTTGATGCAGGAGAGAAGGAGTAACACGCTAATAATGCACTATGTGGCGTGTTCAGGCAAGTTGCAGCACACCTTCAATCCACGGGATCGAGAGCTAAAAGGCTGATTACATAACTATTACAACCTCCGCCGCTGCCAGTTGTTAGTATGAATCATCGGTCAGCATCCAATGTATGACTGAATATTTCTTGAGACACACTGGAGTAATAATGAGCGGCAAAACGATCAATCTTAACAAGCACGGCGCTATCAAGTGGAACACCAGTATCTTCATGATCATTTTTCATTTGGGATCTATTGCAGCCCTATTCATGCTCAGTTGGAAAGTGGTGCCAGTTACGTTGCTGCTTTGGTGGATATCGGGCAGTTTAGGCATAGGCATGGGATTTCACCGGTTGTTGACGCATCGTGGTTATAAGACACCGAAAGCAGTTGAATACTTTTTGACGTTTTGTGGCTTGCTCGCGTTGGAAGGTGGAGCGGTCAACTGGGTCGTTACTCATCGAATTCATCATGCGAACACGGACGAGCCTGGCGATCCACATACGCCCCGCGACGGACGTTGGTGGGCGCACATGGGTTGGATTTTGCGCGGCACTGCCCAGCAACACGAAGAAAGTGTGCTGCAGCGATACGCCCCGGATCTGATGAAGGATCCCATTCACATGTTTCTTAACAAGTTCTATTACGTTCCCTTAATTTTCTCGGGAGTTATTTTGTTTGCCATAGGCGGTTGGTCGTTCTTATTTGTGGGTGTCTTCCTGCGAGTTACTATCGGGCTCCACTTCACCTGGCTCGTCAATTCGGCAACGCACTTATGGGGAACTCGCCGCTTTCAAACGACGGACGACTCGACGAACAGCTGGTGGGTGGCGCTGCTTTCATTTGGCGAAGGCTGGCATAACAATCATCACGCACATCCGCGCGCCGCACGCCACGGACTAACATGGTATGAAATCGACTTCAACTGGTATGGCATCCGCGCGCTTCAATTGCTCGGATTGGCTAAAGGGATCAGGGTTATTAGCAAGGATCAAATACTGGCAGCCGCGAATCCGCAGGTTGCTGAGCTGCGGAAAGCAGCGTAGGTAACCAGGAGCAGACGGCAGGAGCAGTAGGCGGGGGGAACCCTGTCCTACTGCTTTTTCTTTGAACAACGTGTCTTTGTATCTTCATCTGCTCCTGCCTCCTGCTCCTGCCTCCTGCTTCGCCTACTGCCCCTGCTACAATCACGATATGGCAGTTAGTGGTCGCCGCAAGTCGATAGCCTTTTTTATTACGCTGGGCGCGTGTCTCGTAGCGCTGGCTGTGGCGTTGAACGTTGGCTGGATCATTCTCAACGCCACCGAAATCGCCCTGCTCGTCTTTGGGATAATCTTCTTCCTGCTGATTATTACTGGTCTCGTCCTCAACACCACCTTCCTGATCCGCGAGATACGGCGAAACGAACAGCACGATGCCTTCATTAACGCGGTAACGCATGAACTGAAAACACCACTTGCCTCCATCAGGCTCTATCTCGAAACACTGAAGAAGCGCGACCTGGAGGAGAACAAGCGACAGGAGTTTTACGATGTGATGCTGGCCGACAGCGACCGGCTGTTGCAGACAGTCGAGCAAGTATTGCGGGCCGGGCAATCGGGTCAACGCCGTCGCAAACTCAATTTTAGGAAGGTGGACGTCGGTGAATTGGTTACGGAATGCGTAAACCTCACTCGCGTGCGCCACAACCTCCCGCCGGACTCGGTGACATTTACCGAGTCGAGCAATGGAGAAGGTCGGGGAGAACGCCCGCAAGTGAAGGCCGACGCCGAGGAGTTGCGCGTGGCCATCTCAAACCTGCTCGACAATGCCGTCAAATACTCCGTCAGGGGCGTTCACATTTCGGTTGAGGTTGCGACACTTGACGCGAAAAAAGTGGCGGTGCGGATTGAGGATAAAGGCATTGGCATTCCCGCGGCTCAGCTGAAACGCATCTTCAAGCGCTTTTACCGCGTCCCCGGCCGGGTGATGGCCAGGTTCAAGGGGACCGGCCTCGGTCTGTTTATTGTGAGCTCCGTAGTTCAGCGACACGGAGGAAAAGTGTTCGCTGAGAGTGAAGGTCAGGGCCAGGGCAGTAGATTTACAATTGAACTGCCTCGCCTGTGAAACGAGAGTGATAGACCTCGCGTGGGTCGAGTAATACAGAACCGGGAGCGGTAGCGACCGGAAGGATGATATATAAAACATTCCGGTGACCAAGATTGAACCCGGTCGCTACCGCTCCGGTTCAGTATTACTCGACCCACAAAGTGCATCGATGAAGGTACAGAGAAATCCGCGCTGCGAGCGCTGCGAAGTGGAGAAGGACTGTATTCGATGAGTGCTGTGCTGGTCGTAGAAGACGAGCAACATCTGGCCGATGGCTTGCGCTTTAACCTCGAAGCCGAAGGCTACACCGTCGACGCCGTGAGCGATGGCGAGGCTGCTCTATCTTTATTATTCGATAAGCGCCAAACCTACGATGCGCTGGTGCTTGATGTGATGCTGCCCGGCAAAGATGGATTTACAGTGGCTGCGGAACTGCGCGCCGCAGGCTATTTTGTGCCCGTCCTGATGTTGACTGCCCGCGGACGGCCGGAAGATGTGTTGCGCGGTTTTGAGTCTGGTGCTGACGACTATCTTCCCAAGCCTTTCGAGCTGTCAGTCTTGCTGGCCCGACTCAATGCTTTACTGAGGCGGCGACAATGGTTTCATCAGGATCAGACGCAGGAACAAGCTCCCAGCGCTGATTCGGAGGCTCAGCAAGCGGAACTGGACCAGGAAAGCCTCGAAGAATTCGAGTTCAACAACCTGGTAATTGATTTCGGAAACCTTGAACTGCGCACGCCCGAACAGACAATTAGATTAACTTTGATGGAGGCGCAGCTGCTGCGTTACCTCGTTAAGCACGAGGGAAAAGTCGTTTCCCGAAAGGCCATTCTTGAAAATGTGTGGGGACTCAACGAGGACACCGACACACGTGCGATCGACAACTTCATCGTACGTTTGCGAAAGTATATTGAGGACGATCCCACCAAGCCGAAACATCTTTTGACGGTAAGGGGGGTTGGATACCGATTCGTTGTTGCTAACCCTGCGCCGTAACGATCGACGCGCGCACACCAAGTAAATCCGAAAAATCCTTCGAGTAAACCGCGTCGATCTTCCGCACGCGGCTAATCGTTTCAACCAGTTCGTCAGTGGAGATGAAACCATTCTCGGTATGTGCAATCGCCCATCCGGGCAGGTGTGCGGCAGTGTGAAGCAGGTCCTCCACCAGGCCAAGATACTGTTGCTTGCTTTGCACACGTGAACCGAGCTTGCCGGCACGGTTTTTTTCAAAGTCGCTCCAAAAACCGTCACCACCCTGTAGCCACTCCTCGCGCCAGGCCAGCGCTTGTTGTGGCGTGGTCTGCGGCTGCATTGGCGTGGGCAGACGCAAAAAAAGCAGGTCAGTATGGCGGCGTTCGGCCACAAAAGCGCGCGTATCCTGGTTGGTGGCTTTACTCCGCAGCGAACTGTCGTAGTTGAACGGTAGGGCTTCGGCAAACTGCCTGAAAACACGTGATAAAGAGAGGGGTTCACGCAGGTGGCTGTTTTCCGCGTTAAAGGAGATAACGTAGTCGCCCACCATCATGCCCAGGGTCAAGGCGACTGCACGTTTGTATTGATTGTCTAGTCTCTCGGCGTTGAAGCGAACATTATCAAACCACCAGCCGTCGGTTTCATTAAACCAATTCCGGAGCGAAGGATTATCAAGCTTCTCGCGCGGAACGTAAGCATCGTCAACTATCGCTTCCAGATCAGCTTCAGTGAGTCGCTCAGAATCGTTCTCAATCAGAGCGGTGGCTTTGGTATGTGCCCAGATCATCGGATCGTTTGCCGCTACCCGCACGTTCCAACGCTTCAGTTGGACGCCAAGATTTGGTTCGCCGGTAAAGGGAAGCGCGATAGAAGAGAACTTCAGACGTCGCAAGACGCTCAGCTCGAAGTTTAGCCAGCCGTTGGGAAAAGTTGCAGATGCGACGTA
>Ga0070697_100004092_pt1 | contig 11181 bp, 9 predicted proteins | sample KBSK1501metaG_FD_65475 | JGI IMG/M metagenome (GOLD analysis project Ga0070697, IMG submission 65475) | Corn, switchgrass and miscanthus rhizosphere microbial communities from Kellogg Biological Station, Michigan, USA - KBS K1-50-1 metaG | ecosystem: Host-associated > Plants > Roots >... | reverse complement strand
GCCAGAGCGGGCGGGATTGGTGCTAGAGTCCCGGCATGACGCGCCCCGTCGTCCTCGTCGTAGATGACGACCCCGGCGTCCGGGAGTCGTTTCGGCTGATCCTCGAGGACCACTATGACGTGGTCGACGTGCCCGACGGTCCGAGCGCCCTCGACGTCGTCCGTGCCTCCGCGGTCGATCTGGTACTCCTCGACATCCGCCTGCCCGGGATGGATGGGATCGAGGTCCTCGAGCGCATCAAGGCCCTCGACGAGGGCATCGAGGTGATCCTGGTCACCGCCGTGAAGACCGTTCGAACCGCGGTCGCCGCCATGAAGCTCGGCGCCTTCGACTATCTGACCAAACCCTTCGAGGAGGACGAGCTCTTGTCCCTGTCACGACGCGCCCTCGAGCGCCGCGCGCTCGAGCGCGAAGTGGCGTTTCTTCGCTCCGAGCTGGCGCGTGCGCACGATCTCGACGAGATCGTCGGACGGCATCCCGCGATCGAGAAGCTCCACGGCCTCGTCGCGCAGGTCGCCCGCACGTCGACGACCGTGTTGATCACCGGCGAGAGCGGCACCGGCAAGGAGCTCGTCGCGCGGGCCATCCACCATCAGGGTCCGCGGCGCGAGGGGCCCTTCGTCGCCGTCAACCCGGCGGCGATCGCCGAGACCCTCATCGAGTCCGACCTGTTCGGCCACGAGAAGGGTGCATTCACCGGCGCGCATCAGCGCAAGCTCGGAAAGTTCGAGCTCGCGCAGGGCGGCACGCTCTTCCTCGACGAGATCGGCACCTTGCGGGCCGAGCTCCAGGCCAAGCTCCTGCGGGTGCTCCAGGAGCGCGAGATCGAGCGGGTCGGCGGCACCCGGCCGGTCACGATCGACGTGCGCTTCATCGCCGCGACGAACACGAACCTCAAGGAGGCCGTCGGCCGTGGCGCCTTCCGCGACGACCTCTACTACCGGCTCAACGTGGTGCCGGTCGTGGTGCCGCCGCTGCGCGAGCGCATCCAGGACGTCCCGCTGCTCGTCGACCATTTCATCCGGCGCGACAATCGGCGGTTCCACAAGCGAGTCGAGGGGCTGTCGCCCGAGGCGCTGGCCGCCCTGAACGCCTACCGGTGGCCGGGCAACGTGCGCGAGCTCGAGAATGTCATCGAGCGCTGCGTGGTCCTGGCCGAGGGGCCCGTCATCCAGCTCAACGACCTGCCGCTGGACGTGTCGTTGCCCCAGCAGGTCACGAAGGTTCGGGCGGCCGAAGCCCTTCCGCTCAACGAGGCCACGGATCAGTTCGAGCAGCAGATCGTCCTGCGGGTCCTCGAGCGTGTCGGCTGGAACCTGACCGAGGCCGGACGGATTCTCGAGATCCATCGGAACTCGCTCCGTGTGAAGCTCGCGCGATGGGGCATCCGGGCGCCCGGGCAACGCTGATCGCCCAGTTACTGGGCGCCCACTGGCTGGGCGTGCCGCACAACCACTGTGCGACGCGTCGGTGCAGCCCGCGAAGCCCCGCGAAACATTCGCCGTCGAGAAACAATGACTTGGCTGAAAATCGCCGTCGCGGATTTCTGGTGGCGGCGGAATTGCTCCCGCCCTTCCGCGGTTTGTTTTCGGGGCCCTCATGGGGAGAGCCCCTCACCCGTCGAGGAGGAGAGCAATGGCGAAAGTGTGGACCGGGATTGTCGTGGTGGCTGCGGTTGTCGCGTCGTTCCTGCTGGTCGCGCCGGTGATCGAGTCGGGGACGTCGGGCTCCACGCAGTTCTTCCAGGCGGTCGGTACCGCTGACGGTGGGGCCGACTAGTCGTATCTGGATTCGCCGAATCACGAGAGTGAAGGGGGGCGGACTGCCCCCCTTCAGACTCGTCGTCGTTCTGGGCGCGCTCGCCTTCGTGGGTACGACGGCTTCGCTCCTCCTGATCGGTCCCTCCACGTTCCGATCGGGAACCCGCATCTCGGCCCAGGAATTCGACGGCTCCTTGCCCTCCGGGACGTACCGGCGGCCGCTGGGCAACGACCCCGAGACGCTCGACCCGGCGCGCATCAGCGACACCTACGGCCGGTCCGTCTCTCAGCAGATCTTCGACGGCCTCGTGCAGTTCGACCAGACCCTGGTGATCAAGCCGGCGCTGGCCCAGTTCTGGCGCGCCTCGCGCGACGGGCTCACGTGGACGTTCGAGCTGCGGAGGGGCGTCAAGTTCCACCACGGGCGTGAGGTGACGGCCGACGACGTCGTCTACTCGTTCACGCGCATCCTCGATCCGCGCACGAAGTCGAACGCGAACGAGCAGTTCCTGAACATCAGGGGCGCGCGCGAGTTCCGGGAGGGTCGCGCCAAGACGGTCGCGGGCCTCGTGGCCGTCGACCGGCATACGGTGCAGGTCACGCTCGGCGAGGCGCATCAGTCCTTCGTCTCCGTGGTCGCGGTCGGGCACGCCAAGATCGTGCCGCGCGACCTGGTCGAAGCGCTGGGCGACGCGTTCGGGGCTCAGCCGGTCGGGACGGGGCCCTTCAAGTTTCTCCGGTGGGAGCGGGGCAAGGAGATCGTGCTCGGCGCGAACTCCGAGTACTTCGACGGCCCGCCGCGCCTCGCGCAGCTCGTCTATCGCATCTTTCCCGGGGAGCAGCACGACGCGATGACCGACGAGCTCCAGAAAGGGAACCTCGAGGATGCCCCGGTCGCGCCGCGCGCCGACCGGCGCGCGCTGGCGGCGGATTCGAGCCGCATCTACGTGAAGCGGCCGATGCTCAGCGTGCGCTTCTACGGGTTCAATACGCGCACGAAGCCCTTCGACGATCGGCGCGTGCGTCAGGCCATCGTCCACGCCATCGACCGCGAGTCGATCATCGAGAGCGTGTTCTTCGGCCAGTACATCTTCGCGCGCGGGATCCTTCCCCGCGGGATGCTCGGCTTCAATCCGCAGCTCGTCGGGTACCCCTACGATCCGCCCACGGCCCGCGACCTCCTGGCCGCGGCCGGATATCCGGGCGGCCGGGGGATGCCGCCCGTCGTCATTTGGTCCGGCGCCAAGCGCGGCGACATCGTCCGCGAGCACGATCAGATCAAGAAGGCGCTGGCGGCCGTGGGGATCACGGCCGAGGTCCGCTACCAGACCGAGTGGCGCGCGTACGTCAAGCTCCTCGACGAGGGGAAGCTGCCGGTGTTTCTCTACGCCTGGTACGCGGACGTTCCGGATCCCGACGACTTTCTCGCGAAGCTCTTCCACTCGCGAGGGCCGCGCAATTTCTTCGGATATGCCAACCCTGTCGTCGACGAGCTCCTGGCGGCCGCCCGGAACGCGAGCGATCTCAAGCAGCGGATCGACCTGTACCGGCGAGCCGAGCAGACGATCCTCGGCGACGCGCCCCTCATCCCGATCTTCCATCACACGTACGAGCGTCTCTTCCAGCCCTACGTCCGGAGCATCGAGGTGAACGGGCTCGGCGATCCGTACATCCCGTTCCGCAAGATCTGGCTGGAGCGCCGCCGATGAGGGTGCGCTCGCTTCGGGCGCAGCTCCTGCTGGGCACGTTTCTGGTGAGCGTGCTCGTCATGACCGCGGTCATCGTCGTGGTCGACCACCGCCAGCGCGTGGCGATCGTCGAGGAGCTCCAGCGCCGGGGCGATGCGCTCGCGCGCAACCTGTCGGCGATCTCGCACGCGCCGCTCCTCCTCTACAACTTCAACGCGCTCGAGCAGAACGTCGACCAGGTCGCGACCGAGGCCGACGTCGTCTACGCGGTGGTGCTCGACTCCGACGGCAAGGTGGCGGCGCACAGCCGGCATCCGGAGCGCGTGGGGATCCTCTTGCGCGGCGCCGCGCACGAGCGGGCGGCCGCCACGATGGAGCCCCTGACCCAGGAGATGGTCACGAACGCGGGGGTGGCCGTCTACGACTTCGCGGTGCCCGTCATGGTTGACGATCGGAAGTGGGGCACCGTACGGCTCGGTCTCTCCAAGGCCCGCATGGACGCCGAGATACGCAGGACGCGGCTCGAGCTCGGCGCGCTCACCATGGTGACCTTGCTGCTCGGCGGCATGGGCGCCGCCCTGGTGGCACGGCGCATCGCGCGCCCGGTCCAGCAGCTCGCAGAGGGCGCCGCGGCGATCTCGCGCGGCGAGCTGAACCAACGGATCGAGCCCTCGACCGGGGACGAGATCGGGCGCCTCGCCGCGGCCTTCAACGACATGGCCGCGCAGCTCCTCCAGCAGCGGACGGCACTGGAAGAAGCCCACGGCAGCCTCCGGCGACAATTCGAGGAGCTCGCCGATCTCAAGAGCTACACCGACAACATCCTCGGATCGCTCACGAGCGGCATCGTCACCATCGACCTCGACGGACGCGTGGTCACGTTGAATCCAGCCGCTGAGCTGCTCACCGGGTTCTTCCGCGGCGAGGCCGCCGGCCGGTACTGTACCGAGCTGTTCGCCCACACGCTGGAGATCAGCGACCTCCTGACCGAGACGCTCGCGACGCGCGCGCCGATCGCGAGCGTGCCGCTCAGGCTGCGGCGCCGCAACGGCACGACGCTGCCGATCGAGTTCAGCACGGCGCCGCTCAAGGGCGGAGAGGGGAAGGACCTCGGCGTCATCGGCGTGTTCCGCGACGTCACGCTCGTTCGCCAGCTCGAGAGCGACCTGCGGCGGTCGGATCGGTTGGCCGCGCTCGGCACGCTGGCCGCGGGCCTCGCCCACGAGATCAAGAATCCGCTGACGTCGCTCCTCACGTTCAGCCGTCATCTGGATCGGAAGTTCGACGATCCCAATTTCCGTGAGCGATTCAGCAGCGTCGTACCGCGCGAGCTGGAACGGATCAACGGCATCGTCGAACGGCTGCTCGAGCTGGCGCGCCCGTCCCGGATGAGCTTCATGCTCGTGAGGCTCCCCGAGCTCATCGATCGCGCCCTCGAGCTGTACGTCGACCAGTTCGACGACCGGCGCGTCGAGGTCGTGCGCGAGTACGCGCGCGACGTGCCGTCGATCCAGGCGGACAAGGACGCGCTCTACCGCGTGTTCGTCAATCTGGTGGCCAACGCGCTCGACGCGATGCCCCGTGGGGGCCGGCTCACCGTGCGCGCCGGATGGGCGGGGACGGGCGACCCGGTGCGCACGGCGTACTGGAGGCCGACGAACCGGGTCAAGGTCGAGATCCAGGACACCGGCGTCGGCATCGAGCCATCGGACACCGACCGGATCTTCAATCCCTTCTATACGACGCGGGACAGCGGCACCGGGCTCGGCCTGGCGCTCGCCCACAAGATCATCCAGGACCACGGTGGCGCCATCAGCTTCCAGAGCACGCGCGGCCACGGCACGACGTTCACCATCGTGTTGTTGCTCGTGCCCGATCCCCCGAGCTCCCCGGCCGACGAGTTGCCGCGATGACGGAGGGAGGCGCGGTGTCCGCGCGCGATCAATCCGCGCGGCTCGAGCAGGCGCTGGCCGACAACGCAACCCTGCGCCGGAACGCCAGCAGCGTCGCCCACGACTTCAACAACCTGCTCGGGGTCATCACCGGCTACACGGAGATGATGCTCAAGCGCCTGCGCGCCGACGATCCGCTGCGCCGGAACGCGGAGGCCATCAAGCGCGCGACCGAATGGGGCGCCGCCCTGGCCCAGCAGATTCTCTCGGGGAGCCGCCGGGCCGCCCCGGCGCCGGTGCCCGTCGATCTCAACCAGCTCGTGGGGAACGTGACGCGCGTGCTCCAGCCTCTGCTCGGCGACGCGATCGATCTGGTGACGCGGCTCAGCCCGAGCCTCGCTCGGGTCAGCGCCAACCCGCACCAGATCGGCCAGGTCATCATGAACCTCGTGGTCAACGCCCGCGACGCCATGCCCGGCGGCGGCCGTCTCACCATCGAGACCGGCAACGTCGGCCAGGCCGTGATGCTGGCGGTGGGCGACACCGGATACGGAATGGACGACGAGACCCGCGCGCGCCTGTTCGAGCCCTATTTCACGACGAAGGAGCCCGGGCGCGGCAGCGGGCTCGGGCTCGCGACGGTGTACGACGTCGTCACCCAGTGCGGCGGCCAGATCAGCGTCACGAGCGACGCCGGCGCTGGATCGACGTTCAAGATCTACCTGCCACGGGTCGCCGAGATCGCGGCGGCGCCGCCGCCGCCGTCTCCGCCCCAGCCGCCCGCCACTCCCGAAGCCAAGACCGTGCTCGTCGTCGAGAACGAGCGCGAGGTGCGGGATCTGATCCGGGAGATCCTCCATCTCCAGAGCTACGTGGTCCTCGAGGCGGGCGATCGGGACGAGGCGCTGGCCCTCAGCGAGCGGCACACCGGCCGGATCGACCTGATGGTGGTGGACGTGGGGATCCCGCCGTCGTTCGCCGACGAGTGGGTGCTACGCGTACGGGCCTCGCGGCCGGAGATCAAAGTGCTCTATGTGTCGGGCTATCTCAGCGACAGCGCGTCGGTCGACGCGCCCAAGCTCGGCCCGCTGCTCCAGAAACCGTTTACGGTCGGAGCCTTCACGAAGGCGATCGGATTGGTGCTGAGCCGGGCGAAGTGACGATGGAATTCATGACTCGGACCGCCGCTCAGCGGAACCGCGGCATGACCTCGCGGGCGAAGAGCTCCATCGAGCGCCGCACCTTTTCTTGAGGTAGACCGCCGAAGTTCATCCAGCAGAGCATCTCGCCGACGCCCAGGCGCTGGAATTCCTGGATCCGTGCAGCGACGGTGTCGGGCGAGCCGAAGGCGACGCTCTCCGCGACCAGGTCGTCCCACGAAACCTTCGCGAAGCGCTCCTCGAGCGCGCGGAACCCCGGCTGCAGCAGCGGGTGAACGCGGTCGATCCGCTCGGGAACGAGGAAGCGCCGCAGCGATTCCTGGTACCACATCTCCGCGTCCTTCGCCTCGGCCAGCGCCTGCGCGTCGGTCGGCGCCACGTAGACGTGGCGCGACACGCCCCAGCGGCCCAGGAGACTCGCGACCTCGGCGGCGCTCCGGCCCGCCTTCTCGCACGCCTTCACGTACGTGTCGCGACTCTTCGCGAGCTGCTCGACGCCGCCCCGTAAGAGCGAGTTCAGCATCGGCACGCCGCGGAGGGCGGTCGCCTCGATCGTGTCGGGGCTCGTGCACACGACGTACACCGGCGGGTGAGGCCGCTGGAGCGGCTTCGGGATCACGCGGACCTCGGGGATGTTGAAGTGGCGGCCCTCGAACGCGAAGCGCTCCATGGTCCACGCCTTGAGGATGATCGCCAGGCTTTCCTCGAAGCGCTCGCGGTTCTCGATCTGGGGCACGCGATAGCCTTCGAACTCGACCGGGCGATTGCCGCGGCCGACGCCGACGTCGAGACGCCCTTCGCTCAGGATGTCGACGATCGCAAGCTCCTCGGCGAGCCGAACCGGGTCGTGGAACGGAAGGATCGCGGCCGCCAGCCCGATGCGCACCCGTCGCGTCCGCATGGCGGCCGCCGCGGCCAGCACCGCCGGCGAGACGGACAGGCCGTAGTCGATGAAATGGTGCTCCGTCAGCCAGATGCTGTCGAAGCCGAGATCCTCGGTCCACGACATCTGCTCGATCTCGTGGCGGACGACGTCCGGGTGAGCGATCGTGGGCGGCGCCTGCAGGAAGTAGTAGGTTCCGAAGCGCATCGGGGCCTCGACTTTACCTCATCTAACTCTGAAGATCGACCAGCAGCGCGGCGTGGTCGCTGAGACGACGGCTCGGGCGCCCCACCGGCCGGCCCCAGTCGTACCGGACGTCCCTGAGCCGGGGCCGGAGCTGATCGTTCACGAAGGCCTGATCGAGCCGAAATCCGTTGCCGCCGTTGGGCGAGTACCAGGTGTAGGCGCGCGCCGTCCCGCGAAGCAGGCGAAACGCGTCGAGCCATCCCGACTGCTCGAGCCCCGACAGCCAGGCGTCTTCTCGCGGTCCGAACACCCGCGTCTCCTCGTCGAGCCCCGGGCGGCCGGAGTTGGTGTCGCCGAGCAGCATCGTGGGCCCGCGCCGCCAGCGGCCGAGCAACGTGAGGACGGCGGCGTAGAAGAGATCCTTCCGTCCGGTCACCCGATTCGGGACGTGCATCGCACCCAGGGTGAGGGGCTCGGGCGCTTCGACCGAGGCGAGGAGGAGCAGACGGCCGGGATCGCCGGGGCCGACCCGCAGGCGTAGTCGGCGCATCGGGAATCGTGTCGCGATGAGCAGGCGATTGGCGCTGGGCAGTGAAGGCTCGGCCGTCGTGCACTGGTACGCCAGGCCAAGCGCCGCGAGCGAGCGGGCCAGCTCGAGGCTCGGCGGAGTCGCGCGGAATTCGCAGAGGGCGACCACGTCCGGGGCCCAGCGCTCGATCTGGGCGGCGATCCGCCCGACGCGGACACCGCCGCCGGCCCGGATGTTCCAGAAGACGATCCGCATCCGGTGGCTCCTACCGCTTGGCCAGCGACGTCTCCAGGAGCTCGAGCGCTCGCTTCGCGAAGGCCCACATGTTCTTTTCTCGGTCGCCGTGACCGGTCTCGAGCGTGATCGCGCGCTCGACGGGACCCGCCACGGCGATACACGCGTGCCCCGCCGAATCGCCGTAGCGATTGCCGGTCGGTCCGGTGGCGCCGGTCTCGGCGAGCCCCCAGGTGGCCCCCAGGAGCTCGCGGATCGTGCGCGCCTTGAGCAGCGCATACGGCTCGCTGCTCGACCGGATGCCCTTCACGGCCTCGTCCGGAACCCGCAGGAGCCCACGCCGCGCGGCCTGCGTGTAGATCACGCCGCCGCCGAGGAAGTACGCCGAGGCACCGGGCACCGAGAGCAGCGCGGCGGAGATCAACCCGCCTGCGGACGACTCGGCTACCGCGATGGTTTCTTTTCGTTCCTTCAGGGTGGTCGCGAGTGATCGGGCGAGCGCGTCGAGCTCGTTCATAGGGCTGCGACGTTAGGGGCCCGCCCGCGCCTTGTCAAGTCGCGGATGGCCCGGGCGGGGTGATGCTCAGGAGAGGCGCCGCGCGGGCGCCGTCAGCTCGCACTCGGCGATCTTGGTGAGCAACGTCTTGTAGCTGACCTTGAGGATCCGCGATGCTTCGGCGCGATTCCAGCGTACGCGCTCCAGCACTTCCGAGAGGGCGTGGCGCTCGGCCTCGCGGGCGCCGCGGCGGGCGATCTCGCGCAGGCTCTCGGTGACCGACAGCGGGGGCTGCGGGTGCACGGTGCGCGCGCCTCGGCCCCGCGCGAACTGCGCCTCGAAGGCCTGCTCGCCGTCCGCGAGCACCACCATGCGGCGGATGATGTTCTCCAGCTCGCGGACGTTCCCCGACCAGGGGTACGCCGTGAGGCGGGCCAGGGTCTCGGAGGAGAGCGTCTTCTGCCGGCCGTACTGGGCGTTGAACTTTGCGAGGAACCACGCGACCAGCCCCGGAATCTCCTCCCGCCGCTCGCGGAGCGGCGGCACCTGGATCTCGACCACGTTGAGGCGGTAGTAGAGATCCTCGCGGAACTCACCCTGCGCCATGGCTTCCTCGAGCCGGCGGTTGGTGGCGGCGATCACGCGCGCGTCGACGTCGATCGGCAAGTGCCCGCCGACCCGTGAGAACCGGAAGTCCTGCAGCACGTGGAGCAGTTTGGCCTGGAGCGCGAGCGGCAGCTCGCCGATCTCGTCCAGGTAGATCGTGCCCATGTTCGCGAACTCGAACTGTCCTGGCTTGCGGCGGTGGGCGCCGGTGAACGCGCCCTTCTCGTGGCCGAAGAGCTCGGACTCGAGCAGCTCCTGAGGGATCGCGGCGCAGTTGACCTTGACGAAGGGCCCCTGACGGCGGGCGGAGGCCGCGTGCACCGCGCGGGCGATGAGATCCTTGCCGACCCCGCTCTCGCCGCGGATCAACACGGTCGTATCCGTGTCGGCGATGCTCTCGATGATGGAGCGGATCGCCTGCATCCGGGGGTGGCCATCAAAGAGTGAGGGCTCGCACGTGGCTACGGACTCGACTCGATCAGTTCCCACTGTTCCCTCCCGGATGGACTTTCAGCCGGCCGAAACAGCATGCAAAGAAAGTGCTAGTCGATGGCAACGAGATTTCAGGTACTTACAGTCAATGTGGGGAATCAATTTCCCGCCAGTGGTAAGAAACTGATTGATCAACTGGCTCGATCCTTACCGCTGATGGTAGCCGGGCGCTGTGACACCCCCACCACAAAGCGGTGAAGAGTCGATGACGGGAGGTCTTGCGAGCCTAGGTGCGGGGCAGCAGCACCGTGAAGCGGCTGCCCTTTCCCTGTCGGGACTCGACGGTCACACGGCCGCCATGGGCCTCCGTGATGCCGCGTACGATGGCCAGGCCGAGGCCCGTGCCGCCCCGTTCCCGATGCGCCTGGCGATAGGCCTCGAAGATGTGCGGGAGCGCGTCCGTGGGGATGCCCACGCCCGTGTCCTCGACTTGCAGCTCGAACTCCGGTCCGGCATCGATCACCCGCGCGACCACGCGGCCGCCGGACGGAGTGAACCGGATCGCGTTGGCGCCGAGGTTGACGAGCACCTGGTGGAGACGCTCGGCGTCGCCGCTGTACGCGAAACTCGCGCCGATGCGCTCGCACTCGAGCGTCACGCCCGCTTCCGACGCGAGCGGATGGAGCTCCTCGACGGCATGGTCGACCAGCACGCCGAGGTCGAGCAAGCTGCGCTCGAGCTCCACGAGACCGGCCTGGAGTCGTGACATCTCGAGGATCTGATTCACGAGGCGCAACAGCCGCCCGGAGCTGACCGAGACGATGTCGGCGAGCCGCTTCTGCTTGTCCGTGAGCGGACCGGGGACACCCTCACGCAAGAGCTCGGCGGCGCCGCGGATCGACGTGAGCGGTGACCGGAGCTCGTGCGACACGGTCGCAAAGAACTCGCGTCGCGTCTCCTCGACCCGGCGCAGCTGACCGACCATCGAATTGAACGACCGCGCGAGCGATCCGATCTCGTCGCGGCGAGTGACCACGATCGGCTCGCGGAACTTGCCGGCCGCGACCGCCGCCGCCGCCGCGGACAGGACGTCGAGGGAACGCGTCATCCGGTGGGAGAGGAACGCGGCGCCCAGCAGCGCCACGCTCACCGCGGCGCCCAGCGCGACCAGCACCCAGGTCCACATGCGTCCTTCGACGCGCGCGCTGTCGGCCTCGACCGAGAGGACTCGCGTATGGGTTGCCGACATCAAGGCGCCCAGGCGCTCCTCGACCCGCTCGGCCAGCAAGCGCGCGTCGATATCGGTCAGTCGGGC
>Ga0070697_100004091_pt1 | contig 11181 bp, 14 predicted proteins | sample KBSK1501metaG_FD_65475 | JGI IMG/M metagenome (GOLD analysis project Ga0070697, IMG submission 65475) | Corn, switchgrass and miscanthus rhizosphere microbial communities from Kellogg Biological Station, Michigan, USA - KBS K1-50-1 metaG | ecosystem: Host-associated > Plants > Roots >... | reverse complement strand
AGAACAGAGAACCATGGAGCCTTATCAAAACTCCGCTGCGGCTTCTCAATTGCGCTACCCAGCGTGGCGCGAACACCGACCTCACTTTACCGGCCCCTGGTAGCGGTCGAGCCAGTCGAGAAGACCCTCTTTGATTATCTGGTCGTGAGAAGGCACGTGCCCAGCGTCAAAAATCGCATGACGTTTGTCCTTCTCCCGCGTCCCAAGAGATCTGAACATCGGATTTTGAGACAACTCCATCGGGAAGAAGAAATCGTATCGGCCATTGATCATTAGGGTAGGCATCGTCACCCGGGGTGCAAAATTGATTTCATCGACTTCGGGCAGCTTCTTGCCCGGGTAAAAGCCTCCGCCAATCAGCACAAGCACCTTGATGCGTTTCTCCACGGCGGGAAGGATGTTCCCAAGATATGCGCCGGTGTCCACGCCAAGATACGCGAGTTTACCTTACGACCTTCTGTACCACGCTGGGTGGCGGTTATCTTGCGGCTGCCGTTTGAGCAGCCTCAGGCTCCATGCTGCGGTCACATACATTGCGAAACACTCCAATGCAAATGGGAAGAAACCCAAATATCCGGGTATCGGCATCTCAAAGATTTTCCACTGCTGGAACATGGGAAAGATATAGTGCCACTTTGCAGCAGCCCAATAATTCCAGAACTCCCATAGCCAGCCGCAGGCGAAACCAGAAAGCAGCAATGCATAGAAACGAGAGCGACGGCCTTGGCGGAAATCGTCGATGAGCGACGGCAGACCGAGTTGGTAATTAATCGGATCGAGGAGAAAGATGAAGCCAATCCAGACCAGAACAAACAACCGTCTCGCCATTGTCTGAGGTAGGATCAGCGGCAGCAGTAAACAGGTTGCGCCAAATAGGACCATCCACCGCTGAACCACTGGAGAGAATGTGATACTCTCGGCCGGGCGGAACCAGCCGAAGCATTCAATCAGGTCTGCAGTTTCAAAAATTCCGGGCGTAATCGTCGCAAATGACCACGCATATCCGAGCAATGCGAGCGGCCAAGCTTGGGGCACGCCAGCATACGTCCAATTTTGCAAACGAAGATTGTAAGCCTCAAAAATCAACCAGAGTGGAACTGAGAGTAATGCAACCCCAGCAAACTGCCCGCGAGCATCGTGCAGACGGGAATGCCCTCGCATGGCCAGCACGGCGGCGTCCGCGAGCAGGATGTAGCAAGTCCACCCGATCGGAGTAGAGTAAATCGCCACCGGCTGAAAGCCGGCGAAAACAAGTATTTCTCCGGATAGGAGCCCAACCAGCCCGGCCAAACCATAGAAGGCCAGCCGTCTTTGCCTATGGCGAAAAAATCCAATTACCAGAACCGTTGTGATCAAAAACGTAATCGCCAGCCCCAGTTGCGTCATCGCCTGATGATACCCCACCATCAGTTACCGTGGCGCTTACCCACCGCATAGTTACATGCTACCGGTTGAACATCAGCACTGGTGCTTCGGCCTCAGCTGCCGTGGCTAGTCCATCGGGGCCAGCTGCAGATAGGTCACGTAGGCCACATAGGCCATGAGACCGCTCACCAGCAGAATCACCCACCAGATGACATTTTTCCAGGGCATGCTACCCCCACTCTAGCCAGCAACCTCCCTGTGCGGTTGGATTTTCTCGATGCGGTATCCTCGCTGAAGGTACATCAGCCGATCTCGCAGACGACCAAGCGTCTCCGCATTGCTACGGTGCCCTTTTTTTCGCAGATCCTGGCTGACCAAATCGAGCACGGTGGCGAGAGTACCGAAGCAGTCGTTTTTTTCAATATGGAATTGTAAGCTCGCTTCTTCATTCATACCCCGAAGTATGGCGCAGGCGAGTTAAAGAAATTCTAAAATAAAGTTAAAATTTGGATAAAGCGAATTCAGCGGGCGTGGTCAAAGCGGCTGCCCAAATGCCATGATCCATGGACAGAAGAGGCGAAGAGCCACGGTTGCAAAGACCGTGGCTCTTAGCATTCGCACACTTCTGAGGACGAGATTGGTCGGATCTAGGAGGACTTGTCCATAAAACTTACTGATCCATCGGCGCCTACTTAGCAAGGTGGGCTAAGGTCGATTTCCACGAAGACCACTTGTCGCCCAGCAGAAATCACAAGTAGCCCATAAGCAACAGCGCCCCAGACTCGGTTAAGTCGTGGGGCGCTCGTTGAGCACCTCCTCCCTCCCTCGAGAAGGTGTTGTCACCGCCTCAATTAATTCACTTGACCTGCAGACCGACTGCGTTACGAGGCCGGCTGGATGTCAGTGATACGAATTATGCCCGTCGATTTGTCCAAGGTGCCGTTCACAGTCACTTGCTTGCCTTCAAACTGCTTTGCTTTCGTCTCGTCATCAAGCTGATAGGCCATCTTGTCGGTTTTGAGGACGTAGTGTTCTCCTGCTTTGACAACCATGCCCGAGAATGAATTCTGGGTTTGGGTATCTGCGGACGCACTTGGCGCGGTCTGGCTTTGCGGTTGGTCCGAACCAGGCTGTGATTGCTTTTGATCGGCTTTGGGCTGTGTTGATTGACCCTGCTGTGCAAACGCCGCTGGCAACATCGCGGCCGCAAGAGCAAGTGTCGCAAGAATACTTAAGTTATTCTTCATTCTGATTCCTCCAATTTCAATTAGGACCGAGCGGATTATGTCCGTCTGTAGCTAATGCACGCGCAATGCCACTGTGGGACATCTATTATTTTGTGCAAACATGCGCCGGCTCGGGTTTCAAATGGGCAGCAATATTTGTATAGCCTGAGGACAAAAGTTCCACCTGACGGTTAGTGTACTGAAAACTTGGAATTAGAAGTTTGTGTTGGTCTCACGATTTTAAGCTTGGCTTCAGGTAAAACGGAATCGGTTAAAAAGGGGCCCCAAGGCGAGCAGCAAATGCTCGATTCCGAAGCATCCCATCAAATTAGGAATGAGGTGAAGCACAACAATTGCCTGACTGGTTCGGAGGAACTTATGCGACGACAAATAAGACTGGTAGCTCTAGCATTTGCCGTGACGTAACATTCAGCGGCCTCTCGCACGCTCAATATCATGACGACGATGATGGCTACTACCAGGGCGACTATGGCCAGGCGCGACAGTACGGCTATCAACAGGGTTTCCAAGATGGTTACGACAGAGGTAGGCACGAAGGGCGTGAAAACGACCCGAACGATTTTCGAGAACCAGACTGGCGGCAGGCCAGCCGCGGATATCAGCAATGGATGGGATCCGTGGAGGCGTATCAGAATGCCTATCGTCATGGTTACGGTAGCGGCTTCCGTGCAGGTTACCAAAGCGTGAACCGGGGCTGGGGAGACCGGGACGCCGATAGGGATGAAGGTATATATGGCCGCGGCGATTACGCTGGCTATGGCTATGGCGGCAATGTTGGATATCGAACTGGTTATCAAGACGGATTGCGGAAGGCTCGCGAAGACATGGACAGAAATAAGCCGTTCAACGCCAATCCTCGCGGGGAGTTTGACGACCGAGATCATGGCTACCGGCGGGAATATGGTGACAAGAATAGCTATAGGTCGCAGTACACCAGCGGCTATCGAGATGGCTATGAATCTGCTTTTCGCCGGTACTAGGATCTTCCCTGGCGAGGACATATACTGATAGCTCTTCGGCCGCCAGCGTGGGCCCGATGAGGTCACCGTCGATGATGTCTCGCACGGACAGTGGGGAGAAACGGTAAAGCGCAGCCTGGCCGCTGCCTGAAGTTTCTCGCGGGCAGCACCTTCGGAATTTAAGGGCCCTCGCCGGGTGCTCTTTATAGATAGAGGTGGGAATGACGCCAAGAATCTTTTCCCTCATCGCAGCAGCCCCTGATGGGTGTCAACGATATCAGCCATTTTAGGGAATCGCAAGGTAGGTGGTCACTCGATGGGAAACTGCTGCACTCGGAAGCGTGGCGGGAAGTTCTGGGATGAGCTTACCATTCTCCTGCCCCCACCGATGCAGAGCCGCGTTCCCGCGCCACACGAGATTAGACCTATCTGTTGAAGAATGACTGTCATGGTCGAACGTCGCCGAGAGCTCCGGACGCAAGTGGATCTTGCAGTACGAGTATCTGCGCGTGACGCGAGCGGGAAGTTGTTCGCGCAGAGCGCTCAGGCAAGTAGCATCAGTGGCGGCGGCGCACTCTTATCCGGCATCGCTCGGAAAGTGCGGGCCGGGGACCTGATATGGATTGAATACCAAGACAGAAAAGCTCGTTTCAGGATTGTCTGGGTAAGGGATTCCGAGTCTGAACAGAAGACTCAAGCCGCAGTCCATAAGCTCGAGAAGGAAGAGTGTCCTTGGAAGAGTCTTATAAGATCCGGTGTGCCGACTTAGGGGGCAGATGTATCAAGATCCCCTAAACTTCATAAAACAGACGCGAAGTGCACAACTTGATCCGAATGGACTTGTTAAGTAATAAGCGGATTCTTTGCGCCCGCTGGTGTTCCCGCATCGGTGTTCGAAATCAACTTTAAGGAATCCGGCTGACTTCCACCCCGTCCGGGCGCACAATCCGCCCGAATCGCTTCTCCGAAGAGCAGTTTCAATCGTTCGGAACCGCAACACCCTCTGAGGCAATCAGATACTCACCTTAGCTTTTATGATAAGAATTGCAACTGTGCGCGCGCTATTCTGGAACCGAGAAGATGGATTTTACCCATGACTGAGGTAACTTTAATGATGACGAGTCGACACCGCATAATAGCGGTGCCAATGCTGAACAATCGCAAATCGCCCCGTAGAAAAATGGTGTTGCCTGTCAAGATATCGGTGGATAAGGTCACTCACCTGGCGCATACGGTTGACATCACGACTACAGGGGCACGGCTCGGCGCCCTCCGAACGCAATTGCAACCCGGAATGATCGTTAGTTTGCAACGCGGGTCGAACAAAGCCGAGTTTCGGGTGCAATGGGTTCGACAGCTCGGCCCGAACGAAGTACAGGCCGGCGTCGAATCGCTGGAGGCACAGAACAACTTTTGGGGCATCAACCTGTCTGACGAAGCCGAGGCTAAGAAAGACATGCAGACACTCTTGACTCTCCTATCCGGCCGCTCAAAATCTGTGATGTGATTCAAGGGCTTGTGGCGTCGTGCGGTTGCGTCGAGGCACGACGGCGAGCTTGTCGACTCCGACACCTTGGTTTATTTTTAAGACGTCGAGAGGCGGCGCAACCCATGCCCATGCCCAATGGACTTGACCGAGAACAGCTTCTGTCAATTTTGCAGAGTTCGGAGCATCGTCTGAGTACCTGACGCAGAACGACTGGGCCCTTCTCGTCGACCGAGCCAAAAAAGTAACCTTCCAGAAAGAAGAGAAGCTGATTAAAAAGGGAAAGCAGACAAAGGTGTTGTATCTGCTGGTAAGGGGCAGGGCTAAGATTGAAGCAGAATTCGGCGTTAGAATCGCCCAGATCGGTCCAGGCCAGATCTGCGGCGAAATGGCATTTCTGGAGAATGGGGTCGCCAGCGCCACCGCAATAGCGGAGCAGGAGGTCGAGGCCTGCGCGATTAACTGGTCGGCCCTAAGCGATCTTTTTGAACTCTATCCACATTTGGCGTCCCGCTTTTATCGATCTTTGGCCGTGGGTTTGTCCCGCCGACTGCGAAGACAGATCATGTCAGAGCCAAACAATAAGTAAGCGTCTAAACACAGCCTTACAGACTTCGTGCAGCACAGACTTCGTGCAGCGAGGCAGGCTTCCAACATGGGCGGATCTCAAATGCGCGACTAACGACAATTGGGGAATTTCTCGCACATTGGCGACCACGGCTGTGGCCGAAAGCTACATGGACGGCCGATATGCGTGCTGATCGGTCGACGAAGCGGCACTGTAGCCTGACGCTAGCAATGCCTTGGCAGATTCCAACTCATTGAAGCGCGCCAGAGATGGGAAAATACGAATCTCCGAGGGTCGTGTCCTTTCGGCATTCATTCCGCTCATAGACTACTGCTACATTACATTCGGAGGAAACCCTATGAACAGCCGCCCTCGTACCGCTACTGACACCTCGGAGCGGCTCAAAGCGGCAATCGGGGAACTCGGAGGGATACAAAGCCTACTGGTGGCGGGGGAATTGGATCCCCGTATCCTTACCGACTTCCGAGATGCAGTGAACCGAGTAAGGAATACAGCGTGGGCGGCCTATCAATATACGGAATCGAAAATCACAGGTAAAGACTCGAGAAGCATTATTTCGATCGTAGCGGGTGAACGAATCCGTGCAGCCTATCAGCTGTGTCAAGCGATCCAAGACGATTTGGAAGCCGCTGATGTGCATTTGCAGGCCGGTCAGCTGATCCAGCTCCATGCGGCCACAAAGTCACTGACGAACAAACTTAGGTATGTTGTTCGCGAGCTGAAGTGATAGCAGGTACGGAAGCCGTCCTACTTCAACTCGGGGCAGAGGTCGGCGCAGAAGCGGCATCGGCTGGAATGCCATGCTGAAAGGCTAACAAAAAGGAAGGCGAAAAATGGGCGAAGGAAGGGCCGCTCCCGTCCAACGCAATCCTTTTTCTGCAAACTTGCCTACGTCGCCCTCAGTCGATCCCACTCGGCAAAAAGTGCGCTCATTCTGACCCGCGATATTTTATACCTGCGCGTCTCCTCTTCAGTCTGTGCTGATCGGGCGCACTTTTTAAAATAATCAGACTGTTCCTTCAAGAGACGATCTAATTCTGCGACGATTTCGCCTTTCCTATCTTGGTGGGAATTCGACTTCATGCCCCGCACGCGACTTTAAATTTCTTTTATTCAAAAAACCGCCGAGGGCTTTCAGGTAGATGCGATACATTGAAGAACCTACTCCATTACAATGAAATCTTCACCGTTTACGGCGCTCGACCCTTCCATTGGATGTATAAGCGGAGGAATGCGCGCCACACTTTGGCATCTGCCGTTCGGATGAGCTCAGAGCCCAGCTTGTCGATGAATTCCTCAAGTTCGAAATTTCTTCCGGTCTCCCAATAGCTGGCTAGTGACCGGCGCCATTTCTCCGCGTCACGCGATTCCCAAAGTTCACTGATACGCTGCAGCACCATATTGAACTCACCTACTCCCAGCGGTTCTGAAGTAAACGTCAGAGGAAGTACCCGGTCGACAGGTTCAGTCCGCTGCCAGCGGCACCACAGCGTTTGCGTTTCGCAGTTTCCGTTCCTTCGTTCGGGCGTTAGGTGTCGGGAATGGCCATATCTCCGGATCGCCCTAGACAACCGGCGGCGCGCCGTTCGGGCTCTGAGAGCGGCCGCGGGAGGGACTCCTTCCTGATCCGCGGAACTTCCTCCGGGCTCGAATCAATTTATCGCGAAGAGAGATCCAGTGCAGGCAGTCGTTCCATGCAGATGGGGGCGAAGAAGCTTAACTTGTGGCCGCCGGATGCTTGTTGGCGGCCATCAAACTTCACCTCAGCCGCCTTTTTCTTCACAGGTAACGAACATGTCGAGCACGTGTACATTGAGCACCTCCGCGAGCTTCTTGGCTTCCTCAATACGCGTACCTCCAAGCAGGTTCAAATCCGAACAATGCTGCCCTTAGCAGCGAATGGTGTCTTGGAAAAGTTGCACTACAAGGAGAGGCTTCCCGTCACTCGTCTGCTGAACTGTCAAACAGCAGTTGCTGTGCTCGGTTTCCTTCTCCGCCATACCTCGCAGTGTGGAACACGACTGTGCCCCGGTTGCCACTAGTTTTCCCCGTTGATCGTGATGTTGATCGACTCACTGCTGTCTGTGGTGCTAGTGCCCCACATGGCGCTCGAGCCCCACATAGCGCTGAACCCCTGCGTGGTGCTACTGCCCCACATGGCCGAGCTCCCCCACATAGCGGAACTTCCCCACATCGCCGATTGGCCCCCGACAAAGACATTGGCACCCCAAACGGCGGTCGTGCCCCACATAGCGGAACTTCCCCACATAGCGGAACTTCCCCACATGGCTGACGAGTCGTTGACGAAGTAGACGCTGTCAGTCGCCGGGTCGTACTGCGCCGTGGGCGACTTCGCAACGCCAGAACTGAGATCGGTGCTGGAAAGGGCAGCCTGGATGTCCAGGTAGCCTGCTCCAATCGTGAACACGTCGTACTGGCTGGTGTAAGTGATGCGCGTTGTTGGATCGGTATAGCTGCTGTAGCCCGGGAAGGTCTTCGAGGCTGTCTTCATCAGTCGCGCCTTCACTTGATCGGGTGTGATTCTGGGATTCTGTTGCAGCAAGAGAGCCGCGGCCCCACTCACCACGGGTGCGGCCATGCTCGTTCCACTCAGGATATAGTAGGTGTCGGAAGCGGTACTGTTACCATTCGTCTGATAGAGAGAATACGGAATCTCATTGCCAGGATGGAGTTGATTCATCCGCAGCCCTGCCGTGTACAGGGAGACTATGCGGTTGCCAGGCGCCACCAGGTCAGGCTTGACGATGTGGTCGCTGGGCGTCGGCCCTTTGGAACTGTAGGTTGAGATTAGGTCGTCAGCCCGGCTCGACGTGCCCATGGTCTTCATCGCGCCAACGGTGATTACGTAGGGATCGTTGCCTGGGGCGGTGATGGTGGCGTAACCGTCGGTGTTTGCGGAGTTGTTGCGGCCCTCGTTGCCGGCTGCAGCCACGACCACAATCCCTGCCTTCCAGGCATTTTCCACGGCCAGGCACAACGGGTCTAGCTTGTAGCTCTCATACACTGGTCTTCCCAGCGACAGGTTGATGATGCGGATGTTGTATTTGTTCTTCAGCTTGATCGCCATCTGAATGGCCGCGATCACTTGACTGTCGGTACCCATGCCATTCTGGTCGAGAACCCGAAGATTAATCAGGTTCACATTAGGTGCGATTCCTTTGAACGTATAGGAGTAGCTTGATCCTGTTGACTTGTTGCCGTTTCCACCGATGATCCCGGCGACGTGGCTCCCGTGACCATACTGATCGTTGGCGCTGCCCGAAGTTCCGCCCACGAAGTTCTGGCTGAATACCACTCGATAGTTCTGGCCGTGCAAATCGGGGATGTCGATGATTCCGCTGTCGATCACAGCCACGCCAATGCCGGTGCCGTCCAGGCCCTGCGCCCAAGCTACGGGAGCGTTGACAGTATCGGTGTGGTAGTCGAGGACGGCAGTCGGCGACCCGTTATTGGTGCTGTAAAGCGCGCGATCGGGTGCGATGTAAGCTACATCCGGATCGGCAGCCAAAGCCTTCAAAGCCGAGGCGGGGACAGAATACGCGCCTCCCTTCACGAGACCCAGCAGGTTCTTAAGAGTACCGCCCTTGCTCAGCACCTTCTGATGCTGCCTTGCGGTCGGCGCCTGCCTGAACTGCACGATCACGTCGACCTGATCAGCAGGTCCCTTTCCTTCCAGGTCTTTGGCGATCTTGGGCGACCCGGCAAAAGCCAAACAGGCGCTCAAGATTAGCGTGCCAAACATCAGGATTTTTCCCCAGGCGAGGAACTGGCATTGTTTGCGTTTCACCGTGTCACCTCTTTAATTTGTGCAAGTTCATTTGTAACTTCAGTATCTGCGACAGTCTTAGGAAAGCAGGTGTCGTTCCATTCGGGTATCGCTTGTAAGTTATTGCTTATCGGTCCCAAGAGGAGTGGGGTTGGCAACTATTGGGACAGATCTGTCCCAGGACCGCCAGTTGGGACAAGTGGCGTCCCCTCAATCGTAACCGTCACTTGATTACTGGCGGAGTGCCGAACCGCTCTCCGGACTCGAGAGCGCGACAGTTCCGCGCGCGGAGTGGAATGCAAACGGACAGGGTTGAGATAGAGACGAGAGGTGGGAAGTTGTCGCCGAGAAGAAGGCACTTGTCAGGAGTGCATCACTGCCTGCGTTCCCGTAGTCGAGCTGTACACCAGGGAAATGAACTACTCTGTTGGTGATTCTGGCGGATCTGGCGGGACGGTCCAGCCCTCCTGTAGCATCTTCTGGTAGAGCCAACGCCTAATTTCCTGGCGGGCTACGGTACTTATATCCGTAAAAGCGATGCCCGCATGACCATGTGTATCAGCCCACGCCAGCCGGGCCGGTGTTTCCACAGGCGTGTCCGAATCCGGAAAGCGGAAACGAACCCGCAACCCGGCCTGGTAGTCCGGGACATTGATCAAGCCTTCGAGGCGCATGCCGCTCAAACTCAAATCAGCGGCGGTGCAGGTCAGTTCCTGGCCCTCGGCCGTTATGACGGATACCGGAACCTTGATTCCCGCTCGAAAGCGCTGCCGCTGTTCCTGACTTAGCGATCCCAGAGCAACCGATGAAGGGCGCCGAGCAGATGAGAATCCATACTGGCGCAGCTTGCGACTTAAAGTCCGGCGCGATATGCCGAGTTGGGCTGCAGCCCGACCTCGATGGCCACCTGTCTTCTCCAGTGCTTTCTCGATCGCTTGCGCTCTCAGCTGCGCCTCCAAGCTGTCCACTCGACTCTCCGGCTCGGGGATACTCTCGAGCTGCGCACTGTCATTGGTGTGAGCCTGTGCAAGTACCTGGCGGACGTCGGAAACTCCAATCTCAGGGCCCAGCGCAGAGACCATAACCTTGTTCACAACATTCTGCAGTTCGCGAACGTTCCCGGGCCAGGAGTATGACTCCAGCAGCCGCAAGGCATCCGGAGAGAACCTGAGACCGTTCCCTCCCTGGGCCAGGAAGCACTCGGCGAGGGCCACAACGTCTTGCGGCCTCGCGCGCAGCGGCGGCACACAGAGCTCAAACTGACTGAGGCGATGGTAAAGGTCTTTACGGAATCGCCCCGCGCTTACCTCCTCTTTCAGGTTGCGATTGGTAGCGGCGACCACGCGCACGTCGGCAGTAATCTTGCTATGCCCGCCCAGCCGATAGTACGGGGCCCGGTCCAGGATGCGAAGCAGTTTCACCTGCACCTTGAGATCGAGTTCTCCGATTTCATCCAGGAAAATAGTTCCCAGATGTGCCAGTTCGAAGAGTCCGGGTTTTCCTGTGTCGGCGCCACTGAAAGCGCCTCTTTCGTAGCCGAATAGTTCGCTCTCTGCTAGGGTTTCGGGTAGAGCGGCACAGTTGATGTCAACGAACGGCTTGCTGAAACGCAGGGAATGTTGGTGTATGGCGTGTGCGATCCGTTCCTTGCCGGTACCGGTTTCACCAACGATCAGTACAGTTCCGACATGGCGAGCCACCCGCTCCACCATGTCCATGAACTTGCGCATGACCTCGCTGGCTACAAT
>Ga0070697_100004090_pt1 | contig 11184 bp, 7 predicted proteins | sample KBSK1501metaG_FD_65475 | JGI IMG/M metagenome (GOLD analysis project Ga0070697, IMG submission 65475) | Corn, switchgrass and miscanthus rhizosphere microbial communities from Kellogg Biological Station, Michigan, USA - KBS K1-50-1 metaG | ecosystem: Host-associated > Plants > Roots >... | reverse complement strand
GCTGGTTTGTCGTCGAAGACCCTGATGACCGAGGAATCTACCACTTCAGCCGTTTCACCCACGAAGTGGACCACCACGTCCCCCAATTCGATCTTGAGCGCACGCTTTTCCACGGCGGCCCGGTCGAGGACGTCCCGAATCTGCCCGGCTCTACAAGGACCAGGATTCCAGCTCGAATCATCGATCATCACGAAGCAGAAGGAAGTCTGGCGACCAACAACACGGATGGGCGTTCGTGGTTCCAGCAATATGGCGGAGCGCTTCTGACCTCGATACTGGGCGAGCTCCAGACTGCCACTAACGTGAAACTCGACCGCCTCACCCCTGGTCCGAACCCCCGAAATCATGCCCGACACATGAACGCCAACACCCATGCCCTTCGCCGATATGGCGTTGGCACCGCCAAGCAGGAGCGCGACGGTGATCCATGTCCTCACGCTTGCCTCCGCTCCCATCTCCGTCTGTCGAACTCGCAGATCAGCTGCGCCGCTCCAGAACGACCAGATGCAGTTGACGGCGCCGGCAATCGTGGGCCCGCTCTCAGTGCGTAAACCATGATACCAACCCGTCGTCCGTGATCGAACCCGTGACCTCGTGAATGTCATTCACGTGGGCTCCGAGCTGCGCCCCCTCACCGTCCAATTTTCAGCCCGCGCGTCTTACGACCAAGAGCGAGACATCGTCGTGCCAGCGCGCCTCGCCTACGAATGCCTCGACCGTTCCGAGAAGCTGGTGCGCGACCTCGGCGGCGGGGCGTCCAGCGGTCTCGCGAAGGCTGTCCCGCAACCGCTCGTCGCCGAAGAACGCGCCGCTCTCATTCAGGGCCTCGGTCACGCCGTCCGAGTACACCACCAGGGTCTGGCCCGCAAACAGATCGACCGATTGCTCCTCATACGTTGCCGCCGTGGGGATTCCGAGCGCAGGGCCGCCCGCGGGCAGCGGCTGGACGTGAACCGGTCCGACGACCAGCGGGGGCATGTGCCCCGCGTTCACCAGGCGGATGTGCGCCGATCCAGGCTCGAGTTCCAGGTAAACGAGGGTGGCGAAGCGGTTCTCCAGGCCCCGCTTGCGGAAAGCCTCGTGCAGCCTGGAGGCGAGCGCCGCGAGGGAGGGCACCTCCGAGACGAAGGCCAGGAGGGTCGCCTGGAGCCGAGCCATCAGCAGTGCCGCCGGCAGTCCCTTGCCCGATACGTCGGCCAGCACGAGCCCTACGCGCCCGTCCTCATGGGTCACGAAGTCGGGAAGCCGCCGAAGTCGATCTGCTCCGAGTGGCCGTCGCCATGCCCCTGGACGCGGACGCAAAGCAGCATCGCCAGCGCGAGCAGCACCCGCCGTGCGGGGGTCAGGTTCAGAAAGAGGCTCTTTAGCAGCCAGGCGCCGCGGTGTAGCCAGCGCCGGAGCCGGCCCATGCCGGCGAGCCGCTGCCGCCTGTCCTCGGAGAGATAGAAGGCGTCCAGATCCTCGAGGGTCCGCGCGCCCGCACGGCGAAAGCCTTGCCGCCGAGTCTCGCCGAAGATCCGGCGTGTGTCTCGCGTCAGCGTCCGGATCAGCGAAAGGTCACCGCCGTCCCGAGAGGAGCCCGTAACGCGAAGGATACGCCCTTCGGGGCCGATCTCCGGGCCGTCCACTGAATGCGCTCACGTCGCGTGATCGACGAGATCGCTGGCGAGCGGCAGTGAAACCGGAGAGGACGGCGCCCTACTCGTAACGCAGCGAGACCATGGGGTCGACCCGCGTGGCGCGACGCGCGGGCAGGTAAGTCGCGGCGAGCGCCGTCGCCGTCATGACGAGGATGGCGGCCGCGAAGGTCAGAGGGTCGGTGACGGCGACGCCGAACAGGACGCTCGCGATCAGCCGGGCCACGGCCAGAGCGGTCAGGGCCCCAATCGCGATCCCGATAGCGACCTGCAGGGACGCCTCGCGCAGCACCATCCACAGCATGTCGGTCCTCTGCGCGCCGAGGGCCAGCCGGATGCCGATCTCCTTGGTTCTCCTCCCGATGGCGTAGGACATCGTCCCGTAGAGGCCGGTCGCGGCCAGCAGCAGGGCGAGCGCGCCGAAGAAGCCGAGGATCTCGGCCAGCGAGCGCCGGCCGCCGAGGTAGTCCTCGACCTCTTGGGCCTGGGTCTGGAATTCCTCTACCGGAAGGTCCTTGTCGATGGATGCGACGAGCGCCCGGACCGCCGCCGTGAGGCCGGCCGGGCTGGCCGCGGTGCGCAGGACGAGGTTCATCTGGCCCAGGGAGTCCGGCGGCGCCTGAGTAACGGGGATGTAAACGGCCACTTCCGGACTTCGTTCCACGAGGCGACGATTGAGGTCGCGGACGACGCCGATGACCTGGGCGTCTCCGGCGGAGAGCCGGCTATCGAAGCCGAGCCGGCGGCCAATGGGGTCCCCGTCGGGGAAGGAGGTCCGGGCCATGCTCTCGCTGATGATGGCGACCCTCGGCGCCGCCGCATCGTCCGTCACGGAGAACTCCCGGCCCTGGAGCAGGGCGATGCCCATCGTCTCGAAGAAGCGCGGGCCCACTACGCCGCCGTAGACGCGCCGGCCTTCCGTGACTGTCGGCGCCGACGAGTCGCGGACCCACACCTCTCGATAGGGACGGCCGGTGACGAGCCGATATCGGGACAGGCTGGCCGACTGCACACCGGGGATGGCGTTCATGCTGTTCAGCAGCTCGCGATACAGCGCGGATTCCCTGGCCTCGTCGTAGCCGTTGAGTGCGGGCAGTACCCAGGTCAGCAGGACCTTCTCGCGCTCGAAGCCGGGATCCACGGCATGGAGCCGCTGCAGCGTCCGGATCAGCAGGCCGGCGCCGACGAGCAGGGCGAGGGAGAGGGCCATCTGGGAGACGACGAGCGATTTCGCCACTCCGCGCCGCAACGGACCCGACGCCGGCCGGATCTCGCCGCCCTTGAAGATCGGCGAGAGGTCCGTGCGTGTGGCGGTCAGCGCGGGGGCGAGGCCGAAGAGCACGGCCGTGAGCAGGGAGACCACGGCCGTGAACGCCAGCAACCGTGGGTTGGCGTTGAAGGAGAACACGATCGGCGACCGCCCTGTGGAGAGGACGGCGGTGAGCAGGCCAACGCCCCACCCGGCCAGGAGCAGCCCCAGCGCGCCGCCCAGGATACCGAGCAGGACGCTCTCGGTCATGAGCTGGCGGACGAGCCGCCCCCGGCCGGCGCCGACGGCGAGGCGAAGCGCGATCTCTTTCTGCCGCGCGCCGACCCGCGCGAGCTGGAGGTTGGCGACATTGACACACGCGATGAGCAACACGATGCCAACCACGGCCAGGAGGACGGGCAGCTGCGTCCCCAGGTCGTTGCCCTCGTTGGCCGTGCCCCGGGCGCCGGAGGCGAGCTGAAGGGCTTGCTGCCGGATCGCCTCCGCGGCCGGGGCCGACACGCGCGTGCCCGCCGCCTCCATCAGCGTCCGCCCGTAGATGACCTCCAGGTCTTCGCGCGCCCGCTCGCGCGAGACGCCAAACGCGAGGCGGGCCATGATCCCGAACGTGTCGTGGTCCCGCAGAGCGAGGCGCGGCTGCACGAACATTGGCAGCACGAGATCCGCGGACCTTCCCGCGACCCTCCGGCCGAAGAAGCCAGGAGGCGTGACCCCGATGATGGAGAACGGCATCTTGCCCACGTTGATCGTCCGTCCCACGACGGCAGGGTCCCGCGCGAAGCGGCGCTGCCAGTAACGGTCGCTGATCACCGCCACCGCCGGCCGCCCGGGCTGGTCGTCCTCCGCCGCGAACGTGCGGCCGTGCGCCGCGCCGACGCCGAGGACGTTGAAATAGCTGCCGGAGACGAAGTCGACATCCACGTACTCGGGCTGGCCGTCGATGGTCAAGGCGACGTGGCTGTCGTCGTAGGCAAACAGGCCCGACAGCGAGTGGTTGGAATCGCGGAGCTGCTCGAAGACAGGGTACGGGAAGCTCCATTGGGTGCGGCCGTCGGGCAGGCGCGCGTACACGAAGACGAGCCGCTCGGGATCGGCGACGGGCAGTTGGCTCCACAGGAAGGCGTCGGCCATGCTGAAGATCGCGGTGTTGGCGCCGATGCCCAGGCCCAGGGTCAGGATCGCGACGCCGGTCACCGCCGGCGTCTTCGTCAGCACGCGCAAGCCGTAGCGAAGGTCCTGGAGCAAGCCTTCCAATCTTGCCTCCTCGGCTGGAGGTGAGTCCGTGAAACCGGGGAGCAATCTGCGGACCAAGCAGCCACGCTGCCGTAAGCCGTTGTTGTACCGGCGGGATGCCGGTGTGATCACCGCCCAAGCGCGACGGCGTCGTCCCGTTAGCGGACAAACGACCGTCCGGAAGCGGACACGCCATTCCTCCCTTGCGCTTCGGGGGGACCGTCACTGTCGCTAGGGCCCCTGCGGTTCCGCGAGCGATCGACCAGGGCCGCCTTCGAGGTCATGACGGGATGATGCAACCGCGCGGAGGAGTCATCGCTGGATCCCATGCACGACGAGGAGTTCACGAAGATGTCGACGATGGGCATGACGAGCGGCCATCTCGGCGTGCAGTTCGCAGCCAAGGCCGGCTACCGCACGGGCCATCCCGAGGGGCAAGGACAAGGAACCGCTGGCGCGTCGGCTCGGAGCGCATCACTACGTCGACAGCCAGTCCCAGGATCCGGCCGATGAGCTGACACGGCTGGGTGGCGCCCGGGTCATCCTCGCGACGGTGACGAGCGGCAAAGCGATGACTGCGACCATCGGCGGCCTCGGCGTCGACGGCAAGCTGGTCGTTCTCGGCGCCGCTCACGAACCCCTCGAGGTCTCCGCGCTGGCGCTCATCGGCGCCCGCCGGTCCATTGCGGGCTGGCCCTCGGGACGGTCGATCGACTCCCAAGATACGCTGGCCTTCAGCGTCCTGACCGGCGTGCGCTCGATGAACGAATTGCTGCCTTTGGACCGCGCCGGCGAGGCCTACGATCGCATGATGAGCGGCAAGGCCCGCTTCCGGGTGGTCCTCACGACGGGGGCGTGAGCTGGAGCTGACGGGGATCGAACCCGTGACCGCGCTAGCCACGGTCGCGTCCTATTCATCTCGCAACGTCTGTGCAGGATCGATTCTGGCAATTCGCAGAGTTGGCACAGTGGTAGCAATGAGCGTTACAGATGCGAGCATCAAGACGACTGTGAGGATTGTGGGCAAGTCGTAGACGCCTACGCCATAGAGCACGCTGCGCATCACTCGCAGCGCTGCCGCGCAAAGGACCAGTCCCAGAAAAAGGCCCAACACCGAGGCGCCCGCGCCTGGGCGGCCGATCCGCACCATTGCCTGGCCGACCGTCGAGCCCAAGGCCATGCGGATGCCTATTTCGCGCGTCTGCTGCGCCACGAGAGTTGCGACGAGTGCGAAGATTCCGACCGCACTCAGCAGTAGAGCTATTGCCGCCATTGCGGCCAGCAGCGCCACTTCGACGCGCTGGGTCGCCAGGGTCTTCGCCAGCAGGTCGCGCATACTGTAGAAGCCCGAGAAGGGTAGGTTGGGAACAGCACTCGCCAGCGCGCGTTGCATCTGCGCAGTCAACCGTTCCACCGGACCAGCAGTGCGGACAATCCAACTTGGCTGGAACCAGACGTGAACCACCGAGAGTAACTGGGCAGGCACTTGCGCCGCGGGAATATACAGAGCCTCTTCGCCGGCAAGAGGCGCACCAGCAACCAAACCTGGCGCGATGGCCACATCTCCCACCACCCCGACGATCATCGTGTTCTTATCCACGTAACGCCCGACGGGATTTGCCCCGTGGAACAACTTGCGCATGAATGCCCGGTTGACGATGGCCACCCGCTGGGCATCCGGCCCATCTTCTTCGGTGAAGGAGCGCCCCATGAGGACCGGGATCTGCAGCGTCTCGAAATAACCGGGTGTGATATATACCTCATTCGTTTCGACATGTTGTCCTGCTTCTTTACCGTCGCTGATGATCAGCGCTCCATCAACCACGGCGCGCTCATACGGCAGACTCAGGCCGACGGCGGCATGTTGCACACCGGGAATCTGACGCATGGCGGCCGTGCTCTCGTCCAACAGCTTCTTGAAGGCCGCAGGATCGTGGAAGCGGACGTCGTCGAGCGAGGCCTTGGCGGTCATGACTCCGTTCGGATTAAACCCTGGCGGCAGCGTCTCCAAGTGGACCAGGGTGCGGATGAGCAGCCCGGAGGCGGCCAGCAGCACGACGGTAAGGGCGATCTCGCCGGCGATAAGCCCCTGGCGCAGGCGCAGGCTGCCGCCTCTGGCCACGGCGCGGCTGGCCATCGACGAGCGTAGGTCCACATTGCGAGTTGCGAGCGCCGGGAGCATGCCGAACAGGACGCTCGTCAACAGCGAGACGGCCAGCGCGAACGCCATCACGCGGCCGTCGAGGGAAACGCGCTCGACAGGGAGGAAGTGTGCAGGCAACAGCAGCAGGAGGCCGCGCAGGGCGAGAAAGCCCACACCCATGCCAACCGCTCCGCCCACAAGTGCCAACATCAGGTTTTCGATCCAGAACTGCTTCTGGATCTGCCACCGCGAGGCTCCCAGCGCCAGCCGGGTGGCCACTTCCGAGGTGCGCCGCAGCATGCGGACCAGCGTCAACCCCGCCAGATTGGCGCAGGCGATGAGCAGGATGAAGCCGGCGGCCAGCATCAGCGCCATTACCTGCGGACGCAGCGAGGCGGTCTCGCCCTTCTGGAGCGGCACTGAATAGTAGGTCACCTGCGCGCCGGGGTTGTTCCTCAATTCGAAGCGATTGGCACGGAGCGACCAGGCGCGGTTGATCTCGGCATCCGCCTCCTTCCAGGTCGCGCCATCGCGCAGCCGGGTGATGGACGCGAAGTTCGTTCCGCCTCCTTCGCCCTCGCGGCTGGGCTGGAGCGCCGTATATAGATCGGCGTTCAAGGGAGTCGTTGCGCCCTCAGGGAGCACCCCGATGACCGTGTACGCCGCTCCTTTCAACAGAATGGCCTGTCCCAGAATATTGGGGTTAGAGCTGAAGGTGTTTCGCCACAAACTGTAACTCAGGATGGCGGCCGTCGGTCCGTGCGGGCGGTCCTCGTCCTGAGAGAAATTGCGCCCCATGACAGGCTGAAGCGCCAGCACTTCAAGGTACTGCGCCGAGATGCGTCCCGCGCGGAGATACTGCCCCTGGGATCCCCATCCGAGATTGACGCCCGACGTTCCTGGACTTGAAACAGCCGATATCAGGGAGGGGGCATTGTCGCGTAGCAACTCCCATTGCTCACCATTTAGTTTGTGCCGCTCATCGGAGGCCCGGGAGCCGGTCACCCGTGTGTAAATCGTGCCCATCCGTTCGGGATGCGAGTAGGGCAGCCGCTTCAGCATGAGCGCATTCACCATGGCAAAAATTGCGGTGTTTGCGCCGATGGAGAGCGCCAGCGTGATGATGACCGTCACGGTGAATCCCGGATTGCGCCACAACTGGCGCGCTGCAAACCTCAGGTTGTGCCCTAGAGCATCCATCGACGATCCTCCTGGCGAGACACCAGGGATTTCTCCCGGGAGATTCAAAAGTCTTGGGCCGGACGTGTCCAGGGGTGGCGGCCTTCTGGGTTGACGGGGAGGCCTAGTCGCCTAGAAGTCGCGCGCACAGCGGACCGTGTAGCCCCGAGCACTTGAGCCATCGTCTGCCCTTTCCTACGAGGGCCGTTCATCGAGAGTTTCGATTTCTTTCGTGACGCAACGATCTCGACCGATCTGGGACCTGCGACGTCTGGCGAGCAGCCGTGAAAGCACCGGCCGAGAGCCCAGAGTTCCCGTTGGACGCGACAACCATCACTACACCGAGGGGGACCGGCGCGGAATCAATGCGGCTTGGTTGCCGCGGACACACTCGTGGCGGGATGCTAGGTACGATAGCGGCTGGCGGGCATGTCCCACTCGCCGTTGATGTAGAGTCTGTCCTGGATCCCCATGCGTTCTCTTGTTGACCGCGCGGTCGGTGAATCGTGCCCCCGATCCCGATGCGGCGCACCCATCCAGAAGAGGTAGATCGTGAAGGCTGCCGTCTGTCGCACCCGCGGCGAGCCGGTGCGGGTCGAGGACGTCGAACTGGACCGTCCGCAGCAGGGCGAAGTCCTCGTTCGACTCGCCGCAAGCGGAGTCTGCCATTCCGACTACTCGGTCCTGACCGGCGTGATGCCGATGAAACTCCCCTGCGTGCTGGGGCACGAAGGGGCGGGAGTGGTAGAGGAGGTCGGGGCGGCGGTCAGCCACGTCACGCCCGGCGACCACGTGGTGCTTTCGTGGGTGACGCCGTGCGGAATCTGCTTCTATTGCCGCGAGGGCCAGCCCAACCTGTGCGACCTCGGTGCGAAGATCAACCTCCATCATCGAATGCCCGACGGCACGAGCCGCCTTCACAAGGACGGTGAGGACCTCCAGTCGTTCTCGGCCATAGGCGCCATGGCCGAGCGGGCAGTGGTGCCGGCGGCGGCCGCGGTCAAGCTGCCGCCCGACGCCCCGCTCGAGAAGGCCGCGCTGATCGGCTGCTCGGTGATGACCGGAGTGGGCGCCGTCTGGCACACGGCCGACGTGAAAGCCGGCAGCCGCGTGGCCGTCTTCGGCGCCGGCGGCGTGGGGTTGAACGCCATCCAAGGCGCCGCCGCCGTCGGGGCCGAGCGCATCATTGCGGTCGATGTCCACGCGCGCAAGCTTGAGCTGGCCCGCGTGTTCGGAGCGACGCACGTCGTGGATGCCTCCCGAGAAGACGCGGTCGCGGCGATCAGGGAGCTGACGGAGGGGCGTGGAGCGGACTACGCGTTCGAGGCCATCGGACGCAAGAAGACGATCGAGCAGGCCTATGCCGCCGTGCGGAGGGGTGGCACGTGCGTGGTGATCGGGATCGGACCACGGACGGAATCCGTGGAGCTGAACGTCTTCATGCTTCCGGTCCTGGAGAAACGCCTCGTCGGCTGCTGGTACGGCGGAGCCCGCGTTCATCGCGACCTGCCGCGGCTCCTCGCCATGTACCGGGCCGGCAAGCTCAAGCTCGACGAGCTGGTGACCCGCACCTACCGTCTGGAAGAAGTGAATCAGGCCTTCGCGGACATGGAGCGCGGAGAGAATGCCCGGGGCGTGATCACCTTCCTGGGAGTGTGAGAGGCGCACCAGCTAGCCTTGGTCCCCCCTCCGCATCCGCGACTGCAGCTCCAGGACGTCCTTCTTCACGCTGCGCGACGCGGCGAACAGGACGGCGGAGAGGATCGCCGCCAGCACGGGAACGAGGTACAGGGCCCTGTGGAGGCCCTCCGCTCGGAACGGGTTGAGCGCGGCGGGGGAGTTGGCCCTTGCCCCGCCCACGATCGTCGGCAAGACGTCGAAGAGTACCGCGCCGAACGACCGCTCGCCGACGACGCCGGCGACGGCACCCGCCTTCATCGTGCAGTAGTCGCTGGCGACGCCTGTACCGAGCGGACCGAGCGATGCGCCGAACAGGTACATCGCGCAGAAGTAGAGCGCCATCGCCGTGCCCCGCAGCGACGGCTCTACGATGTCTTGAACGGTCGAGTAGACGGTCGAGTAGTAGGCGTACATCACGCCGATGCCGAGACCCATGAGCAGCGAGAACGCCAGCACGTCGCCGCGAGGCCGCAGCAGGGCCAGGAACATGGGCGGCGTCGAGATCACGAGCGCCGCGGTCGCGACGAGCAGCCGGCCGTCCACGCGCCGGCGGTACAGCGCGTCGGCCGCGATGCCCCCGCCGAACAGGCCGACGATCCCCGAGAAGCCGTACACGACCATCGAGATCGTCCCCGCCTCGGCCAGGCCCACGCCGTGGAAGCGAATGAGGAAAGGGACCAGGAACGCCCCGAGGGCGTACATGTTGAAGTTGTGCAGCGCGCCGGAGGCGATCACCCACCACAGCGTCGGGATCGACAGCACGAGGGCGTAGGGCGAGGCCCGACGCCGATGCTCGCCCACGGCGTGTTCCTCGGCCATCCCGCGCGCCGGCTCGCGGATCCGAGACGCCGCGACCGCGCACAAGAACCCCGGGACCGCCGCCACGTAGAACGTCGCCCGCCATCCCCAATTGTGTGCGATCCAGCCGCCCATGCCGTTGGCGAGGCCGAGCCCGAGCGGGAGTCCCAGCATCCAGATCGCCACGGCGCGGGCACGCCGCGTCGGCGGGAACAGGTCGCCGATGAGGGACGTGGACGCCGGCGAGCACGTCGCCTCGCCGACGCCGACGCCGAGACGCGCCACGACCATCTGCGAGAAGGTGCGTGCGCAGCCCGAGACGGCGGTCAACGCGCTCCAGACGAAGACGCCGGCGCTCAGGATGCGCCGGCGTTCCGTCCGGTCCGAGAGCCGGCCCAGCGGCACGCCGACGATGGCGTAGAGCAGCGTGAACACCGTGCCGAGCAGCCCGAGCGCGGTGTCGCTGAGGGCCCATTCCCTGCGCACCTCTTCGCCGACGGCGCCAGGATCTGGCGGTCGAAGAAGTTCATGAGGTTGATCGCGAATAGCACGGCGAGCGCATACGTGGCGCCGCTGTACGCGCCCGTGGCTCGTGCGGCGGTTGTTTGAGGCGCCGGCTTGTCCAAGGGAGAACCGGCCGATGGTAGCACGGCGGCGCTCTCGCTTTCCCGAGCAGTAAAGCATTGACAGCGAGTCCGGGCCGCCGTATAAGCGCTCACGGATGCCCGCGATCAAAGAGCTGACGCGCGAGCTGGCGGCCTCCTGGGGCAGGCAGGGCCGGTCGATCGTCTGAAGGACAGCCAGGGAAGACGATGCTCTGGAAGAGCCCCTACGCCGACGCCAACATCCCCGAAGCTTCGCTCACGAGCGTGGTCTTGGAGCGTGCGGCCGCGTTGGGCGACAAGCCAGCGCTCGTCGAGGGGGCAACCGGCCGCGGCATCAGCTACGCCGAGCTGACCGAAGGGGTCCGGCGCGTGGCGCGCGGGCTGGCCGACCGTGACTTCGCGCCGGGCGACGTCCTTGGCCTGTACAGCCCCAACCTGCCCGAGTACGCCTTGGCCGTCCTCGGCGTCGCGAGCCTGGGCGGCACCGTCACCACCGTGAACCCGCTCTACACGGTGGACGAATTGGCCCACCAGCTCGAGGACGCCGGCGCCAGTGTCCTGGTCACCGCGCCCCCGTTCCTGGAAAAAGCGCGCGCGGCCGCCTCTCGCACCGGGGTCAAGGAGGTCCTCGTTTTCGGC
>Ga0070697_100004089_pt1 | contig 11186 bp, 8 predicted proteins | sample KBSK1501metaG_FD_65475 | JGI IMG/M metagenome (GOLD analysis project Ga0070697, IMG submission 65475) | Corn, switchgrass and miscanthus rhizosphere microbial communities from Kellogg Biological Station, Michigan, USA - KBS K1-50-1 metaG | ecosystem: Host-associated > Plants > Roots >... | reverse complement strand
CTCGCCTGGAAGATCGGAGACCCCAGCTACGCCGGAGTTCCCTGGACGGTCAAGAACCTGTTTGAGCTGAAGAACGCCCGCCGCGTGCTGGTCGACGGCAATGTCTTCGAATACAACTGGCCTCATGCCCAGAACGGGTTCGCGATCCTTTTCACACCCCGCAACCAGGATGGCAGCGCACCGTGGTCCATGGTCCAGGACGTGGTGTTCAGTCGCAACATTGTGCGACACACGGGGTCTGCCGTGAACATCCTGGGGACGGATGACAACAATGCCAGTCAACAGGTGAAGCGCATCTCGATCGTCGGGAACGTTTTCGAAGACATCGGCGGGCCGAAGTGGAGCGGCGCAGGAAGACTCTTCCAACTCCTTTCCCGAACGGCCGACGTGGCGATTGACCACAACACCGCTTTCCATGCCGGCGACGTCATCGCGGCGGAAGGCGGCCCCCACCTCGGCTTCGTCTGTCAAAACAACCTCACGCCCAACAATCAGTATGGCGTGGGCGGCGCCGGCACATACGGGCATCCCCTGCAGACGCTGTCAACATTCTTTCCAGCCGCGCTTTTTATCAAGAATGTGCTTGTAGGCGGAATGGCTCAACAGTATCCGCCCAACAACTTCTTTCCCGCGACATGGGCGGAGGTGGGCTTCGTCGATTTCGGCGGCGGTAACTATCGGCTTCTGCGGACAAGCCCGTACAAGAACGCAGGCACTGACCACAAGGACGTGGGGGCAGACATCGACGCGCTGGACGCGGTGACGACTGGAGCGCTTCGTGGGCAACTGCCGCAGGAGTGGATCGGCGATCACTCGAAGTGAATCATCATGAGCACTCTCAACACGCGACCACGCGTGGTCCTCATCTGCCACCGCGACGAACCCATCGATGTCGAGGGACTGGCATCCTGGCTCGCGAATTCGTTCGACCTAGTCGGTATGGTGATCGTGTGCGACCCGCCGCATCTCTTCTTGAAGCGGGCACGAACAGAGATCCGACGCAGCGGCATCGTCGGGTTCCTGGACGTCCTGGCATTTCGCGCTTATTACGCCTTGAAGCTGGCCAGGTCCGACGCCGCATGGATCCACAGGGAAGTTGCCCGCTTGCGGGAACAGTTTCCAGCCGACCTCGACCGCGTTCCGCGATTGACGATCGCCAGCCCGAACACGGACGAGGTACGCATGTTCCTCGAGTCACAGCGGCCGGACCTGATGATCGCGCGATGCAAAGTTCTGCTCCGCCCAGAGATCTTCAACCTGCCGCGTCATGGAACCTTCGTGTTTCACCCCGGCATCTGCCCCGAATACCGCAACTCGCACGGATGCTTCTGGGCTCTGTCCAGGCGGGACCTCAGCCGGGTCGGCATGAGCCTTCTGCGCGTCGATCGCGGCGTCGACACCGGCCCGCTTTACCTTCAGACCACGTGCGCTTTTGACGAGGCTCGCGAGTCCCACGTGGTGATCCAGCATCGCGCCGTACTCGCGAGCCTCGACGCGATTGAAGGGGTACTTTGGTCAGTTTGCGCGGAAGCGCCCCAGCCCATCCCGACGGAAGGGCGTCGCTCCGCAGTGTGGGGGAAACCTCGATTGTCCGCCTACCTGCAGTGGAAAAGGGCGGCGAGGAGAACCACAGCGTGACTCACTTGCTCAGCTTTCTATTCCACGATGTCTACCGGGTGAGGCCCGACGAGAGTGGCTTCGTCGGTTCGGCGGCCGACCGTTACAAGCTGTCGGTTACTGAGTTCGACCGACAACTCGCCGGCCTTCTGCTCGTGCGAGAGGACTGGCCATTGCTCATCACACGCTCGATCGGTTCGGCCAACCGCACCTCACGATTCGCGGTCACGGTTGACGACGGCGGCATCTCCTACCGTACCTACGTCGCCGACCGCCTGGAGGAGCTCGGCTGGAGAGGCCATTGCTTTGTGACCACCGGTTGCATCGGTCGTAGAGGATTCCTCGATCGCGCCCAAATCCGGGAACTGTTCCAGCGCGGTCACGTCATCGGGAGTCATTCCGTCTCGCACCCGGCGCGCTTCAGCACCTGTAGCTGGAACCAGATGGTGGGCGAATGGAAGGATAGTCGAGAGACACTGAGCGATCTTCTCGGCGAAGACGTAACCGTGGCCTCGGTGCCCGGAGGCTACTACTCAGAACGAGTCGCAATTGCGGCTTCGGAAGCCGGGTTCAGGGCCCTCTTCACCTCGGAGCCGGAAACGCGCATGCGGATGGTGAACGGCTGCATGGTGACCGGCCGCTTCACGGTGCGGAACTCCTGCGGCCCCGACTTCACCGCTCGTCTCGCACTACTCCGGCCGTCAGCACTTTTGCGAGAGTGGCTTTCCTGGAACGGAAAGAAGGTGGCCAAAAGCGTCCTCGGCTCGGCTTATCCCCGCGTGGCGAGGGCGGTCGCCCCCGCCAGGGCAGTGCCCAGCATCGTAGTAACTAACTCGAGAAAAACGGATTCTTTATGACGAGCATCAACCGAGCCTCGACTCTATTTCTCGTTCTTACACTGATCGGATTTGGATTGAGGTTCGGTTACGGCGTCGCACGCTATCGGACTGATCTCGTACGTGTTACGGGGAGCGAGTTCATCGCAAAGTGGGATTACGACGGCCTGGAACATGTGCTCATTGCAAAGGCGCTACTGTCGGGTAAGGGCTATATCGTGGATGAAGTTCCCGGGCTGGAGAGCAAGCACGTTCGCCTCGTGGGCCGGGAAGCGCTCTACAAGGCCCCGCTTTACGAGTTCTTCCTCGCTGGGCTGTTCAAGCTTTCCGGATTTTCCTTTCTGCTCTTCTTTCCTGCTCAAGCGCTCTTCGGAGGTCTTTTGTGCGGATTCGTGGGTCTCATTACCTTGGAGACCTTTGAGAGGCCGACTGCGGCCTATTTTGCCGGAGTCATGGCAGCTGCCCATCCCGTTCTTGTGAATTCCGCCTCGCAGCCCTACAACGAAAACCTGTTCTTCCTCTTGTTCGTGGCCACACTTTGGGCATTCTACCGATGGCTTGACACACAGCGAATGTCCTGGGCCGTCGTATCCGGGATGCTGGCCGCGCTCTGGATCCTGACTCGTGAGAGCGCCATTCCGCTGTTCATGGCGATGTTGATGTTCGCGATCGTCACGGCTCGACGCAACGCACGATTCTATTGGAGTCTCAGCGCCATCGTCGTGGTTGCCATCGGACTTATAGCGCCTTGGTCCGTGCGCAACTATGTGCAATTCGGCGTCGTCGTTCCGGTCGCCAGCATTACCGGTTCCGCCCTACTCGAAGGGAATAATGACTGCGTTGCTCGAGAGAGTCTGCTGACGCCGTTTTTGGCTCAACCATGCGCCGACACGAATCGGAAGGTCAAAGAACTACTTGATCAACACGCGTTTTCGGAGCGCCTAAGAGCGTATTGGTATGACCGGGCCGCGCGGGTTGTGGCGGTCAGATTTATCGTTGATCACCCGGCTGCGTACCTGAAGTTATCCGTTCGAAGGACTTGGACCATCGTCCTACCTTACAACCCAAGGGCGGATCAGCAGCCTCTGCAGAGAGCCGCGTTCGCAGCCTATTGGTTAGCCATCATGCCCGCCGGCATCATCAGTATGTTCATTCAGCTGCGGAGGCCACGGCAGCAAACGGCAATGATCGTCCTATTGATTGCCGTGAACTTGGCGACGATGGCCGCTGTCCTGATCCATCAGGATTTGCGCTTTCGAGTCGGTCTCGATCTGCTGCTCGGATGTTTTGCCGGCTGGGGCTATTCAGCGGCGCTTGAACGCATCGCAGCACGTCGGCGCGGTAGGAATCGGCACGAATCTCTACTTTCGCCCCGGTCAGCAGCAGCGGGCGATTAACGAACCCAAAAAACACGGAGGTATCGCGATGCAAGTCACCATCTTTGGACTCGGATACGTCGGATGCGTGACAGCAGCCTGTTTAGCGAAGGCAGGACACGAGGTCATCGGCGTCGACGTCAATGCGGAAAAAGTGGGGATGATCAATGCAGGCCTCAGCCCGATCATCGAACCTGGCCTTGGCGATCTCTTGGCCGACATGGTGAGCCACGGCCGCATGCGAGCAACTGTGTCGAGCGAGGAAGCCGTGAATCAATCCGACCTGGCACTGATCTGCGTCGGCACTCCGAGTGGCCGCGGCGGCCAGATTGATGTCAGCGCGATCGAACGCGTCGGCATCGACATCGGACGCGCACTCGAAGGTCGCACCGAGATGTACACCGTCGTGCTGCGCAGCACTGTCCTCCCGGGCACAACCGAAGGCGTATTGCTTCCAGCGCTTCGCAACTCCCTCGGGGAAAACCTTGACGAAGCGGTGTCAGTGGCCGTGAACCCGGAATTCATGCGGGAGGGATCCTCGCTGTCCGATTTCGACCATCCGCCTTTCACACTGGTCGGCTGCTCGGACAGCGACACCGCAGGTTTGATCCGGACACTTTACGGGCAAGTCGATGCGCCGTTTGTGCACACATCGCTCAGGGTTGCCGAAATGACGAAGTACGTCTGCAATGCGTTCCACGCGCTCAAGATCTGCTTCGCCAATGAAATTGGCGATCTGTGCGAATGCCTGGGCGTTGACCCTCAGGAAGTCACGCGGACGTTTCTGATGGACCACAAGCTCAATGTCTCCGAAGCGTATCTGCGTCCAGGCTTCGCATTTGGGGGGTCCTGCCTTCCCAAGGATCTCCGTGCGATGCTGCATGCAGCGCGCGGCTCCGACGTGGAACTGCCGCTGCTATCCGCCATCACACCGTCAAACCAACATCAGATTCATCGTGGAATCGAGGCTATCCTCCGAACGCGCAAGCGGCGCATCGGCGTCGTCGGCCTGGCCTTCAAAGCCGGCACGGACGACCTGAGAGAGAGTCCGATGGTGACGTTGGTTGAAACACTCATCGGCAAAGGATGTGCGGTGCGCATCTTCGACCCAAGCGTCAGGGTGGCCGCGCTGGTCGGCGCCAATCGGCGATACATCGAACGAGAAATTCCGCACATCACATCGCTCATGTGCGATGACATCGAGGCTCTGATTACCCACGCTGAGGTGTTGGTCATTGGCAGTCCGGGCGACGATGCTGTTCGCGCCGTGGCTCGGTGCCGCCGCGATCAGATCGTCGTGGACCTGACGCGAGGCGCTGTCCGGACCGCTGTTTCCACAGAGGCGAGTGAGGAATTGCAATTAGCCTGGCGCGCAATTCAGCATGCCACAACATGACGCTTGTCATCCTCGTGATTTCCAGAAATCATCCTTGTATTCATCGAGGATCAAACAGGGATGCCTGCGAAGGCGCCATCTCCACTGACTGGCAAGTGCTGCGACTCAGTCGGAGACTCGCCACTCGCCATTCCCCCTTGACAGGCAGGCGCATCTACGACGATCGGATTCGATAGCTCCACCACTGTGATGCCACCCGCCCGAGGACCACGCTAGTGTTCTTCGACACCCCAATTTACATTCTCTTTCTCACGCTGGTAACGCTCGCGTACTGGCGGCTTCGATGGCGTCAGCAGAACCTGATGCTTCTCGCAGCGAGCTACGTCTTCTACGGTTGGTGGGACGTACGTTTTCTGGGACTCATCGCGATATCAACGGTGGTGGATTTCTATTGCGCGAAGGCCATCGCCGCTTCCCAGGACACGGAGCGACGGCGCGCGCTGCTCACCCTGTCGCTGGTCATCAATCTTGGTTTCTTAGCGACCTTCAAGTATTTCAACTTTTTCATGGATTCGTTCGCTTCGACGCTCGAGGCCATGGGATTCCATCAGACGCCGATTGCAGTCTTGCGAATTCTTCTTCCCCCGGGAATTTCGTTCTATACGTTTCAAGAGGTCGCCTACATTGTCGACGTCTATAAGCGAAAGCTCGAGCCAGCCGAATCGCTCGTCGATTACGCGCTTTTCATCAGCTTGTTCCCGCATCTGATCGCTGGCCCCATCCAGCGCCCCAATCACCTCTTGCCCCAGGTACAGGCCCCGCGGACCTTTAATCCGGACCGCTTCTTTGACGGTTTGCTACTGATCCTCTCGGGGCTGTTCCGCAAGGCGGTCATCGCCGACAATTGCGCTCTCCTCGCTGACGCCGCCTTTTCCGGCCGGATGGGACCGCCCAGTTTTGCCGTGGTCGCCATCGGCACGTACGCATTCGCGTGGCAGATCTACGGAGATTTCAGCGGCTACAGCGACATCGCGCGGGGCAGCGCGCAACTGCTCGGCTTTCACTTCATGGTGAACTTCCGCCAGCCGTATCTCGCGACCAGCCTGCAGGATTTCTGGCGGCGGTGGCACATCAGCCTCAGTACCTGGCTACGAGATTATCTGTACATTCCGCTCGGCGGCAATCGGGACGGTGAAGCTCGTACATACCGGAATTTGATGCTGACGATGCTTCTCGGAGGATTGTGGCACGGAGCCAATTGGACGTTTGTTGTCTGGGGTGGCATTCATGGCGTCGGGTTGAGCATCGAGCGGTTCATCCGTCGATTGCTCTCGCGCGAGGAACAGGCCATCCCTGCGTTCTGGTCACCGGGTGCCTGGATATCGCGGGTCTTCACCTTTCACCTGGTGTGCCTCACCTGGGTGTTCTTTCGTGCGCCGAGCGTTAGCGAGGCCGTCACACTTCTCCGTGGTCTCGGCTCGTTCGTCTGGGTACCTGAGTACGGCATTGCCTTGCGATTTCTGGCGCTGTTCAGCGCGCCGCTTTTCATCGTGGATCTCTTCAACGAGTTCCGCGGAGAAGAATACTTGTTTGAAAGAACACCTGAAATGCGCCGCGTCGCGGTAGGCATCGCCATGATGGCGGCCGTCACGCTGCTCGCGGCCAACCAGCTCAATGCGTTCATCTACTTCCGCTTCTAAGCTCACTCGGGGAACGTATCTGTTGTTCGCCGGTTGCGTCGCGGTGTCGCTTGCCGTCGAGCTCACCGCGCGAATCGGGTTCGACCGCGTCAGCAAGATTCAACGGCGAATGGCTGACGAGTACCAACTCGCCACAACCATCGGAACCGACCGTCTGACCGGACGCAGGCACGTTCTAGTGGTTGGTAACTCACTGCTGAATGCAGATGTGAGGTTCGACTGGGTTCGCGATGCCCTCGGTAGCCAGTGCGACACCCGCCGATTCGTCATAGAACAAACGAGTTATGTAGATTGGTATTACGGTCTGAAACGACTCTTTCGACGTGGTGCGCGACCGGATGTCGTCGTTGTGATGTTGAGCACGGGACAGTGGACCGGGACGGCCATTCGCGGCGATTACTCCGCCCAGTATCTAATCGATATGGCTGACCTGCCGGCGGTCTCGCGCGATCTTGGGCTGAACCCGACGCAGGCCACGAACCTGGCGTTCTCCAGTGTCAGTAAGTTCTGGGGCGTCCGGGCTGAAATCCGAAATTTCGTCCTCGGTCATCTAATGCCCGACCTCGGCCAGCTGATGAGCTTCTCCAGTATTGTGGATCGGAATCCGATCCTGGACGACAATGTCGCAAGGATCGCGCACGCGCGTATCGTGCGGCTGAAAGCGCTCACCGATATGCACGGCGCGAAATTGGTGCTTGTCCTGCCGCCGATCATTGCAGTGCAGGACGGCGCGGCGGGATTCCTGCGAGCCGGATCGGCGGCCGGCGTGACGACGCTACGGCCGGTCGCGTCCGGAACACTGGCATTGCGCTTATACCAGGATGCCGGCTTTCATCTGAATCAGACAGGTGCGGACGAGTTTACCAATCGCCTCATTCCCCTGCTCCGGGCCGAGCTCGCGACGCCAGCTGCTCGGACGGTGACGGCGAGTGTCGTTCGTCAGCGGGACTCGCGACCGCCGCAGTGAGACTTGCGTGCTCTCTCGAACAGGTAAACTGGGAATTCGATCCCCACTTGCAACACCAGCTCAGCTGGCCTGGCGCGCAAATGCAGTATGCCAATCATGACGCGTGTCATCTTCGTGGTTTCCAGGAATCATGTTGAGGCGGCGGCGAGACTGAAGCGCGACAACCTCGCGGGGAAGGCCGAGGTCATTGTGGATCGCCGCCAATTCGAGCGACGGCAAAGGTCCGAGCTCCCGAGTTTCCCGAATCGCCGGCAATCCGATCGCCGTATCCGGTCACGCTCTCGCGATATCGACCTGATCGGCATCGCAGTCGTCGTGATGCCTTAAGCCTTCAGGACATGACCGATCAGAATCAACGCTGGCGGCAGCCCATTCTCGTGGTTCTCTGGCTCGGGCTTTGTTCGATCATTGCCGCACTCGGCCCTCAATCGAGTGAGGCCGCGGCAGTTCTCCTGTTCTGGACCTCTATCACTCTCCTCGGTTATGCACTAATTGGCTATCCGCTGATAGTAGCCGCATGGGCTGCGTTGAGGCCGCGCCCGTATCGACGCGAGCCGGTCGAACCAACCGTGAGCGTGGTCATTGCGGTCCATAACGAGGTTGCGCACATCGGGCGGAAGATCGCAAACCTGCTTCAGCTCGACTATCCAACTGATCGCCTGGAGATTCTGGTGGGGTCGGACGGATCGACCGACGGCACTCTTGAGCGGTTGCGGGCAGTCTCCGAACTGCACGTTCGCATATTTGTACTCGAGGAACGGCAAGGCAAGCCGGCCGTTTTGAACAGGCTCGTGCCTAAGGCCCGCGGCGAGATCGTCGTACTGGCAGACGTCCGCCAGCAGTTCGATCCACAGGTGTTGCGCCGGATCGTGCAATCGTTTGCCGATCCAGAGGTGGGAGCGGTAAGCGGAGAATTGATCCTTGCGCCCAACGGGTCATGCAGCACTGTGGGAGACGGAGCAGGGACGTACTGGCGGTATGAGAAGTTCATCCGGTCTAACGAAAGCCGAATCGATTCGACCGTCGGCGCCACCGGAGCCATTTACGCGATCCGCAAAGCACTCTTTGACCCGATTCCGGCGGACACGATCCTGGACGACGTCCTGATCCCATTGAGGGTAGCGCGTCGCGGATATCGTGTGCTCTTCGAGCCTTGCGCTCGCGTGTGCGATCTCCCGCCGACAACTCCCCATGAAGAATTCACTCGGAAGGTGCGCACGCTGGCTGGAAACTTTCAGCTGTTCTCTCGAGAGACCTGGCTCCTGAACCCAACTCGAAATCGCCTTTGGTGGCAGACCATTTCGCACAAGGCGCTTCGTCTTTCTTTCCCGCTGCTTCAGCTCACAGCCTTGGCCGCCAACATTGCGCTCACAGGAACTGCGCCTCTTTACCAGCTCGCACTGCTGGCACAGATGTTTTTCTACGCAGGAGCGATCGCCGGTTGCCTACTGCAGTACAGCGGAAAAAAATTCTGGCCGGCCACCCTTCCCTACACCTTCTGCCTGCTTAGCTGGGCGACGATCGTTGGGTTCATCCGCTTCGTTAGAGGGAGCCAAAGGGTGACTTGGGAGAAGCCGCTCAGCGAGTCGACGCTGCATGCCACCCGTGAAGAAACAACTCAGATTGCCAATCTGGCTGCGCCTTCGTGGATCCCACCGTCGAGCGATGGCATCCATCCTGATTTCGCGCGATTCGATCCGACCGTCAGTGGTGTGAAGCCCGGTTCTTGACCGGCGTGCTGCTGCTGTTGCTGACATTGACGTTGACGCCCGGAGACGTGGTGCGATTGCCCGCCGTGTCGCGCGCTACCGCGGTCAGCGTATGCTTGCGGTTCGCCGCGGTCATCGTGTTCCACGACACCTGATACGGCGCAGCCGTTTGTTCCGAACCTAGCGCCGCTCCATCCACCAAGAATTGAACGCCTGCGATGCCTAGGCTCCCATTGGCAGTGGCGGAAATCGTGACCGTACCCGATACCGTCGAGCCGCTTAACGGTGTGGTAATGGCGGCGCTCGGCAGCGGCGAGATGTTGGAGACCGTCACCGACACGCCCGCCGACGTGGCGCGATTACCCGCTGCGTCACGCGCCACCGCCGTCAGCGTGTGGGCGCTGTTGGTCGCCGTCGCCGTGTTCCACGAGGCCTGATACGGCGCAGCAGTTACCTCCGCGCCGAGCGCCGCTCCGTCGACGAGGAGCTGCACCCCTGCGATGCCCACGTTGTCCGTGGCCTTCGCCAAGATCGTGACCGTCCCAGAAACCGTCGCTCCGCTTGCCGGCGCGCTGATCGACACGCTCGGCGGCGTTGTATCCGACGCCGCATTATCAGCACTATAAAGGGCGCTTACGTCGTTTGCGGTAAGCGCGGAGTTATAGATTCGGACTTCGTCCAGCAAGCCCGGAAAGTACTCTGCCCCCCCAAATGCGCCGGGATAGTGGCCAAGATGGATGTCTTGTAGGGTGGTGGGGCCGCCAGCAACGCCGGTCCATGCGAGCGTGGTGCCTTTCTGAACGCCGTCTAGATATAGTTTGGCTCCAGAAGAATCGACGACGTAGACCACCTGGTGCCACGCGTTGTCATTGTAACCAGCAATATTAAAGGTGCACCCGCTGCCATCGTATGCGAAATTCGAGGAATCTTTTATGTACCACGCGCATACGTTCCCATTGTTCAGGAATACGTTATAACCGCTATAGGAATTCGCCACGTATTTGTTCACCAAACCCACGACCCCGGTCGTGGAAGTGGTCTTAAACCAAGCGGCTACCGTCAAAGGAAAAGCATTCAAACTGCTTTTGTTTGTGACGGTCACGAGATTATTCACGCCATTGAAGGACAGAGCTTTGCCGACCTTTCCGGTTACGCCGGAAGTTGGACAGCCGGTCCCGATACACGAACCTGGATTGCCCGATCCCGATGCATCATTGAACACTGTACTTCCGGGATTCTCATCGAGGTGCAGCAACATAATGTTTCCGCCGGTGGGCGGCGGGGGTGTGGCTTGAGTTGTGGCGCTCGCGCTCGCAGACTGGGCGGAGACGTTGCCTGCGGGGTCGTAGGCAGAGACGGTGTAGGTATAAGCCGTCGACGGTGAGAGGCCGGCGTCGGAATAGGATGTGGAGGCCGACGTGCCGATCTGGGTTCCTCCTCTAAAGATCTTATAGCCCGCCACAGCGCTGTCTGGATCGGTGGAAGCGATCCACGAAAGGTTGATCTGGGAAGAGGAGATGGCAAGGGCCGTAAGGCCAATGGGCACGGAGGGAGGGGTGATGTCGGGCGGAGGCGGAGGCGGAGCCTGGGTTGTCGCGCTCGCGCTCGCAGACTGGGCTGAGATGTTGCCCGCGGCGTCGTAGGC
>Ga0070697_100004087_pt1 | contig 11188 bp, 12 predicted proteins | sample KBSK1501metaG_FD_65475 | JGI IMG/M metagenome (GOLD analysis project Ga0070697, IMG submission 65475) | Corn, switchgrass and miscanthus rhizosphere microbial communities from Kellogg Biological Station, Michigan, USA - KBS K1-50-1 metaG | ecosystem: Host-associated > Plants > Roots >... | reverse complement strand
TGCTCCACCTGGAGCCGCGTGTTGACTTCCAGGAACCACGGACGGTGGTCCTCGTCGAGGAGGAACTCGGCCGTCGCGGCGTTGGTCAGCTGGGCGGCGCGCGCGACCCGCACCGCCAGCTCGTGGAGAGCGCCCCGCTCTGCCGCGGTCAGGCCAGGCGCCGGCGACTCCTCGACCAGCTTCTGGTGGCGGCGCTGGAGGGAGCAGTCCCGCTCCCCTACCGCCACGATCGCGCCGGCCGCGTCGCCCAGCAGCTGGACCTCGACGTGGCGGGCCGGCCGGATCTCGCGCTCGACGTAGACCCGACCGTCGCCGAAGGCGGATGCCGCCTCCGCCGAACCCGCAGCCAGGGCGGCCGGCAGGTCCTCCGCCCGCTCGACACGGCGCATCCCGCGCCCGCCCCCGCCGGCCGCGGCCTTGACGAGCAACGGGAAGCCCACGGCCCGCGCGGCCTCGATCATCGCGGCCGCCTCGTCAGCGCGTGCGATCGCCGCCGGCTCGAGCGTCCCCGGAACGATCGGCACGCCGGCGTCGCGGGCGAGTCGCCGCGCCGCGAGCTTGTCGCCAAGTCCGGCGATGACGTCGCTGCGCGGACCGACGAACACCAGGCCCGCGTCCTCGACAGCGCGAGCGAAGGAGGCTCGCTCGGACAGGAACCCGTAGCCCGGGTGGATCGCCTCCGCCCGCGACCCGACGGCCGCTTCGATGATGGCGTCGGCGCGAAGGTAGCTTTCTGCGGCCGGCGCGGGCCCCAGGCGGATCGCCTCGTCGGCCAGCTCGACGTGCAACGCACCGGCGTCCGCGTCGCTGTACACGGCGACGGCCACCATCCCCAGGTCGCGACAGGCGCGGATGATACGGACGGCGATCTCACCCCGGTTCGCCACCAGCACGCGTCGGAACGGCGGCCGCGACTCCCCGTCTTTGCGCAAAGACGGCCCGCCGCGCCGCCGGCGCGGGGCCGCCGTCACAGTGGGATGTTGCCGTGCTTCTTGCGCGGATTCGTGTCGCGCTTGTCGGCCAGCATCTCGAGCGCGGCGATGAGGCGCGGCCGGGTTTCGGATGGTCGGATGACGTCGTCGACGTACCCGCGCGACGCGGCGATGTATGGGTTGGCGAACTGCTCTTCGTAGTCGGCGACGAGGCGTTCGCGTTCGGCCGCCGCGTCCGCGGCCGCCTCGATGCGGTCCTTGAAGATGACGTTGACCGCGCCCTCCGCGCCCATCACCGCGATTTCGGCCGTGGGCCAGGCGAAGTTCATGTCAGCCCGGACGTGCTTCGAGCTCATCACGTCGTACGCGCCGCCGTACGCCTTCCGGGTGATGACCGTGACCTTCGGAACGGTCGCCTCGCAGTACGCGAACAGCAGCTTCGCCCCGTGGCGGATTATCCCGCCGTGTTCCTGGCCGACGCCCGGCAGGAACCCCGGCACGTCGACGAACGTGACGAGCGGAACGTTGAAGCAGTCGCACGTTCGGACGAAGCGAGCGGCCTTGTTGGACGCGTCGATGTCGAGCGCACCGGCCAGGACCGCAGGTTGCTGCGCGACGATGCCGACCGTTCGGCCATCGAGCCGGCCGAAGCCCACGATGATGTTCTGCGCCCAGCCGGGCTGGACCTCGAGGAATTCGGCGTCGTCCACGACCGCCGAGATGACGCGATGCATGTCGTACGGCTTCTGTGGATCGTCCGGCACGATCGTGTCGAGCGCCGTGTCGCGCCGGTCGCGCGAGTCCTGCGTCGCCCGGCGCGGCGGGTCGCCGAGGTTGTTCTGCGGCAGATGACCCAGCAGGCGTCGGGTGAGATCAAGCGCGGTCGCCTCGTCGTGGGCCGCGAAATGGGCGACGCCGCTGCGGGTCGTGTGCGTCGTCGCGCCGCCAAGCCGCTCGGCGTCCACGTCCTCGTGCGTCACGGCACGCACCACGGCAGGTCCGGTGACGAACATGTAGCTCGTCCCCTCGACCATCACGGTGAAGTCGGTGATCGCCGGCGAATAGACCGCGCCGCCGGCGCACGGTCCCATGACGACGGAGAGCTGCGGCACGACGCCGGACGCCAGCGTGTTGCGGAGAAAGATGTCGGCGTACCCGCCCAGCGAAACGACGCCCTCCTGGATTCGGGCGCCGCCCGAATCGTTGAGGCCGATGATCGGTGCGCCGACGTTCATCGCCAGGTCCATGACCTTGCAGATCTTGCCGGCGTAGGCCTCGCCCAGCGATCCACCGAATACCGTGAAGTCCTGGCTGAAGACGAAGACGAGGCGGCCGTCGATCGTTCCGTGTCCGGTGACGACGCCGTCACCGAGGATCAGTTCGTCCTCGAGCCCGAAGCCGCTGGCGCGATGGGTGACGAACGCGTCGAGCTCGACGAACGAGCCGTCGTCAAGGAGCAGGTCGAGCCGCTCGCGGGCCGTCAGCTTGCCGCGCTCGTGCTGTTGGTCGATGCGGGCCTGCCCTCCGCCAAGCCGGGCGGCGCTGCGCATCGCCTCGAGACGTCCGATTCGTTCCTCGTTCGTCGGCACGCGGCTGCTCCTCAAGGGCCGTCTTTGCGCAAGGACAGTCCGCATGATAGTGGTGCTCGCCGTCCCCGAACCGCCTACGCGGCCGCGCGACATATCCACAGAAACGGTGAACAACTCCCCTATCGTGTGGATAAACCACGCGTCGCGCCGACCTCGCGCTGCGGTAGCATGACGGCGCGGCTTTCGTCCCCGTCAGGCCGTGGTCCCCCCGATGCGAGGTGATGCCCTGGTGACGAACGTGATTGCGATCGCGAACCAGAAGGGCGGCGTCGGGAAGACAACCACCGCCATCAATCTGGCAGGCGCACTGGCGGAAGAGGGCTATCGCGTTCTTTGCATCGACATGGACCCGCAGGCCAATCTCACGGCGGGCCTGGGAATCAACCTCAACACGGTCGAGCGCTCCATGGCCGATGTCCTCGCCGATGGTCGGTCGACGATCGAGGACATCATCCGGCCCACCGAGATCCCCGGGATCGACGTCGCCCCCGCCCACATCGACCTGGCATCGACCGAAGGCGAGTTGTTCACCGCGCTCGGCCGCGAGCAGATCCTGCGCGACTGCCTCGAGGGCCACCTCGACGGCTACGACTTCGCCCTGATCGACTGCCCACCCAACCTGGGGCTCCTCACCGTCAACGGCCTGGTCGCGGCCAACAACGTGATCATCCCGGTCCAGACCCAGTACTACGCGATGAAGGGCCTCAACAACCTCGTCAAGGTCATCAACATGATCCGGATGAAGTTGAACCGGGACCTCAAGATCCTGGGCCTCCTGCCGACCTTCTTCGACAGCCGGACGAACCTCGCCAAGGACATGCTCGACGAGCTTCGGGTCGTCGGCGATCACCACGTCTTCACCAGCATCATCAAGAGCACCGTGAAGCTGGGCGAGGCGCCCCTCGTTGGCCGGCCCATCACGAGCTATGCCGGGGCCTCCGAGGCCGCCCGGACTTACCGCAGCCTCGCAAAGGAGGTGATCGACCTTGGCCAGGCCTGACTTCCGCGCCGCCGCGGCCCGGCGGCTATCCGAGGAGCGTGAGCTGTCGCCCGCGATCGTCAGCCTGCTGACGTCGGACAACGCCGGTCGAACCGTCGGCGTCCGAACCGTCCCCGTCGACCGCATCACGCCGAACCCCGAGCAGCCGCGGATGGTCTTCGACGAGGACACCCTCCAGGAGCTCGCCGCGTCGATCCGGGAGCACGGGGTGCTCCAGCCCATTCTCGTCCGCCCGCTCGGCAATCACCAGTTCCAGCTCATCGCCGGAGAGCGCCGCTGGCGGGCTTCCAAGATCGCCGGCCACGCGACCATTCCGGCCCTCGTCGAGGAGATCGACGACGACACCGCCCTCGAGATCTCGATCATCGAGAACCTCCAGCGCGAGGACCTGTCGCCGCTCGACGAGGCTTCGATGTACGACCGAATGATCCACGAGCATGGCTACAGCGTCCGCAAGCTCGCCCAGAAGCTGGGCAAGGACAAGGGCTATCTCGAGAACCGGCTGCGGCTGGCGGACGCCCCGCCCGAGGTCCGCCAACTGGTGTCTGTGCGCAAAGACACCCTGTCGCATGCCTATGAGCTGCTGAAGGTCGAGGACCCGAAGAAACGTCGTCGCCTCGCCGAGCAGGTCGCTCGCGGCGAGCTGACGCTCGTCAAGCTTCGGGAGAAGATCGAGGGTCGCGCCCCCCGCCCGATCGTCGACGGCGAAGATCCCGAGACCCGGGAGCTCCACGCCCCCCGGCGTAGCGCTCACCCGGCCGAAGTCGAGCCCGCCTGGTCCGGCCCGGCCGAGGAGGTGATCCCCGAGATCGGCGACGAGTCCCTCGTCGCGGCGAAGCAGCAGCTGTCCGATGCCGTCGAGGACCTCGTCGCGGTCCTTCGGGCGCCCGACGTCGTCAAGTCCATCCCGGAGATCGACCGGGCCAACCTCGCGAAGTACCTGACGATCGCCAAGCTCAAGCTCGAGAACGCGATCGCGGTCGTCCGCAACGCCGACGGGATCTGACCCGGGCCAGAACCCCCAGGTCCAGGCATGAAAAGAGGAAGCCGGCGCCCTTGCGGGCGCCGGCTTCCTGGCGGTACGGCGGGGGATCGGCCGCCGGGGTTAGCCGTGCTTGTGGCCCCTGCCGTGCTGGCCGGACTTGCCATGGACCTTGGCCGCGTTGTCGGCGGCTGCCGCCGCGGCACAGGTGTCGGGCGTGACCGTCGCCAGGAAGGCGGCGATCGTCATCCCGGTCGGCAGGGTCTTGACGTGGGCGACGCACGAGACGAATTCGCCGTGATTGGCGAACTGCGTGGCGCCGGGTGTCGTGAAGACCGGAGTCGCCATCTGGGCGGCTGCTGAGACGAGCGCGCCATGGTTGTCGCCAGGGGCGCCGGTGGTATCGGTCCCGGCCGCGTCGGGCGCCTCGGGCGTCTCGGCCGGCTCGGGCGTCTCGGTGGCGTTCTCGTCGCCCTGGTCATTCTGGTCGCCCTGCTCGGCGGTCGTCGGCGCGGTCGCCGTCGCCTGGACCACGACGTGCCCGGCGAAGACCGCACCGGCGGACAGGCCCAGCACGACGATGGCGATGGCTGCGCCGCGGAAACGGCGGGCAATGAGATCCACGATGAAGTTGCCTCCCTATGGGGGGTGATGCCCGAAGAAACGACCGGTCGGCGGCCCTGTTAGGAGTACTTTCGGCTATCGCAGGCCGTACCCGGCCCTCGCGGATCAGCCAGCGACGGGTGCGACGGCGGCGATCCACACGGCGGCGAGCAAGGCCGTCCCCACGGCCTCCAGCTCCCAGCCGCGCTCCCGCGAGGCCGGGGATCCGTTGCGCGTCAGCCACACGCCGGCCAGGAGGACGGCCGTCGCGCCGGCCGCTCCCAGGAGGATCGGGATCCCGGCTCCGGCGCCGAGGAGGCTCGCCAGGGCCACCGCCACGACGGTCACCTGGAGCATCGCGTGGGCCGTCCAGGCGCCCGCTCGGCCCAGCTGCCGGGCGACGGATCGGGAGCCGGCAGCCGCGTCGCGCTCGACGTCGGCCAGGGCATTCGCGATCGCCAGCCCCGCGCCGCTGATGAACGCGGTCGGGACGAGCACGAGGAACAGCTCCGGGACCCGGCCCGTGGCGCCCACCCAGGCATACACCGGCAGCAGCGGGATGCCCAGGGCGAACGGCAGCCACGACCAGGCGGTCCCCCGCAGCCAGAGGTCGTAGAGCAGCCCGACGGCAAGGATCGCCACGGCCAGGACGCCCGCCGCCAGACCCGAGGGCAGGCTGAGGACGAGCCCAACGGCGGCGGCCACGAGTGCGAGCAGGGTCGCGAGCGTCGGCCCAACGAGGCCCGCCGGTATGGGCTTGCCCGGCTTTCGCCCGGCGTCGCGTGGGACGTCGACCAGGTCGTTGATCGTGCCGATCGCCGCCTGCAGCGCGACCATCGCGGCGCCCAGCCGGAGCGCGTCGAAGGGCCTGGCGCCGGCGAGCAGGGCGATGGCGAGGGTGGCTCCCCCGTCGAGCAGGGAGGGGAACGGGTGGGTCAGCCGAATGAGCCCCGCGACCCGGGCCGGTAGCGCGGGCGAGGCCGCCCTCGTGCCGGGCGGGGCGCCGCGCGCGGCCGGCTCGTCAGACGTAGACGAGCTCGCCGAAGTTGAGGACGAGATACTCGATGAGGCGGGCCCGGCCGTCGGTTCGCTGCGCCCGGATCCCCGGGACCAGGGCGTGAAGCGCGATGGCCGGCACCATCAACCGGCCCTTGCCATCCCGACCGACCACCGCCGGCGGGCCGCCACCAGAAGCGAACACCCGTTCGAATTGGCGCTCGTCGAGGGATGTGGCCTTGAGGAAGTCGGCGATGACGCGAAGCACGCCCCGACGGATCGCGATGTCGCGCATGAGCTCGGCGGCCCAGGCGTCGATCTGGTCGTCGGACTGGTCGGCGAGTCGCTTGCGGTACTCCGCGGGATCGGGCGACAGCCCGCTCGTGGCCACGGCTCCTCCTGCTCAGGATCGCCGCGAAGTATGCCAGAGCCGCCCCTCGCGGCGACCGCCGCTCAGCCTTCCTGGGACGGCCGTGAGCCCTCCGGCCAGTCATTGAACAGATCGGTCACCCAGCGCCCGATCCGGCCCGGCGGCGGGACGTCCGGCTGGCCCGCGACGAGCGTCAGGAGGCCGTCCGTGAGGCGCGCGGTGAGCGCCGTGATCGCCTCGTGGGTGGGCCGTCCGGCGGCTTCGATGGGCTGCCCCACGCGGACGCCCACGCGCCCGCCGAAGCCCAGCCAGCTCGTGCCGTTGATCGCGATCGGGACCAGGGGGACGCCGCTCCGGAGGGCGAAAAAGGCCGCCCCTTCGCTGAGGGGCAGGAGCTCCGACTCGCGGGCATGGATCCGGCCCTCGCCGGCGATCGCCAGCACGCCGCCCGTCGCGAAGATCGACTGGACGAGCCGGGTGGCCTCGAGCAGGTCGTTCTTGCCGGGCTTGTAGGGCACGGCCGAACCGGTCCATGACATGAGCCGGTTGCGGCCGCCGCGCGCCATGTCCTCTTCCTTGGGCCCGAAGAAGTAGAGCCGCGGGCGCATCGGGAGCGTTGCCATGAGCACGAACGGGTCGATCCAGTTGAGGTGGTTGAAGCAGTACACGGCGGGTCCGGCCGGCAGCCGCTCACGCCCCTCCAGCCGGGGCCGGAGCCAGGCTCGGACCAGTCCCGCCGCGGCGAGCCGCGACACCCAGTAGCGGATGGTCCGCCGCCACGGCGCGACCCGGGGCCCAGGCAGCCGGCGCTCGCGGGGCCGGGGCACGGCGGAGCCGGCTGGCTCAGGCATGGGTTCGGGCGAGGTGGGCCGGATCGAAATCGGCCAGCCGCTCGAGGACGATGTCGGCCAGCTCGGCGGCGCCCGGGGCGGGCGGGATCGTCCTGTTCGGCACGAGCACGCACGTCATGCCAGCGGCCTTGGCCGCCCTGACGCCGTTCAGCGAGTCCTCGACGACCAGGCACCGGCCGGGATCGACGGCCAGCCGCCGGGCGGCCTCGAGGTAGACGTCCGGTTCGGGCTTGCCGCGCTCGACCTCGTCCGACGAGACGACCACCCGAAACAGGCCGGCCAGGCCGGTCGCGTGCAGCGCCGCGTCGATCACCTCGCGGTGCGCCGACGACGCCACGCCCGTCGGCCACTCGAGCGCAACGCGGCGGACGGCCTCGACCGCGCCCGGGATCAGCGGAGCCCCCTCCCGGCGATACCGCTGGACGACCGCATCCACGATCGCCCGCTCGATCTGCGCCTCCGGCTCGTCGAGTCCCAGGCGTTCCCGCATCGTCCTGGACCACTGCCGGGAGTTGGCGCCCATCACCGCCGCCCGGTCGGCCTCGCTCCACGATTTCCCTCGCCTGGCGGCGAAGTCACGCCGCGCCTCGTCCCACCAGATCTCGGAGTCGACGATCACGCCGTCGAGGTCGAAGATGACGGCCTCGATCAGGGAGCCCGCGCCGGCGCTCACGCCGAGCTGGCTGGCCGTTGCTGGGCCTGGCCGTCCGTTTCCGTCCGGACCGTCCGGGATGCGGGCTTCGGAGCGGCCCGCGACGCCGCGGCCCTGGCCCGGCGCGGGCGGGTGCGAGCCAGGTCAGGAATGGGCCTGCCGTCGAGCGCGGCGAAGAGCGCCAGCGCAAAGCCGGCGATCCGTTCCGCCGCCGCATCGGCCCCGCGCAGCACGTGCTGGTCCACCTGGAACGTGGCCACGCGGTGGCCGGCTTGCGTTTCCACCGCCAGCTCGCCCAGCTGGACGCGACTCCAGCGGATCAGCCTGGCGCTCGCCCGCGGCCCCTCGCCGGGGACGTTGACGCGGACGGCGCAGCTCAGGAGGCCGGCGGCGGTCGGGACAAGGATCGAATAGCGGATGGACGGATCGTCGCCCCACAGGACCCAGCACGACGGATCCTTCTCGGCACCCATCGCGCTGAGGACGGGTTCAATGACGCCGAGCACCTTGAGGGTCATCGAGTCGCGCGTCGGCGGCGACGCCCGCCAGTCGCTCAGACGCATCCGTGCCACCCCAGTCGCGCCGCCGGGTCGGACATGACCCGGGCCCGAGCGTAGCACGGCACAGAAACGCCGCGCGGGTCGCTCCCCAAGGCGAGGTGGTCCGCGCGGCGGTCCGTCAGGGTCTCATCTGCAGCGTGCCGGCGGCGTCCCCCCCGCGCCGCCGACCCGCCGTCCGTTCAGGCCGCTGTCAGGCGGTCGCGTCCTCACCCCGTCGCGCGCCAAGACTCAGGACGGCGACGACGAGCGCTTCGATCAGCGTCCAGCCGACGAGGGCGACGACGGCCGCGACGTCAAGCTTCGACTGGCCCGCTCGCACGATGTCGAGCGAGAACATGCCGCGGAACGGCTCGACGAACGGGTCGGTCGCGGCGAGGATGAACGACACGACGTCGTTGCCGGTGTTGGCCACCAGCAGCAACAGGATGATCCGGATGATCAGCAGCGCCTGGAGGATGCCGAACAGCAGCATCACGAAGCGCCGGATGACCTCGCCGGCCGTGGGGCCGCTCCGGGATGTGGACGACCGCGTCACGACGCGGTCCTGGGCCACGACGGGATCGTCGACCGGGGTGGTCGTCTCGCGCACCGTCGTTCGATCGTAATCAGTCACTTGGGTCCCTCCGTGCAGGACATGGCGTGGCCACAACCTAGGAGAAGCCCCTCCTGACCTCGCCTACACCACGGCAGCGGCGCCTTGCAACGCCGCGACAGTGGCCCAACCCGGGCTGACGGGTCCGGTTTGGTCGGCGGGGGCGGGCGGCAGATTGGTGAGGTGTAGGGTTCGGGGGCGCGCGGTCACGAGGAGGGGATCCGATGCATCTCGATCGCCGGCTGGCCGGCTGGGGCGTGTTCCTCGTGCTGCTCGGCGCCATCCCCCTGCTCGTGCAGCAGGGCGTCCTCACCAAGGACATGGTCGCCCGCGCCTGGACCCTCTGGCCGCTCCTCCTGGTCGCCGCCGGGATCGGCCTGCTCCTGCGGCGGACGGCGTTCGAATTCCTTGGCGGCCTCCTCGCGGCAGCGACGCTGGGAATCCTCGGCGGCGCGCTCCTCGCCGGCGGGTTCGTGCCGTTTGGCGCCTGTGGCGGCGACAGGACCGGCACGGCATATCCCGCGCAGCACGGCGACTTCGGCACCGCCGCGACTGTCGAGCTCACCCAGAACTGCGGCGACGTGTCCGTCGCCACGGCGTCGGGCAGCAGCTGGCGGCTGGAAGGCCAGGGCGCGGATGCTCCGCCCAGCATTGACGCCGGGCCCGACAAGCTTCGGGTGACGTCCTCCGAACACAACGGGATCGACTTCCTGCGGCCGTCCGACCGGTGGGTCGTCACCCTGCCTTCCTCCCCCCGGCTGGACCTCACGGCAACGGTCAACGCCGGAACCGGCCACTTCGACCTCGCCAACGCGAACCTGGGCCAGGTTGCCCTGACGGTCAACGCGGGCACGCTGACCCTCGACCTGTCGCATGTCGCCGCCATCGGCGGTCTCAACGTCCAGCTCAATGCCGTGGGCGACCCGCGGATCCTCCTGCCCAACACGTCCTTGACCGGCTCGATCGAGGCGAACGCGGCCGGCAACATCCGGCTCTGCCCGCCGGCCGGCGCCGGGCTCAGCCTCGCGACCAACGACAACCTCACCGCCTCGAACAACTACGCCGCCCGCGGCCTAGTTCAGGCCGGGGGCGCCTGGCGGACACCCGGCTACGACGCCGCCGCGGTCAAGATCCAGCTCGACACGCACGTCAACGCGGGCAGCTTCAATCTCGAACAGGAGGGCAGCTGCGGTGGCTGACCGGCTCTACCGCTCCCGCGACGAGCGGATCATCGGCGGCGTCGCCGGCGGCATGGCCGAGAACCTCGACCTCGACCCGACGATCGTCCGCATTGGCTGGGTGATCCTCGCCCTCGTCGCGCCGATCACGCCGCTTGTCTATTTCATCCTCATGTTCGTCATTCCCGAGGAGCCCGAGAGCCCGGCCGCGCCGCTGGGCACGGGCTCCGCGGCCGCGAGTACGCCGGCCCCCAATGCCGCGTCCCAGACGCGACGCGAGGCCCGCCGCGAGGCGAGGCTGGCGCGCCGCGGCCACGGCGACCGCTCGGCCGGGCTGGTCGTCGGCGTGCTGCTCATCCTCGTCGGCGGCTGGTTCCTGGTCCGACCGTACATTCCGCGCTTCGACATCGGCGCCTACTGGCCGTACCTCGTGATCGGCCTGGGCGTGGTCCTCATCGTTGCCGCAGCCGGGCGACGCGGCCCGTCGGCGGACTAGCGCGACGTCATGGGGCCGTCACGATCGACGGCTAGAATCAGGGCCGAACGAGAAAGGAACCTGCCCCGATGTTCTCCCTGTCCAAGCCAAAGCTGCCCTCGCCCGCCAACGCATTGCCCGGACGTCCGAACGCCATCCCGACGTCGAGGACCCATGTCGTCAACGGCCGGCCCATCGCCCCGCCCTATCCCGACGGGACCCAGGTTGCGGAGTTCGCCCTCGGCTGCTTCTGGGGCGAGGAGAAGCTCTTCTGGGAGACCCCCGGCGTCTGGGTGACGGCCGTTGGCTACCAGGGCGGCTTCACGCCGAACCCCACCTACGGCGAGGTCTGCAGCGGCAAGACCGGCCACGCGGAGAGCGTCCGGGTCGTGTTCGATCCACAGAAGG
>Ga0070697_100004086_pt1 | contig 11189 bp, 12 predicted proteins | sample KBSK1501metaG_FD_65475 | JGI IMG/M metagenome (GOLD analysis project Ga0070697, IMG submission 65475) | Corn, switchgrass and miscanthus rhizosphere microbial communities from Kellogg Biological Station, Michigan, USA - KBS K1-50-1 metaG | ecosystem: Host-associated > Plants > Roots >... | reverse complement strand
AGTTCGGCGACGAGAGCCGCTGGCGGGACGTGCTGTACGTCGGCATCAACCTGCCGCTGTCGCTCATCGAGTTCTTCGTCGTCGCCGGCCTCTGGATCGCGGCGCTCGGGCTGCTGACGATGCCGATCTGGGTGGCCGCCTCAGGCGGCGCGGTTCTGCCGCCGTATCTCGGCACGATCGTGGGCGTGGCGCTCCTGCCGGTGGCAGCGTCGCTGTCGCAGCTCGTCATTGCCCTCCACCAGGCGGTGGTCACGGGTCTGCTCTGCTCGTCGGAGAGCCGCGAGCTCCGGCGCCAGGTGGAGACGCTCACGAAGAGCCGATCGGCCGTCCTCGACGTCGAAGCCAGCGAGCTGCACCGGATCGAGCGCGACCTGCACGACGGGGCCCAGCAGCGGCTCGTCGCGCTGACGATCGACCTTGGTCTGGCCAACGAGCGCATCGAGACGGATCCGGGGGCCGCGCGGCAGCTCATCCTCGAGGGGCAGGAGCAGGCGCGCGAAGCGCTCGCCGAGATTCGTGACCTGGTTCGCGGCATCGCGCCGTCGATCCTGCTCGACCGGGGGCTCGCTGCCGCGCTGGAGTCGATCGTGGGACGCGGCCCCGTGCCCACCGTGCTCGTCAGTGATCTCGCTCCGGGGGAGCGACTGCCGCCGGCGACCGAGCGCGCGGCCTACTTCGTCGCCACGGAGGCGCTGGCCAACGTCGCCAAGCACAGCGGCGCCGAGCACTGCGAGATCCGCTGCCGGCGCGAGGGGCCTCGATTGGTCCTCGAGGTCTTGGACGACGGCGCTGGGGGGGCCCGTGTCGAGCCCGGCGGCGGGCTGGCCGGCCTTGCCAACCGCGTCGCCGGCGTCGACGGGACCTTTTCGGTGTCGAGTCCGCCAGGCGGCCCGACGGTCGTCCGCGCCGAGATTCCTCTTGCGGGCGCCTCTTCGGCGGCGGTCTAGGAGCGAAGGTAGGTCAGGACCGCGAGCACCCGGCGGTGGTCGGACTGCGAGTCGGGGATCTCGAGCTTGCCGAGGATGTTGCCGATGTGCTTCTCGGTGGCGCCTTCGGTGATGCTCAGCGACCTCGCGATCCCCACGTTGGTGCGGCCCTCGGCCATGGCGGCGAGCACCTCGCGTTCCCGTGGCGTCAGGGCGGACAGCGGGTCGTCGCGCCGGTTGCGAACCATCAGCTGGGCGACGACCTCCGGATCGAGTGCCGTGCCGCCGCGTGCGACCCGCCGCAGGGCATCCATGAACTCCGGTATGTCGCCGACGCGGTCCTTGAGCAGGTAGCCGACGCCGCCGGCGCCGTCCGCCAGGAGCTCCGTGGCGTATTGGCGCTCGACGTACTGGCTGAGGACCAGGATCGGGGTGCCGGGGACCCGGCGGCGCGCCTCGATCGCTGCCCGAAGGCCCTCATCGCGCTGGGTGGGCGGCATCCGGACGTCCACGACGGAAACGTCGGGTCTGTGCTTCTCGACGGCTGCCACGAAGGCGTCGCCGTCGCCGACCTTGGCCACAACGGTGCCGCCCGACTCCTCGATGAGTCGGGAGATCCCCTCGCGAATGAGCGCCGAGTCCTCGGCGATGACGACCCGCAGCGATGAGGCGTCCATGGCGGCGACCTTAGCGTACGGACCCCGAATGCCCTAGTCCTACCCCCGGACCATCTGACCGGGCAAGTTCGGCCCGATATGGCCCCTGTCCCCCACCGATCCGCGTGGGGACCATGCCGGAAGCCGGCAATTCGAGCCGGACCAATCGTCGCCGCATGTGTGGCGTCCGGGAGACAGGAGGCCACATGGTCGTCGGCACAGGTATTCGGCGCAGAACGACCGCGGTCGTTCGGGCCCTCGTTCTCGCCCTCGCCGCGAGCGGGATCGCGCTCACCGGCTCCTTCGGCGGCCCCACACCGGCCGCGGCGGCGGGTCCGAAGGTGGTCATCGTCGTGGGGCCCACGAACGGGGCGACCGCCACGTACCTGGTGCGGGCCAGGGCGATTGCAGCCCAGGCGCGATCGGTGGGTGCCGCCGTCACCGAGATCTACACGCCGAACGCCACCTGGGCCCGCGTTGCCGCCGCCGCCCAGGGCGCGAAGCTCTTCGTCTACCTGGGGCACGGCAGCGGATCCCCCAGCCCCTACGGGTTCGACACAGCGAAGTCCGACGGCATGGGCCTCAACCCGACCCTCGGCAGCGGCACAACGAGCCCGGTCAAGTACTACGGCGAGGCGCTGATCGGGTCGTCGATCCGCTTCGCCCCGGGCGCCGTCGTGCTCCTGAACCACCTCTGCTACGCCTCCGGCAGTGCCGAGCCGGGCATGGCGCAGCCCACCTGGACGGTGGCTCGGCAGCGCGTCGACAACTACGCCGTGGGCTTCCTGGCGGCCGGGGCCGGGGCGGTCATCGCCGACGCCTACATCGATGTCACCTACGAGGTGCGGGCCATCCTCGCCGGCGGGAACATGCTTGCGGCCTGGCGATCGAATCCCGCCTACAAGGGTCACGTGCGCTCGTTCGCGTCCATTCGGCGCCCCGGCTTCACGAACTACCTGGACCCGGACGGAACGTCGTCGAACTTCTACCGGGCCATCACGACGACGCCGGCGTTCAGCAACGCCACGCCGGCTCCCTTCGGCGCCAGGACGTCGGTCGCGGTGAAGCTGCGGACGAAGCCGGCCGAAACGGCCACAGTCGTCACGACGATGCGCAAGGGCACCGGCCTGACCGTGACCGGGCGCATCACCTGGGATTCGAAGGGCCGCACCTGGGCTCCGGTGAAGTTGCCGAACGGACAGACCGGCTATGTCGCCGGATGGCTCCAGAACTTCACGGGGACGGCGCTTCCAGCGACCAACGTGATCCTTCGAACATCACCGTGGCGCAGCGGGAAGAACGTCGAGACGATCGGCGCCGGCAAGCGCGTCACGGTCCTGGGAACCATGAAGGATGGCGCCCTCCGCGTCTGGCTCAACGTCAAGGCCCCGTCGGGTCGGACGGGCTGGGTCGCGGCTTGGCTGATGCGCCCCTGAGGGTCGCCTAGCCAGGCGGCGTCAGGCTCCAGGCGCGCGATAGGCCGGCATGGCCTTTGCGCCGGCGTCCATCTCGTTCGCCGTCAGCAGGACCGTCGTCGTGACCGAAAACGAACCGGTCGCGGCGAGCGCGAGCGACAGGCCCGTCGCCAGCTCGGGCTTTGGAAACTCCACGACGATCAGGATGTCGTCCTTGCCGTACGCCCAGTAAACGCACTCGGTCGTGCCGCCCATCGATTTCACGGTCTTTCGCAAGAAGGCCTCACGGCTGGCGAAGCCTTCCTTGATCGTTCCTTCGAGCCCGGGCTTCGTATAGCGCAGCGCGTATTGGTATTTCGCCATGGCAGTCCCCTTCTCGCCTGGGTGTAGATAGAGCACGGTATGGCCGCCTCGGCATGCGGCGTCAAGTCAGATGAACGCGTCGAGCACCTTGGCCAGCTCCGCGGGGCGGGTCAGGAACGGTGAGTGCGCCCCGTCGATTTCGATCGCCTCCACGCCAAGGCGGTCACGCGACGCGGCGCGGACCCAGTCCGGGTTGATCGCCCGATCGTCCCGGCAGACGATCGAGCGGCTCTCGACGTCCGGCCACGACGTCAAGGGACTCGGCTCGATGAAGATGCGGTAGGCCTGCGGGCGGAGCCGCTTGCACGCCCATTCCGCGAGCGACCTCGGCGCGTCGTGGAAGAAGAGCTCGGTGGCGGTCCGCGGGCCGACCATCCAGACGTCATCGCCCAGGTCGGTCCATTCGGTCGTCGTCGGCGGGATTCGGCCGTCGATCGGCTCGGCCGCCCGTTGCTCGTTCGCGCTCCGGCCGGGCGACGCCAGGAACGCCGCGAGGAACACGAGCTTGGCGACGGGCCGGTGGGACGCGACGATCGGGGTGATCAGGCCGGCCATCGAATGACCGACGAGCACCGGTCTGCTGTCTGGATCGAGCCTCGCCTCGACCATCCGGGCATAGTCGGCGGCACCCAGGCCAGGGTCGCTGATCGGCAATTCCACCGCGATGACGCGATGGCCCAGGCGCTCGAGCTCCGGCGTCAGGTGCTGCCAACACCAGGCGCCGTGGTATGAACCGTGGACCAGGGCGATATCCAACCAGCGTCCCTCTCCGAGACCGCGCGTTCCCAGGAGTCAGGATAATTACCGCGACGGGAGGTTTCAGCCGAATGGACGAAGAACTCATCCGCGCCCACGCCCAGGCGCTGTGCACGGCGCTCGTCGCCGGGGACGTCGGGAAGGCGACAGCCGATTTCAGCAAGGAACTGAACCAGCATCTGGGCGAGGTCCTTTCGCTCCTGCCGCTCCCGTCGACGGAAGCGACGGTCCAGTCCGTCGCCCACGCCGGCTCCGGCTTCGACGTCGTCCTGCGGCTGGTTGGCGAGTCAGAAGAGGTGCTCATCGAGACCCGCTGGAAGGATCGCCAGGGCCAGCCGACGGTCGTCGAGGTCAGCCACTTGAGCCGAACCGAACGGGCCGCCGGTGAGCCGGCCCCGGATGGCGAAGCCGGCGAGGCGCCCCCCTGATCCGCCGCTTCGGCCTCGATCTGCTCGGACTGCCCGGTACGCTGCCCTGACGGACGACCTCGAGCGGTTCGTCGCGGCCCAGGAGCCCGTCTACGCGAGGGTGGTCGACGAGCTCCGCCGCGGCCGCAAATCCAGTCACTGGATGTGGTTCGTGTTCCCCCAGATCGCCGGGCTGGGACGCAGTGAGATGTCGCGCTACTACGCGATCGCGTCGCTCGAGGAGGCGCGGGCCTTCCTGGCGCATCCGGTCCTGGGCGCTCGGCTGCGGGAATGCGCCAACGCCGTGCTCGCGGCGCCGGCGGCGCGTTCGGCCGAAGACATCCTCGGTTCGGTCGACGCAGCAAAGCTCCGGTCGTCGATGACCTTGTTTCGGCGGGCCGTGCCCGACGATGCGCTCTTTGCCCGGGTCCTGGAGCGGTTCTACGAAGGCGTCGCGGATCCGGCGACCGACGCCCTGCTCACGGCGCGTAGGTCAGGATGAGGACGGCCGTGCTCGTCGTCTTCGATCGATGGTCAGGTGAGCGGCTTCTCGTAGCAGATCGTCAGCGGGTCAGCCGCGTATCGCGACGGGCATCGAGCAGTTGCGTTGTTGCTAGGCGATGTCGAGCTTCACCGGCACCGCCCGCGCGATGTTGTCCATGACCGGGCAGTGCTCGATTGCCCACCTGGCCAATGCCTCGACCGCATCGCGACGGGTGCCCGGGCTCACAATCGCGACGGCGACCTTCACCGAGAGTGCGCCGGCCGGAATGGCGGGATCGAGGCCCAGGATGCCGCGATCATCGGATTCGCTGTCGACCTCGACGTCGACCGAGGTGAGCTGAATCCCGGTCTGCGCGGCCCGGATGGCGATGAGCGAAGCGACGCATGACGCGGCCGCGGCACGGAAGATCCAGCCGGGAGATGGCACGCTCTCGGTGCCGCCAATGCCCTTCGGCATGTCGGTGCGGAGTGACTCACCTGCCGGTCCCGTGACCGAGACAACGAGGCCGGTTTCGAGGTGGGCATGGGCGAGCGAGTCTCGGTAGCGGGCCTCGTCGGGGTGCGCCCCAAGGTACGCGCTCGCGTTGGCTACGGCTTCGGCGATGCTCACAGCATCCTCCTCCTCGACTCCATGATCGTACGCCCCGTGCTGCCGTTAGCCTGAACCGCGCCTACCTGACCGTTCGGACGTTGGTGACGACGAACACGAGCCGGCACTGGAGGACCGCCAGGGCCCTTGGAACCTCAGCATTCAACGAAATGGAGCCGAAGTCGCCGGCGCCGCGGCACGAGGTCGAGACTGGGTCGTCGTAATGACCCTGGATCTGGGCCCAGCGGCCGACGCCCCGGGTCGCGCCCGTCGCGTTGGGCGCTCGCATCGCGTGGAGTATTGGTTCGGTCCCCATATTGGCTTTCGCATCCGCCGCGAGCAGGTAGTCGGGCAGGACGCATTCCCGGATCCAGGCCGGGGTGAAAGCCGCGCAGGTTCCGCCATAGCCTTCGCCCGGATCGACGACCCAGGCCTTGAACGACAGCGTTCTGTTGCCGAAACAGCCGACCGCCGTCCGCGGTTCCAGCGCGATGAACGTCGCAAAACTGGAGGGCGGCGAGGAACACGACGCCGGGCGACCGATCGTGGCTGCCGCTGGGTCCGGGATGGACTCGCCAGGGGGCGTCGCGATCGGGCCGCCCAACGCGCGCCCTGTGGGTGGGCTGCCAGGGGTTCGAACCAGCCAGGCGACGTCGTCCGGCGCCGATCCGAGCTGGCCGATCACGATCACCCCATTGGCGGTCGACGCCGAACCAAGAACCGACGGCGAAGCGGCGTCGAGGCAGGTCCGGTCGACCCGCGTGCCCTGAAGCAGGCGCCAGCCGCCATCGGCGAACTGCCAGGCCGCCGAACACCTTGACGGTCGATCGCCACCCTGAATCCACAGGAGGCCGCCTGCGCCGCCCACGAGCCGCCCCCACAGATCGGGCGGCGCCGGCCACGACTCGAGGCCGTTGGCCGTGACGAGCACGCCATCCTCATTGCTGATGCCCACCCCAACGGTGCCCCATGGGCTGAGTGCCCACGTCGCGATGCCGTTCGGCAATCTGGCCAGCTCCTTGCCGAGGCGCGAATCGGTGGTCCAGGTGATGCCGTCGCGGGTCCGCCAGGCGCTGTCCGTGGTGGTCGGCTGCCCGGCTGCGTCGATCCCGTCGACCGACCCCGTCATGAAGAAGCCATCGGGCAGGGCCACGACGCCATCGATCCGGGCAACTGCGCCGGCAGGCAGGGCAGCAACCTGCCAGGAACGTCCATCGCGAGTCGTCGCGACGGCGGATCCGTGCTCGGCGAAATCGAACGTCACGGCCGCGCCGAGGGGTCCCGAGACGAGCGACGCGATCTCTCCGACTGGAAGCCCCGTGACGGGCGCCAAATCCCAGCTCACACCGTCCGATGAGGACCAGAGCGCACGCGAGAACGTGCTGCCCTCCAGCTTCCACCCGAGCGCCAGATAGCCGAAGCTCCCGCCAACGAGCCAGTCCGGTGTTCCGCCCTCGAACGTTGCTCCCGGCAACCAGTGGCGGACCCAGCCATCGCCGTCGGTCGACGTCCACGACATCAGGCCGCCGGTCGCCCGGTCGTTGCCGAGGATGACGAAGCCCGCCGGGCCGCCGGCGAGCGACGCGATCGCGGCGCCGCGGAAGAGGTCGTCTGCCTGCGGCAAGGCGTACCAGGCGAGGTCGCGTGACGCCGCTGGCTGGCTCGGCCCGACGGAAGGCGCCGAAGCGGGCGTGGGCAGGGCGGGGGTCGCCGCCGGCGGCGCTACGGATGGCGAGACCACGGGGCGGGAACAGGCCGAGACCCCCACGAGCAGGGCAAGCGTGGCCGCCATGCCGATGGACCGGAGCCGCACGCGAATACCTCCTGGGGAACGACCGACCCTACACTGACGCCCCCAGCGAGCCCGTGTAACGCCCACGGCGCGGTTCCGGCTGTCGGCCCGCCGACACACCTCACCACGCCCGAGCCGCCATTGCGCCGCCCGTGGCAGGATCTACGCCATGCCGCTGACCGGAGAGTACGCCCCCAGCACCGCCGCTTGGGCTCGCAAGCAGGCCGAAACCTACGAGCAGACGAACGGCGAGAAGGCGGCCGACCTTCGTGGCCGGCCCATCATCGTCCTCACCTCGATCGGCGCGAAGACCGGCAAGCTCCGCAAGACCCCGTTGATGCGCGTCGAGCACGACGGTGTCTATGCGGTGGTCGGGTCGCAGGGCGGCGCGCCGACGCACCCGGTCTGGGTCTACAACCTCAGGAAGAATCCGCACGTCGAGCTGCAGGACGGCGCGACGAAGCGGGACTACACCGCGCACGAGGCGAGCGGCGACGAGAAGGCGGTCTGGTGGAAGCGGGCCGTCGCGACCTGGCCGGATTACGCGACGTACCAGACGCGGACCGAGCGGCAGATCCCGGTCTTCGTGCTCGAGCCGATCGACTAGCCCGCCGGCCGCAAGGCGAACACCCGGCCGCGCTTGAGGTCGAGGTCCTCGAGGTCGGTGGTTGTTCGGATGTCGTAGGCGGCGAGCTCGTCCAAATCGGCCGTCGGCAAATAGCGCCGACCCGGGTCGCCGACCAGGACCGCGATCCCCTGCTGGGCCGCGCGGCGGAGCCAGGGGATGACGCGTTCTGCGAGCCGTCGGTCGTAGCAGACGTCGCCGGCGAGGATGACGTCGGCATCGGGCGGCTCGTCGTCGAGCACGTCGCGCCGGACGACGCTGACCCGGCAGCCGTTGGCGCGGGCATTCAGCCGAATTGCCACCGCGGCGAAGGCATCGACATCGGCGCCGGTCGCCGTCGCGGCGCCGGCGTGCATCGCGGCGATGGCGCACAACCCCGAACCCGACGCCAGGTCGAACACGCGCCGCCCCGCTACGACGTCGATATGCTCGCCCAGGTAGCGGGCGATCGCCAGGCCGCCCGCCCAGGCGACCGACCAGTACGGGACGGGCGCGTCGGGGTCGTTGGTCTCGACCTGGACGGCGCGCCAGACGGGCAGGACCTCGTCGGCCAGGTGGAGGCGTATCCCGTCGAGACCGGGCACCGGCGCGAGCCGCGTGTGGTGGAGGACGAAGCCGCGGAGCGAGGCGGCCATCAGCCGTTACGCGCTCTCGAGGAACGGAATGACCGCCTGTGGCAGCGCCGGCGAGACGTTGATGTCGTAGTGCGTCACGCCGGGCAGGATGGCCAGGCGGTGCGGGGTCATTCCTGAGCGGTCCCAGCTGGCGTCGCGCTTCCCGCCGCCCAGCAGCTCGAAGAAGTCGACGGCGTGCGAAGGCGGCAAGCCGTCCGCGTCGCCGATGACGAGCATGACCGGCATCGACAGGCGCGGAACCTCCGCCGACCAGTCGTAGTCGAGCTTCAGCAGCTCGGTCACCTGGGTGACGAGGACCGGCCAGGCCTCGACATCCGGCGCGACCTGCTTGTAGGCCTCGTACATCGGTGTCTGCTTGAAGGGCTCGGCGATTTCGGGCCCCATCGCCTTCATCGCGGCGCGCATCTCCGGGTACCAGCCGTCGCTCTCGAACGGCGTGGAAACGAGCACGAGGCGCTTGACGACGTCGGGGTGCTGGATCGCCGTCCGCAAGGCGACACCGCCGCCCAGCGAGAAGCCCATGACGTCCGCCTTGCCGAGTCCCAGGTGACGGATGAGCCCCGCGATGTCATCCGCCATGGTGTCGAATCGCATGGCCCGGTCGGCGGCGGGCGTTCGGCCGTGCGACTGGAGATCGACGCCGATGACCTGGCGGCCCGCGGCGAGCGCGTCGACATTCGGGCCGAACATCTCCACCGAACCGAAGCCGCCGTGGAGCAGGACCAGCGGGTCGCCCTGACCGAACACCTGGTAGCCCAGCTCGATCCCGTTGACGGCGGCCGTCTGCGAGGCGTTGGTTGTCGTGGTCATCTGGTTCTCCCCTGCGTGGTGCGCGTCGCAATCTGCCGCTCCTGCCATGGAAACGCCGAGATGGCGCCGAACTCATCGCTCGTACCCAAATCCCTCAGCCACGACCTCGGACGAGATCGATCAGGCGGCCCAGGACGCGCTCGCCGTCGGCGCGGAGGCCGTTGTGCTCGAACTCGTTGGTGATCCACGGTCGTAGCCCCCGGATCGCGGCCGCGGTCTCCTCGGCGAACCGGCGCTCGACATAGAGGTCGTTGACGTAGATCGTGGCGGCGACGGCGACCTCGTTCCTGCGCAGCTGGTCGGCGTCGTACAGGCGCGGCCAGGGGTGCTCCGCCAGGATCTCCGCCGCGGCCTTGTGCGGGCGCAGCGCCGCCAGGTCGTCCCACATCCAGCGGAAAACGTGCTCGGCGGTGAAGTAGCCCTGCTCCCCTATTTCGGCCGGCAGGAGCCGCTCGGCGGACCAGCGCGTCGCCACGCCGTCGGCATAGGACGACTCGTGGAGCGTGGCGTAGATAGGGTTGCGCTGGAACCCTCCCGTCGAGGCATCGTGGAGGAACGCCAGCGATCCGAAGGGCAGCTCGAGGACGTGGTGCAAGAGCTCCCAGCCGGCGCTGTCGCCCAGCCACATCCCCAGCTGGCGGAAGCGGCGCGCGGTCAGTCGGTCGCCCGTCGGCAGTCGGACGTCCTCGTCGTCGAGGCGGCGGAAGATATCGGCCGCCCGCTTTCGGTCGTCGGGATAGCGCTCGTAATAGCCGCGGTTCTTCTCGATCGCCCGCAGGTACGTTGCCCCGTAGATCTCGTCGACCGGCCGGCCGATCGGCGCCAGCCCGCCGGTGATGAACGCCTCGCGGAGGGCTCCGGGAGCAATCGACAGGTAGGTCATCGATGTGAAGCCACCGAAGCTCTGGCCCAGGATGCTCCAGCGATCGACGCCAAGCTCCTGGCGGATCAGCTCGGCGTCGCGGACGATCGAATCCGCCCGGAAGTGGGTCAGGTAGTCGGCCTGCTCCCTGGCTGTCTTGCCTGGGATCTGCGAGCCCACCGGCGTCGAGCGACCCGTCCCGCGCTGGTCGAGCAACAGGACGCTGTAGTCCTGCAGCGCGCGCTTCATCCAACCGGACGGCGGGCTCGTTGGTCGTGTCGCCTCGAACCCGGGACCGCCCTGCAGGAACAGGAGATACGGCCGGTCCTGGGCGCCGGGCATCGCGACCTCGCGCGTGAAGACGGTGGTCTTCGGCCCGTCGGGCCTGGTGTGGTCGAGAGGAACGCTGTGCTCGCGCTCGGTGAGGATCACGCCGGGGGCGCGGTAGGTCACGGCCATCGGGCGCAACGATATCGCGAGAGCCGTGTCGAGACGCCGATCAGAAGCGCCAGCGAGTGCCGCCGTGTGGCTCTGCGGTCGCCACGCCGAAACCGGTGCGGAACCGGAAGCGGTAGAGGTCCCACGGCGGCGGACCAGCGGTCGGTGCGCTGTAGGGGGCGGTCAGGTGGCCGTCCTTGACTTCGACAGGCCAGCCTCCCTTGTTGAAGGCGGCGGCGACCGCTTTCAGCGTGGCAGCGTCATTGACCTTGGAGGCGTCACCTTCGAGGACCAGGTCGATGCCATCCAGCCCGACAGAAATGGTCGCCGCTGGATTCGCGGCCAGGTTCCTCGCCTTGCGGGTCCGCGGACCGGTCTGGAAATAGAGATCGCCCTCGTACCACGTGACAC
>Ga0070697_100004085_pt1 | contig 11195 bp, 12 predicted proteins | sample KBSK1501metaG_FD_65475 | JGI IMG/M metagenome (GOLD analysis project Ga0070697, IMG submission 65475) | Corn, switchgrass and miscanthus rhizosphere microbial communities from Kellogg Biological Station, Michigan, USA - KBS K1-50-1 metaG | ecosystem: Host-associated > Plants > Roots >... | reverse complement strand
TCAACTGCGCCGCCATCCCGGAGAACCTGCTGGAGAGCGAGCTGTTCGGCTACGAGAAGGGGGCGTTCACCGGCGCCACCGGCACCAAGAAGGGCAAGTTCGAGATCGCCGACAAGGGGACGATGTTCCTGGACGAGATCGGCGACCTGACGCTCGCCTTGCAGGGCAAGGTCCTGCGGGTCATCGAGCACCGGCAGTTCGAGCGCGTCGGCGGCACCGAGACCCGCAGCGTCGATATCCGCCTGGTCGCCGCCACCAACAAGGACCTGAAGGGGCTGGTGGCGCAGGGCGCCTTCCGCCAGGATCTCTACTTCCGGCTGTCGGTCTTCCCGATCACGGTGCCGCCCCTGCGCGAGCGTGTCGAGGACATCCCGATCCTGGCCCGGCACTTCCTGAAGAAATTCTCCGCCGAGCAGAAGAAGCGCGGGCCGATCACGGTGTCACCGGAGACGATCCGGACGCTGTGCGCCTATGCCTGGCCCGGCAATGTGCGCGAGCTCGAGAACACCATCGAGCGCGCCCTCATCCTCGGGGAGGGGAATGCGATCCGTCCTGAGGATCTCCACCTTCCGTCCACCCCCCTGAACGGTTGAGCCCGCTACCGCAATGTGCTCTTTGACTTGTGTCCGCTCGGACCCTAAGTTTTGCCACGCTCTGAGGGGTCGCGCCATGCGCAGCGAGGCGGGAACGAGTCTCGCCGAAATCGTCGTGGTGATGGTGGTCATGTCGATCGTGGTGGTGGCGGCTGCGACGTACTCCATCCCGTGGCTCGGCCGGGAGGACATGCGCGGTGCGATCTACCAGGTGCAGCAGTCGATGCAGCTGGCGCGCGCCCAGGCGATCACCCGCAACCGCGACTGCCAGTTCCGCATCGACACGGCCGGGCGCACGGTCAGCGTGGTCGATCTCAACGATCCGTCCACGTCCGCTGACGACATCACGCTCGGCACCGTGACCCTGTCGTCGAAGATCTCCTTCGCCCGCCCCGACGCCGGCTCGGCGGTCACTCTGGCGAGCGTCTCGGGCAGTCTCTATCAGGCGACCTTCGGCGCGAACGGCGCGGTCTCCTCCGGCGCCGGTCTCATCGCCGTGCAAGGGGGAGACGGCAGCTACCGGATCAACCTGTACGCCGCGGGCGGAGTGCGCGTGGAGCGCTGGAACGGTTCGGCCTGGGTGCCGGGTTCCTGAGATGGGCCGCGGCGGGCGCGGGTTCACCCTGGTGGAGGTCCTGCTGGCCCTGGCGCTCATGTTCATCGGCATCGTGGCCGTCGCGCCGATGTTCCTGTTCGCGATGAAGGAGACCGCCGCCGGCGCCGACATCGGTGCGGTCGGGGCCGCCGCTGTCGACCGCATGGAGCTCCTGCGCTCCGCCGCGTTCGACTCGCTGGTGGCCGGTGGAAGCCTGTCGTCCGATGTCTCGGGCTACTCCGACACAGCGGGCTCGAAGGTGACCGTTCGCTGGCAGATCGTCGACAACGCCAGCCCGGTGACCGAGAAGGCGATCAGCGTCCGGGTGATCGCCACGCGGACCGCGATCGGGCTCCAGAAGGAAGTCACTCTGTCGTGCCTGAGGGCGAGGTGAGCCGACGCGGCACGGACAACGGGTTCACCCTCGTCGAGCTCCTGGTGAGCCTGTCGCTGCTCTCGATGGTGCTCGGGGGAATCGCGGCCCTGATGATTCAGAATTCTCAGATCAACCGGGCCGAGCAGATGAGCGCGGAGATGCAGTCGAACGCGCGCAACTGCCTGTCCATGATCGTCCAGGTGCTCCGCACGGCGGGGTGGGATCCGAAGAACGCCGGCTTCGCCGCCGTGGGTCTCGATCCGTCGCCCACCAACTCCACCAACTACATCGAGGTCTTCGCGGACCTGAACGAGGATGGGGACACCAACGACGCGAACGAGGACGTCACGATCCGCTGGGCGAACGACACGATCGAGTGGCGCACCACGAGCGACACCACCCAGCCGTACGTCACTCTGGCCGACTCGATCAGCAACGACGCGGATGGCGACGGCACGCCCGAGACGATGTTCGTGGCCGATTCGATGTCGAATCCGACTCGGATCACCGTCCGGATCACGGCGCGATCTCCGGTCCCGGATCCGCGCTCCGGCCAATACCTCCGCTACACCGTCTCCAGCGAGGTCGTCCTGAGGAAGAGGCTGTGAGGGGCGGCGGCGAGCGCGGCTCGGCCCTGGTGCTGGCGGTCTTCGTCCTGGCGCTCCTCACCGCCATGGGAACGGCTCTCCTGTTCGTGAGTGAAAACGAGATGAAGACGGGTCAGGTCGACTTGCGCTCCAAGACGGTGTTCTACGTCTCGGAGGCGGGTCTGGAGGACGCCCGCGAGACGCTCCGGGTGACGAACCTGGCCGGCGTCAACGAGGCGCTGCGCAGCAGCTTCCACGACGAGCTGACCGCCGCGGCGGGCGCGAACGGTGTCATCAATTTCGACCCCGCCACGGTGAAGCCGGTCTTCGACAGCAGCGGCAACTGCACGGGCTTCACCGGCTACGGCGACGACGTACCGCTCAAGGCGATGACGACCTTTGGCGGCGGCAAGTACGCCGCCTTCCTGACCAACGACGCCGTCGACGGCCGGTCGAACCTGACCGATTCGAACGACCGGGTGATGATCACCGCCGTCGGAACCGGCCCGAACTATGCCAGCGAAGTGGTGCAGGCCATCGTCGAGCGGCGGAGCTTCCCGTCGATGCCGGCCACCATCACGATGATCGGTCCCACGGCCAGCTTCGACGGCGGCAACAGCGCCGCCAAGAACTATATCGGTGACGACTGCGCCGGGGGCGTCCCGGGCCTGTCGGTGCCTGTCGTCGGGGTCATCGGGAGCGCCTCGGAGGCGAGCGCGGAGGCGGGAGTCCAAAAGCCGAACAGCTACACCTCCGGCGGTCAGACCGGCGTCAACACGGTCACCAACATCAGCTCCACGATCGATCCGTCGTGGAAGAACTGCAGCTACCTGCACGACCTCGCCCGCAAGGTCAGGGCCACGGCGGACATCGTGGGGACCGCATCGACGCCGAACGCCTCCCTGGGGACGCCGGGGTCGCCGCGGATCGTCTACATCGAGGGCGATTACACCGTCGGAGGCGGACTCAATGGCGCCGGACTGCTCTTTGTGACAGGCACCTTGACGTTCAACGGCAACGCCGGCTGGACCGGCGCGATCTTCACCGTCGGCAAGGGGAACTTCCAGCGCACCGGCGGCGGAAACGGCGTGATCTCCGGGGCGAACTTCGTGGCCAACATCGCCGGCCCCGACGACACGATGTGGACGTCCGACGACTGCTCGGGTCCGGACGGGATTCTCGGTAACGCCGACGACGGCGCCGCCGTCGCCACCTACAACAACTCGGGTGGCGGAAACGGCGACACCCGCTACTGCAGCAGCGACATCTCGTCGGTGCAGGACGAGTTTCCGTTCGTCATCGTCGACTTCCGGCAGCGCTGACCCGCGAGTCTCAGGTGTCCGCTCCGCCCGTACCGGCGGCGACTTCTTCGGGGACGGCGTCGACGCTGAACAGTTCCTGCGCCGACAGAACGTGCGTCCGGTTGATGGCCAGGAACGGCGTGCCGAAGTCCAGGTGCGGCCCGGTCACCGTCGCCGACTGCAGCGCGAGGAATGGATGGGCCGACTGGTTCAGCCGCGTCAGGGCGCTGCCGCCGGGCCCGGTATGGACGTATCCCTCCACGGCGTAGTCCCGAAGACGCATCCGGACGGCGGCGCGCGCAAAGCGGCGCAACTCGGGGTCGTCCTCCCCGCGGCGGAGGGTCGCTCCTATCTCGGGTATCTCCAGAACGCAGAGGACCGATGACTTGTTGACGATCAACGGGGCGTCGCCCAGCTCCCAGGAGCCGACGACCAGGTGAGGCGTGGAGAGAGTCAGAAAGGCGCGCGCCGAGAGGTTCAATTCATCAAGCGTTCTCGCCCCCAGGCTGATGTTCAGGAGCCCATCGAACGTGAGCTGCTCGGTGACGACCCGGACCGGCCGGATGACCCGGTTTTCGAAGACGTTGGACAACGGCACGCTCTCCTCCGACGGGATCGCCCCGAACCGGTTTGACAGGACTAACTTAGGGCCCTAGATTCAGCCCGTCAACCCTCGACCCGTCGGTCCGGGATGGGTCGCACGCGGCCGGGGTCAAGAGGTCCTGATGCGTTTCCGCTGCGCCCAGTGCCGTGCCCTGACACAGGTGCAGATCCCTGCCCGGATGACCGCCCCGATGGTGACCTCCTGCTCGGGGTGCGGGCGACGCTACCGCTTCGCCGTCGACCGCCCGCGGGGGGCCGACGATCAGGAGCGCTACAAGCGCGCCAAAGAGTTCGCGGAATCGAGCCAGATCGATCTCGGGAGCGCCTACTCGGTTCTCGAAGGGGTCATGACCCTCGAGGATGCCCAGGCTCTCGGGAGAGGCCAGCCGGGGGCAAAGCCTCGGCCGGGCACGACCGCCGCGCCGGCGGCCGCCGCTCCACGCCCGACGTTGCCGGTGTCGCCGCGCTCCGAGCTGGAGGAGGCGCTCGTGCAGGCCACCGAGGCGGCGTCACGTGAGTCGCCCGATCTCAAAGCGGAATCGCGCGCCGCCATGACCGTCCGCACGCCGCCGGCCGCAGGACCCTCCGCGCGCCAACCGGCGCTGGCCGAGTCGGAAGTCGGCTACGACCCCGGTTTCGCCGGGGCGATCCGGGACGGCGCCTTGACGCCACGCCAGGCCCTGGAACGAGGAGACCGGCGGGCCCTGGCGATGCGTCTGTCCCAACGCCACCGTCTTCCGATGGATCTGGCGCTGCGGGTCGCCGACAACCGGCTCACCGTGCACCAGGCGTTGCAGCAGAAGGCGTCCAACGAGGCGAAGGAGCCGCCGCGGCCGCAGACCTCCGTGTCGCACGGCGTCTGGAATTTCATGGTCTACAGCGTCGGCGCGCTGATCCTGACCGGTCTCGGAGTGCACATCTACGGAGTCTGGGGGGAGTACCTTGCCCAGCGTGGCCTGGCCGCGGTCTCCCTGCCCGAGGCCGCCGCCGCGTCGCGCCGCCCCGCCGCGGCCGTCCTTCCGGGCCAGGCCGCCTCCGGGGTGCCGTCCCCCCCGCCGCCCCTCACGGTGCCGAAGACCGATTCGACCGGTCAGCTGGTGGAGGTCGTCGGGCCCGATCCGAGGAGCGTGCTGGTCGCCTTCTGCTCGACCGGGCGGCAGTCGGGACAGCGCGAGCCGATCGAGATCGATCCCACCATGCCCCCGGACGCCTCGGCCCGCTGGGGCCTGTTCCGCAATCTCGAGCAGCCCTCCATGCCGGTGCGCGCCATCGTGATCCGCAAGGACCCGAAGACCGGACGCTGGAGCGCGGGCGATGGTCGTTCCCCGATCATGACGGAAGCGCCGCCCCAGTTCCCGCCCGGGACACGGGCGGTCCCGGTGACGGCCGAAGGGGGAGGCTCGTGACCTTGTGACCGGCCGCGGTTGTCTGCTATAGTCGGCCGGTTCCCGCGAGCGTCTGACGCCGGCCGGAATCCTCAGGAGCGATCGAGAGCGCGATTGCTCCTTTGTTTTTTTCGCGGAGACATGCGATGAGCGCGCGACGTGTGCTGATCATGGGTGCGGCCGGCCGGGACTTCCACAATTTCAACGTCTGCTTCCGCGACAATCCGGCGTTCGAGGTCGTCGGCTTCACCGCCACCCAGATCCCGAACATCACGGACCGCCGCTACCCGGCCCAGCTGGCCGGCACGCGCTACCCCGACGGCATTCCGATCTACGAGGAGGACCGGATCGAGGAGATGATCGGCAAGCTCGCGGTCCATCTCGTGATCTTCGCGTACTCGGACGTGTCGCACGAGCACGTCATGCACAAGGCGTCGCAGGTCATCGCCGCCGGCGCCGACTTCGGCCTTCTGGGGTTCAACGACACCTCGCTCCGCTCGACCCGGCCGGTGGTGTCCGTCTGCGCGGTCCGCACCGGCGCCGGGAAGAGCCAGACGACGCGCCGCGTCTGCCGCAAGCTCCTGGACCAGGGCCGGCGGGTCGTGGCGGTCCGGCACCCGATGCCGTACGGCGATCTGGTGAAGCAGCGCGTTCAGCGGTTCGCGACCTTCGAGGATCTGGACCGCTACGAGTGCACCATCGAGGAGCGCGAGGAGTACGAGCCGCACCTTCGCAGCGGCACGGTGGTGTATGCCGGCGTCGACTACGGCGCCATCCTGAAAGAAGCCGAGCGCGAGGCCGACGTCATCGTCTGGGACGGCGGCAACAACGACCTGCCGTTCTTCAAACCCGACATCGAGATCGTGGTGGTCGACCCGCACCGTCCGGGTCACGAGCTCAAATATCATCCCGGCGAGGCGAACTTCCGGCGCGCCTCGTGCATCGTCATCAACAAGATCGACACCGCGGACAAGAAGGGGATCGAGGAGGTCAAGTCGAACATCGCCCGCCACAATCCGAAGGCCCTGGTGGTCGAGGCCGCCTCCCCCGTGACCGTGGAGGACCCCTCTGCCATCCGCGGGAAGCGGGTGCTGGTCGTCGAGGACGGCCCGACGCTCACGCACGGAGAAATGGGCTACGGGGCGGGGGTGATCGCGGCCCAGCGGTTCGGCGCGGCCTCGCTGATCGATCCTCGGCCCTACGCCGTCGGCTCGATCGCCGCCGCGTTTCGCAAGTACCCTGGAATCGGGACCCTCCTGCCGGCCATCGGGTACGGCGAGAAGCAGATGAGCGAGCTGAAGCAGACGATCGACAAGGTCGATTGCGATCTGGTGCTGATCGCGACGCCGATCGATCTGCGTCGCACCATCCACTTCGACAGGCCGGCGCTGCGCGTCACCTACGAGCTGCAGGAGATCGGCAAGCCCGATCTGGACGACGTCCTCGCGCGGCTTCCGCGGTCCGGGTAGGGAGGCGGCGTCTCCCATGCCGCGGCGCGGCAGGCTCGCGGTGGTCGCCTTCGGCGGCAACGCCCTCATCCGCAAGGGTCAGGAAGGGACCCAGTGGGAGCAGCTCGAGAACGCGCAGCAGACGGCGCGTTCCCTCATGCCGATCCTCAAGGACGGCTACGGGCTGGTCCTGGTGCACGGCAACGGGCCGCAGGTCGGCAACGTCCTGATCCAGGTCGAGGAGGCCGTGACCAAGGTCCCGCCCCTGTCCCTCGACGTCTGCGTGGCGATGTCCGAGGGGAGCATCGGCTACATGCTCGAGGTCGCGTTGCTCAACGAGCTGAGACGACGGCGTCCTCCGCGCCGGGGGATCGTGACGCTGATCACCGAGGTGGTCGTCGACCAGGAGGACCCGGGGTTCCGCCGCCCCACCAAGCCGATCGGGCCCTTCTATCCACGCTTCCGCGCCGAGGAGCTGATGCGCAAGCAGGGGTGGACGATGATCGAGGACGCCGGCCGCGGATGGCGCAAGGTCGTGCCCTCGCCGCGCCCCCTCGCGGTGGTCCAGCGGGAGGAGCTCCGGCAGGCGGCCGCTACCGGAGCGATCGTCATCGCCGGCGGTGGCGGGGGCATACCGGTCTATCGCACCAAGGACGGCGACCTGCGGGGCGTGGAAGCGGTGATCGACAAGGACTACACGGCCTCCCTGATCGCCGCCGATTTGCGCGCGGACCTGTTCGTGATCCTGACCGGTGTCGACCACGTGTCGATCAATTTCGGAAAGTCCGACCAGAGATCGATCCGCACGATGGACGTCCGGGAGGCCCGGGCCTGGCAGGCCGGGGGGCAATTCCCCGAGGGAAGCATGGGGCCGAAGATCCTCGCCGCCGTCGAGTTCGTGGAAACGACCGGGAAAGAGGTCCTGATCACCTCGAGCGCCCGCCTCCTCGAGGCGGTGCGGGGCAAGGCGGGCACACGGATCGTCGCCGGACGGCGTGCGGGGGCGCGGACCCCGGCCGGCGCGAAGATGGCGGCGCACGGCCAGAGAGCGTGACATGAAAAGCACCGATCTGATCTCGATTCACGATCTGGGACGGGAGGAGGTCCTGGAGATCCTGAGCCTGTCCTCCCGGATCAAGCGCGAGCCGCAGGCTTACGGCGACGTCCTGTCGCGGAAGACGCTGGCGATGATCTTCGAGAAGCCGTCCCTGCGCACGCGGGTCAGCTTCGAAGCGGGCATGACCCAGCTCGGAGGGCATGCCATCTATCTGGGGCCGGCGGACATCTCGATGGGGAAGCGGGAGAGCGTGGCGGACATCGCCCGGACGCTGTCCGGCATGGCCGACGGCATCATGGCGCGCACCTTCTCCCACCAGGCGATCATCGAGCTGGCACGTCACGCCACCATTCCCGTGATCAACGGTCTGTCCGATCATCTTCATCCCTGCCAGGCGCTGGCTGACTTCCTGACGATCCATGAGGTGTTCGGGCGCTGCGAGGGGATCAAGGTCGCCTATGTCGGGGACGGCAACAACGTCGCGCATTCGCTGATGTACGCCGGCGCCAAGCTCGGGGCCCGCGTCAGCGTGGCGACCCCGGCCGCGTACGCGCCCGACCCGACGGTCGTCGAGAACGCCCGGCGGGACGCCGCCGGCACGGGCGCGGTGATCGAGACCAGTCACGACATTCGTTCCGCCGTCACGGAGGCCGACGTGGTCTACACCGACACCTGGGCCAGCATGGGGCAGGAGGCGGAGCACGATGAACGGGTCGCCGTGTTCCGGCCGTACCAGGTCAACGCGGCGGTGCTCGGGCACGCCAGGAAGGGCGCGATTTTCATGCATTGTCTGCCGGCGCACCGTGGCGAGGAGGTCACCGAGGACGTGTTCGAGTCCCGTGCGTCCGTCGTCTTCCAGCAGGCCGCCAACCGCCTGCATGCCCAAAAAGCGGTGCTCGTCCTCCTCATGGCGGCCCGTTCCGTCCAAACCGAGCATCCAAAAGCAGATAGGACTTGACAGCTCTCGCGGGCTCCTGCCACAATGACCGACTTGCAGCACATGGCAGGAGTCCTTTTTCGTACAGCGAGGGAGGATGGGCACCTACGTCTGTAAACAGGCCGAGGCGGATCGCAAGTGGGTCCTGGTGGACGCAGAGGGGCAATCGCTGGGACGTCTGTCCACCGCGGTCGCCCGGATGCTGATGGGCAAGCACCGTCCCACCTTCACTCCGTTCGCCGACACCGGTGATTTCGTGGTCGTGGTCAATGCGGAGAAGGTGCGTCTCACGGGGCGGAAGGCGGAGAAGAAAATCTACCGCTGGCACACCGGTTACCCGGGCGGTCTCAAGCAGGTGGCCGCGGGGCGCATGCTCAAGGAAAAGCCAACGCGGGTGATCGAATGGTCCGTGAAGGGGATGCTCCCGAAGGGGAGCCTCGGCCGGCGGCTCGGGATGAAGCTCAAGGTGTACGCCGGGCCGAAGCATCCGCACGAGGCCCAGAAACCGGAAAAGGTCGCGCTCCCGGCCTGACGCCGGTCCGGAGGTCGATACGATGTCGGCAGTTCAGTTCTACGCCACGGGTCGGCGGAAGACGGCCACGGCCAGGGTGTACCTGCGCCCCGGCGGCAGCCGCTTCGTGGTCAACCGGCGCCCGATCGAGACCTACTTCCATACCGACGCCCTGAAGCGCGTCGTGCGCGAGCCGCTGGTGCTGACCGAGACCGGGGACAAGTTCGACATTCTGGTGAACGTCGCGGGTGGCGGCGAGGCCGGCCAGGCCGGCGCCATCCGGCACGGCATCGCGCGGGCCCTGGTGCAGTTCGAGCCGACGCTGCGCGGCCGATTGAAGGAAGCGGGATTCCTGACGCGGGACTCGAGGGTCAAGGAAAGAAAGAAGTACGGACAGCGCGGCGCACGGGCCCGCTTCCAGTACTCCAAACGGTAGACTCACCGACGGCGATGCGCCCGCTTCGCCGTCATCGAGGCGGCGAGAGTCGCCGCCCCAGGAACGGGAGGATTATTTGACGGCGGTCACGATGAAGGAGCTTCTGGAGGCCGGGGTCCACTTCGGACACCAGACCAAGCGATGGAACCCGAAGATGCGGGAATACATCTTCGGGCAGAGAAACGGCATCTACATCATCAACCTCCAGAAGACTCTCATCAAGTTCCGCGAGGCCCTCGAGTTCGTGCAGCAGGCGTCGACCCGCGGGGGCACCGTGCTGTTCGCAGGCACCAAGCGTCAGGCGCAGGAGGCGATCGCCGAGGAGGCGAATCGTGTCCGCATGCCTTTCGTCAACCAGCGCTGGCTCGGCGGCACCCTCACCAACTACCGCACCATCAAGAAGCGCATCGAGCGTCTGCGATGGCTCGAGAACTTTCTCGAGAATCCTGTCGAGGGACGCTACAGCAAGAAAGAGCTGCTGCAGCTCGAAAAGGAGCGGGTGAAGCTGGCGAAGGTTCTTTCGGGGATCAAGACGCTCGACCGCCTGCCCGACGCGCTGTTCGTCATCGACCCGAAGAAAGAGCACATCGCGGTTCAGGAAGCCCGCAAGCTCGATATCCCCGTCGTGGCCGTGGTGGACACGAATTGCGACCCGGAGGACATCGATTTTCCGATACCGGGCAACGACGATGCGATCCGGGCCATCAAGCTGTTCGCATCGCGGATCGCCGACGCCATCCTGGAGGGTCGAAGCGTCTACGAGAAGCAGGCCGGTGAGCAGGAGTCCGAGGAGGCGGCCCTGGCGGCCGCCGGTGGCGGCGGGGTCGTGGTGGCCGGCATGCCGGCGCTCGGCGACGAGCCGTCGAGCCGCCCCGCGCGGCGCCCGTCATCCGGTGATCCGCGCCGGGCGGCGCCGCGACGGAAGCCGCCGATCGTCCGCCCCGAAGGACCCGTGCCGGCGGCCGACAAGACATCGGGCGTCGAGCCGGAAGCGGAGGCGGTCGCGAAGGTCGAGGGGAGCACGGAGCGCAAGACCGCCGTCCCAGGCGGTCGCGCGATCCCGGAGTAGCGCGGACGTCCGCGCCGGACCTGCCTCATACCCGCCCAGCCGCAGAGACATCACAACCCGAGTGTGCCGGGCCGGGGCCAGCCGGCGGCGTGCTCGGCGCGGGCTGCGGATCGATTGAGTTTCAGGAGGAGTGGATGGACATCAAGGCGTCGGTGGTCAAGGAGCTGCGCGACAAGAGCGGCGCTCCGATGATGGACTGCAAGGTCGCACTGGTGGAGGCGGAAGGGGACCTGGACCGGGCTCATAAGATTCTCCGGCAGAAGGGTCAGGCGACCGCCGCCAAGCGCTCGACGAAGG
>Ga0070697_100004084_pt1 | contig 11195 bp, 8 predicted proteins | sample KBSK1501metaG_FD_65475 | JGI IMG/M metagenome (GOLD analysis project Ga0070697, IMG submission 65475) | Corn, switchgrass and miscanthus rhizosphere microbial communities from Kellogg Biological Station, Michigan, USA - KBS K1-50-1 metaG | ecosystem: Host-associated > Plants > Roots >... | reverse complement strand
CCGTCAAATCGTTAAATATTAAAGCGCGGGATGCACTGATTAAGAAATCAACCCGGCAGACCTATCTGTGGAAACCTGTGTTAATCTGTGGCGAGGGAAACATCTCTTTCCCGACTTCGCGATTCATCGGAAATAGCGGTTTCCTGGCTTCGGCCCCATAGATTTGGGCAAAGATTTCATCCATGATTCGGGCCGTTAAAATGATTTCGCGATACGGAATGGGAACAGGGCTTTCGTCCCGAACGCTATTATAAAAGCGTTGGATCAATTCTTTCATCCCGAAATCCTGATAAAGCCGCCGGCGTAGGAAACCGGTTAGGTTAATCCGGGCATTTCTAAGATGTTGCAGGGCAATTTTCAGCGGCGGAACAAAATAAGTGAGATAACTCCTATAGGAGCGGCTTTCGTGTCGGACAAGACTTCCAGTGATAATGTCCGCGGTGATTGAATTCGCCTGGCCATAAATTCGCAATTGATTTACGCCTTTGATTTGAGTCGAAAAACAAAAAAACGCCGTCGTTCCAACCTTGTCTCGAATTAGGACCCTTAACTCATCCAGAACTCCAGCTCCGCCGAGACTCCGGAGTCGCGGGCTTTGATCAGCTGTGGCCATGATTTCGGTCAGTTCGTCATCGAGAAATTCGCTTAGCTTAGCGATTCCATGGCTGATAATATTGTGAAACAATTGCCCAGGAAGTTGGCGCACCCAGTGGCTGCGATTTCCCAGAACTGCGCCCGCGTAACTTATGTCTCCTAAATCGTACGACCAATAGCTTTCCAGGTGAACGGGCTTTCCACTCAGAAATCCCCGCTCAACCAAGCGCCGCATTTCAAGCATCTCGAGCGTGAATTGGTAATTATGACCTGCGGTCATTTTAAAACCGCGGGCTTGGGCAAGTTCGATTAAAGACTCCGCCTCATTGGCTGTGACCGTGAAAGGTTTTTCCAGATAAACATGGCATCCGTACTCAAGACATTGTCGGGCCAGCGAAAAATGGCCCTGCGGTGGAGTTGTAATGTGAACGACTTCCGGGCTACTCGCTTGCAGCATCTCCTGCAAATCCGAAAAACATTCCGCAACCCCGGAGCGTTCGCCCAGTTGCTCGGCCATTAGCAATTCCCGATCACACAGACCCACAATCCGGCAATCCGGAATTCGATGAATCGTCTGCACATGCTGGTCGGCGACCTTGCCGCAACCGACGATGGCGATTTTCAACATAGTAAATGGTGAAAAGTGAATGGGCCGTCAATCCCCGCTGTCCGCGGTTAGAACTAGATTAAAGTTGGGCCAAAAGGCGGCCATGGCCTGTTCATATTTCACTTTCGGATTACTGCCGGCTAACGAAACTGCACATGTTGTCCTTATAGCCAATTCCTCGTCCAAATCCGTGGCAGTCTAAACCGTGCTGTCAATTACAGCCGGTGTCTTTCGCACTAAAGCGATCAACTCGCCCCCAATTCCCATCCGATGACTTAGACGCGCGGAGACGCACGTGACACTGGGCGTGAGTGTAAACCTTCGGAAAAGCATTGTGTCAAACCGCAGCGAAAAGTAGACTTCTGCACCTGGGTAACGCGAAAAATGGTTCCGCACGCTTGTGAGGGAATGATAAATCCATTGTTGCGGTTTTTTCTTCCCACCGAGCTTGCTGTAGTAGTCAAAAATCAAAATCCCTCCCGGTCGGACGTAGGTGAGAAGTCGGTCCGTAATTTCATGTTTCGTCTCAAAGTTTTCTGAATTGTACAATGAACATGACCGGGAAAAAACGCAGTCGAACTCGTTTCTCCATGTCAGTTCAAGGACATCCCCAACCTCAAATGTGGCCCCTGAGGAGCGAGACGCTTGCCTTGCGGCAGAGACGCCAACGGTGCTGATATCCACTCCAACAGCATTGATCCCATGTTCGGCGAACAACCGCGTGAAAAAGCCCTGTCCACACCCAGCGTCAAGAAGGCGGTCACCACTTCTCAGTCCGACTCTCCCGACCAGCGCCTTCACAAATGGCCGATACAGCCAGAGCCGATATCGAAAGTAGTTCGATTGGTGGTACTTCTCGTCATAACTTTCAGCCAATTCTTGCGAGCTCATATCGAGCAAGACTTCAAAGTGCAGACATCGTGTCACTGCATGCTGACCGACGAGCTTGCGACAGCCAGCTATCGCGAAGCGTTTTATCGAACGAGACGCTTGAGAGTTGAGGGTTGATAGAGCTGAGGGCCCGCCTACGCTAGGCTACTCCGAAATTTTTCACGAGCAGGCGGCGTGGCAAAGCGCAGTGAATCGTGAATGGTGAATTGTTGCAATTTCATCCGCGCCACCCGCGTCATCCGCGGTTAGATTCAAATTGATTAAGAAAGGAGGCCATGGCCTGTTCCATATTGACCCTTGGCTTCCAGCCCACGCGCCGGCGAAGCTTCTCATTGGAAAACCGATTTCCCTTCCAGTCAGCCGCACAGCGGCGGCGGTTAAAAGCTGGAGGCAGCTGGCCCTTTGACCATTCGGAGTACTTCTCCCAAAGCAGGCACATTGCGTAGGCAAAATGGTATGGTATTCGAACTGAAAAGAAGGGCTTAACCTTCTGTTTGTAAGCTCCCAGGAACTGGTTGCTAGTCAGGGCCTCATCGTCAACCACGTTGAAAACCTCCCCTTCTACCCCGGGTTTGAGACCTGCCAAAACGATGGCTTCCGCGCAGTTATCGACAAAAGTCAGCGGCAGGCGGTTTGATCCACCCAGGTGGATGAAGAACCCAAAAGTATCGATCCCGACGCGGCCGCTCAGTTCTCGTTTGCCGGGTCCGAAAACAGCTCCCGGCCGGATAATCACGTAAGGCAATTTGCACCGTTTACCGTATTCTTTGACCAGTTCCTCCTGTTTGAGTTTCCCGAAACAATAAGCGTCGAATCGCTCCTGCGGCGCGTCCTCCAACGCGCAGGTCTCGTCGAGCAGGGCGCCACGTTTCAAGCTCAAGTTTGAGTAAACCGCAAAGGAACTGACATTCACAAAGCGTTTCGGGTGGCCAAATTCGAGAAAGGCGTCCATCAGGTTGCGAGTGGCCAACGCCGAGTTCATGAACGCCCCGGCAAAAGATTTTTCGATTCCAGCGGCGAGATGGTAGATGATCGAAACCCCTTCGGCTGCTTTCTTGCAGTCATCATCTGAAACGAGATCGCCCGCGACCAACTCCGCATTCTTTCCCGCCGGAAATCGGGCCAGCACCTCGTTCAAACGGTTCAAGCGGCTAGACGGCCGAACAAAGCAACGCAGGTTGGAGAAGCCATATTCGAGGAGGATCTCCACGACTTTTACGCCGATGAAACCGTTCGATCCAGTGACCAAAATGCGGTCACCAGATGAGGCGATATACGCCAAATTCATTACGGAACTTGAGAAACGGAGCGGTAACGGTGGAAGTGTTTTACTAAGCTCTACTTACTGCGATGAAAATCGCCGCTTCAGACGTCGACTGCGCGGCTCAAGCTCCGTGCAAAGAAGCCTAGGGCACAGTTCTAAGGTTTTGAGGGGGGGCCGGTGCGGTGGACGCACCGCTTACTAAGGGATGCGGATAAGTAAACGGCGTGTAACCTGGCATGGGGGTGTTGTAAAACTCGATGCCCTCGCGAACAGTAGGGTCTGCGGCGGTTAAAGGGAAATTCGACCCGTTGAGTTTATTATTCCAATAGTAAATTGGCTCGAGCGCTTGATGAGGCCACGATACGGTACCGGTAACGGAGTTAACGGGAGTGTATCCCGTAAGTAAATCTCCTTTTCCCCTACCCGGTTGGTCAAGCGCGGCCAAAACTTTGTTAATTGCATAGCCGTCTCCCGCATTAAAATGCAGGTTGACGCCAAAAGTGGTGTCGTATGCGTAGGTGATCGTGTTGCTGGTGTTTGATTTGATGTAAGAAGAGCGATTGACGGCCGTCGTGGTGCTGTTGTAGAGAATGTATCCGGCCCATTGATTAGGTGCCCAGTTTTTGCTCGTATCTGTCATTGTTTCAGCGGTCGCGCTCGTCACGGTTCCGGTAACATAGGGATTGGCCGGATCGTTGTTGTCCCATCCATTCACCCCACTTGCACCGCCCCAAACAGCGAAAGTGTCGAACTCTCGGTAAACTCTAACTGATATCGGGTTGGTAACAGAGCCCACGTAATTGTTGTCATGAAGGAGTAGTCCTCCAGCTCTGAGCGAACCTGCCGGAGCAGAGAACGTGAGCTGGAATGTATTCCTGTACATCTCAATTGCTCTGGAGCCTCTCCGTCTCCCACCGCTTTCAGTCCCGTGGGAATAAGCAAAGGTGTTATGCAAAGTGTTATACCGAGCTACGTAGCGAGCCCCCGCAATAGTATCTATAGCGCCGTTGGTCTGAACAGAAAGGTAATTATTAACAATACAATCCTCTATAAACATGAACTTATCGGTTCCCCAGTGCGCGTCATCAGCCCACGATCCGTCGCCGTTTGAGGCTCCGCCCCAAGTGCCTGCTCCATTGACAACTGAGAGGGATCGCTGTTTTTCATCAAAGAGACAGTGATCAATTACTCCAGTGGCTCCGTCAAAGTTAGTTATGGCATCCTGATACAATCCATCTAAATGAAGATGGTCAAGTCTGACCGAGGTAGAGAGTCCATGAAGACGAATCGCCCCGTTGTTGGTGCCCGTTGTTAGTGAACCAGCGCGAAAAGTTATTCCAGATAAGCGAAAGGACTGAGTCGGAGTCGAAGTAATATCTACGATAGGCGCGTTCCCGCCAGAGTCCCTCACAACGTTATCCAGAATGATTGTTTGATCGTTGGCGGAGCCAGTGACGTTAGGCCCACCCGCGCCGGTGGTGTCGACCGTAGTCGCTCCCTGTAACGTTATGCCTTTAGTTATGGTCAGCTTCGATAACCAGCTGACCGTGCCCGCAGGAATAATTACGGTGTCCCCGTCCGCAGCCAGAGCGACGGCCGAACTTACGTCCACCAAAGATGCAGTTCTGGCCCTAATGGTGGCGCCGGCTTCGGCCTGGCCAGGAACAATCAAAAATAAACTCGCAGCGAGCGCAGCCCAACCGTAGCTGGACACAAATATGGTTCTTATCCGGGACATTTATTTAGCAACGTTTCGGGGGTTATGAAAATTCTAGCAATACCTGTGCCAAGGGAAAATGTCAAGAATGTTAGAATCCTCCCGCTGCACGAGCGCAATCTTGGTTCCGGACCCCGACCGCCCGGAATACTACCGACTCTGAATCCCGTGCGGGAAATAAGCCAGCTCCATCTCCTCGTTCGAGCTGATGATCTGGGAAGACTCTTCAGCTGGAGCAAATTGAGGCTTCGGATAATCCATAGCAATGATGTAAAACACGAACCAGATTGGACTAAGCCCCTTGAAGGAAGCCTCCGTCCAGTTGAACACCACTACTGCGGCAAGAAAGCCCAATCGGAACCGGCCAAATTGGAGATTCGTCAAAAGCTCCAGGCGTATTTTTCGAAAAGTTGCAATGATCAACCCTATCAACATGGCGAGCCCGACCAATCCCAGGTTCAAATAGGTTTCAAGATAGCCATTGTGAGCCTCGGTGGGTTGCCACCAGTGCTTCCCCCATAGCGTTTGCAGCCGCTCTCCCAACCAGAAACTTTCAAACCCCGCTCCGAAGATGGGGTTGGTACGGAATGCCAATAACTCACGCCAGAGGTCGCCTCTTCCCGCGAGAGTTTCACCGTGCCCAGTAAAATCTACCACGCGTTGAAAAATCCCTAAGGTGGAGTCCGCCACCACCAACATGGTCACGACCAGTACTGTATATACGCCGATAAACCGTTTGTTCAGGGATCGAAGGCCGATAAGCATCACCGTCAGCGCGCCGATCAACAGCGACAACAGAGAAGTCGCACTGCCAGCCTTCGAAAGAAGCCACCAGATCACATAGATCAAACCCGCCGTCAGAAGAAGTTCGTTTCGCCGTGCTTTGCTCTTCTCAGTCTTTAAGGTTTGCAGCAAATGCCAGAAGAAAAAGAAGCCTAGGATCATGCACATCCAGCCCAGTTCGTTCTTGTTGGTGTTGATTCCATTGTTCATGGGCGCGCCGGTCCAATCGTCAAATCCCCGGCCCAACTCCGGATAGTATTTGATGAACAGAATGGACATGGGAAGTAGAACGTAAGCGCTTCGTTTCATTAGTCTCACCAGAGCTTCCTGGGGGTCCGGTTCCGTGAAAAGAATCAGGACCATGATCGGATGACCAAGTATTTTGATCCATCGCTTGAACGCCACAAAAGGAGAGTCCGACCATAAAATGGAAACGAAACAGTAGAGAAGAAATGCCATGAGCCATCCATTGTTTCGAAATATTTCCGAAAGGCTGACTTGCCTCCTATTAAGGACGTAAAAGCCCGCAGCGATCAATGTGAAGAACACAAACGCATCGAGCGGATTCCCTTCTTCCATCGATGAACCTTGCATATACCCGCCCAGACTGAGCCATTGGGTCGGGGTCCTCGATCCGATGAGCAACATCCACAGGAGCGGAAGCCAAAGCGCGCCAGTCACATTCGGCTTTTCGCGAGTGTCCCGCCGGAAAAGGAAGACGATAAAGGCAACGGTGAAAAGCAGTGCGACCGTTGGCGGTGTGTGGAGACCCATGATTTAGGTTCCGTTAAATTGTTAAAACGTTAGACGGTTACAATGGTAAAATAAGGCGGGAAGAGAAGGAAAACGTCCAACGTCGAATAAAAGACAAATCAGAGGGCCCGCCAGGCGGGCAGGTTGCGGTCACAATCAAACCATCGCATAACCACCGGCCTCAACACGCTTCAGCATAGCCTGGAACTGATTGCTCATCAGATATTCCGATTCCATCCGAACGATCGGATGCGTCATCAGTTCAACTTTGCTTGACTTCGCCAAGGCTACAACCCGATCTAATTTCTTCTCCCGAATGCTATCCGATAAGTCAAAGAAATAGTCCGGAAGCTGGTATCTTCGAGAGAGCCAGCCATCGACAAGCGCTCGATAGGTCCGGTTCAACCAGCTCTTTTCGCCGGGCCAGAACGAGAAATTCCGGCGCATTTTCATACCAGCTGGAATCACGTTGCTCATAAGAATGTTAACGCAAAGGTGCATGTGATGATGCCCGTCGACGTGGGACGGGGGCTTTCCGAATAAACGAGAAAACTCCCTGGCCTGTGCTTCGTATGAATAGGCGAATTCTTTCCGCAAAAAAGGATTATATAAAAGCTGCGCGTACTTGTTCCCCATGAGATAGCGGACAATCCTTCCGTGATACTCGCCCAGTTCGGCGGGATAATTCTTTCCCGTGAACGCCTCGGCAAAGTTAAGATGCAATCCAACATCCAATTGAGTGTCTTTTGCCAGTTCGGCCGCGCGCTCGGAATCCTCCATGAAAACCATCGCGCTAACAGATGTGATTCTTCCTTCCTGATAACACCTGAGTGCCGCATCGGTCTCCGCTGCCGAGCGCCCAAAATCGTCGGCGTTGACGATCAGCATAAGTCTAGGATGCCGAGCCCGAACAAGCTGCCATCCTGTCCGGCCGCCGGTCCGCACCGCCAGGCAGATTTGTAAAAAAGCTTTCGATACGTTCTACAACGTAAACGATCATCTCCTCACTCATCTCAGGAAATATCGGCAACGACAGGATGCGGGACTGATTAGCGTATGCGACGGGGAAATCTTCGGGAGCGTGGCCGAGATAACCGTAGGCGGGATAGAAAGGCAACGCTTTCGGATAGTTCAGCACCGTGGCGATGCCGGCATCGGTAAGATACTTTCTTAAAGGATCGCGCTTTTCCGTACGAATGACATAGAGATGATAAACGTGGTCGCGATCAGGCGCGACCTTGGGCGTGATAATATCGCCCACTCCTTCCAGAAGTTTGTCGTACCGCGCCGCGACGCGGCGGCGCGCTTCAGTCCAGGCCGGCAAATGGGGCAACTTCGCGTTCAAGATTGCCCCCTGGAGACCGTCCATGCGGCTGCAAACCCCTTCCATTACATGCTCCCCCTTTCCGCCATGACGAGCAAAGGCCGCTGCCCAATCGGCCAGATGATTATCGTTTGTCACGATGCAACCAGCATCGCCGTAAGCTCCTAAATTCTTCCCGGGATAGAAAGAAAAGGTGGCTGCATTACCAAATGTCCCTGCCACCCGGCCTTTGTACCTGGCTCTGTGCGCCTGCGCGCAATCTTCAATCACCCAAAGATTATGCTTTCGAGCAATGGCCATGATCGGATCCATATCAGCCGACTGACCATAAAGATGAACCGGGATGACACCGACCGTGGCAGGAGTAATCTTGGCTTCGATTAATGCCGGATCGATCGTGAATGTTTCGTAATCGGTGTCGCAGAAAACTACGCGTCCACCGGCTTGACTTATTGTTTCCGAAGTTGAAATCCAGGAATGGGCCGTCGTGATGATTTCATCGCCTGGTTTCACGCCCAAGGCGCGCATCGCGATGTAAAGCGCGTCTGTTCCATTTGCACACGACACGCAATGCTTCACGCCCAAGGTTTGGGCCCAAGCATCCTCAAACCTGGTCACGTGCGGTCCTCGAATGAAAGCAGATTGAGCAATCACCTCGCTGATGGCAGCGTCGATTTCCGACTTGATGCTCAGATATTGAGCATGCAGATCAACAAAGGATATGTTCACTAGAAAGTTAAAAGGGTTACAACGTTAAACCGTTAAAGCGTTACATTGCTAAGGAGGCAGAAGACGTCCAACGCTCAACGCCCTCTCCGGGCCGTCGGAGGCAACATTCAACGTTCAATGAAGCAGAGCAGACGAGAGCGCGGCATCCTACCCACATTGCTGCGTTGGGATAACTAATCACCAATCCGCGCCGTGCATCGAGTGTTCCCACGCACAGGGATGTTCGAATTTCGGTGTTCGATGTTTTCCGCTCTTGATTGCTTTACCCTTTAACACTTCAACCAGTTAACGGCCTCTGCCCCCGATCTGTCCTTAAATCAGAGCATAGCGCTCTTCCGCTGGAAACCGTTTCGAGATTTCGAAGATTTCCTGTTGAACTTCGAACGCCAGTTAGAAATCCGCTTCTTCTCCTGCGCCGACCTGTTTTTTAATGGAACGAACTGAAGGGTAAGCCAGCGCCGTTGTTGTAAAGTTGTTGCACGTCGGAAATAGTTAGGTCGTTGCGCCCGATCCAGATTGCCATCTCGTCAATCTGACCTATCCAAGGGAGAGTGCCATTTTCGGCACCCATGTTGAAGTTGGCCGCCCCGGCGAATATCGGCCCGACGAAGCTAGCAGTCGCGTATGGGCCGCCGTTTATGGAAATCTTAACGTTAGTGCCATCCCAGCCAGCAGCGATGAAATACCAAGTGTTTGTATCGGCAAAAGGAATCGAACCGTTAACCGAGGTAACCGTGGCTCCGTCGGAACTCGCGTAAAAGATGGGCTTACGGGTGCTAAGATCAAGAAACAGTATCCATTCCTTGTTCCCGGTCTCTGAAGTGAATTTTGACACCATTTCCATTTCCCGTTGGCCCAGGGAGCCGGCCTTAGCCCAGAAAGAAACGAAGAAGTGATTTGACCTTGGGGAAAAATCGCTTGTCGAAGTGTTTCTTATAAACGTCGCAGTGCCCGGAAAACTACGGGCCGTGTTAACTATACCTGGTACGGTCCCGATTACCCCGCCGCCATTGGATTGGATGAGGTTCCTCCCTCCTGAGCCAGCGTCTAATGCACCCGCCCCGCTAGCTTCATCCAGCTTGTAATAAGCGTACAGGCCGGTGAGGAGTGTGTTACCCGTCGGTGTCGGTGTCGGTGTCGGCAGACTAGTCGAGATCGATTGCGACTGTGGATTCAGAATTACTTTGGAAATCCATGTCCCAGAGCTTTTATCAAAAATATTCAGTCGATTAGCTTTGGTTGTGATCGTATTGCCGTCTAAGGTCAGTGTTACGTCGCTCCCGGTGGTATTTTGAAGGTAGGCTAGGTTAGCGCCGCCAGAATTAACCGAGCCGCTTGGGTTGTCTGCCGCAAAGAACTTAGGTAGTTGTGCTTGCGCTGGCGGCGAAAGCGCAAAGCATGCGAGCACAAGCGAGATGAGAAGGAAACGGCGTCGCAAAGGCGACCGGCTAGTAGAATATTTTACGGGAGGAGTTGTAGCTTTGAACTGAATCGGCTGATACATAACGGACCTCCTTCTTTCACCGGTGGTTTACTCTGTGACCAATGTATTTAATAGCGCGAGTGTATCAAGAATCTGGCGGTTGGTCGATATGAAAATTATAGGTTTTTCGATAGGGCTTTGCAAAGGTCATTCAGCGATTTTCAGCACGCCCAATAAAGCAATTGACGCGCCTGGCGCTTCGGCAGGACGGTCGGAAAAGGTATGGGGAAACACGGGGATGCCCGTTGAGATCTTGCGGACTCCGATGTGCGCGGGTAGTTATTTATCGTAACTCTATTGTATACAACTGCTTATATGGAGCCGGCAATCGGATTCTGAACAAACATTGAAATTCGCGTCTTCGACGAACTTGGAGAATGGTCAGCACACGCAAACACGCGGGCGACGTCGCAGACCCGTAGTTTATTGTGTCACTTGTGTGACGATTCCCGATGTCAGACGCCAGCAGTGGAACTCACGAAAGCAGTCAGCATCGTACCAATACAGGGGCGAATAAAGAAAAACCGAATGACCAGCGCTTCAACGCCAACGTGTTGGCTGGTTCTCTTATTTTATTGGTAAGAACAACCGAGGCTAGTCAACTGGAGGGAAGTTGTACAAGCTTCAGTTCTTATGAGCGCCCGTTCAATCGGCCTTTATTTGATCGTCGCCGTCAGCAGTGCTTGCTGCCGGTCGCAGCCTCGTCGCTTGAAATCGGCCGTTGTTCTAATCTTAGTGTTACGGTCCCTTTTGCAAAATGATCACTGACTTGCCTCCTCGTATGCTTCTGGGCCTCGACCGGCTATACAACCGGCACACGTCATTTCGTCGGGGGCGAGGTGCCTTCACACGGTTGATGCGGTGGAGCATAGCGAATCTTGGATTTGAGCCGCCTTTGATACACTTGGAGTCTGGCGAAGTTTTCGAATATTCGCCCGAGATTGCGTTCGACGTTCTTCCCAGGGACCTTGTCTTGAAAGGCGTCTTCGAGCCTCGGGAGACTGCCAAGATTCACGAGTTAATGCGGCGAGATTGTGTCTTCGTGGATGT
>Ga0070697_100004083_pt1 | contig 11196 bp, 7 predicted proteins | sample KBSK1501metaG_FD_65475 | JGI IMG/M metagenome (GOLD analysis project Ga0070697, IMG submission 65475) | Corn, switchgrass and miscanthus rhizosphere microbial communities from Kellogg Biological Station, Michigan, USA - KBS K1-50-1 metaG | ecosystem: Host-associated > Plants > Roots >... | reverse complement strand
GCGGCTGCAGAGCGTGCTGGAAGCCTCGGAAGTCGAACACCTCTACGTCTGCCTGGGACGGGCCTATGCCAACCAGAACGCCTGGGAGCAGGCCCAGGAGGCCTATGAAGAGCTGGTGGTCTATGGGCAGCAGCAGCATCTGCCCAGGCTGGTCAGCATGACCTTGAACCGCCTGGCGATCCTGGCGGTGCAACAGTCGCACAACAAGCCACAGGCGCGAGCCCTGCTGGAGGAAGCCTGGCAGATGGCCCAGACCAGTTCCGATCAGCGGGTGCTGGCGGAAACAGAGTGGAACCGGGCCCAGATCATAGGTATCGTGTGGGATGATCCAAAGCGCGCCTTGGCTCATGGAGAGCATGCGCTCTCCCTGGCACGCGGCATCCAGGACCAGGAACTGCAAGCCAGGAGTCTCTCCTCACTGGGATGGATCCATCTTCGTAAAGGAGACTTTCAACAGGGCATGGACTGCCTGGAAGCGTCTCTGGTGCTGTATGCCTCCCTGGGCAACGAGCAGAGCGCTTCGCGGGAGCTGTCACTTCCCTCCTTTGTCATTGGCGCTCCGCTCACCCAACACTTATCGAATCGCGCGTCAGAAGCCATGTGCTGGGGGCACCTGGCTTTCGCACAAGTGAATGGCGGGCAGGTGCAGCCCAGCCTGCGCAGTGGCCGCCTGGCGCTCGCGCTCTCCCAGGAGATCAAGAATGTCTGGGCACACATCTACAGTACACTCAGTCTCACGCAAGGATTGCTGGAGGCGGGGGAGTATGAAGAGGCGCTCGGGCTCATACAACACGCTGTTGCGCTGGCGCGGACCCTTCCGCTGACGGTAAACTTCCCGCGCCTGCTCACTGTGTTAGGCAGTGTCTATCAAGCCATCCAGCAGTGGGAAGAGGCGCGGGCGGGCCTGGAAGAGGCAGGAGCCGTGGCAGAGAGGTTAGACCTCGGACCCTTGCGCGTGCCCGTCCTTTCGCAGTTGTGCATGCACTATGTCCTGGCAGGGGAGTGGGAAGCAGCCTATCGCTATGCCGTGAAAGCCATCGTCCTCCGCAAGAGCACTGACATGGCATTGATCCCGTGGGATTTCTCCCCTCAGTATGAAACGGAGGCCTTGCTGCGTGCGGGGGAGGAGAGGCAAGCGCGAGCAGAAGTGCAGCGACTGGGGAAACGTCTGGGACCCTATCGGCGCTTCCGCCTACCCTACCTGCGCTCGTTGGCCGTGCTGGCCACGTGGGAAGGGCAGCGCGAGCAGGCGATCGACCACCTGTGCGAGGCCGCCCAGCTGGCCGCAGAGATCGGCTTGCCAGGAGAACGATGGCAGATCCAGGCGGCGTTGGGAAGGGTGTATGAGGCAGCTGGCGAGCCTGCGCAAGCACACACCGCGTTTGCTGAGGCGGAGAGGATCATCCAGGGGCTGGCCGAGGGCATCAAGGATGAGGCGAGGCGTGCGCGCTTTCTGGCCGGGCCACAGATTCACCCTGTGGTGCAGCAAGCCCAACGCCTCGCCAACCCGGTCCCGCAAGACCCCGCCTAGCAGAGATGGCATTGACGCGTCTGGGACTGCAAGGCTGCCAGGCGCTCGATCGCTCTGAGGAGTAAAAGCCTTCCCGTTCATGACGCTGCTCCAGGCGTTTTCATGACGCTTTCATTGCGCCCCTTCGTTATAGTAGTACCAGAGAGTATAGAGTTCCTCATAAGAAAGAAGGACGAGAATCGTTATGCAACATGAGGGAAATGTGAGCCCGGTATACACAGCGGCGGCTGTTTCTCAACTGCCGGTACGTGACCGTGTGGGGTTCGGCGTACAAGCCAGGAACGCCGTAGACGCCCTCGCCAGGGTTCGTGAGGCCGAGCATGCTGGGGTACGACAGGTCTGGATGACGAGCCAGGCTGCGGGCCAGGTTGATACCTTGACGTTCTATGCCGCCGCTGCGGTGCAAACCACGCAGATCAGATTGGGGACATCCATCGTGCCCATCTATCCACGCCATCCACTCGTCATGGCACAGCAGGCATTAGCGATCCACGATCTCGCCCCGGGACGCTTGCGCCTGGGTGCCGGTCCAAGCCATCGTCATATCATCGAGCAGATGTATGGCCTGTCAATGAAAGCGCCGCTCGCCTACCTCAGAGAGTACGTGGAGGTACTGCGCAACGGTTTGTGGGAGGGCAGGATTGACCATCATGGGACCTTTTTCGACGTTGTGTTTACCTTGCCGCGTACTGCGCCGATTCCCCTGCTGGTCTCGGCCTTGGGCGTGACGGCCTTCCGGCTTGCGGGCGAGATCTCCGATGGCGCGATTTCCTGGATGAGCCCGGTTCCCTATTTGCTGAACAAAGCCCTTCCAGCCTTACGAGCCGGAGCCGAGGCTCGCCAGCGCCCGGCTCCGCCGTTGGTGGCGCACACGCTGCTCGCCATGAGCACCGACAGAGCGGCCGTGCGGGCCGCCACGCGCCAGCGCGTTTTGCCATACATCACAATGCCCTTTTATGCCCACATGTTTGCTGAGGCAGGTGTGCCAGTTGCAGCTGATGGATCAGGGGTAGATGCGTTGGTAGATGCCCTGGTGGTGGCAGGCAATGAAGCCGCGGTGCAGCAGCGCATACGAGAGCTGTTGGCCAGTGGCCTGGATGAACTGCTGATCGCACTGGTACCGGTCGCCGACGAGGAGCATGAGCGCCAGCAGTTGCTGCGTTTGATCGGCTCCCTCTAAGCGAGCATTCGCTAATTCCTGGGAAAAAGGTCCAGCCCTGTCATGCTGAGCGCAGCGAAGCATCTCGCTGCCGATTGCGACAGACCCTTCGCTTCGCTCAGGGTGACAGGGTGTGACTCGTCAAACGGTCAAGGATTCTTCTTCACCATTGCACCTTGCCTCAACTTCATTATCGGCTCTGGTTCTCACCCACGCATTTCCCGCATGCATCTCAATCTGGATAATTTATATTTTTTCCAGATTCGCGAAATCCATGCTCAGGCGCTTTTTACCGTGCTTACCCTGGAATTGCACATCGACGAATTCTGTATCCTGTACCATCTCGCTTTTGAGGATGACGCCTTCTCCAAACTTATCGTGGCGCACCCTGTCGCCGGGCTTGAACTGCTGGCCCTTTGGTTTGGCCGGCATCGAAGGTACATTTGATGATGACAGCGGAGGTGTTACATTGTTACTGCTCTTTTGTGGCAGCGATGCCGGTTTTGATGAGGTACGTGGTGTCCACTGCGGAGCCTGGCTGCTCACCGGCGGTTTGCCCGAGCCGAATACGCGGCCGGTCTCACGCGCTGAACTGCTATCCTGGTTGTAGTCGTCATCCCAACTGCTGCGCCGCCTCACCGTTGCACGCGAGCCCCCAGATTGGCGAGTACTGCCCGCACCACCTTCACTCTTAACGAGTTCTACCGGGATATCCTCGAGGAAACGTGAGGGCTCGGTTACCTGGGTTTCGCCGAAGTACGAGCGGCGGTAGGCGCGCACGAGGTAGAGACGACGCATAGCGCGTGTAAAACCGACATAGGCCAGGCGGCGTTCCTCCTCCAACTGTTCAGGTTTATCAACCGAGCGCGCGTGTGGCAGTGAGCCTTCGTCCATGCCGACGATAAAGACGACCGGAAACTCCAGTCCCTTCGCGGCATGCAGCGTAATCAAGGTCACAGCATCGTGGTTCTCTTCCTTCACGAGCGTGCCATCCTCGCTGGTCTGCGCGGTATCCGCACCACCTACGAGCGCGACGTTCTCCAGGAACAGTTCGAGCGCGGTGCGTGTCTCGATCTCCGAGTAGTCCTCGGCCACGCGGCGTAGTTCCAGCACGTTGCTCCAGCGCTCCTCGCCTTCTGGAGTCTCGCGCAGGTCAGGACCATAGCCGCTGCGCTCAGCAACTCGATCGAGCAGTTCAGGCAATTGCAATTCCTCGATAGCATTGGTCAGGTCAACAAGCAAGTGTCCAAAGCCTGACAGTGCAGCTTTTGCCGTCTTAGCGAGTGTAGGATGCTTATCTATCTGCTGGATGGCATCGTAAAGCGTGATCTGCCTTTGAGCGGCCCACTGCTGCAGCTCACCGAACGTCTTAGGCCCGATTTTGCGATTAGGCACATTGATGATACGCTGCAGGCTCAGGTCATCATAGGGGTTTGCCAGCAGGCGCAGGTAGGCCAGCATATCCTTAATTTCTTTACGTTCGTAGAACTTACGGCTGCCAATAACCTTGTAAGGAATGTTTGCTCGTAAGAACTGCTCTTCCAGTGCGCGGGACTGCGCATTGGTGCGATACATCACGGCGACATCTCCAAGCCTATCGATGTCGCCACGCGCCAGCAAGCGCTTGATCTCGCGCGCCGTGAAGAGACCCTCCTCTTCTTCATCATACCCTTCGTGCAAGATAATCTTCTCGCCCTCACCTAGCTCAGTCCATAAGCTCTTATCCTTGCGCAGTCGATTGCGCCGCACTACATTCTGCGCCGCGTCGAGAATAGTCTGGGTTGAGCGATAATTCTGTTCCAGCATGATGATTTTCGTATGGGGGAAATCGCGCTCGAAGCGTTCTACATTTTCAGCGCTTGCCCCGCGCCAGGTGTAAATCATCTGGTCGTCGTCGCCCACTACGCACACATTTCCCAGTCCCTCATGCCTATCATCAGTGCCGAAGCCCAGCAAGCGTATCAACTTATATTGCGGCAGGTTGCAGTCCTGGAACTCGTCAACATGGATATACTGCCAGCGTGCCTGGTACTTGCGCAACACTTCTGGTTCGCGCCGCCACAGTTGTTCCGTCAGCATCAACAAATCGTCGAAATCGACCCCGTTATTGGCGCGTAAGAGCCTCTGGTATTGCTTGTAGACGCGGGCCGCTACCTCTTCAAGATATTTTGCAGCCAGTTCCGCCATTTGATCCGGGCCCTGCAGCTCATTCTTGGCGCGGGAGATCATCGCCTGCATGGTTAGCGGCCTGTATTGTTTCTCATCCAGGTTCAATGCTTTGGTCGCCTGCTTCACAAGCGTGAGCTGGTCATCTGTATCGAAGATCACAAATGATTTATTGAGTCCCAGGGGCGCAAGATAGTCAGCTTCAACGCGCAGCACGCGAGCGCAGATAGCATGGAAGGTGCCAATGGTCATCTCTTTGGACTCATTGATGCCTACCAGCTTTTCAAGGCGCTCGCGCATCTCTTTGGCGGCCTTATTTGTGAAGGTGACCGCCAGTATGCGCCAGGGGGAGACGTGTTTGCTTCGCACGAGGTAAGCGATACGGTGAGTGATAACGCGGGTCTTGCCACTCCCCGGCCCTGCCAATATCAAGACAGGCCCTTCGGTAGTAGTAACGGCCTGTCGCTGTGGCTGGTTGAGTCCTGCTAATAAATCTTTTTGTTCCAACATCATCATAATCTCTAAAAAAGTTTAAGCGTCCAGATCGACGCCTCGTATATCGCGGCAAATAAAACCGATGCTATTGTACCACAATACATCATCGAAGTAGACTTTTTGGATGACTTCTTACCAGGGGAGCATTGTAAAATCCCAAATTCCCCTTGCAGCCGTGCCTGAAATGGTGTATTATATAGCTGGTTCGCACTCTCATTCCGAGAGTGCTAAAATTTGGAATGAGTTTAGACTCACACCTAAAAATAATAGGGAGGAATTGGCGCATGACCACAGTGAGCGTAAAGATTCGACCGCTGGGCGACCGCGTGTTAGTCAAGCCCTTATCTCGTGAAACCGTCACCAAGAGTGGCATTGTGTTGCCGGATACTGCGAAGGAGAAGCCCCAGGAAGGGGAAATCCTGGCAGTAGGGCCAGGTAAGGTGCTGGACAATGGCAAGCTCACGAAACCCGAGGTGAGCGTTGGGCAAAAGGTACTGTTTGCTAAATATGCCGGTACCGAAGTCAAACAGGATGGCGAAGAGTATTTGATCCTGCGCGAAAGCGACATTATGGGTATTGTTGAGTAGTGGCCCGATTTATCACGCCCGCGCACTCCTGGAGGTAGATGACCGGACACAGTAGACGCAGGTGAGATAAAAGTGGGGCCTTTAAAAAGAAAATTTAGGAGTATTGTTTCGTGGCAAAAAGATTGCTTTTTGATGAGCAAGCACGTCAATCCCTCAAGAAGGGCATGGATGTGCTGGCAGGTGCAGTAAGAGTTACACTTGGGCCAAAGGGCCGCAACGTGGTACTGGATAAGAAGTTTGGCGCGCCGACGATTACAAACGATGGCGTGACCATTGCTCGCGACATAGACCTGCCCGATTCCTTTGAGAACATGGGTGCCCAGTTGCTCAAAGAGGTAGCGACCAAGACAAACGATGTGGCCGGAGACGGAACCACAACCGCTACCGTCCTGGCACAGGCGATTATTACCGAGGGTCTGAGGAACCTGGCGGCAGGTGCGAACCCGATGATCCTGCGCAGAGGCCTGGATAAAGGTGTTGAGGCCGTCGTCGCCGAAATCAAGTCGATGAGCAAGCCGGTCGAGACGCAGGAACAGATTGCCCAGGTTGCATCAATCTCAGCGTCCGACGCAGAAATTGGTGAGCTGATCGCTGAAGTCATGGAAAAGGTGGGCAAAGATGGTGTAATCACCGTAGAAGAAGGCCGTGGCCTTGCTATGGAGCGAGAATACACCGAAGGCATGCAGTTCGATCGCGGCTATATCTCTGCCTACATGGCCACCAATATGGACCGCATGGAAGCCGAGTTATCGAACCCCTATATCCTTATCACTGACAAAAAGATTAGCGCGATTGCAGACATCCTGCCGGTATTGGAGCGTGTCTTACAGACGGGTCGCAAAGAACTGGTAATCATCGCCGAGGACGTGGACGGCGAAGCGCTGGCAACATTGGTTGTCAACAAGCTGCGCGGCACTTTCAATGTCCTGGGAGTCAAGGCTCCCGGGTTCGGTGATCGCCGCGAGGCCATGCTGGAGGATATCGCTATCCTGACAGGTGGTAAGGTCATCACCGAGAAGGCCGGCCTCAAGCTGGAAAATACTGCCCTGCGTGACCTTGGCCGCGCCCGCACAGTGTTAGCAACCAAGGACAACACCACCATCGTGGAGGGCGCGGGCTCGCAGGAGGAAATCCAGGCTCGTGTCCGGCAGATCCGCGCCTTGATCGAAGAAACCACGAGCGACTATGACCGCGAGAAGCTGCAAGAGCGGCTGGCAAAGCTGGCAGGTGGCGTTGGTGTAATTAAAGTTGGCGCTGCCACCGAGGTAGAACTCAAAGAGAAGAAGCATCGCGTTGAGGACGCCCTCTCTGCTACACGCGCAGCCATTGAAGAGGGTATCGTAGCCGGCGGCGGTTCTGTGCTGGTGCATGCCATTCCTGCGCTGGATACAGTCCAGGGTGCTGCTGGCGACGAGCAGACGGGTGTGAATATCCTGCGCCGTGCGCTCGAGGAGCCTCTACGCCAGATTGCGCTGAACGCCGGACGCGACGGGGGTGTTACAGTCGCCGATGTACGCTCAAGGGCCCGTGGATACGGCTTTGATGTACTTAAGGGTGAGTACGTGGATATGTTCCAAGCAGGTATCATCGATCCTGTGAAGGTGACACGCTCGGCCTTACAGAATGCTGCCAGTATCGCCGGCATGTTCCTCACCACCGATGCGCTCATCACCGATGCGCCGGAACCGGAAGGCGCTGCTTCCGCTATGCCGGGTGGTATGGGTGGTATGGGTGACATGGGCGGCATGATGTAGTAAGCGGCTGCTTGTGTATAGGTGCTCCTAATTAATGCTGTTAGGAGCACCATTCTTATTTATTGATGTTTAGACTACCTAAGTTGATCTAGTTCCCAGCAGCGAAATAGACGAGCCAATGCCTACCCGGCCACATCGCTTCCATAGAGTAGCAACCCGCGCCAGGAAGAAACACATACGATCCCCACTCTGCCCAATCATCACCAACGACCGAGAGAGGATGTCCAGGGTAGCCAGGATCCAAAACAGGGGATGTCGTTAGAGGATCCTGACTAATTTGAAACAAGAGGGAAGCGCTCGTGCGTACGTCTGTCCCGCGGAGTGTTACCGTGTGAGTAAACTTCGCTACCTCCCATACAATCTTCCATGCCCTGCCATACTGTGTATAGCCCGCACGCAGAGGGATTAGAGCAGGTAATGTCGCCCACACTGCGCTTTACCGACGACCGGCGCAAGGTCGGGTGAAATAGTTTGTGCAGGTTGACTGGGAGGGCAGTTGTGGGGTGCAGCACCGGTAGGAGGAGGAGCGGTGTCAACAGGAGATGGCAAAGCGGTTGGAGTTGGGCTCGGAGTCGCGGTTGGCAGTGACGGGGTGATGGTCACCGTTGTTGCTGTGTGAGAGGGAGAAGCCTGCGTACAGGCGGCAAGAACGAACATGAGGCTGAGAACGAGCAAGCGGGAGAGAGAACACTGATTATGCTTCATCTTTTCACCTCGCCAAATACAATCACTCATGAGATTATACTATATAGCTAAAACAGGTTCAAAGATACGCTACGAACCATGAGTTACCTACGAATAATCTGATAGATCGATGCAGGCAAGCAGGTCAGGTTTACATGCCATCCCACGGCGAGGGTCACGCTCCGTAGGATGAAACCAATCCGGCGGCGAAGGTTATACGCCAACTCCCTCCTGACCATGTAGCTTCAAGCGAATAGCAACCCGCTTTCGGAACAGTGAGCCCCCCAGGAAACTGGGTCCATTGATCATTGCGGTTCGCAATAGTTGGATTGCGTGTATCGAGCACGAGGGAGGTTGGCGTACTTGTGAGTTCGGCGTCTTGGGCATCAGGATACACCGGGGAATGATCACTCAGATTTGCCCCTCGAATAGTCACCACACCTTGATACCTGGTTGCAACGACGTACAGAAATTTGTGTCCCCAGCCATATTGATCATGATCGTGTGAGGCATCTGCTTGATCCCATAGCAATGCTAAGGGAGGCTGCTTACGGAAGTTCCCCGCACCAACCCATACCGGATCTGCTCCAACTGCTGGTCCAAAGTCAGAACTGATGTCTTGCTGGAAAGGACCTGGAGGGCAATCCTGTGGTAACTCGCCTAATGTGGTTGAAGTCCCTCCTAGAGGAGTGGCTGTCATCGTAGGAGAACGGAACAGAGGTGCTTTCGTTGGCGTCGGTAATGCTGATGATAATGGAGCCTGATTACAAGCTGCGAGGACGAAAATGAGCCCGATAAGGATGGGTATGCGAGAGAGAAAGAGCCGGCTATTCATACGTCATACCTCGTGCATCAGTACCAGGATCAGAATACAAGCATCCAGATGATATATGCGGACAGTGCTCCAGCTGTCACCAGGAGAAGTATACCATCTCTGCATCGCCACTGTAGCTGAGCCCCTAAGAGGAACATTACATCACAACTCGACTCTAGACGTTTGCGATTTCTCAACACTCCCAAAGCACGAGCAATACCATGAGCAGCCCCAATACCTATGCCAACTAAGACTATCAAGAGAGGATTACGAGCAAGCACAATGAGCAGCAGAAGTGCTGGCTCTTATGCCCCGAACGCTAACGTAACGGCCCAATGGCCCCTTGGCCACGACACTTCCAGGGAATAGCATCCTGCTTTTGGAACGACAAAATTGCTTCCCCATTCTGTCCACCCAGATCCAACAACGGAAATAGGATGGGTTGGATTGTGCGGGTCTAAGACCGCATTCGTCGTTGGCGGACCGTCGAACTGGAGCAAGAGAGGCGTATGATCGGAGAGATCATACCCACGAACCGTTATGGGATAGGTGTAGTGTGGTTCTACCTCCCAGATCACTTTTAGTGCTTGCCATCCATATGGCGCTTCATAACTGCTTGGATAATTCTTGGGGTTTGAGAGATGAAAGATGCTTGGACCTGATGGCCATTCCGCCCACACGGGTGAGATACCAATGACCGGACCCAGATGGGGTGAGATGTTGTGAAGGGTTGGAGTGCTTGCTGGACAATTCCGTGGGAAAGGACCTGGAGTCGGCTCTGTTGGAGTTGCTGCCGGCGACACAGTTGCAGTATTTGTCGGTAGCGGTGTGCTCACTTGAACAGCATTTGGGTTTCCTGGCGAGGCACAACTCGCAAGCAAGAGCAAGAAAGTTACAAGTAAAACTGAGGGGGAGGGTATGTGTATAAATATATTTTGGGGCATACCTTCTCTATCCTTTCATCTCTCAAACCTGATTACTTCAATCAAGACAGCACTTCAGCTGTAGTTCGATGGACTCACTTTAGGCAAATGTAATTACCTCAACTCATCGCTGACTTTCCATGGGTAGGTTCGTGCCATAGTTGCTCTCCTCTGCGCATCTAGCCAGATGATAAAGGGGTCACGTTGTGGGTAGTGCTTCGTTGGCATTCCAACGGGAGCACTGCGCGACTCCTCTTGCTCAATCTGTTGACTTCATCCCTTCTTCAGTCGCTCATCTTGCGGTAGGATCGATCAATGAGCCTGCCATGCCTCTGCTCCACACGACTCGACTTCCTCTACCAGCGCGTCTACATCTGCCAGCGTGGTCCGTGGGTTAATGTAGCACGGGCGAATGACAAAAGCGCCATGCACCGTTGTCGCGGAGGGGATGCAACGACCACGCGCACGTACGCGTGCCAGTACTTCACGATTCAATTGGTTCAGGAGGGTCGTGGCCTGGTCGTCCGTTCGGCCACGAAGCGTGGGAGGTACGTAGCGAAAACAGCAGATCGAGAGGATGACGGGAGCCATGAGTTCCAGGCAAGGCGAGGACTGTACTCGCTCAGCCAAATGGCGGACGTACCCGTTGTGGCGGCAGATGCGGGCGCGCACGCCCTCCGCGCCGATCTCCTTGAGGATGGCCCAGACCTGCACGCCTCGTGACGGAGCCGACTGTTCGACACCGAAGTGATGGAACAGATAGCCGAAATCATCGAACTGGCAGGTCAGGGGTGCATCTTCGTCGTAGACAGGTTGCGATTCCTCCACATACGCGGCCGCTTCCAGGGTAAAGGCGCGCCCAAGCAGCTTCCCCTCACGTACAAAGACAGCTCCACACCCGATGGGAGCCGCGAGCCACTTATGTGGATCGAGTACGAACGAATCGGCCACGCGCAGGTCGCCGTACAAGGGGGCTGTTTGTGGATCAAGCACACCCAGCAGGCCATAGGCCCCATCGACGTGCAGCCAGATGCCCTGCTCCTGGCAGAGCTTGCCGAGTTCGGGAAGAGGATCGATCGCTCC
>Ga0070697_100004080_pt1 | contig 11196 bp, 13 predicted proteins | sample KBSK1501metaG_FD_65475 | JGI IMG/M metagenome (GOLD analysis project Ga0070697, IMG submission 65475) | Corn, switchgrass and miscanthus rhizosphere microbial communities from Kellogg Biological Station, Michigan, USA - KBS K1-50-1 metaG | ecosystem: Host-associated > Plants > Roots >... | reverse complement strand
ACGCGAGCCGGCAGCGTGGTGGCGGCTTTATTACCGAGTAAGGTACCCGGCGGCTGCGGCGGATATTGCCACTTGCTGGAGGCGGCGCAGGCCGTCAGAACCGCACTGAGTACAGCGGCGAGTGTCAACTGGATGCAGCGGCTGTGGAGTTTCATCATCTTCTCCTTCCTTAGCGGTTGATGTTAGCGACAGGGTAGTCTTCTTAGAGCTTCATTGCCTCATTCGCCTCGGCCATGGTGCGGCGCCCGAGCGTGAAGACCTTCCCGAAGCCGCCGCCGACCGGCACCACCTAGCGACGGCCTGCCTCCGCCTGCCAATCCGCCGTGATGGTCGGTCCGGACGTGAGATACCACCCGTCCGGGAAATTGTAGTTCACGCCTTCTTCTTCGCCAACTCCGTCGCCTCATCGGCGAAGGCGGCGACGCCGAGCTCCAGGATGATGAGCAAGGCGCCCAGCTCAGTCCTCGGTCGTCGGCTCACACCGCTCTACCGTTTGACCAGTTCGACGCGCCGGTTCAACGCCCGTCCTTGCGGCGTTGCATTCGTGGCCACCGGCTTGGCAACGCCAAAGCCGACAGTGGTGAGCCGATCCGCCGCGATCCCGTATTTCGTGACGACGTAGTCCTTCACGGCAGCCGCCCGGGCCTGTGAGAGCGTCAGGTTATACGCCTTTTCGCCGATGTTGTCCGTGTGGCCCTGGATTTGGAGCTGCAACGCCTGATCTTCCTTGAGAAGCTGTCCGACCTCAGCCAACTGTATATCGGACTCCGGTTTGATAGTGGCCTTGTTTATATCGAAGAAAATGTTGCGCAGAGCCACCGCTCTCTTCTCGCGAAGCATTTTGGCAAGCTCCGCAGCGGTGACTTTCTCCCCTCCCTTCGCCGCATCGAGTTGCCGGGCCAGTTCGGCCTTCTCCCGCTCCTTGGCCGCCAATGCTGCCCTGGCTTCTTCCAACTGACGAGTCATGACTCCTTGCCCAGCCTGCGCCTCCTTCATGGCCTCCAACTGGCGGGCCAGCAGCTCTGCCCGCTCTTGCTCCTTCGCGGCCAATGCCGCTTTCGCTGCCGCCATCTGCCGGGCCAATTCCTCTTTGTCTCCCAAGCCGGCCAGCGCAGATATCATAGCCTCCAATTGTCTGGCTAAATCCGCTCGCTCCTGCTCCTTTGTCGCCAATGCCGCATTCGCTGCCGCCAACTGCCGGGCCAACTCTACTTTTTCTTGATCAACCTTAGGCTTCTCGCCGTCTTTGAGAGGACGGTAGCCTACGTAGCAGCAAACGCCCTCCTTTTGGGTTGCAAATTCCCTCGCCGCCAGCGTTCCCTCCGTAGATTGATCCCACACGGGGGCGCAGCCCCAGAGCACGAGAAAAGCAGCAGAAAGTGTGAGTGCCTGTCGAATCATATGAAACCTCCCGCCTGCTAGCAGGCTTACTTTGGAATGTTAGGCGTGCGGTAGCCCATCAACCCCAGGGAGGAGGCGCTGACGTTCGTCACGCCGATGTCGTCGCCGAAGATCAACGAGGATGTTGGGTCTCTGTGGAATCGACTTACCCCCTCGCCTTCTTTCCCGGTCGGTTCGTAATCTTTTTCCTTGCTGGTCAATAGCAGCGATGCCAGATGGCGTATCAGGTCTCAGCGGGGGGTGCAACTGTCAAAAGTAACAGCGGGTCACGCAGCGATAGTCAGATACGCGACACCCGGATATTATGCGTTCCTCCTTGTGAAGACATCACTGCGGCAGCGTGTAGGGATCCGGCGTTCCGGGCGCGATCGGAGGATGCTTCTTCAGGCTTTGCTCGAATTCCACTGGGAGAACGTTACTTCTGTGCAACTTGATTTCAGCATTCTGGTCATTTAGAGTGCCGAAGTGGGCTTCAGAGAGTGGGTTTGTAACGGATAACGATTAACGACGGATTTATCGGGCGCGTCTTGCTTCCCTGAATGCATCAACGCCAGCCCACACGGCCACGAGGACCCACGGGAAAGTCAGCCAATAGAAAATCCCGACAAAGGCGACGAACGCAAAGACGAACATGGTCGCCTTGTCGCTACGTCCGCAGTAATACTGCCCCAAGCCGGGAAAGACGACGCTCAGGATGGTGGCCAGAAACGGGTTCTTGGTCGACCCCCTATCCGCGCCTTCTTTGGGCCACAATCCCGCCAGGTCGACTTGACAGTATTTACAACGCTTGGCGCCGACCAAGATGATGCCCCGGCAATAGGGGCACGGAACGGTCTCAAGCCTTTCTTCGTCCACGGAAGAGGTCCTCGCACCCTTGCCACGGATCGATCTGCATGCTCACACCACCGCCTCTGACGGCAGCCTCACGCCGGAAGAACTGGTGCGCCTGGCCAAGAGTCAGGGGGTTTCGACCTTGGCCGTCACCGACCATGATACCATCGCCGGCTTGTCCCAAGCGATCGCCGAAGGTGAACGCGTCGGAGTGGAAATCATCCCGGGAATCGAGATCAGCTGCCTCTACAAGCAGACCGAGTTGCACATCCTGGGCTACTTCATCAACCCAGGGGACCCACACCTGAAGCCCGCGTTGGCCAGATACTCGGCGAGCCGAGAGGATCGCAACCCTCTCATCGTGCGGCGGCTTCAAGAGCTTGGCTGCGACATCACCTACGAGGAGGTGAAGACCCTGGCGGGATCCGCGACGGTCGGTCGCCCGCATATCGCGCAGGTGCTCCTCCGCAAAGGCTACGTCCGGAGCGTCTCCGAGGCCTTTGACCGCTACCTGGCGGACGACGGTCCGGCCTATGTGTCGCGTCTGCTCCCGCAGCCAGAGGAAGCGATCGGGCTGATCAGGCAAGTCGGAGGGATCCCCGTCCTGGCGCATCCCGTCTATACCGCACGGATCCAGGAACCCTTCGAGCAGCTCTGCGAGACGCTCAAGGGTCTCGGCCTGATGGGCCTCGAAACGTTCTACAGCAGTCACAACCGGCAGCAGACCGACCGTTACCGCAGCATCGCCCGAGGGCAGGGCCTCCTCGTCACCGGAGGCAGCGACTTTCACGGTGATGCCAAGCCGCAGCTCCTGGTGGGCACAGGTTACGGGAACCTGGAAATCCCGGCAGACCTGCTCGATCCGATGCGGGCCCTGGTCAAAGGAAGAAGATAAGAGGGTTAGTTGTCAGCGGCCTCGACGATATGATTCTCGAAGCGCGTGCACCCTTCGGCGAGCAGGCGGTTCGTCAGGACCTCGCCGGGCCACTCGATCGGCAGATCGGCGGTGAACACCCACACGTCCGGAGACGTCCACAGCGGCCCGCCCTCGTCCCCTACCTGCGGATCGAGCAGATCCGTCCAGACCGGCATGTAGACGCCGTTGCCACACTGGGTGTGCAAGTGGACCATCACCCGCCCTCGCACGGCGGGATTCAGTTCACGCCAGACCGCGATTGTCTCGTCGGCCAGCCGCTGCAGGCCAACGGAGTTCTTCGCGTCGAACAGCGCGTAAGCCGCGTACACCGGCGCTTCGAGCAGATGGGGCGCCGGCGCCAAATCACCACACTGGGCCCTCAAGCCTTGCAGCAGCCCTTCCTGTTCCTCCGGCCCTAGCTCCTGCGGCACCGTCGGTTCCCCTTCCTCCCGCACGCCGAACAATAGATATACCGTGTGCTCCATGGGCGTATGCAGACGCGCCGCGAACGGCCGGCTCCGCGGTCCGCTGAACACCGTCTCGACATGCGCGTGCAGACCCTGCAGGGACAAGCGCTCGAGCGTCGTGTCCGTCAGGAGTTTCGGCTCCACCACGACTTGGCTCTCGTGCGACAGATGCAGGTGGCGCCGGAGCAGCGCCGCCGTCTCTTCCGGGTCCGCGGTCAGCCGCAGGGGTTGCTCAAAGTTCGCCTGCAGCGGCAGGGCGATCGTCAGCAGCGAGCCCCCGTGCGCTTCTTCCTCTCCGTCCTCTCCCACCATGGTCGACGCAGCCTCGGCGAGCAGGTCGAAGAGCCACTCGGCCATGTCTTCGTCGAGCGCCGCCAGCACTGTCAGGATCTCTTCCTCGCGGCCCTGCTCGATCAGTTCGGTGAGGGTGTCGAGCGCGACGTCCACATCCCAATGATCGTGCCGCCGCGCGTTGATGAGGTGAATCAGATCGCGCGTCAGGGGGTCTGGCCGACTCCAGTCCTGCATGTCCTTCTCCTAACAGTCATTATGCTAAAAGCTTCTCGCCCCGAATGCAATCCTTTATGATAAATGCTACGCTCACCAGACGAGCCGAACGTTGCCGAGAGGAAACTGTGATGGAAAAGGGTTGTCCGCCGCTGCAAGGATTACGACATCTGGCGCTCCGGGTACGGGACATCCGGAAGGCCAAGGACTTCTACCAGCGCGTCTTCGGCATGAAAGTCATCTGGGAGCCCGATCCGCAGAACTGCTACCTGAGTTCAGGGACCGACAATCTCGCGCTGCACGAGGCGTCCTCTCCAGGCGATCCCGAACCGGCGCAACCGCTCCCTTCTCCCCTGGATCACTTCGGTTTCCTCGCGGACAGTCCACAAGTGGTGGACGCTTGGGCAGAGTGGGTGAAACAGCAAGGCGCCAGGATGCTCGCGGCCCCGAAACGACATCGCGACGGCAGCTATTCGTGCTACCTAGCGGACCCTGACGGCAACACCATCCAGATCCTCTACGAGCCGACGATCGGCCGGGCCCCATAAAGCCGGACCGGCTTTCTGGGGCCTCATGCCTGGTTGTGTTTGGTTCTCAGTCGATAGGACGGAAGAACGAGTCGTACACGCCCCAAGCCAAGATGATCGCGATCAGCGCGTACCAGACGTAATAAATCGCCGCATACGGATCGTCTTTGACTTCTGCCTTCGCGGCCTCCTCGGCCAAGACGACGGTCACGGTGCACAGAAAGACCAAGCACGTTTGCAAGAAGGTCCACATCCCTTTCACGGTCACTCCCTCCTTCAAAAGCGATCCCTCGCTGCGTGGGTGAGATGTGAGTATACAAAAACCCGCCTGGATTAGACAAGCGGAAATCGCTAGCCCGTGCCGACGCTGGAGCGCATGAGCGCGTTGGCCTGGGGCGGTGAGAAGCCCAGGAAGCCGTGATGCCGCTCGGTCAGTTCGAGCACCGAGAAGGCTTCTCCGTCCACCCGCTCGGGAGCTGTAAAGATCTGGCGCAGGGGCCCGCCGCGCACGCCCACGATGTTCCCTGTGAAGACCACCCCCTGGGCCTTGAGCCGGTGGATGGCCCATTCGATATCCCCTACCAGCACCGCGACGTGGTGCAGGGTCTGGTCGCCGAACTTGGCCACCCAGCCGGGAATGATGCTGGTGGCGCCGCGAGCGTCAGGATAGGCTTGATCGATGAACATGGGCGGGAACCCGGGAGTCCGGTACACCTTGGCGAACCAGTCATCGTAGTTCAAGGTCTCCGAATACGCGTATCCCAGCCTGAGGAACTCCTCCGCGCGACGATCAATGTCCAGCGTCCGGATCGTCAGATGGTCCACTACCGGCCGAAAGCCGACACCCACCTCGTCCAGCGCCGCCTGCAGGACCCGGGCCGCCAAGTTGCGCGAGAGGTAGTTCTTGAGAAGTCCGTCAAGGACCGCTTCCAGTTCAACACCCCGTTCCATGATGCGCTCCACTCCGGGTTTCAGTCCTTATCAATCTGCGCTCGCTGAAGACGTCCGCTGTAATCCACGTAGATCGCTTTCCATTCGCTGAACGTGTCCAGCGCCGCCTGCCCTGCTTCACGATGGCCGTTGCCGGTGCGTCGCATCCCGCCGAAGGGCAGATGGACTTCGCTGCCGATCGTGCCGGCGTTGATGTACACGATCGCCGTCCGGATGTCCCGCATGGCGCGCTGCGCCCGGTTGAGATCCCGCGTGTAGAGCGCCGTGGACAACCCGTACTGGACGCTGTTGTTGACCGCAATGGCTTCCTCGAGGTCTTTGACTTCGATCACCCCCAGCACCGGCCCGAATACCTCCTCCTGGGCGATCCGCATCGTGGGCTTCACCTGATCGAAGAGCGTCGGGACGAAGAAATGCCCCCGCGCGAACTCGCCATCGGTGAGCGCCTTGCCTCCCGTCAAGAGCCGCGCGCCCTCTTGCACGCCCGCATGTATGTAACGCTGCACCCGCTCCAGTTGTGCCTGATTGACGAGCGGGCCGATCTCGACACCGGGCTTTAACCCGTTCCCCACGGTCAGCTTCGCCATACGGTTGAGTAGCATCCGCGTCAGCCGCTCCTTCGCCTCGCGGTGGACGAGGAGCCGGCTGCAGGCCGTACAGCGCTGGCCCGTCGTCCCGAAGGCGCTCCAAGTGATCCCGTCCACGGCCAGGTCCAGGTCGGCATCTTCCAGGACCAAAATCGCGTTCTTGCCGCCCATCTCCAGCGCCACGCGCTTGTGGCCCGCGGCGGCATCCATGGCCACCTGGTCGCCGGTCGCCGTCGAGCCGGTGAATGAGATGAGCGCCACGTTCGGATGGCGCACGAGCGCCGCACCCAACTCGGGGCTGTTTCCCAGAACCAAGTTCACCACGCCAGGAGGCACCCCGCACTCTTCCAAGACCTGGACGAAGAGCGAGGCTGTGACCGGCGTTTCCGGGGACGGCTTCAGCACCACCGTATTACCCAGGATCAGCGCCGGGAAGGTCTTCCAGGAGGGGATGGCGATGGGGAAATTCCAAGGCGTAATCAAGCCAACGACTCCGACCGGTTCCCGCACGCAGAGGGCCGACTTGTCCGGCAGCTCGGACGGCACGACGAGGCCGAACTGGCGCCGCCCTTCAGCCGCCATGTAGTAGGCCATGTCGATCGCTTCCTGCACGTCCCCCTTCGCCTCGGCCAGCACCTTGCCCATCTCGCGGGTCACGGTGCGCGCCAGAGTCTCCTTGTCCCGTATCAGCCGCTCGGCGATGCGGAATAGGATCTCCCCGCGCCGAGGGGCGGGCATGCGGCGCCATCCCTCGAAGGCCTCGGTCGCGGCCTTCACCGCCTCGTCGATGTCCTCCGTTCCCGAATCCACGCACCGCCCGACCACCTCGCCCGTGGCCGGATCGCGGCTATCAAAAGTCCGGCCCGAATGGGCCCCGACCCACTTGCCTCCGATAAAGTTTTTCACCAGTGTCTTCATGGCAGCACCTCTTCCAGGACCGCCAGCCCCTGGTCCACTTCATCGCGAGTGATGGACAGCGGGGGGCTGATCCGGATCACGTTCCTGCCGCACGGGAGCAGGAGGAGCCCTCGCCGGAAGGCCTGCTGCACGACATGGTCGCGCTCGCGTTCCGCCGGCTCCTTGGTCCGCCGGTTGCGGACCAGTTCAACGCCGATCATCAGGCCTCGGCCGCGCACGTCCGCGATTGATCGGCACTTCTGCTGAAGCTGGCGCAACCGCTTCTGAATGTGCGCGCCCTGCTCGGCGGCGTTCCGCATGAGTCCTTCCTTTTCAATAACCTCGATCGTGGCCAGACCCGCTTCGCAGGCCACCGGGTTGCCACCGAAGGTGGAAGTGTGCGAGCCCCTCTCCCACGACATAACCCGTTTCCGGGCGATCACGGCACCCAGCGGCAAGCCCCCACCGACGGCCTTGGCCATGCAGATGACGTCCGGCACCACGCCCGTGTGCTCGATCGCGAAGAACTTGCCGGTGCGTCCCATGCCGGCCTGCACCTCGTCATCCACCAGCAAGATCCCATGCCGATCGCACAGCCGGCGGAGCCCCGTCAGGAAATGGTCCGGCGGCACGACCAGCCCGCCTTCGCCCTGAATCGGCTCGACGAAGACGGCGGCCGTCTCCTCCGGTGGCAGCACGGTTTGGAATAAAACGTTCTCGATATGGTCAAGACACTCCTCGGCTGGATCGCCGCCGGGTCTTCGGTGAGGGTCGGGATACGGCGCATGAAAGACGCCAGGCAGCAAAGGCGCAAACCCCCGGCGCTGGACCGGCTTGCTGGCGGTCAGGGAGACGGCCCCGAGCGTGCGCCCGTGAAAGGCGTTGAAGAATGCGAGGATGTACGGCCGCCGGGTCGAGTGGCGCGCCAGCTTGATCGCGGCCTCGATGGCCTCCGCGCCAGAATTGCAGAGGTACACTTGCTTGGGCTCACGACCGGGAGCCAGTTCGGCCAGCCGCTCGGCCATCCGGATATAGGACGGGTAGAAGAAGTCCGCAAAGGAAAAATGGACGAGCCGATCGACTTGGGCCGTAATCGCGCCGACCACCTGCTTGTGACCGTGTCCGACGGCGCTGACCGCGATGCCCGCGGTGAAGTCCAGGTAGCAGTTCCCGTCCACATCCCAGACGTGGCATCCGGCGGCGTGGTCCACGACGAGCGGATAGGCCTGCGTGGCGGAAGGAGCGACGTACCGCTCATATCGCCGCAGTTGCATCCGGGCGCGGGGCCCGGGGGGAGTCGTGCGAATATGCAGGGTCGGCATGGGGCGCCTCACATAGGCCCAACCTTTGCTTTGACTTATTATACCGTACTGCGCGGCCAGCGCAGATCGCAAGGCGAGCGAAAGATTCGGATAATTTCGTCAGATCAGTACAGGATGCGCACGTTCACCGGCTCTTTTTCCGTCTTGGAACCGGTGGCGGTGCCGCAATGCACACAACGATACTCGTAGAGGTTGCCGTCAGGGAGGACCAGCAAGAGGCGTTCGCGGACGGGCGTCGCCTGACGGCATTGCGGACAGTAGAGTGAGGACGCCTTGAACGATTGGAACTGTTCTTGTGGTCGCGTAGCTGGCCGTTCCGCCCCACTGGCCGGAGGAATGGGCGGCCGGTTGCCAGGCATGCGAGGCCGGTACGGGTTCATAGTACGAATTCTATAGCGTGGCGCGCACCGCTGACAAGGCCCTCAACGTTTCGCCGGCACCTTCGTGTAGCCTGCTGGAATCTCGAAAAGATGGGCCGGTTGCTTGCCCACATTGACATAGGCGTAAGCACTCTCAAAGCTTCCGTCAGCGCTGGCCGTCTTCATGGGGAATTTAATGTCGGGGGCGATCCATTGGTACAGGATCATCTTCCGGCCCTGAACATCCACAGTGACTTCATATTTCTCGGTCTTGCGCCCGCCCACTTGATCGGTCCCCACCAGCCGTCGTCCCACCTCGCCTTCGATCTTCGGAGCCCACTGAGGGATCTGATCGAACCGCAAAGGCATCTCGACATACGTGCGGTTGGGCAACAACAGCCACGTGACGACTTTATCCATGCGATGGATGGCGACCTTCGGACCGTCCGGGCTTGCCATCTCCACCCGCCACCGATCAGACTGAAAGTAGACCTTCCCTGACATCGACTGGGCGCCTTTCCGGGTCGTCTGCTCCGCCGAGAACTCCAGCGCGAAGGCCGCAGCGGCGGAAAGCCAGAGCGTCGCGCCAACAACGAGGATCGACCAGAGACGTTGCATCGCGCCCTCCTCAGGTAATCCGGCCGCCGACGATCCAGTGGCGATCGTCCGGAACGTCGATGAGGAGCCGGGTCAGGTTCATCTCGGCCAACTGGGCCGCCACGTCGTCCTCCGTGAAGGAAGCAAGCAGGGAGTTGTAGAAATCGCGCCGGAGGATCGCCGGCTCATCGGCGGCGTAGGTGTTCACGATGGCCTGCGCCGCCTCAGACGACTCGGGACGAAGCAGGTCCATCACCAGCACCACGGCGCCGGGGAAAGCCAGTTTCTTGACCGCATACCAGAACTGTAACGGGTTGGGAAGATGGTGCAAGAGGCTGTTGGAGATCACCGCTGCGGCCCGTTCCGGAAGGAGCGTGTCCTGGAACCGCTCGCACCGCAGCGTGATGCGATCCGCGAGGCCCGCCACGTGGATGGCCTCCAAGCCGAGGGCGATCATCGGTTCCGAGCCGTCTACGCCGGTGATCCGACACTCAGGGAGCTTCCGCGCAAGCCGGATCGGGATGTCGGCCGGCCCGCAACCAAGATCCAGCACATGCCCTGCCTTGAATTCAGGGTAGAACTCCGCGAACCGATCGACGAACCCCTGGTTCTCTTCTTCAAAGTCGGCGCGGGAGTAGGCCAGCGCCTGCTCGGGATCGTCCATCAATTCCGGTTCAAGGACCCGCTCCATTGCCCTCCTCCACCGTCACCACGTCTTCCGGCCGCACCAAACCCTCAGCCAGCACCCGCGCATAAAGCCGGCTCCAGCCCGGATGCTTCTTCTGGGAGATCCGCATGAAGTCCCCGTCCACAAACCATCGCGCATTGTGTTTGCAGGGTGCAGTGTAGGTCATCACTTCCAGCCGCACGTCGGCGCCGATGCGCAAGCGGTCCCCAGGTTTGAGCCGGGCCCAGTCCAGTCCCGCCAGCGTGAGGTTCTCTCCGCAGGACCCTGGCACGACCGCATGGCCTTCGGCTTGCAGGGTCTCGATGACTTCCAGCGAATACAGGCAGACCGCCCGATCCACCCCGCCGTGGTACTGGACGCTCCGCTGACGGTCGCCTGCCACCCCGTGGACGCTGATGCGGGCTTCCGGGACCGGCAACTTGGGCACGCCCCCGTCGGAGGCATTGATCTGGTGCACATGCGGGTGTGTGATCCCCATGCTGGGGGCGCATTGTACCAAAATCCGATCGCCAATCCGATTCTCATCGGCATTTCCTTGGCTTAACTTTTTCGTGTACTATCCCGAGAGCCGGCATGACCCTGTGGGGCTCAAGGAGGCAGCTCAGGAGGGGACTCTATGAGGATCAAAACGGTTGCGAGAGTCGTCATGTGTGCTGCGCTGGTGACCGGATGTGTCAGCACAAAAACTTACCAGCAGTCACTGGCAGAACTTGAGGAGGCGCGCCAGGGCGCAGCTCAGACCGCTGCGGCGTTGGAGAGTTTTAAGAAGCAGGCGGCCGCCCAGGCGGACAGCCTTCAAAGACAACTCGCAGATTCAAACACCCAAATCGCGACGCTCATGAGGCGCGCTGGCGAACTCGAAACCGAGACGGCGCGGGCCAACGATCTCACCAGGCGTCTCGACGACCGGCTCAAGGCCGAGGCGGCGGACAAGACTCGCCTGGAGCAGGAGCGCGCTGCCAAGGAGGCCGAGATCCAGCGATTGACCCGGACTCACGAGGAACTGACCAAGTCGTTGCAGGCTGATATCGCCAAGGGCGATATCAAGATCAAGCAGGTCAGGGACCGGTTGACCATCAACATGGTGGACCGCGTCCTCTTCGACTCAGGTCAGAGCCAGGTGAAGCCGGCCGGCCTCAAGGTGCT
>Ga0070697_100004078_pt1 | contig 11197 bp, 10 predicted proteins | sample KBSK1501metaG_FD_65475 | JGI IMG/M metagenome (GOLD analysis project Ga0070697, IMG submission 65475) | Corn, switchgrass and miscanthus rhizosphere microbial communities from Kellogg Biological Station, Michigan, USA - KBS K1-50-1 metaG | ecosystem: Host-associated > Plants > Roots >... | reverse complement strand
ATGTTCCTCGCGGAGACCGCGAAGCGCGTGCACATGCTCATTCGGGGTGACGGGCTGGCGAAAACGATGTCGCGCTACCTGATCAGCCGGATCGAAGCCCATCCAGGGATCGAGCTGCACCCACGCACGGAAATCGTGGGCTTGGACGGGAACGGGCACCTCGAGCAGGTCGCCTGGCGCACGGGCCGCAACGGACCGGTGGAGCGGCGGACGCTGCGCCACGTGTTCACGATGACCGGCGCGGAGCCGAGCACCAAGTGGCTCGCCGGCTGTCTGGCGCTCGATGACAAGGGATTCATCAAGACGGGTGCGGCGCTGAGCGCCGACGACCTTGCTACCGCGAAGTGGCCGCTGCGCCGTCCGCCGCATCTCCTCGAGACGAGCCTTCCCGGCGTCCTCGCCGTGGGCGACGTGCGCAGCGGCAGCACCAAGCGCGTGGCGTCGGCCGTCGGCGAGGGTTCGATTGCGGTCGCGACGGTCCACCAGATCCTCGCCGAGTGACTAGCCCGTAACGCTGCGGCGGTCCTTCAGCGTGCTGCTGCGCGCGCGCACTATTGCAGCGGCTCCACGACGTCAAAACTCCCTTGTGACAGCACACTCTCGCCGACTTCTGACGGGGCACGGCGCTTGCCTTTGTCCTGGACGGACTCTTCCCGATTCCTCTCCACGGAGGTTGCGTCATGTCCAGGCTCAAGGCCCTCGCCGGGCTAACGGCGACCGCGTTAGTCGCGCTCGTCGGGTGGAGCTGCGAGACGACCCGCACCGCGCTCGCACCATCGACCGGCGAACCACGATTCCATTTCCTTCTATTTCAGTGTCAGCCGCTCAAAATGACCGGCGGCGGACGCATCGATTTCCCGCCGGGCACCGCCGACCAAAACCCTCCCGCCAGCCACGAATATGAGACATTCGGCGCGCACGTTATGGCCTCCGGCCAGTTTGACGAGAATGGTGTGTGCGTGGCGGATAAGGGCGAGCTAGAGTGGGTGGATCACCGCCCCGAGATGGAGATCAACGGCCATCCGCTCAACCTCCACGCCACGTCGGTGACGTTCGCCGAGCTGGCCGTGGACACCGACTGCAGCGATGGGGCGGTGCATTGGGGCGGCAAGCTCCGCGTGCAGAACACCGGACAAGAGAACCTGGACTTTGAAGTCTGGGATTGTGACAACGGTGAGCCGGGCAACGGTCACGACGGCTTCGCGATCAGCGTGCCGGAGATTGGCTATGCGGTGATGTGCCCGGATCCCAATCTTCCGCCAGCGGAGCCTTCGTGCACGCTCACCGGCGGCAACAGGCAGTTCCACCCGACCCACTGATGCCAGGCAAGGAGGATACAATGAAAACCGATAGCATCCGGCGGGCGGTCCGATTCCTGGGACTCGTGCTGCCGTTGACCTGGGCGCCGCGCGCCGCGCTGGCCCAGGGGACCGCGACAGGCCAGTCGTACGGTGTCGGCGTGACCACCGCGCTCGTCAATCAGAAGGTCGCGCAAGCAGTGCTGCCGGCGGGCGAGATGCTGGCGCAGAATCAGGCGAGTGATGCCACAGTGCCGGGCCTGGTGACCGCCCAAAGCATTTTCGCCATCGTCAACGGCGGCGGAACGGACGGCTCCGACGCCGTGAGCAGTGTGACACTCGGCGCCGTGGATGTTCTCAACGGTCTGATCACTGCTGACGGTGTGGTTGCCATGGCGACCAGCACCGTCGGCGATGCCAATGCCGAGGGCTCGAGTCTCGCGAATCTGGTCGTGAACGGGGTGCAGGTGGACAACCCCGCTCCGAACACCCGCATGAGCCTGCCGGGCGTGGGCTTTGTGGTGCTGAACGAGCAGATCCCCACGACCGGTGGCATGACCGTCAACATGATTCACGTCGTGTTACAGTCGACGGTGCTGGGAATTCCGCGGACGACCGGCAACATCATCGTCGGCTCGGCAACGAGCAGCGTGAATTAAGCTGAGGTCCCGGACGACGTAGGTTCTTACGTCGTCCGGGATGTTGTCACCAGTTGCTTCATGCGCCGGACTGCTTCTTCGAGTCCCCAGAAGACCGCGTTGCTCACAATCGAGTGTCCGATGTTGAGCTCCTCGATTTCTGGAATCGCGGCGACGGGTTTGACATTCTCATACGTGAGGCCATGTCCGGCGTGCACGGCGAGGCCAATCGTTCTGGCATGCGTCGCGGCGCGTCGCAGTTCTTTCAGCGCGGCATCGCCGCGACGCCAGGTGTGCGCATAGCGACCCGTATGAATTTCGATTGCGGGGACGCCGAGCTCCCGCGCCGTATCGATGGTCTTCAGTGACGGATCGATGAACAAGCTCACGCGTATCCCGGCGCCCTGGAGCCGCGCGATCGCGTTCTTCAGGCGCCGATCTCCTTTGCGCAGTGCCAGCCCGCCCTCGGTCGTGATCTCCTGCCGCTTCTCCGGGACGAGCGTCGCTTGAAACGGCTTGATGCGCGCGGCGAGTCGCACGATCTCGTCGTGCGCGCCCAGCTCGAGATTGAGGACGGTGCGGACGCTGCGTGCGAGCGCGACGACGTCGGCGTCCTGGATGTGGCGCCGGTCCTCGCGCAGATGGACCGTGATGCCATCGGCACCGGCCCGCTCGGCCGCGGCGGCCGCCTGGACCGGATCGGGCTCGTCGGTCTTGCGCGCCTCGCGCAGCGTCGCAACATGATCAATGTTGACGTAGAGACGCATGGTGTCTTACCTTCGGGTCACCTTGACGATAGGTCGTGCCTCGTGAAGCGACGACTCGCGCTTGCTCTGCTCTTGCTCGCCGGCAGCGCCGCCTGCGGGAAGAATCCCAGCGCGGGAACGCCGGTGCCGCAGTCGATGAACGAGTCGGTCGCGCAGTTTCTCACCGCAGTCAAAGCAAACGATCTCAAGCGCATGGGCCAACTCTGGGGCACCGAGAAGGGGCCGGCGGCCGACAACATGAATTCCGGCGTGCTGCAGCAGCGCCTCACGGTCATCCAGAAATATCTCGACCACACCGGCTACCGCATCATCGAAGGCCCGCTGCTCGTGCCCGGTCGCGACGAGCTGCGGAACTTCCGCGTGGAGCTCCAGCGCACGAATTGCAATCAGGTGCTGCCGATCGACGTGGTGCGCACGCGCAGCGGCGGCTGGCTGGTCTACGACGTGCATCTCGAGAGTGCGGGGAGTCCGGGCGGGCGTTGCCCGCAGCAGACTGGGTCGGGAACCAGGCCCTAGGGACGGGCGTTCCACCTACTCAGTCAGCTCCAGCAGAATGCCGTTGGTGGCTTTGGGATGCAGAAAAGCGATGCGTCGTCCGCCGGCCCCGCGCCGGGGCGTTTCATCGACCAGCTGGTAGCCGGCTGCGCGGCAGCGCGCGAGCGCGGCGTCGAGATCGGGCACGCGGTAGCACACGTGGTGGATGCCGGGCCCGCGCTTCGCAAGGTATTTCGCTACGGGACTCGTGGGATCGCTCGGCTCGAGGAGCTCGACGTCCACGCCGCCGAAGTGGAGGCTGACAATCGTGGCGCCATCAGCGGTTTCGGGCCGTCCCGGCGTGAGTCCCAGGACGTCGCGATAAAAGGCCAGTGCGTCGGTGATACTTGGCACGGCGATGCCGACGTGAGCGACAGACGGGTTCATAGAAAGTCAAACTAACGTGTCTCGAGGGAGCGTGTAGGCTAATGGTGAATGTCACAGACACCACTTTCCCGGTGGAAGTGCTGGAGCACAAAGGGCTCGCGGTCGTGGACTTTTGGGCGACCTGGTGCGGGCCATGTCACATGGTGGCGCCGATCCTGGAGCAGCTCGCCGGCAAGTACAACGGCAAAGTGAAGATCGTGAAGGTGGACGTGGACGCCAACCAGACGACGGCGATGCGCTTTAACGTCCGCTCGATTCCGAGTATTCTATTCTTCAAGGACGGACGCCACGTGGACACGCTGGTGGGTGCCTATCCGGCGCAGGCGTTCGAGCAAAAGATCGACCAACATCTTCAGTAGCTTCCGCACCGGAGGACGATGCGCGCGAGCACTGCTCGCCTGACAAATTCGCCGGTTCGCCTCGCGGATCTCCAGTTTCCGCAGGTGAGCCGGCTTATTCATCGTACCCGGCTCGCCTTCATTCATCTCGACAACCTGCTCGCCTACGCCAAGCGCGACCGCGACGGCCGCATCGACGGCTACCTCGCGGCGCACCTGCCCGACGAGTGCGTGCTGCTGTTCTTCCGGAAAGGTGAAGCGGTCAACGCGGCGTCGCTGCATACGGCCGGGCGCCACGTCATCACGATCACCGAAGCGCTGAAACGCATGCGCACCGAAGTCGAACGCGGCGACCTCACATATTGTGCCGCGCCCATGGAGCAGCTCGCGTGGATGTACACGGCCTGCGCCGGTGCCTACCAGCCGCGCGTCATCGACGTGAAGGAGCCGGAGAAGTTCTTTCCGCTGTTGCAACAGGAAAAGGTGACGGGCGTGCTGGAACTGATTGCGAACGGCCGGGTCTCCTACCTGAAGTTCGATCAAGGGAAGTATCTGAGCGGGCATTTCTGCGACAAACCCGACAATGTGCCGCCCGCCCGCTATCTCGAGTCGCTGTTCGACGCGGGGCCGGGCGGTGCCACGCCCGCGATGTGCGCGGGCACATTCCCCGCCGCCGACGATCTCCCGGCCCAGGCCGCGACCGCGTTGGTCAGCACATATCGCGAGCTGTACTGGCGGATCGTGGACGCCGTCGATCGGGAGTTTCCGGGCGAAGCCAGGCGCCGCGCGCAGAAAGTCACGGCCGCCATCGTCGACACGCATCAGGCGCTCGCGCTGCTCAGCGTGCCGCGCGGCACCGACACCCCGGACGCCGTGGTGCGGCCCGAGGAGCTGTCGATCGCGCTGACCGACTGGGCTCTCCAACTGCTCGAGGGCGCGGAGGTGATGATGCCGGGCACCGCGCTGAAGGTGCTGAAGGACGCGACCCGGGAGCATCGCTATGTCCTCCAGGCCGCCGGGTTTTATGGGAAACTCCCCTGGCGGGTGACGTGGTGACGTGGCCGGCACCCTCTATGTCGTCGCGACGCCCCTCGGCAACCTCGGCGACCTCTCACCACGGGCCGCCGACACGCTGAAGCGTGTGGCGGTGGTCGCCGCCGAAGACACGCGTCACAGTAAACCGCTGCTGCACCACGCCGGCTCGCACGCCGAGCTGATCAGCTTCCACGAGCATTCGTCGGACCGCGCCCTCGAGCGCATCCTGCGCATCCTAGCAGATGGGCGGGACGTTGCCTTCATCACCGACGCCGGCACGCCGGTGATCAGTGATCCGGGGGTCGCATTGGTCGCGGGGGCGCGCGAGCGGGGGATTCAGGTGGTCACGATCCCGGGCCCGACCGCCGTCGCAGCGGCGCTGTCGGTTTCAGGGATCGGAGGCGACCGCTATGTGTTTCTCGGTTTCCTGCCCCGTAAAGGGAGCGACCGCCACCGTTTTCTCTTGACCGCCGCCCGGTCGGAATGGACCGTCGTGATCTTCGAGGCGCCGAATCGCGTCACGCAGCTGCTCGCCGACCTGATCGAGGTGTGTGGTCCTGAACGCCAGGCAGCCGTCTCTCGAGAGTTGACCAAGGTGTTCGAGGAGACACGTGCGGGGACGTTGCAGGAATTGTCAGAGCACTATGCGGAGGCCCCCGTGCGGGGAGAGGTTACAGTAGTACTCGCGGGGACCGGGAAGGAGCGCGTCGAAGAGCCGCCGCCCGATCCGGGCGAGCGCGCCAAGGCTCTGCTCGCGGAAGGCTTGTCGCGAAAAGACGTGGCTCATCGGCTGGCGGAAGAGACGGGGATTTCACGGAATACGGCGTACAGATTGGTGAGTGAACTATGAGCGGTTTGGCGGTTAGGCGGTTTGGCGGTTTGATGCTGCTCGCCGCAGTGTTGTCTCCAACCGCCGAACCGCCAATCCGCCCATCCGCCGCTTCTCTTACAATAGGTCGCCTCCACTACGACGGCGGCGGCGACTGGTACGCCAACCCCTCGAGTTTGCCGAACCTGCTGACGGCGCTGCGCGAGCGGACGACGCTGCCCGTCACCGATCGCGAGCGCGTCGTGACGCTGACTGGGCCGGAGCTGTGGGACGTCCCTTACATCTATATGACCGGTCACGGGAACGTGCACTTCTCGGACGTCGAGCTCAGGAATCTGCGGCGCTACCTGGAGCAGGGCGGCTTTTTGCACGCCGACGACAACTACGGCATGAACGCGTCGTTCCGGCGCGAGATCGCCCGCGTCTTTCCGGACCATCCGCTGGTTGAAGTGCCGTTGACGCACCCGATTTACAACCTTGTGTACGCCTTCCCCAAGGGGATCCCCAAGATCCACGAGCACGACGGGCTGCCCGCGCAGGGGTTCGGCATTTTTTTGGGAGACCGGCTTGTCGTATACTACTCCTATCAGTCCGATCTCGGGGACGGGTGGGAGGATCCCGATGTCCACCATGACCCCCCTGAGCTTCATGAGGCGGCGCTGCGGATGGGCGTGAATCTCTTCACGTATGCGGTAAGCGGGACCAAATGACCGAGACGGCGCGCCGGCTGCGTCGCCTGGGGGCGCCCCACGCACGCGCGCGGGCGTTCGCCGTGCTGCTCGGCGGCGTCGGGGCGGCGCTCGCGGCGGCCGCGCTCGGGCTCGCGTTGTCGCCGGCGCTGTCGGGAGTGACGCTCGCCTGGGCGCTCATTGTGGCGAGCGCCGGAGCGGCAACCTGGGCCGTGCTCCGCACCCGTCATGAAGCCGACGCGCCGGCGCTGGGCAGGTTGGTCGAGAGCGCGGCCGGTGGCCGGGCCGGGAGCATCGTCGGAGTCGTCAGTCCCACCGCAGGCAAAGGCACCGGTTTGAGCGCCGAGCTCCTCCGCGCTGCAGACACGCGCGCCGCCGCTGTGGTGTCGGTCGCGGCGCCTGGCGTCTCGAGCAGCATGCGGCGCACGACGCTGCGACGGATCTCCTACGGTGCGGGCGCCGCGCTCACGGGCGGGCTGCTCTTTCTGGCAGGCTCGCCGGCGTCGGGTCGCGCGGCGGCATTCTGGCATCCGCTCCGCACCTGGCGGGACGCGCGCGAGCCGGTCCGCCTGGTCGTAGATCAACGGACGGTGCGTCGCGGTGGCAGCGTCACGGCGACAGTCACCGTCCCGGGGGCGGTGCGAGCGACGTTGTGGACACGCGGACCCGGCGAGCCGTGGAAGCCGATGGTGCTCGCCCTCGATCCAGACGGCCGAGTGGTCCAGCATGTCGGTCCGATCGAATCCGATCTCTATCTCCGCGCATCGAGCGGCGGACGCCGCAGCGCGGAGGTCAAAATCGACGTCGCGCTGCCGGCGTTTCTCGCCGATCTCGGACTCACCGCGCGCTTTCCTTCATATCTCGGCCGCGCCGACGAGCCGCTGCTGGTCGGTCCCGATCTGATTCCGCTACCGGCCGGTACCACCGTCCTGACCAACGGGACGGCGAGTGTGCCGCTCGCGAGCGCCGCCTGGACGCTCGAGTCGCGCGTCGAGCAGCTGCGCGTGGTCGGCACGCGCATCGACGGCCGCTTCACGCCCACGGCGAGTGGCACCTGGAGACTGCGTGCCCTGAGCGCCGACGGTTCCGCGCTTGAAGGCGCCGCGCCGGAGCTGCACCTGCTGCTCGTTCCCGATTCGGCGCCCGTCGTCACGCTGCCCGTCCCGAGTCGGGACACGACGCTGCCGATTTCGCTGCACCAGCCGCTCGTCGTGGATGTGCGCGACGATCACGGGATCGCGCGGCTCTCCGTGGTGAGCTGGCGCGTGAGCCGCACCGGCCGCGTCTTCGACGCGGTGCGTGAGTCGCTCGATGTGAGCGGCGTCGGAGACCGGGCGATCGTGCAGGGACGGCTCGATGCCGAGAAGCGCGGGCTGCTCCCCGGTGACACGCTGCGCCTGTACGTCGAAGCGCTCGACAACGCGCCGGCGCCGCACGCCGGCCGCAGCCCCGAGATCGCGTTGCGGCTGCCGAGCATGGAAGAGTTGCGGGCCCAGGCGCGCGAGGCGGCGCGATCCGTCGCCGAGGCGGCCGACTCCGTGTCGGCGGCGCAGCGCGAATTGAGCGACCGGACGCGCGATCTCGCCTCGGAACGGAATCGAGACCAGGACGGGCGGACGGCCGGACGACCTGACGGCCGCTCGATGTCGTTCCAGTCCTCGCAGCGCGCGGAGGAAATCGCGCGCGATCAGGCGGCGATGTCGCAGCGCGTCCAGGAGCTGGCGCAGGCGGTCGAAGAGATCGCGCGCGCCGCGAAGGCCGCGGGCGTGGACGACAGCGCGTTCCAGAATCGCTTGCGCGAGGTGCAAGAGCTGCTGCAGCGGGCCCTCACGCCCGAGCTCGAACAGCGGCTCCGCGAGCTGCAAGAAGCGCTCGCGCGCCTCGATCCCGAAGCGACCCGCCAGGCCCTGCAACGCCTGGCCGAAGCACAGCAGGAGCTGCGGCGTGAGTTGGAGCGGAGTCAGGAGCTGTTCAAACGGGCCGCGCTCGAGGGCGAGCTCGCGTCGCTCGCCAAGGACGCCGAGGACCTGCAGCGCCGCCAAACGGAATGGAACCGGGAAGACGCGCAGCGTCCCGATTCCGCGGCCGCGGCCGCCGAGCGCGATCTCGCCGCGGCCACCGATTCGCTGGCCAAAGGGGTGGAACGTGCCGGCGCGACGGTGCCACTGAAGAATTCGCAGAACGCCGCGCGCCGCGCGCAACGCGCCATGCAGGAGGCTGCGAACGCCGCGAGCCAGCGCAACTCGCGTAGCGCGCGGGCATCGGGACAGGAGGCGGCCGACTCGCTCGCGCAGCTCCCGGATGCGCTGCGGCAGCGCCGCGATTCGCTGGCGTCCGCCTGGAGACAGGAAACGGTGGACGCCCTGAATCGCGCGCTCGCCGAAACGGCGGCGCTCGCGCGCCGGCAGCAGGAAGTCGCCGACGCGCTGCGCGACGGTGAAGCCGGTGCGTCGACACGCGCGCGCCAGGCGGCGGTGGAAGAAGGGACGCACGCGATCGAGCAGGAGATCGCCGCGGCCGCCGGACGGCACGCGCTGGTATCGCCGCAGCTCGAGGCCGCGTTGGGGTACGCGCAGAACCAGATGAAGCAGGCGCGCGAGCAGCTCGAGCAGGGCGATCCCAATCCCGCGACCGCCGCGCCGTTTGCGGAGCAGGCGCTGGATGCGCTCAACGCGACTGCGCACGCACTCGTGCGAACCGCGGAACGCGTCGCCGGGGCGCAGTCGGGATCCGGCTTCCAGGAGGCAGTCGAGCAGCTCGCCCGCATGGCGCAACAGCAGCAGGGCATGAACGGCGACGCCCAGGGAATGCTGCCGATGATGGGGATGGGCGGCGACGCGGTGATGCAGCGCCTGCGAGACCTCGCCAACCGCCAGCGCCAGCTCGCCGAACAGCTGGAACGGCTGCAAGCCGGAGGCGATGCCGGCGCCGCGGGTGCGCTGGCGCAGGAAGCGCGCGAGCTCGCGCGGCAGCTCGAGGCCGGACGACTCGACCGCCGCACCGTCGAGCGGCAGGAGCGTCTGTACCGCAAACTGCTCGACGCAGGCCGCACCCTCTCCGGCGAAGAGCCGGATGAACAGAAGGAACGCACCAGCCGCTCCGCGGTCGGTGACAGCGTCCACATTCCGGCCACGCTCCTCCCCGGGGCGACCGGCTCAGGGCCAAAAGTCCGCTATCCGACGTGGGACGAGCTGACCGGTCTCACGCCCGAGCAGCGGCGCATGGTGCTCGAGTACTTCCGCCGCCTGAATGAGCCGAAGAAGTAAGTGGGCCGCGGTCGCGGCTCTGGTCCTCCTCGCCTCGGCTGACCCGGCGCGGGCCGCGCGGGGTCAAGCTATCGGCCCGGGCTTCGAGCTGGAGCGCTCGGGTCGCTACGCCGACGCCGCGTCGGTGTACCTCACGACGGTCCGCAGCGATCCGACGAACATCCCCGCGCTGCTCGGGCTCGAGCGCACGCTCTTCGTGCTGAACCGCATGCCCGAGCTGCTCCCGCTCGTCCAAACCGCGCGCGCGCGCCAGCCCGACAGTCACGCGTTGCGCAGTCTCGAGCTGCGCGTGTACGCGACGTTGAACGAACCCGATTCGCTCGAAGCGATCGCGCTCCGCTGGGCGGCCAGCGTCCCGCAGAGCGAGGCGCCCTATCGCGAGTGGGGTCTCGCGCTCGCCGATCGCCGCATGTGGGACGAGGCGCGCCGCGCGTTCCTCACCGGCAGGCGGGCGCTGGGCGGTGACGGCACGCTGGCGATCGAGCTGGCGGAGTTGGAGCAACGTGTCGGGAACTGGGAGGCGTCGGCCACGGAATGGGGACGCGCGGTCACGCGCTCGCCCGACGTCGAGGCCAATGCGGCGAGCCAGCTGGCCGACGCGCCGGCGCCGATGCATGACCGGGTCGGCCGCGCACTGATGGCGCCCGGCGCCTCTCCCCGCGCGCGCCGCCTCGGTGCCGAAGTGCTACTCACGTGGGGACAGCCCACCCAAGCGTGGGCGGCGCTGGAGCCGACATTGGGCGTCGCGGACAGCGATTCACCGGGTGCGTTGCGGCGGTTCGCCGATCTCGCGGGCTCGCTCACGACGCCCGAGGGCCATCGCGTCCGCGGCCTCGCGCTGGCGCGGTGGGCGGACATGGTGGCCGGTTCGCCGGGAGCGGGGCGTGCGCGCGCCGAGGCGGTACGCGAGCTGCTGGATGGCGGGGACAAAGTCGCGGCCCGACGCGTGCTCGAAGCGAATTCGGACTCGAACGGGGTCGCGCAGGCCGCGCTCATCCAGTTGTTGATCGCGGACAGCCAGCTCGATCTTGCACAAGAACGGCTTTCGGCGCCGTCCACAACGATCACGGCGGACGACCGCGCCGTGCTGCGCTTGGCGCTGGCCCGGGCGCAGGTCGCGCGCGGCGATCTCAATCGCGCGGCGGCGGCGCTGGCCGACGATTCGAGCGTGGCGGCGATCGCGCAACGCGGTTGGATCGAGCTGTATCGCGGCAATCTGAAGAACGCGATGGAAGCGTTCCGGGTGGCGGGTCCCTATGCCACAGACCGCGCCGCGGCCACCGACCGCACGGCCATGATGGCGATGCTGCAGCGCATTCAAGAAGAGACCAGCCCGGAGCTCGGGGCCGCATTGCTCACGCTGGCGCGCGGTGACTCGGTGCAAGCGATCGCGGCGCTGCGGCGCGCGGCGGCCAA
>Ga0070697_100004077_pt1 | contig 11198 bp, 9 predicted proteins | sample KBSK1501metaG_FD_65475 | JGI IMG/M metagenome (GOLD analysis project Ga0070697, IMG submission 65475) | Corn, switchgrass and miscanthus rhizosphere microbial communities from Kellogg Biological Station, Michigan, USA - KBS K1-50-1 metaG | ecosystem: Host-associated > Plants > Roots >... | reverse complement strand
CGAACACTACAATCTTTCTGGTGAAAGGAAGAGGTGACATGGTAAAGACACTACTCACTTTGTTGTTAACGTCCGTACTTGCCTTCTCGGTGCCAATGTCGGCGTTCGCTCAGGCGGGCTCCAAAGAGGGGGCAGCCAAGGGAGCTCCCGCCGCGAAGCAGGATCGCTGGGAGGGTGTGGTCACGAGAATCAATACGGATAAATCGACGCTGACCGTGCGCCAGAGGAGCTCGAACATCGAAAAGACCGTCCAGTACGACAGCTCGACCCAGTGGCAGAGTCAGGAGCACCGCAGTAAGAAGATCAACCCCATCGATGCCAGCCAGGTGAAGGACAATGATCGGGTGATCTGCCTGGGTACCTTCGACAAGGACGGCATACTCCACGCAACTCTGATCTCCAAGCGGCTCACCAACTAGACGACATTCGTGCTGTGTCGATGGTTGAAACCCTGGGATCCCTGGCGATACTGGTTCAAGCCGTACAGCGCGATTCGGCGGCCAGACGCGCCGGTTAGCGCCGTGCCGGTGCGTAAGCCCTGGCACGGCGCGTCGCTTATATTTGTTCTATCCTGAGCCTGTGGTTCAAGTGCCGCTCGAGGCGTGCCAAAACTTCAATGGAATCGCCTGATCTAGTAGAGCACTTCGTTCTCCCCTTTTTCAGCGATCAGCTTCTGGAAGTGCGCCACGATCTTGTCTCGGCGCGCCATCACAGCTTTGACTTCATCCTTGCTCAGATAATGCTTGGTCTTTTCCGCTAGTTCGTTGGCATCCAATGCCTTAAGTTTCTCGAACAACTTCCGGTCGCAGCGTACTAAATCCTTCTCGCTCTCCAAGTCTTTGGAGGTCCGGAATGCGCGGGTGAAATCAATCCTCCAAATCTTCCAGTCCTCACCGATGAGCACGTTCGTGAGGTTGGGATCGCTGTCGTAGACCAGCTGATCGAACACCCGGACCTTGTACATCTGGTTGTTCCAGGCGTCCGGATCCGGCACCGCTATCTTCTGCTTGACGCGCTCCTCCTCATCCATCTTTACCGGTAACCACCAGCTGAGAGAACCCGAATCGCCTTTCCATTTGCGTTCGACATATACTGGCACCATGTCGTCGATACCGACCAGTTCCGCCAACGCATAAGCTGCGATGTTGTACTTGTAGGAGTCGACGAAGTTGAATTCCGTGCGACCGGTCGCAAACTTCATCGTGGCCTTGTGTTCGTCAACGGGTTGGAAAGAAGCATCGTGTGTAAGGGTGCCGTCACTCAGCGTAAGCCGCCACGGTTGGGTGATACCCTTCTTGGATTGACGGCTATTGATCACCTTAGCGGTAAGAAGGAATTGCCTAATCTGCTCTTTGCTGAGGGTTGGCTCATCTGCCGCAGCGACAAAGCGTGCGCAAAGCAGACAAACCACTGCGGCAAGAATAAGCTTTCGCCACTGAAAATGAAGCATGCGCATCGGAATGGCCTCCCAAATTGTGATAACAAATCTACCCCTGATAAACCCATCCGGCAACTGCAAATCGTACGGTTCGCCACTACGAGAATCCCAGGCAGCCACCGCGAATCGAGCATGACGCGGCTGGAAATATTCTGGTCGCAAACGTGCTAGGGTGCTTTGCCCGCAAGTTGCTCGAGGCGTTGTTTGGCCGCACGCGCGGTTTCCCGCAGCAGCGGGTCCGAATCATTCAGACATCGATTCAATTCACCTTCTAAAGATTTTATTCCGAACGTTCCGATTGCATATGCCCCGCAAGACCTTAACCAGGGATCATCGCTGCTGACCAGTGCCACCACTGCTTGTTCCTGGTTTTCGATCTTGGCACGCACAAGCCGGCCGGCCAGGCGAGCACGCTCGCCCACGGTGACCTTACCATCCAGCAGCGGCACCAGCATTTCACGCAGCTGGGACTTTAAGACGTTATCGAGGAATTCCAGTGCGTTGTCGTAAACCGATACATTCTTGGATTGCAGGCCCATGTAGGCACTGTGCAGATCAAGGTGAGGATACAACAGGCCCAGCAAGCGAAAAATACGCTCCAATTCCTGTTGCATGGACTCGGTCAATGCGCGGGCTACCGGATCTTGACTGGCTTCTGGGGTGCCGAGCTTGTCGAGAATCTGGTACGACCGGTAGTGCCCGAGAATCTCGGCGGCCAACACGGTCTCCAACACCTGGGTGTCCGCCTCGATCTCCGGGTGGAGGCGACGGAGCTTGTTGAGAGCGCTAATAATACGGAAGCGCAGAGTGGTGTCGCTTTCCAGGAGGTTCTCCATCAGCACCTGCGCGGCCGTGGGCGTCCCAATACTCACCAGTATGGCCGGAATTTCCCGACGGGCCGCGATCGGTAGCGAGCAGTCGCCGAGATGGTCGCGCAACGCTCCAACGATCGTGTCTCCGAAATTTCCCAGGGCTTTGGCGGCTTCGGCGCCCAGTTCGCGATGTGCCAGCCGGTCCAGCAAATCAGGAACCAGCCTCCGTTTGCGCAGTTTTCCAACAGAACGGATCGACTCCTGCACGACTGCCATATCGGGATCGGCGAGCAGACTGGCTAGCAGCGGATCGAAACAGTCCGGGAGCACCCCCAGCAGCCGAACCGCTTCCATCCGGGTCCGCTGCCCTTCTGTCCCAGGTTCACCGACCATACCGGCGAGAATCTGCCGCGCGGCCTCGAGGTTCTGAGCTTCGCCGGGTCGCGCCAGAAAGGCCACGACGGCCGAGCGGACGGAGAAGTCGGCGAAGTCGCCCACTTCCTCGATTAGCTCCAGCGGATCGACATGCGCATGGTAGGTTAAGTAAAGCAGGGCTTCCGTACGCACGTTGAGGTCGGGGTCCCGCAGCAGCCGTTCGATGTCTGGTTGCACCGTCTTATCGCCGGATGCCGACAGAATAGCGATCGCCTTCTGCCGTACCGGCGTAGCAGGGTGGCTCAAAAGGCTCCGGATTACGGGATGCACGGCTCTTTGTCGCTCCACCTCAAACAGGCTCAGCGCATAGAGGATGTCGTTCGGATCGGACGCCGAAAGCTTGCTCGCCAGCAGCTCTGCGGTCGAACGGTCAAGCACTGATGTGGAGGCCTGCTCCACATCGACCCGATGTTGGCTAATGCTCTCCTTCAGGGTAGCAACATATTGTCGTCGAGCAACCGAAACCGCCACCAGCCAACCGCTCACCAGCACCAACACAATCCAGCTCATTTGACGGGCTGCTAGGTGCAGGGTGGTAGCAAAAATGAGAACTGCCAACCCGGACAAGCCGTCCCCTAAACGCCAAATCACGGTATCAATAAACCATTTGACCTGTAGCTTGATCCGGGTGGGGAGCGGAAGATACAGCAATTCGGCGGTGGACTTGTCCAGGGAATAGCGCAGCGTCTGGTCACAGCCTTTCAATGCGACTGCTGCGCCCAGAGTGCCAAGAACCAGCAGGCCAGCCGAACCCAGGAACACGGTGGTGGGAAGCACGAACAGCGCTGTGCCAATACCGAATCTGCGCAGGAACCTTGAGGTGAATAGTAACTGGAACAACAGTGAAAGCACGCCGGCATAAAAATTGAAGTCACCGTAGAAAGCAGCTATCACGTCTTTTTTCACCAGGAACTGCTGCATAAGGGCCAAGAACTGCCACGAGGTCAACGTGGTGACAAAGGAGGAAATGCAGATCACAGCGGCGATGGCCCTCAAGTATGACGAGGAGAACACCAGCCGCATGCTGCCAAACAGATTCCGTGGACTGGTTCCGGCAGATCCCTCTGCCATTCCATGCGCTCCGCCGACGGCGACCTGCCCGCTGCGCCAGATCAAGCTAATCAGCCCGGTACAAATCAGGAGAAACAGTGCCATGCCCAGCAGCAGGCTCTCAGTACCGAAGTTCTTGGCTACGGTTTTGGAGAAATAGCCGGAAAAGATCCAACCCGCGATGGCGCCGCCGCCCACCATTCCGAAAACACGCTTGGCCTCTCGCGTTGTCAGCACATAATTCGCCAGCGTCCAGATCTGGGTGGGTACCAGCACTCCGAAGATCTTCACCCAGACATAGAAAACGGGAAACAGCAATGCCAGATGAAAGTGATAGTGGGCAAGAGCCCAGAACAGTGCGCAGTTGCTGGCAAAGAACAACGTGCTGCCCAGCAACAGACCCTGCAGAGGAACGCGCCGGGCCACCAGCACGTAGCCCGCTACCACCAGGGTTACCAAGACCGCGCTGGCAATGTCAGCATACGCAAGCTGCTTCGCCTGGAAGCGAGACAAGAATAAGGCAGCGCCTGCCACGCCGCCGATTTTGTAGGTGCTGATTATTAGGAATAGACAGGAGCACAAAAGGGTGCCACGCCCCAGATCACCGGGGTGGATGTTAAGAGCGCGCTCAATCCACTTTTTCACCCGCAGAATCCTCTTTCGGTGACTCTCTTTGTCGCGGTCTGTTCGTTAGTGCGATGCAGTTCGCGACGGTGACATTTGCAATGGCAGGCTTTTCGAAATCCTCGCAGCACGCTCAGTACCTGCGGGCAGCCCAAATCCTCCGAATCGGAGCGAAAGCCCGGCGGGTTCGAGAAGCACCACCTGCTGGTCCATATATTCGGCTGTGAACTTAGCATCGTCGCGGATTTCCAGGGCCGAGGCCCGGCCGCCAGGATAGTAGCTGCTGAGCATACCAGTGTCGATCAGAAACACTTTGTCTCCAAAACGGGGCCGGATGCGCCCGCCCCTCTGAACGGTGTGTCCCACCACGATGTGTGTCGCCTTGTAAGCGTCCAAGAGCTTGCCCAGCTGTGAGGCGCCCTCTTCTTCGCTCCACTGGTCATAACCTCGAAACCAGAGTGGGCCATCGACACGCACGCTGAGCCAGTCTCCGAACCCCAGGAATTGTATGAGCCTGGCTTGGCGTTGCGCATCCGAGGGCATCCGCGATTTGCGCTCAGCCGTGAGTTCCGCCTGGACCACGGCGGCCACTTCCTGAAGGGTAAAAAATGGCAGAATCAATTTCTCGTCCTGCATGTATTGTTTGGCAGTATCGAATGCTTTGATTTCATCGCGGATGTGAGCATTGATCGTGTCGAGTTTCAAGTGAGCCAGGTTGGGGTGGATTCCGCCATGTAAGAAAACGACTCCACCGATCTTGGCCAAAGGGGAGTGTTCACGCAACCACTTGCCGTAGCTCCCGCTGGGGCTAAACGCTTCCCGATGCTCGATGAAACCTGCCGGGTGCCGTGCCATCCACTCTGCCTCAGTCAACTCCATGGGCTGGGGCAGCTCTGCTAAGAGCTGCGGGTGGTCCTTGCGCCACTTTAAGTACTCCTGGTAGGCAGATTTCTGGCGCTTCTCGGAATTGTTATCTGCAAAGCTGGCATAGTTCTCCACGGTGACGTAGCGAAGGTCGCCCATCACATTCATCACCTCGTGGTTCCCCAGCAGGCTCACTACCCGTCCACCTGCTTGTGCCGCTTCTTTCTCCAGCGACATCATCAGATCCATGACCTCGCGCGGCTTTGGGCCTCGATCTAGGAGGTCTCCAACCTGAACGAACGTCGTTTTGCCGCCCGTCCAATGGTTCTGCTTGTCTATCAGGCCGGTCCGCTGGAGAATGGCGACAAAGTCATCAAAGTCACCGTGGACGTCGCCGATGGCGACTACGGATTCTGGGGCGTCCGCTGAGGTTTTGCTTGGTCCCGCCCACACCAGGCTGACCAACGCCAGCAGCAGGACGATGGAAGTAGCGGCGCGGCGGTGAGGAACAGAGGCCGGAAGGCGGACTATCTTTCCGCCTCCTACAGCAAAGCACGGCCGGATTGGAATGAAAACGCGGTGTTTACCCAGGGCACCCTCCGTGGACTGTGAATCTTAGGCCGGCCCGCTGAGCAAGTCAACCAGCTGAAATGAAAATGAGCCTCAAGAAAAAAGCAGCCCAATTCCGGCTGCCTTGGATACACACAGAAGCTTCTTACTTATGCATCTCATCCATTGAAGCAGCCTCAGCCTTCTTACCTTTCTGGGCGATCATATTTACTTTGTCCACGTGAATTGTGCCAGCGGCTTCGTCCACGGTACCGTGCACGGACACGCGGTGTCCCATGTGATCCTTGAGCGCGTCCGGATTGTCGACGTTAAGAACTTTGTGCTTAAACTCATCGACAAAAACCACGTGCTCACCAGCCTGGAGGCACTTGGCGCCACATGCTTCATGCCCCAAACCCGCACCTTTGACACCGCATTTCGAGTCGCTAACCCACCCTTTTGTCCATTTCGCTTTCGCCGCGTCGGATTTGGCCGAGGCGAGCGCCGCCAGCGACACCACCAGCGACAACGCAAAACAACACCAGATCAGCCTTTTCATTTGAGTTCTCCTAGCGTCTGGAACAGCCTTTTGAACGAGCTCGAATGGCACGAACTATACGCCAGATTTGCGGTCCAGTGCAATCGCAAACTTCACATTCTTCGTCCTGAACTGACGCCCCAATTGACGGGAGAATACCTGCCCTAAGCCATTGCGCCAGGAATCAAGGAGGCTTGGGGCGATCATCTATCGCAGGCGTTTTCGCCACCGTAAGCCAGAAATAACCAGATCAGTGATGCAAGTGCATTCAGAACCGCTATGAATTCTCAGTTAGGTTTCGTATCGCTCGTCTTCGGGACCTCCAACCGGCGCCGCCGGTCCTTGCCATGGTCTTGTAAAGCGCAGGAGCAGATGGGAACCAAAAACGCCCAAGGTCCGCCCTGACAAATAGAAAGAAGTGCGACTGAAGATCGAGTTAGCCGCGGCCGATGCCGACGTACTCGAATCCCATGGCCCGCAGACGAACCGGGTCGAGCAGGTTCTTGGTGTCTACAATGAGAGGACGCTTGAGCAGGTGTTTAATGCGATCGAAGTCGAGCCCGCGGAACTCCGGCCAGCCCGTGCCCACCACCAATGCGTCCACGCCCTCGGCGGCAGCGTATGACGATTCGCAATAGTGGATGGTGCCATTCAGTTCCAGGCGGGCCTCCGGGATGGCTACCGGATCATAAGCGCGAACGCGAGCACCCTTGGCAATCAGGCTCTGTGCCAGCCGCACGGAAGAGGACCCAGCTACGGAATTCGTGTTGGGCTTGAATGCCAGGCCCAGGATGCCGACATCCTTGTTGTGCACCGACTCCACCACGTTGGAAATCTTATCGAGCAGACGTTCGGCGAGGTTGTGATTGACTTCGCGCGCGGCGCTGAGCACTTTGAGCGAGACTCCCTTCTGGCGCGCTAGTTCCGCGAGAGAGTCCATGTCCGATTCGGCGAACAGGCCGCCCATGCCGGCTCCAGGCTGCAGGCAGCGGGGCGCGATTTTCTTATCCAGTCCCAGCGCCAGTGAAAGGCTGACCGCATCGGCGTTCACCCGCTCGCACAAGCTCGACAGCTCATTGATGAAGGAAATTTTGGTGGCGACGAAAGCCGTGGCCGATTCGCGCACCAGTTCGGCGGTCTCGTGATTGGTCACGATGACTGGAACGCCACGCATCACCAGGGGATGAAAGATCTGTTTAAGGACCAGCACAGCATCGTTGGAGGAAGTCCCCAGGATAATGCGGTCGGGCCAATTGAAGTCTTCCACGGCGCAGCCAGGAGTAAAGAACACCGGCTGCGAGACCACTGTGGCCCGCAAACCAGCCTCACGCAAGCGCTGCTCCACTCCCGAGGCGGTGCCCACTGGAACCGGAGTGACCAGGGAAAGAATGGGAGACTTGGGCGCCAGGCGCGCGATCCGCACTGCCAGATCCGCGAGATGCTGCGGAGTATCTTCCGCCAGAAAAATGACTCGCGCTTTGCGGGCAAAGGATTCCACATCGGTCGAGTACGCCAGTCGCCCAGCGCGCACGTTGCGTTTGATCACTTCGGCCAGGTTTTTTTCGTGGAAAGGGATATTGCCTTGGGCCATCTCCACCATGCGCGAGCTGTCGGGGTGACAACAGGTTACGGGGGTTCCGAAGTCCGCCAGGCAGGCTGAAATCACCGTGCCCAGGTACCCTGATCCGTAAACCCCACTCTGCATAAACCCCCCGCTGCGCATAGGCTTGGACCCGCTGGGGAAGCCTGTTTACGCAGCAGCCCAGCTTCTTATGTACGCCCGCATTGAGGTCGCCGGCAAGGCACGAGAGGGACATGTACTTCCGGTATAGGAAAACCCTGCGGGTGGGAGTCCGAATCGGAAACAATTCTGCGCGTGTCACGAATCCGAAGAAGTCGGTCAGCGCCGGCGCGGGGAAACCAGGCTGCGCCCCAGCGGAACCCCGGCCACGTCCAACCAGCAATTCTCTTCTGCTTCCCGCACGAAGCTCAGTTGCTTCACCAGGATGCACCGGCTCCCCTCGAATTGAGCCCAGCGATCACGAGCCACAGCATTAGCCGCTTGTGCTAGTTCCTCAGTGCGCATCTTCACGATGGTGAGGTGCGGCATGTAGGGCCACTCTTCTTCCGCCGCCAAGACGCTCGTGTTCAGCCGGTCGTGCAGTTCATGCATGCGGTAAGCGGCATGCGCTACACGGATAAAAACTGTAGGAGTTACCGGAACGAAGGTTTCCACATCACCCAGAGTGATTTCGAAGGGATCCGCCTGGCTGCAGATGTCCTCCAGGATTTCCAGCGCCAACAACTCGCTACCGTGCAGCAAACGAGGCGGAAGTATTGTGAGATGGGCCGCCAGATGGGGCAGGTCGGGATGCAGTTCCCGCCGGAGGCGCTCGACAAATTCCCCAACCGGATTCCTGACGTAGGCCACCAGGGCATAGCGGGGCGTCTGCATCATCGACTCAAAATTATACGCCGTCTATACGCCGTCGCCGCGGGGTCGGATTGGCTCGGTGGCATCTGATTGGCCAACAGCTCGGCTATAATCGAGAAGAATCTTTATCAAGAGTCGGGGCGTAGCGCAGCCTGGTAGCGCACCTGCCTTGGGCGCAGGGGGTCGGAGGTTCAAATCCTCTCGCCCCGACCATTCTTCTCCTCCCAGGTCAAGCGGATAGCAAGTTCGCTCCCCTGACTTCCTCATCCGCACAATCCTCCCTGTCCCAATTCTGTGCCTAGTTAGCTCTCGGCGGCAGCGAGCACGGCATTCTCCGCAACATTTCACTCGCGGGTCGGAATCCGTCTGATTACCTGTCGCCTCTTGACGGCAAATCGGATTTGCGAACGAACTTCTGTCGTGCGAGCTTGGGCCGGTTGCTCACAGTACAGAGGAGTAGGATTGGCTGGCCTTATGAATGAGCGCACGCGCAGAAAGCTGCTGCTGATATTGTTGACAGTCGCTGGTTTGGAGTTTGCCTTCCGAGGCCCGGTAAGGACTTTTCGCTACGGCGACTTCACAGATTTCAATATTTCCTATGTAGCCTCACGCGTCTGGCTATCTGGCGCTGATCCGTATGATCCGGCTCAGTTTATGGAAACGTGGGTCGCTGCGGGTGGGAAGGGATTCCATGATCGAGGGAGCGCCACCAACACACGCCCCGCTTACCCGCCCACTATTCTGCCGATATTGGCACCCTTCGGATTTTGTCGCTGGCCATTGGCGCGAACCCTCTTCTCTCTGGTTTTGACAGGACTTTTCCCTTTCATGCTCTGGTCGGTCATGCGCCTGGCGAAGCTTGATTTCCGAAGCAATGCAGGGTTGGGGTTTACTGCTTTCGCACTCGCCTTGTCTCCCTGGCACGCGGCAATCGCTTGGCAGAGTATCACTGCCCCAGCAGTGGAATTAGCTATTCTCGGTGTTGCACTCGAATCTATTCTCTGGAGCGGAGTAGGAACAGGTGTCGTCCTGTGTTTGAAGCCACAGCTGGGAGGGTGGTTCTTGCTGTTTGAGCTCACTCGTAGGCGCTGGCGGCATGCAGCGTGCGCGCTTGCCGTCTTTGCTGTCATGCTAGGTCTGGCGTTGCTCCGGCTGCCTTCGGGCTGGACAAACTCCTATCAAGACAACCTGCATCATTTCTTCGCAATTGGAGGAGTGAACGATTTCACGTCCCGAAATTTGGTGCGCTTCGAACTCCTCAATCTTCAAGTTGTTTTCTATTACCTCTGGCCCAACTACCAAGCAGCGAACATTCTTGCTTGGCTAGTTACGGGTGCTCTGCTTGTCCTCTGGGGGCGCGCCCAATCCAACCCGAGCTTGGCGAGGGTAGCTTCTCTAGCCCTGATCGGATTACTACCCGTTTATCAGCGCATTTATAATGCGGGATTGATCGTCCTTACTCTTGGTTGGGCATTTGCCCGGTGGCGCCAGAAAAGAGCGAAGCTCGTTCTGATCATCGCGGCTCTTTTTCTGGTTCCTTTAACGGCTATCCTTCAGGTTTTGCATGCCCGGAATTGGATTACAGACTCAGTTTGGTACCACAGTTGGTGGTTTAACGTGTTCGTGGGACCTCATGCAACCTGGGCATTGCTGCTCATGATCGCAGTGCTCTTATTTCCTGAAAAAAGTTCGGAGGAAAGCCCCCCGTGCTCACGCCGTTGCTTTCCGACACCTCTCAGGGCATCGGGCGCCCCCGAAAGCGGCGTAAATCATTACTCCTAGGCGAGAATCCTGTCGTCGTTCTTCTGTCGGCTAACTCGGCGGCGTCCTGAAGCACCTTGGCGACCCGGCGAGCGCGCGCTTCGGGGTTCCGATAATAGAAGATACCGAGCAAGTGCATCCGCCGGCGCGACGGTGACATGCGCTCCCATCCTTCCCGACCGCGAGGGTCCCGGACGAACGCCACCTGCAGAATGGGCGGCAGTTCGCGTTCGGCTTCCATGTGGCCAGCAAGCGCTCGGCGATTTGCTCGGCGCGGCGCAGGCGGGCTTCGCCGCTTTTCACCTGTGTGATCCAGTCGGCGATTTCCTTGCGTGTGGAGTAGTTCAGCCGGTCGAACCAGCGGCGGAGCGAGCGGTCCTCGCCCAGGGCGCGCTTCAGTTCGGCGGGTACGGTGACGACGCGTGCTTCGGTGTCGGGCTCCAGGCGGAACTGCGCGACGGTACCGGGAACGGCTTTGCCGCCGGACTGCATCCGTTTGTTTACGAGCATGATGTGATCGCCCTTGCCGGTGGGAAAGAGTGAAGTGCGAAAAGCGAAGCCGCGGATCTCGCCTTTCACCCTTAGCCGCCCCCGTTCCCCAGATCTTCGGAACGTCCAGCGGGATAAGAATCACCACCCAGTTCAGACGCGAGCTGAGGCGCTCGAGTATGGCCTGAAACGACTTAACTATCG
>Ga0070697_100004076_pt1 | contig 11202 bp, 7 predicted proteins | sample KBSK1501metaG_FD_65475 | JGI IMG/M metagenome (GOLD analysis project Ga0070697, IMG submission 65475) | Corn, switchgrass and miscanthus rhizosphere microbial communities from Kellogg Biological Station, Michigan, USA - KBS K1-50-1 metaG | ecosystem: Host-associated > Plants > Roots >... | reverse complement strand
ACTTTGCCGTCTGATATGTAGCACGCGGTCCCAAGTCTGAGGTCTGCAAGCGATTTTTTGTTTATCGCAGCAAGCACCATGTCGACGTCGGTTACGATATTGCACTTGCTCCTGATCGCATCGAATGCAGACTCGATCGCCTTTTCATGAAAGCGGATTTTGCCCCTTCCTGCAAAGTCAAAGTCGGCAGTTGCATGTATGACTCGTCTGACAATCGTCCACTCCCGCTCGTTATAATCGTGGTTTCCAATCTCAGAGTCGATTATTTCGAAGCTCTTTTTTTCAATGTCAAACGCCCTTCTGGACATTGCCCTACTCGCTGGTGTCCCGCTGTGATGATCAGACCCCAAACCTTTTTTCCGCCTCTCTCGCCCGCTCAACCACAAGGTCGACCAGCTTTTCGTCGACGCCGAGATGCCGGGCCATGAAAGCATTTTTGAAGTTGTGTTTGTCAAGCGCGGCATTTATGTGCTTGACGACATCAGTCTTGATGTGCACTCCCCTGTGCAAAAAGTAAGGCATCATCAAAATAACCTTTGGGTTCCTCTCAACGGCATGTCTGATCCCTTCTTCAATGCTTGGATGATCTAGCTCCAGAAAACAAAAATGGACGTCGCGGTAGTAGGGCCTGATAGCATTTACAGTGTAAATGAAAGCATGTCGGGCATTCTTGTCGCTGCTGCCGTGACCTATCAGTACGACGTCGCACTCTTTGTCATGATGGCTGATCCATCTGTCCTTCTTGAGCTCATTTATCCTGTCGACTATCAAGTGTGCCATCATCGGGTGGTAGGAAAGGGGCTTTGTGATAGCCATCTTTAGCTTATTGTCTTTTCCTATCCTGGCGCTCTGCTTCACGGTGTCCTTTAGTTTCATGCCTGGGTACAGGAAATACGGCATCACCGTGATAAATCCGGCCCCCCTTGCCATGCATCGGCCGATGCCTTCTGCAATAAATGGTGGGAGCACTTCAAGGAAGCAATAATCAGCATAGTCGTAGCCGGCACGGCTCTTTGCCAGCGAGCAGATCTCTTGCAGCTCCTGCCGTACGTCTGGTTCCCTGCTTCCCCTGTCGACTATCAAAAGCGCCTTTCTCAATTGCTTGTGCAGATGATTGGCCCGGGCTAAAATATCTTTATGCAAATACGTTCGTTCCCAACCCGCCGCCAGGCACAATCATAAATGAAAAAGCCAGTAAATTGACAGTCTCCTGTTAATTGCGAGGTGGTTCCGTGAATTCCTAGAGAAATTGTGAATTTTGTTATTTGGATATTCTAATTCTCTTTTCTATTTTACAGGTTAAGTTTATTTGTTATCATCATAACCATTGCCAAATGTTGCTTCCTCTCTGCTTAGGTAAGACTTTCAGCAGTCAATTCTCCTAAACGCCAAAAAAGGCCAGCATGGTAATTTCTATAGGCAATAATATGGACATCCTCTTCTGCGTTTTTTTTCACGGACTTGATCATTTGTAATGGTGCAGGCGGAGCGATACGTCCGGTGATAAGAGCAGCGCGATATTGCGGCTCTGTTGCCACATAGCCCTTTCCGCGTTCAATATTGGTTAAATGTCTTTTAGCAGCACTCTTCGTTGTGAAGCCTCGCCCGCAGGTAATACAGATGTAATTCGGTATGCCTCTTGTCAATTAGCTTCTCATTCGACTGCCTGTGCTGCACAGCATAGCCCAGTGCTGCACACAAATTTATGCCGTTAAAGCGTAATAAAAAGGATGGTGCTAACATGATTATCAAAAGGGAGATTGTTCGTATCATAATCCAAATTTCATATAATTATGAAAGATTTGATTCTGGATGTTGTATTCGCGGCTCGAACCCTGCATTACTGCATGATGTCGCCAGCTTCTGAAATGATATTTCCGATGTCGTACCCGTCCTTGGATCGCACGTTCCTGTGTATGACACGTTCTCAGTGTAGTATTACCGGTTCTGACATGTTAGAATTATAATACGATATCAGAGTATTTAATATTAATTCGTCAATAAAAAGAAATTGCATATTTGCTATGTAAAAGCGAACAATTATAGATAAAATTTAGGCAAAATTGACACGAGAGACAGCCACAGTCAGGTTCGGTGGAAACTTTTGTTTTGGCACTACCAATTCACCCTTTGAGCTCAGGAGCGACGACGCCTCTGAGACGCTTGGCGTCCCCTCGAACTCTTGCACCGTTGTCGACGGGTTCGGGACGCTCACTGTCGCTAGCTCCTCCTTATCGTATATCTCGACTGGTATTCCGTATTGTTTTGAAAACTCTTCGAGCCCCTTTACCTTTGCTTCACGGTTGATGCTAGAGATGTTTCTTATGCTTTTGAACGACAGTTCTTTTTCCTTGAAAACCGTCGTGATGCCTGATTCTATCACATTTTTACCCGTATCCCAGTGCAGGCCGATCCCAACCACAAGCGATTTGGGCCGGTAAATGACTGACTTGTTTGTTATTTCGAGATCGGAAATTGTCCTGTCAGATATGACGAGGCCGGCTTTGAATTCAGGCGACTTTACCTGCTCGATAATGTCAACGACGGCAACGTTTTTTGGCAGTGGCGCGTGCCACCAGTTCCTTTCGCCCGCATCTTGGTATATCGCGATTTTTTCTTCGTTTACCATGAACGCACTCGTCTTTGTCACTTTTTCAAAGTTCTCTATCGTCCAACCAAACTCTCTGCCTACGAGATCTACCGCGATTGTCTCGTTGACGTCTGCTGCCGTAGTAATGACAGGCTGTGCGCCGAGAACTGAGGCGACGAGTCTTGCTAATGTGTTCGCCCCACCAAGGTGGCCGGACAAGGTGCTTATGACGTGATTTGCCTTGTCGTCTATCACTATCACCGCCGGGTCGCTCTTTTTGTCCACTAGGTGCGGCGCGATCAGCCTGATAACTGCACCAAGCGAGAATATGCAAATCATTGCGTCATATGTCTTGAATAGGTCGCCGACGAGCTGCGTGCTCTGCACCGAGAACCAGTTGATGTCAGTTCCGCCATCGCTGTGCTTTGCAGGGACGTAAATCTCTACTTCAGGTATTTTCTGCTTTATCCTTCGCGCTATTTCGATCCCGTGCTTTGTAATGGCGACAATTGCTGTCTTAATCAAATAGCATTATGCTGAATGAGATGGGAATTAATCTTTTGCTTCTGCTGACACCGGTCGAATTCGGGTCAAAAGGCAATGACTAAATTATATAGGGATATGAAAATTGAACTTCTTTGAAATGGTCATGATGATTGATGTAGCTAGTACAAGTACAGAAAAGATAGTAATCATCATATTGCCAAATTCTGGCACAGCGCGGGCTAGCTGGATAGTCACTATTCGAGGACTAATGTCATTTTCATCACCCTGTGAGTAAATACGTTCGTCGGAACCCTGAGCATTAGTTGCAAGATAAGTCCCATCAGGACTAATTACCGTATCAAGTGTGCCCCAATTGTCCATATACACTAACTCTCCGCTCTCGTTGTTTCCTTCAATAGAGACAATCCTCAAAACATAGTCTTCACCATTTTCACAGTTTCTTTCGCTGTGTGGAGAATATATCAAGAACTCGGCGTTCGGACTGAAAGCCACACTGCTAATGCAGGTACGCGGTATGATTGTTCTAACATCTCCGCTTTGCAGATTCATGTATTTGATGCCATCCGAGGTAGGAAAGGCAAACTGTTTACCTTCAGGACTAACGGCAAATTGATCAATGATAGGTTGGACGTTGTTAGTCATCATGAGATTCCGCAATTTTGAGCCTAACTGGGGATTATCTTGAGGGTAAAAATGAAAGATGTCATCATACGTCATGTAGGCTAAAGTATCGTTTGCCTTTTTTTCAATATCGAACCGAGCAACATTAGTACTGTTTGTTGTCTGATGGATGACTCCTGTTCTAAGGTCGTATCTGTAAATGTCTTCAGCCTGATGAGGATTTTCTGGATCATTGCCACCAATAAGAAGGAATATGCTATCGCCGGACGATGAGAACTTTGCCTGATATATTGTTAACAAATAACCTTCGGGATAGTCCTCAGTAGGTGCGCTTCTGAACTCTAGGTCTAGTTTTTGAATCTCGTTACCATTCTTAAGGTCAATTAATGCCAATGAATACGGGGGATCTGCCGGTCCCCAACTGGCTATTTTGTTGTAGTCGTTAAATTGGAAAAGCACATGCCTACCGTCTTGGCTCCAGTCAAGAACTCGGGTTGGATTGATTCCTTCAGTGTCAATTACATGTGTGATCTGTTTTATCATACTGCTATTTGCAATGGTTCTGGTTGTAACGGGTGTAAACACACCATCAGATTGAGCCCCATTGGTAGTGCCATAAGCAGTGTTCCAAGAACCTACAACTTGTTTAGAAATAGAGGGAAAAACACTTGACAGGATTACTGTGCTCAAGACAGCCATCATACATGCTGTCGTTAACAAATTGAAGTCCGACATTGCTTAATGGCATCACACATAGACATCAATTTTAGTATTATTATGGTCGATACTGCTGAAAAATCGGAAGAAAAGTAATGGGTGCTGCATTCGGGCGGTAAGGTGTGTCTTCAAGATCATCCAATTAGAATTCTCCAAAGATCCGTCGAATATGCGATAGTGGCTCAGGTCCATTAGCAAAGCTCAAGAAAATAGCCGAATCTCTTTTGCCCGACAGCTACGAAGCTGTGAACGGAAGGCTTAATTCTCGCCACTTTATATATGCCGAGGTAACAGCAAATTTACAGGACCGAATGAAGACCACGGATTTGCAATCTAAAGACATTAGGATGATTCATAGAAGAAATATTGCAATCCTCTTTGTATTTGTCATAGGGACGGGGATATCTGTGGCTTTGTACATGCACAGTGCAGATAGATATTCTCTCTTGTATTATGGGGACGCAGTCTCCCACTTGATAGGCGCGCGAAAGCTATTCGATTGGTCAGAAAATCCTGGATGGGCACAGATAGGCACTGTTTGGCTCCCACTGCCTCACTTTTTGCTAATGTTCCCATCAATGATTGATTCCCTGTTCTTTAGTGGATTTGCTGGTCTCGCTGTTAGCCTTCCATGTTTGGCATTAAGTTCTATCCTAATCTACAAAATCGTGATCCGAGTATTAACACGGGTTTCAAATATCAATAATCACATTATCACTTATGCTGGCTTTTCAGTAGCTTTACTATACGCACTCAATCCAAGCTTCTTGTATCTTGGAATCACAGCAATGACTGAAATGCCGTTCATGTTGCTTTTCCTGGCGTGTGCATACTTTCTTCTTAGATGGCATGAAGAACTGAACCACCATAACAGCCACGCAGCCTTCAAATATCTTTTCTTATGTTCAATCTTCACATCTGCAGCAACTCTTTGCAGATATGAAGGATGGATCCTGCCCTTATTCATCATTTCATTCGCTCCAATAACCATACTAGTCAAGAGATTAAGGCAGAAGAATGATGTAAGTCAAGAACCTGGGCAGGACTCTACAAGGAACGCAAAAACGACGAGTAGCACGACTATAGCATTTACTATATTCCTCTCCATTTTTTCCTTTTCAGGAATAGTATTCTGGCTTACCTACAATGCGGTCAATTACGGTTACGCCTTTGAATTTGCGAATGCGCAATACTATTCTGCCGCTTCTCAGGCGGTCAACCGCTCATTTCGTGAAAACCTCTTTTTGGAGCCCTATAACGTAACTAGCGTCTATGGTTGGACGGCATTCCAAACCTATGGACCTACAGTTTTGGGTGCCGCCGCAATCGGCTATTTGGCGCACAGACGTATTGCGGAACACAAACGAATCAGAAGCTACCTGTTTCTTCTTTTAGCTCTTCCTCCAGTCTTTACTATTACCTCGCTCCTAATAGGCATCGGCGAGATGTCATATTGGTTCAATTCCAGGTTCATGATTCTTACTGCTCCACTCTTGATGCTGCTTCTAGCATTCTTCATCGCAAAGCAACCAAGAAAGATCGTGGACAACCGGATTTTGCTAGTCGCAGTAATTGCTTCATTATTTGCATTTCACATCGCAGCTCCGACCTTCGGTTCGGTAGTAACCCTTGCAGATGCCAAGGGAGGCTTTGAATATGGACAAGCGCCCTACACGGCGGCTGTTGGTGACAAAATAAAGCAGCTATATGATGGAAATGGTCTGATTATGATAATGACAGGTTCGGCACAAGAACACAGAATATTAATTTCTAGTGGGATCCAGCTTCACAATTATGATTCGATAATCGAGTCAAGCACATGGAAAAAGTCATTTTATGAACCATGGAACCATGGTGACCGATTTATCATCATGGCCAAGGAACCTGACTCTGATGCAGTCACTGTTATCAAGTACTGGAAAGATCATAGGGCACTCCTCGACGGACATTATCACCAAGTCTTTGAGAACAAGTATTACGAGATACTGTCGCAAAGCTAGCAAATTTTCTCCTATTGTTCTTGGCGAGTACTGAAAAGGGTCTGGCACAATTCTGGGATAACAATTACCTCCAATCGCCAAAAATCTTCGCCTCATGGATTAATTCGCAGCTACTTTATGAAGTCTTGAGGCGGTTGCAAAGTACATCTCCCTTTACCCATTATCGTCAGTGTAGCTTGTGTTAACCGAAAATTCAAAATATTATCAAAAATAAAAAATGGGGCATAGTGGCCCCTAGTTGTACGAGAGCCGACCCATAGAGTACGCTGCCTCCAGTGTGTTTCCTGATGTACTCCCCTGGACAGAAACTCCCTGCTCTATGTCAAAAAACTTCCACGTAGATTGTGGATTCAGAGATGATGGAGTTATAGAGCCAGGTGGAGGCGCGGGACAACCGGGTGTGGTACTTGGCGGAAATGGTGTATCGAATGCCTCCTTAATGTAATTGTACAAGGCGACATTTCCCGTATCATACCAAGTTCCACTCAGAGAACTACTGCCGATTACGGTACTGATATGAAAGATCCTCTGGTCACAGTCGTTAGAGTTCGGTCCCCAATACGGAGAGCTGTCATGGCTACCGATCGCGTGTCCCGCCTCGTCATCCCAGGTCCCGGCATTATTGTAGAGGATAGTATTTGGGAGATCCATTACGAGCACATTTTTCCAACTCCCAGCGGGAGTCTTGGGTGTATTTTTGTCGACAAACCATATGTTTGTCAGAACGTATCCGTGGGCGCCAGTGCTTATTGGTTTGCTCACACCATCAGTGATCCATAGGAATTGGTTTTGCATTCTGTACTCGAGATCCGCAGGTAGGTTGCAACTAGTGTTGCAAAGTGGGTCTGTCTTTATTGGGAAGTTAGTGTTTGATTGCAACGCATTCCGAATATTCACGCCAGTTTCGGCAGTGTCACAAGTTAACCAAGGAGAGCAACCTTGCTGAGCATCCTCATAAGACTCAGTCACACCTGCGCCATTGCTCGCGTACATCTGAACGTAGTTACTTCTCCCTGCCAACGTGCTCAAGACTGTGACACAATCTGTATGTTTGCCAAAGATCGGAAGTGGAGGGTTGTTATCTTGCCAATTGCCGACTCCCCAATTCCTATACCCGCATCCAAACCCCGGGTCCACGCTTAGCGTAAGTTGGTCGAACTTTATTGTCCACGGCGCGCTCGTTCCTTCAAGCCATAGACCCGCTGCTCGTGTAAATCCAGACGTAAGTTGGTTGGGAGAAGTAAAGGTCGTCCCAAAATTCGTTTGCGGCGACTGCCACGAACCTGCGACTTTCCTTGTTTCGTATACCTTACCTGAGGCGATTGAATAGATGTGGACAATGGTACCAGATAGATCATTGCTGATTGATGGGAGGGCATGAGTAAGTGATCCGGAAGGCGGTGTCTCGAAAATAGAGAAGGATCCGCCGCTGTTCCATTTTGCCACCTTGATAGTACTGGGAGGCGCCGCTACAAGATAGGCGACAAAGGCGGTATTTGCCGGACCACTGTCAGCCGAGATCTGTTTCACGGTGTTTGCTGTCATGCCAGCGCCTGACGTAGTGAGTTCTCCGCCCCAACTGGTCCCGCTCCATACACGATATGTGAGCTCGGTCGTCGTGTATTTGGCATAGACAAACAGCATTTTCCCTGATGCTAGGTCTGTTAGGGCCATTTCTATTCTGTTACTATCTGCACTATTCTGTTCAGACAAAGTTCCGGGGTTATTGATTGGCCAGGTTTGACCGCCGTCTGTGGATACTCTTATCTGGTATTTATAGCTCGAAGCACCTGATGGCAGATATCTAAAAGCCGCGAAAATATTCCCATTTGTAGCTTTCGAACCAGCAGCCGCGGCGCATACGTTGCCGGTGCCGCATCCGGAATTATTTGCCACCGAAAAAAGGAGTGTGGCGCTTACCCAAGTCAGTCCTCCTCCGCTAGAAGTGGCGCGCTTTGCATAGAAGTCAGTATTGGCACCATTTTGTTTGTAGTATAGGAGTGTAATATAATTTGTTGAACCAACGAGAGTACTTACGACCGTCCAGCGATAACTATCTCCATTTAGTAATCCCGAGCCACTGGTAATCGGGGATGACCAAGTATTTCCTCCATTTAGTGAGTACTTGTAGACTATGTTTGCGCTGTCGTAATAAAATGCATAGACGGTACCTAATACGTTTACAACTCTTTTCTCTCCTTCATAATAGTCCGTTGTCCCTGGCGACAATGCAACCGAGATCGTGTCAACTGTTGTAGGATCAATATTAAATGATCTTCCGACATCTACTTCGATTGCTCGAGTCGCGGCATTAAAATTCATTTTATATCCCGATGAAATGGCATCAGACCAATCAATCCCTATCCCGTCTGGACCGGCTGCTGTGCCATTAGTAGAAAGTTCATTTGTTGTAGCCAGAATCCTGTTTCCATAAATGCCCAGTTTCTTACTATCAGTTATAATAGGCAGCCTCAGTTTTTTGGCGTTATCACTCTGTCCAATAATTGTGAACTTGTACTTTTCGACATCACCGTTCTCGTTCACAATAGGTGTCCAAGTGATATCATATGAAAGACCGTTTCCGGTGACTCTTTGCACAACTACTCCATTATTATGAAGCAGCTTGAACGAACCATCGCTTTGATCTATTCCAAAGGAAAAGCTCCGTCCCAAATCGTCAGCCAAGGTGGTTGTTCCATCAGTATGCCATGTTATTGTCTGATTCAATAGAATCGGTTCTCCAAAAGAGTCTGGAGTCGGACTGGAAATGAATGTGCCTACGCTATCCGTTGCTTCAACCAAACTCCCTGCTCCGCTTAAGACGCTTGTAGCCTGCTGACCATTGCTCTGAAGCATGGTGAAGGGCATGGCTAACAGCATCAATATAGCAGCAAACAATGCAGTAAGTACTTTGGTCTGATCCGTTCGCCCTCTAGGCAATTCCATTTCTTGTTTTCTGTTGTCCCCGAACGAGGAATACTATTTAATTTCGCCGCATTATGCTACTAGATATTCCAACTTTGCAAGCAAATGACTATGCTGCAATCAAAAATGGTTGCTGCGTGCATTACGATTATCTTAAATAGGAAATCACATAAAAAAGGTCACCTAAAGACGTGATACAATTGTCGAATGGACAAAAAAGGCGAAGGATTCCAACTGACGGCATAACCCTGAGGGTTGAGAAGGATATACTAGACGCCTTGAGGCATGAGGCAGACGAGAAGCAGATTAGCACAAATACTCTGGCCTCACAGATCTTCAAACAACATCTGAATTGGCATGCGAACGCCGCGAGGGCAGGTTTTATCACGATCAGAAAAAGCACCCTGATAAAGTTGTTGAATAAGGCATCGGAAGAGGAAATAAAAGAGATCGGCGAGCGTGTCACTGAGACTGAATCGCAAGACTTTGTACTGATTTTGCGGCATCAATATGACTTGGAATCTGCAATAAATGTAATCGAAACTTGGTTGAAGATATCTGGCCACTCGCATAAATACAAGAGAACATTAGGAAAGCACTCGTATGTGATACAGCATGATCTGGGCAAGAAATGGTCAATCTATCTTTCGGAGGTCTACAGATTAATTCTCTTAGAATTTGGACAGGTTGTTAACAGGGTCAATCTCACCGCGAGTACTGTCCACATTGAATTCGAAGAAAGTTAATTACGTCCTATCTAAGATATGATCAGGTGGCAGTGGTTTATTTGCCATAGAGTAAGCATCGAATAACAGGGAATATCCACGTCAAACAAACCTTTAGGCAATAAAAAAGAAGATTCTGAGGAGTGATTTGTCCTAATCTGACTCTTGATAACGTGCAGCAGAGCTTCTGGTCAGGCTTCCTGCCCAAAATACCGAAGAACAAACTAAGATTATAAGCCAGACTGGAGAACAAGGAATTGTTGCCAGTTCACCTCGACAACACCGACGTTGCCATACTAAAATCATTAATGGAAGATGGTCGCAAGTCCTTTCGCGCAATATCCCGCGAGGTCAAAGTGAGCACGCCAACCGTCAAGGCTAGGTACGAGCGCCTCGTGAACATGGGTCTCATCAAGTCAGTCAGACCGGAAATTGACTTGTCCAAGGTTGCCAAGAAGAGCAAGGGCGCGCTTGGCAACACGCTCGAATCGCTGAAGCAAAAAAAGCACTTCCATGTTTATGTCGAAGGCCTCAAAGTAAAGCTGAAATGCGAGTTCTGTGGTGGACCCATCCACGACAAACCAAAGGTGCTGAAATTCGCCAACTTTGAAAGGTTCTTTTGCTGCACCCAGTGCAGGGCGTCCTACAAGGACAAGCATGCCGGCCGCATCGAAATGCTCGAGGAACAATACAAAAAACGCTAGCGAGGATAGCGGCCGATAACCCTTCCGTCAAACTCGAACATTATCACGTTTATTTCCAACTGGGCTTTTGCCTGCTCATTCATTTGTTCGTGAACTTTCTTGCAAACAAGATCAAAGTATCCGGTGACATGGTTTTTCGTTACTATTTCTGATACGTGCCGGGCAGTGTTTGCACTCTTGATCTCCTGGACAACCTTTGGTAGCGCGTTGCACTCGGCCGCAAGGCGGGCCATGAACTCCATGTCAACGTGCGAGCCAGCAACGTGAGTCTGCTTGACCCCCATCGCCATTTTTGTCAGCTTGCCGATAAATCCGGCAATAACCGCCCTTCGTAGTTTCTTGCTAGCGCACTGCTTTATCGAGTAGCCGGCAAAGTCCCCCATTTGCACAAAGCAGTGATCAGGCAGCTTGAA
>Ga0070697_100004072_pt1 | contig 11208 bp, 7 predicted proteins | sample KBSK1501metaG_FD_65475 | JGI IMG/M metagenome (GOLD analysis project Ga0070697, IMG submission 65475) | Corn, switchgrass and miscanthus rhizosphere microbial communities from Kellogg Biological Station, Michigan, USA - KBS K1-50-1 metaG | ecosystem: Host-associated > Plants > Roots >... | reverse complement strand
CCCAGCGCCGGCAGCACCTCGACCGCGTACGCGATCGCGTGCGCGAGCGGCACGGAGCCGCCGGAGGCGCGCGCGTCGACCAGGATCTGCTTGAGCGACTTACCGCCCACGTACTCCATCACGATGTACCCGGCCGACTCCCCCGTCCGCCGGTCCGGGTGCTGCACGAAGTTGTAGATCCGCACGATGTTCGGGTGCTCGACCTCGGCCAGGAACTGGCGCTCAGCCACCGCGGCCGCCATCGCGTCCGCGTCGCCGGTATTCAGCAGGCCCTTGAGCACCACCCAGCGATCGCTGACGTTGTGGTCCCGGGCCAGGTAGATCCAGCCGAGCCCGCCGTGTGCCAGGCAGCCGAGCACCTCGTACTGGCCCGCGACCTCCTCGCCCGGCTCCAGCTTCGGGCTGAACGAGAACCTGGTACCGCAGTTGCGGCAGAACCCCTCGGCCAGCCCGGGCCGCCCGTCCCTGTCCCGGCCGACGGGCTGGTCGCACCCGCTGCAGTACCGCTTGTTCTCCGGGACCTGCGGGTTGGCCAGGACGGCGCTGGCCGGGTCGCGGTACGGCACCGGCGGGATCTCCACCAGCCCCGCCCCCAGCCGGCCCCGGGCCGACCGTCCGCTGGTGCGCCGGGACCGGGAACGCGAACTCTGACCAGAGCCCGACGCGGCGGAAGGGGCCGAGGACGCGGGAACCGGCGCGGACGCGGCCAGCCCGCAGGTGTCGCAGTAACCGTCCTGGATGGTTCCGCCGCAGCCCGGCTGAGCGCAGGTCATCGCGGCTGCACCCCGAGAACGGCCTGCTGGTAGCCGGTCACCGCGGCCTCGGCCGCGGCTAGGTCGCAGGGCGCCGTCCAGAGCAGGTCGCGGGCCCGATCGTGGCGTTCGGCCAGGCCGGGGTCTTCGGCGCCGCCGAGCCGGGCCGCCTTGGCCTTGTAGGCGCCGAGCAGCCCGCGTAGCTCGTCGCGTTTCGCCAGGGCCGCCACCACGGCCCGTTCGGCATCCCTGAAGCCGGCCGTCGCGGTGGCCAGCTCGCGGTCGAGCAGGTCCAGCTCGGACGCCAGGCGCGTCCACCGGCCGCCGGCCAGCAGCGTGCCGAGGTCGTTCAGCCGACCGGACAGGTCCGCCATGTCCGGGGGTACCGGCGGCAGCGCTCCGGCGGCGATCTTCACCGCGGCCTGCTGCCAGGCCGTGACGGCATCCTCGCGGGCCGAACGGGCCGCGGCCGCGGCCGCCGTGACCTCTGCGACGCGCTGGTGGGCTTCGTCCCGCAGCCGGACCAGCTCGTCGACGCGGCTCGCGGTCGCGGTGACCCGCTCGGCGAGGCGGTCCGGCCCCGAGGTGTCGACGCTGCCGTCTGGTTGCCATAGGGCCAGCGGGTCGGAGTTCAGCGTGTCGCGCAGCCGGGCCAGCTTGCCCTGGGCTGCGGTCAGGTTTCCAGTCAGCGCCTCGTCGCCGAGCGTGGCGGCCTGCGGCATCACCCGGGCCAGCTCGGCGCCGACCGCGTCCAGGCGGCCCGCCACCTCGGTCCAGACATGCTCCGCGGCCGAGACCACCTCGGTTACGGTGCTGAACGCGCCGCGCATCCGCGCCACCGCAGTGGCCATGGTCAGGTCCTCGCGACCGGGGTCGGCCAGGTCACGGCCGGCCAGCGGGGCGGGACCCGAGGCCAGTTGAACCGAACGGCCCGCGAGGAGCTCGCTGATGGCGGCGAGCTCGCGCGGCCCGAGGTGCCTGGCTGCGGCCTCGGCGGCCTGGTCGACTACGGCCGAGTAGGCCGAGAAGATCTGGAACAGGGTGCCCAGCGTGGCGGCGGTGGCGTCCCAGCGGCGCTTGGTGCCGCCGGTGAGTTCGGCCCCTGCCAGCAGTTGCTTGCCGAAGCTGGAGTCGAGCTCGAGCATGTTGGCCTGGATCGCGTCGCGTTCGGCCACGGCCGCCTTGACCGCGGCCGCGGCCTGGTCCCTGGTCATCACCGGCACGGTCATCGGTACTCCGCCAGCCGCCGGGACAGGCCCCAGGCCGAGCCGACCGCCATGATCAGGGCGAGCACCACGATGCCTGCCTCCAGCCCGGTGAACGCGCCGGATCCTGCCGCGGCGCTGTCGGCGAAGGTAACCTGGTCGGCGCGGATCGCGGCGGCCAGGTCGGCTTCGAGACGGCTGAACAGCGTCCCGGCCGTGTCGGGACCCGACCCGATCACCAGCCGGGTCTCGGCGCCGTAGTCGAGAGCCTTGTCGAGCTTCTGTGCCTGCTGGTTGACCGCGAACCAGGAGCTCGCGTCCTGGCGGGCGGCGGTGATCGATCCGGCGGCGCCCGGGGTGCTCTGCTGGCCGGCCCTGGCCAGCAGCGTGCTGAACGTGCCCTGGGCCGCGCGGAAGTCCTGCTGGAAGTCGGCGTCGCCGGTGCGGGAGATGAGGTTCAGGGTCTCGTCGCCCCGGGCCTGCAGCGCGGCGATATCGGCCTGGGCCAGCGTCTCGGCAGGCGCCGAGCCGTGCCCGGTGGCCCGCAGCAGGTCCGCCCGGCCGCCGAGCAGCGCGACGGCCATCCAGGCCAGCGCCACCAGGCCGGCCACCGAGGCCGCCAGCAGCCCGACGTTGAGCGTGCGGTGGGTGCGCCGGGACAGCCACCGCTGGGACCGGTAGAGGAAGAAGCCGAGGGCCAGGCCGGCCGCGAGCGTGACCCCGGCGAGCGGAAGCCCGGTGGCCTGCGCGCTCGCCGCCGTCAGCCGCGCGTTCTCGTGGGCGTACACCGTGCGGGCGGCGGGCAGCAGCCTCAGGTGCATCTCCTCGGACGCGACCTGGATGAACGAGGCCCCGGCCGGATACCCGAGCGAGTTGTAGATCTCGCCGTCCTCGACGTAGCCCGTGTAGACGGGCAGTTCCGCGGACAGCGTGCTCAAGCTGCCGCTGACGGCGGAGCCGCGGCTGGCGGCCGTCACCGCCTTCAGGTCCGTGGTGGCGACCGCGATGTCGTGCTCGTAGCGCTGCCGCCCCGGGAACGGCTGGACGCGCCCGTACAGGTAGCCGGTGGAGGCGGTCACGTCCGCGTCGGCCAGCGACTGGTACATCTGCTGGGCGTCGAGGCTGAGCGGCTCGCTGACCGAGGCCGCGTCCCCCGCCGCCGACGCGTGCTGGCCCACCATGAGCGCGGCCAGCGCGCCCCAGCCCAGGCACGCGATGACCAGGCCCATCCGGATCAGCCGGACCTTGCCGGGCGTGGTCGAGCCCCGCGGGAACGCGAACCAGCGCCGCCGTGCCGCCGACCGTCGCACTGGTGCCGGCTGCCCGGTAACCGGGCCGCCCCCGGTAACCGGGCCGCCCCCGGTCACCGTGGCCGTCATATCCGACCCGCCATGCCGCTCCCCGTCATCGGTACCAACGAACCATGACGTTTACCATTTTGCCCGCACTCAGAGGGTCCATTGGGTTAACGCACACCGACGAAACAGGGTTCACCGGCCACCTGCCGCCCGCCCCCGTCACGACCAGGTCTTCGGCCGGACCGCGTTGGCCATGTCGACCAGCTCGATCCGGCGGCCGCGATCCGACGTCAACCGGGCCAGTGCCCGGTAACCGCGTTCCAGGCCGAAGCGCAGCGAGCGCTCGTTCGGTTCGCAGCCGAGGATGAGGCCGTCGCCGTCGGCGCGTTCCAGACTGCGGCTTGAACCGGGCGGCAGTGCCTGGCCAGATGACGGGGCCTGGCCGGACGGCGGGGCCTGGCCGGACGGCGGGGCCTGGCCGGAGGTGGCCCAGCCGAGGGCGGCGCGCAGGATCTCCACGGTGAGCTGCTGGCGGCGTGCCTCGTCCAGGGCCAGCCGGCCCAGCCGGCCGCTGGCCTGCCGCAGGTCATCGTCGGTCATCCCGGACGACACCAGGATCCGCACCGCGGCGATCTGGGCCGCCGCGTGATAGCTGGACGTCTCCGGCACCGCCGCGAGCGCCGCGATCGCGCCGGGCCGGTCACCTGTCGCCAGGCACGCCCGGGCCACGCCGAACGCCGCGCTGATGCACGACCGGTCCACCGTCCAGACAAGCTTGAAGTAACGGCCTGCCGAGGCGGTGTCCCCGGCGGCCTCGGCCGCGAAGGCCAGCGCGAGCTTGGGCGCGAGCTCCCCCGGCAGCTCGTCGTAGACCGCGCTGAACGCGCCGCCGGCGGCGGCGGCCTCGCCGGTCGCCAGCAGGCGCAGGCCGTCGGTCCAGGCGATCCGCCAGTCGGACGGGTCCTCGGCGGCCAGGTCGCCCAGCGTGGCTCCGGCTCCCGCGTAGTCGCCGACGTCGAGCTGGGCGCGCGCCAGCGCCAGGCGCGTCTCGGCGGAGGTGGCCACCTCGGCGGGCACGGCCGCGTCGCCCGAGATCGCGCCGGACAGCGCGGCCGCTCGCTGGGCCGAGTCGAGCCCGGCGAACGTGGCCAGGTAGCCAGCCGCCGGATCGGCCCGGTCCACCTGCGGCATCGGCAGCCCGGCAATGATCTGGGCTGCGCGGGGGACGGCCAGCGCGGCCTGCACGCCTCCCGTGGAGTCATCGCCGGCCCCGATCACCTGGAGCTCGGGGCTGAACACGGTGGAGAAGGCCGGCCGGGGCGTGCCGTCGGCGGTCGCGAGCACCTCGCGGAGTACCCCGGTAAGCTGCTCGGCCATCTCCCCGGCCGAACCGAACCTGCGCTCGGGGTCCCGGTGCGTGGCCCGGCGCAGCAGCCGGGCGAACGACTCCTGCTGCCTGAGCAGCGGCACCTCGTCCGGGAAGGTGAACTTGTAGCTGCTCTGGTAGCCCTTGAACTCGAACGTGAGCACCGCCAGCGCCCGCGCCACCGTGAACAGGTCAGAGGACACCGACGGCCCGTCGGTCCCGATCTCGGGCGCCTGGTAGCCGACCGTGCCGTAGATCGGCCCTTCGCTGTCCACGCCCCGCACGCCGCCCATGTCGATGAGCTTGAGCTGCTCCTCGGTCTGGATCACGTTGTCCGGCTTGAAGTCGCAGTACACCAGCCCGCGGTCATGCAGGTAACCCAGCGCCGGCAGCACCTCGACCGCGTAGGCGATCGCGTGCGCAAGCGGCACCGAGCCGCCGTCGCGCCGGACGTCCTGGAGGATCTGCTTGAGCGACTTGCCGCCCACGTACTCCATCACGATGTACCCGGCCGACTCCCCCGTCCGCCGGTCCGCGTGCTGCACGAAGTTGTAGATCCGCACGATGTTCGGGTGTTCCACCTGGGCGAGGAACTGGCGCTCGGCGACCGCGGCGGCCATCGCGTCCGCGTCGCCGGTATTCAGCAGGCCTTTCAAGACCACCCAGCGATCGCTGACGTTGTGGTCCCGGGCCAGGTAGATCCAGCCGAGCCCGCCGAAGGCGAGGCAGCCGAGCACCTCGTACTGGCCCGCGACCAGATCGCCCTGCTCCAGCTTCGGGCTGAACGAGAACCTGGTGCCGCAGTTGCGGCAGAAGCCTTCGCTCAGCCCCGCCCGGCCGTCATGGCCTCGCCCGACGGGCTGCTCGCAGTTCGCGCAGAAGCGACGGCTCTCCGGGACCTGCGGGTCGGCGAGGATAGCGCTGGCCGGGTCGCGGTAGGGCACCGGCGGGATCTCCACCAGCCCCGCGCCCAGCCGCCCCCGCGCCGACCGCCCGCTGGTACGCCGGGACCCCCTGGTTCCCCGGGTGCCCGAGGTCCGGCGGCTGCCGGCCGTCCCGGATCCTGCCGTCCCGGATCCTGCCGTCCCGGATCCTGCCGTTCCCGATCCGGCGGACACGGAGGCTCCGGACGCTGATCCGGCGGCCTGGGCGGCGGATGGGGCCGGTGCCGGTGCCGGGGCGGCGGCCAGGCCGCAGACGTTGCAGTAACCGTCCTCGATCGTCCCGCCGCAGCTCGTGCACGTGCTCATGACTACCCCGCTCCCCTCAGCCCGCGTAGTGCGCCGGCGGAATGCTAGCCACCGGGGTGCCGATCCACTGCCGGTAGCTGGCGACCCACTGGCCGTTGGTCCGCAGTTGCTGCAGGACCGCGTTCACGAACCGGACGAACTCCGGGTGCTGCTTGGAGATCGCCAGGCCGTAAGGCTCGTCGGTGAGCTGCGGGCCGACCAGCTTGGTCCACGGGTCCTGCGCGGCCAGCCCGTCCAGGATCGAGTCGTCGGTGGAGATCGCGGCCACGTCGCCCTGCTGCAGCAGCACCAGGCAGTCGGTCCAGTACGGCACCCGCACCGCGATGGCCTTGTGCGCCTGGATGCGGGCCACCGAGTCGGACCCGTAGGTCGCGCAGACCTTCTGGCCGTGCAGGTCATCCAGGCTGGTCGCGCTGGAGTTCTTCAGCACCAGGACCCGCTGGTGCGCGTCGAAGTAGACGCTGGAGAAGTCGATATTCTGCAGCCGGTCGCAGGTGATCGTCATGGTGTGCGCCACGATGTCCACGGTGCCCGACATGACATCGGGGATCCGCTGCTGGTCCGAGATCGCCTTGAACTGCACCTTGCCGGGGTCGCCGAAGATGGCCTTGGCCACCGCCCGGATCATGTCGATGTCGAAGCCCTCGATCTGACCGCTGAGCGGGTTGAGGAAGCCGAAGTGGTAGGTGCTCTGGTCCACGCCGGCGATGAGGTAGCCGCGGGTGCGGATCTTGGCCATGAACGAGCCGGCTGTCACCTGCGGCGGACCGGACGGGCGCAGGCTGCTGGCCTTCGGATCGCAGGTACTCGCGGCGGGCGCGCTCACTGCCCGGGGCCCCTGGACGCCGGCCGGCTGACCGGGTGCGGCGGTCGCCGCCACGGCTCCCAGCGCCAGCCCGGACGCCGCCAGCACCACCAGGAGTGCCCGCCGCCAGGGCACGCCGGGACGCGGCCGCGCGTTCACCGGTACTCCGCCAGCCGGCGGCTCAGGCCCCAGGCGCAGCCGGCCACCATCACGAGCGAGGCCACGATCATGCCCACTGCCAGCCCGGTGAACGCGTCCCGGCCACCGCGGGCGCTGGCGGCGAAGACGGCCTGGTGGGTGCCGATCCCGTCGCTGAGGGTCGCGGACAGCCGCGCGAAACTGGTGGCGGCATCACCGCTCAGTGCGGACTTCACCGCGTCGGCATGATTCCCGGCGTCGTCCTTCGCGCGCAGCTCCGTGTGCGCCTGGTACCAGGCCCGGGCCTCGGCCGCGACGTCGCGCCCCGGCCCCCCGCTTCCCGCCGCCGTCTGTACCGCCGCCAGCAGCGTGCCGGGTCCCGGCCCGAGGAGCTTCTGCTGCGCCACGTAGTCCTTCTGGTAGGAATCCTCGCCGCCGTTGTCGATCAAGGTGAGGCTCTCGTCCGCGTGCGCCCGCAGCGCCGCCACCTCCGCCCGGGCGAACGCCTGAGCCGGCGCGGATCCCTGCTGCTGCGCGTGCAGCAGGTCGCCCCGGCCGACCACGAACGCACCGGCCAGCCACACCAGCGAAACGAGCCCGGCCACCGTCGCCAGCAGCAGCCCGTAGTTGACGACCCGGTGGGTGTGCCGGGACAGCCACCGGGACGAGCGGAAGAGCACGTAACCGAGACCCAGCCCGGCCAGCACCGCTATCACGATGAGCGGTAGCCCGGTGGCCTGCGCGCTGGCCGAGGTCAGCAGGGCACTCTCCCGGGTGTAGATGTCGCTGGCGGCGGGGAGCAGCGTGTCGCGCAGCAGCGCCGAAGCCTCCCTGAGGTAGGCCGCGCCGAGCGGCAGGCCGAGCCGGTTGTCGGCCCGGGCCGTGCCCACCTCGTCGGTGTAGGCGGGCAGCTGACCGGACAAGATGGCCAGGTCGTCGCCGACGGCCACGTTGACTGCCGACGCCGACTTGGCCAGATGACCGGGCAGCTGGGTCCGGGCGGCGGACGACCCGACCAGGGCGCTGGCCGCCTCGATCCGGATGGCTGCCTGGGTGATGTCGGCCTGATAGCGCAGCCTGGCCGCGGTGGGCTCCAGGCCGCCGGCCAGGAACGCGCTGGCCGCGGTGGCGTCGGCGTCCGACAGGCTGGTGTAGATCTGCTCCGCGTCCAGGCTCAGCGGCTCGCTGACCGCGACCACGTCCGCCGCCGCCGAGGCGTGCTGGTCGGCCGTCAGCGCGGCGAGCACGCCCCAGGCCAGGCTGAGCACGATCAGCACGGCGAGCAGCAGCCGGAGTCTCGCGGGCGTGGTCGCCCCGTCCAGGCGAGACCGCCACCAGGCGCGGTGTACCGCCGGCGCGGGGGTTACCTGGCCGGGCGAAACGCCGACACTCGTTGTCATGGGCCGACCGCCAAAACCGCTCCCGTCGCACCGGTTGCCCGGTGCTGTCTGGCTTTAAGTAAGTTCATACCAGAGGACGGCGGCGCGCGGGATAGCCGCACGCGGTTCGCTTGTGTCGCCCTGGTCCGCGGGCCGTGCGCGGCCTAGCCGCGGTGCACCGTGATGACGGTCCACGCGCCCAGGTTGATCCGGTCACCCTCGTGCAGGGTGACTGTTTCTCCGATCGCGATTTCACGGCCGTTGACCAGCGTGCCGTTGGCCGATCCTGGGTCGCTGATGGACCAGGTGCCGTTCGGCGCGGCGGTAAGGACCGCGTGCAGACGGCTGACGCCCGGGTCTACCGGCCGGTCAGCCAGGTCAATCTCGGGTACCAGATCGCGGGCTGCACTCCGCCGCCCGATGCGCATCTGCTTGCCGATGAGCCGGATGCGCCGTTCGGAGATGTGCGCCGGAAACCCGACGCCGGCGCCGAGGTCGCCGCGCTCCATCCTGATCCTGTCGTAGTAGACGCGGTCCGAGGCAACCAGCACGGTCCAGGTGACGCTGGTGAGGGATGGTATAGGAGTTGTGGGCGGGGCTGAGGGGACGAACTTGGCGGCGGGCCTAGCCGGGTCTGGCCTCGACGCGACCGGCGGCGGCTCAGACCAGGGTTGAGGCGCGGGCGGCTCAAAACGGACCGGAGGCACAGGCTCGACACGGGCCGCGGACGCGGGCGGCGGGGGTTCGGGCGGAGCAGGCGAGAATAGCGATTCCAGCAGGCCCACCGCCCCGGGATCCTCGGGAGGTTGTGGTGTCCGGGGCACGCTGGGGGCTTCCGGCGGGACGGACGGTCGCCCGGACTGGCCAGCGGGCGCGGTCGGTGGCCGCGGCGGGCTGGACGGGGAAGGTGACGGCTCTGAACGGCTCCAGGCCGAGAAGGGCGGCGACTCGGGCTTGGGGACCGGAGGGAACAGCGATTCGGGCGGGCCGGACGATGCCATGCCGGACGGCGACGTCTCCCGCGGCTCGGCGGGGCCTGCCGGGGCGGGGGAAGAAGACTCCGCCGGATGGCCGAGAGGGGCGAAAGGCCGCCGGGCGGACACCCGGAAGCCGCACGCCTCACAGAACTGACCTGCCACGGCCGACCCGCAGCGCGGGCAGGTCTCGCCACCACTGGCCACGAACCGTCCGGGCGCGTGGTGCTTCCCGGTCAAGCCGCCCGCACGGGACGGCGAACTAATGATCTTCGTCCCGCAAACGTCGCAGAAGTCACTGCTCGCCGAGTCGTGGCCTTGTGGGCACACTGTCCCCATACCCGCCCCTTTGAACCGACGATTCCTTTAGGTTCACCCAGAGCAGGATATGTGCCGCGTGCGTGTTTTACTGGTCTTTCTCTACCCGTGACGTGAGACTCAGGTCAGCGGCCGCGCCGTGGGCGGGATCGGCGCAGGCAGTTCGCTGATACCGCCCAGATAGCGGTCGGCGGCCGCGGCGGCGCTGCGCCCCTCGGCGATGGCCCAGACGATCAGCGACTGGCCCCGGCCCATGTCTCCGGCCACGAAGACCCCGGGCACCGAGGTGGCGTACGAGCTGTCCCTGGCGACGTTGCCCCGCTGGTCGAAATCGACGCCGAGGCCGTCGAGCAACCCAGGCCGTTCGGCACCTGTAAAGCCCATGGCCAGCAGCACGAGATCACAGGGCAGGTCCCGCTCGGTACCGGGGACCGGGTCGAACCTGGCCGCGTCGGCCAGCCGCAGCGCCCGGACCCGTCCGCCTTCGTCGCCGAGGAACTCCAGCGTGGTCACCGCGTAGGTGCGCTCGCCGCCTTCCTCGTGCGCGCTCGAGACCCGGTAGATCATCGGGTACGTCGGCCACGGCTGGTGATCTGGCCGGGCCGCGGGCGGCCTGGGCAGGATCTCGAGCTGGGTCACCGAGGCCGCGCCCTGCCGGTGCGCGGTGCCCAGGCAGTCCGCGCCGGTGTCGCCGCCGCCGATGATGACCACGTGCCGGCCGCGCGCGCTGATGGCCGGATCGTCCGGGGCGGCCGGGTCCGCGGCGACCACGCGGTTGGCCAGCGGCAGGTACTCCATGGCCTGGTGGATGCCGTCCAGCTCACGCCCTGGCATCGGCAGGTCGCGCGGCACCCGGGCGCCGCCCGCCAGCACGATGGCGTCAAAGGAACCGCGGAGCGTTTCCGCGGAAACGTCGGTGCCCGCGTCCACGCCGCAGCGGAACCCGGTGCCCTCGGCCCGCATCTGGTCGAGCCGCCGGTCCAGGTACCGCTTCTCCAGCTTGAACGCGGGGATGCCGTAGCGCAGCAGGCCGCCGGGGGCGTCGTCGCGCTCGAAGACGGTTACCGCGTGCCCGGCCCTGGTGAGCTGCTGGGCGGCGGCGAGCCCGGCCGGGCCGGAGCCGACCACCGCGACCGTCCGCCCGGTCCGCACCGCCGGGGGCACCGGCACCACCCACCCGGACGCGAACGCCCGGTCGATGATCTCGACCTCGACCTGCTTGATCGTGACCGGGTCCGCGTTGATCCCGAGCACGCAGGCGGCTTCGCACGGCGCTGGGCAAAGCCGCCCGGTGAACTCGGGGAAATTGTTGGTGGCATGCAGCCGGTCGGAGGCATCGCGCCAGTCGTGCCGCCAGACCAGGTCGTTCCACTCGGGGATCAGGTTCCCCAGCGGGCAGCCGTTGTGGCAGAACGGGATGCCGCAGTCCATGCACCGGCCCGCCTGCCGCTCCAGGCGGCTGGGCGGGAACGGCTCGTACACCTCGCGCCAGTCCAGCAGCCGCAGGTCGACCGGACGCCGGACCGGGGTCTCGCGGGGCGTGGAGAGGAAACCCTTCGGATCAGCCATGGCTCGATTCTCCTTAGCCGTGCGCCGCGGCCATGACGGCCTCATTGACGTCGCGGCCCTCGCGCTCGGCCTGCGAGGCGGCGGACAGCACCCGCTTGTAGTCCTTCGGCATGACCTTGGTGAACCGGCCGGGATCCCAGTCCGCGAGCAGCCG
>Ga0070697_100004070_pt1 | contig 11210 bp, 10 predicted proteins | sample KBSK1501metaG_FD_65475 | JGI IMG/M metagenome (GOLD analysis project Ga0070697, IMG submission 65475) | Corn, switchgrass and miscanthus rhizosphere microbial communities from Kellogg Biological Station, Michigan, USA - KBS K1-50-1 metaG | ecosystem: Host-associated > Plants > Roots >... | reverse complement strand
ACTGGGGTACCTAAGGCACGGTGATAGATACCGCTCTTCGAGAGCTCGAAAACAGGGGTCATCCGATCCGAGTTGGATTGGTAGGAACTGGTGCGTCAGGTCGCGCCATCGCACTGCACCTGGGAACGCCGGTTCCTGGGATGCGCCTTGTAGCTATTGCCAATCGGACGCGGGAACACGGTGAGAGAGCATTTCGGGAAGCTGGAATTTCAGAGTGGAGCTCCGTCAATTCTGCAGATCAGGCAGAGGCGGCAATCGCCCGGGGCTCACCGGTGCTGACCGATGATCCGTCGGTCCTAACTCATTGTGAAGCGATTGATGTGCTGGTGGAGGCTACCGGAACAATCGAGGTCGCAGCGCGCGTTGTTTTGGATGCGTTTCGTCACCGCAAGCATGTCGTCCTGGTCAACGCGGAGCTGGATTCGCTGCTTGGCCCCATCCTCAAAGTTAAGGCAGATGAAGCCGGGGTTGTGGTGACACACACGGATGGTGAAGAACCGGGCGTCGCGATGAGCCTCGTTCGTTATCTCCGTGCGCTGGGCCTTCGTCCGGTTGCCGCAGGCAACATTAAGGGCATGGTCGACTATTATCGAACACCCGACACGCAGCGGGGCTTCGCGGAAAAACAACAGCTCGATGTCAGGAAAGTGACTTCGTTTGCAGACGCCACCAAGCTTTCGATGGAGAACACGATCCTCGCCAATGCAACGGGATTTCGCGTTGGGCGGCGCGGAATGTATGGGCCGTCCTGCACTCACGTGCGAGAAATCGCCAACCTACTTTCTGCCCACGAGATGCTTGAGGCGGGGTTGGTCGACTACGCGGTAGGGGCCGCTCCTCATACCGGTGCATTCGTGGTCGTCTACGAGGACTCTCCGCTCAAGAAGCTGCAATTGGCCTACTACAAGCTAGGTGATGGCCCCTTCTATGTGTTCTACACCCCCTATCACCTGCCTCACATCCAGATTGCCGCGGCGATCGGCCGTGCGGCAATCCACCACGATCCAACCGTCACGCCGATCGCTGGTCCAGTCTGCGAAGTGGTTACCGTTGCCAAGAGGGATTTGAAGGCCGGCCAACTTCTCGACGGCATCGGCGGATTTTGTTCCTATGGACTCATCGACAATGCCGCGAACGCTCGCGCGATGGCAGCGCTGCCCATGGGTCTCTCCGAAGGCTGCAGGCTGCTGCGGGATGTTTCGAAGGACGACGTGATTTCCGTGCGCGATGTGGAGTCGCGCGCTGGCGGGGAAGCCGAAGCGCTCTGGGCGGAACAGCGTGCACGGTGGCCGCTTGCGGAGCTCACTTCCGACGTTGATAAGTTCGGTCACGTCAGTGCGTAGGTCTTCTATAAGTGTACTTTTAGCGTGCTAACACAGAGACAACTCGGCGGCCAGAGGGTGTTGGTCACAGGGGCAAACGGTTTTATCGGTTCTCATTTGTGCCGTCGTTTGTCCCAAGAGGGAGCAGAAGTCCATGCCGTCTGCCGATCGCAGCATCCTGTTGACGGCGGGGACCAGCAGTGGTGCCAGGCGGATCTCGCAAGTCTAGCCGAGGTCAAGAACATCATCGGCAAGGTCCGGCCGGACATCATTTTCCATCTGGCAAGTCACGTCAAAGGCGCTCCTGACCTGGAGCATGTCCTTCCGACATTCCAGAGCAACTTACAGAGCACCGTTAACCTTCTTGCCGTTGCAGCCACATCCAATTGTCAACGCATTGTGCTGACCGGCTCTCTGGCGGAACCAGAAGTTGAGAACGGAGAGAGATTTCCCGCAGCGCCGTATGCTGCTGCGAAATGGGCCAGCAGTGGCTACGCACGAATGTTTCACGCTCTCTATAAGTCACCGGTTGTTATCGCGCGGGTATTCATGGTCTACGGGCCAGCGCAGAAAGATCTCACCAAGCTGATTCCGTATGTAACGCTTTCGTTGCTGCAAGGAGGACGGCCGAGAGTCAGCAGTGGGGAGCGCCTGGTGGACTGGATCTACGTGTCGGACGTGGTGGACGGTTTTCTGGCACTGGCTCAGACCCCGGATGTGGAAGGTGCGACCTTGGAATTGGGGTCGGGTTCACTGATTTCGATCCGAGGCATCGTGGAGCAATTGGCTAAGGTGCTCGGGGCTGAGGGAAAGGTGGAGTTTGGCGCTATACCAGACAGGCCCATGGAACCAACCCGGATCGCCAAGACCGCCGAAACCCTTGCCAGAATTGGGTGGCAGCCTCGAGTCTCGCTGCAAACAGGATTAAAGCGTACGGTGGAGTGGTACCGCGAGGACCTTAAGCGTTCTCCGGACATTTACAGGGCTATCGCAGGTTGATCGATGTGGGGTTCGACGCGGTGCATCTGAGGGACATGGAGGAAAGCTAGATGTTGGGAAGAGTCGCGATTTTAGGCACAGGCATGGCAGGGTGGGGAGCAGCTTACCGATTACACGAGGAAGGTGTGCCCTCGGTCACCTACGACAAGAACGGCTATTACGGCGGTCATACCGCTTCGTTCAAGCACCCTAGCGGCTTTATTTTTGATGAGGGGCCGCATGTCTCTTTCACAAAGCATGAGCGTCTACAAAAGCTTTTCGCCGAGAGCGTCAACGAAAAGTATGAGGTGATTCAGGCTCGTCCCAATAACTATTGGCGCGGGCACTGGATCAAGCACCCCGCGATCTGCAATTTGTCGGGCTTGCCGAAGGATCTCGTGCTGAAGTGTCTGAAGGATTTCATCGAGGCCCACAACGATCAGCAGAATAATCCAGAACGCAAACCGATCTGTAACTACGCGGACTGGTTGATTGCAAGCTATGGTAAGACGTTTGCGGAAACGTTCCCCATGGAATACGGCTTCAAGTTTCATACCACGACCGCGGATAACATGAGCACCGACTGGCTTGGGCCGCGGCTCTATCGCGCAAAGCTCGAAGAAGTATTGGCCGGTGCGCTTTCTCATGAGACGGCTCACGTTCACTATGTCGATCATGTCCGCTATCCCACCTATGACGGGTTTGTCTCTTACATGAGCTTCCTGCCGCAACGGACGCAGATCAACTTGGGACATCGACTCGTACGGCTGGATCCGGCGGCCCAAACGCTTCACTTTGCAAACGGACTTAGCGCCGGATATGACGCGCTGGTTTCTTCCATTCCACTGACGGAACTGGTTCCGATGATTGTGGGGGCTCCGCCGGACGTAGTGGAAGCAGCGAACAAACTGGCTTGTACAAGTTGCGTGATCGTCAATCTTGGGATCAATCGTCTCGACCTGTCGGAAGGGCACTGGATCTATTTTTACGACCGCGACATCTGCTTTAGCCGGCTCAGTTTTCCGCATATGTTCTCACCTCACGTTGCTCCCCCAGGGTGCGGCAGCATTCAGGCGGAGATTTATTTCTCCCAGAAATACAAACCGCTGACGGGCAGGCCGGAGGATTACATCGCACCGGTCATGGCGGACCTGAGACGATGCGGAGTATTGCGGGAGAATGACCAGATCCTGCACACGAACGTTCATGTGAGCCGTTTTGCGCAAGTGATCTTCGACCTGGACCGCGCTGCTGCATTGGCAACCGTGCATGGATATCTGGATGATGTGGGCATCGCTTATTGCGGGCGATACGGGGATTGGCTCTACATCTGGACGGACGAATCCTTCATTAGTGGGGAGGCGGCTGCACAAAAAGCTTTGGACCGGCTGGCAGTGAGCAAGGGGAGATAGATGGCCGAGACGGCAAGTTTGGCGGAGAAAAATGAAGTCGTTCGACCGCTGAGCGTGTGCCGCTTTTGCAAAGCGGAATTGCAGCACACCTTCGTGGATCTGGGCATGTCGCCGCTCTGCGAAAGCTACGTGCGGCTGGACCAACTCAACGAGATGGAGCGCTTCTATCCCCTGCATGTATTTGTGTGCGAACGGTGCTTCCTGGTCCAGTTGGAAGAGTTTGTAAGTCCGGATCACATCTTCAGCGAATACGCCTATTTTTCGTCGTATTCGGACAGCTGGCTTGATCATTGCCGGCGGTACACCGAGCAGATGCTCGATCGTTTTCCCCTCAGCAGGGAAAGTCTGGTGGTCGAGCTTGCCAGCAACGACGGCTACCTGCTGCAGTATTTTGTGAAAAAGGGCATTCCGGTGCTAGGCATCGAGCCTGCCGCAAACGTTGCGAAAGTCGCGGAGGAGAAGGGAGTTTCGACCCTGGTAAGGTTTTTTGGCAAACAGCTGGCTGCCGAACTGGTGCACGACAAAACGCAGGCAGACCTGCTGGTCGGCAACAATGTTCTTGCCCAGGTACCCGATCTTTGTGACTTTGTCGCCGGAATAAAGATCCTGTTGAAGCCGCAAGGCGTTTTCACGCTCGAGTTTCCGCACCTGCTGCGGCTGATGGAAGAGAACCAGTTTGACACGATCTATCACGAACATTTTTCCTATTTTTCGTTTCTCACTGCGAAAGAAACCTTCAACGCATACGACCTGGTGTTGTTCGACGTAGAGGAATTGCCTACGCATGGCGGATCCTTGCGCGTTTTTGGCCGGCACGCGGAAGACACATCGAAGCCCGTTAGCGCCCGGGCAATGGAGTTACTCGCCAGGGAAGAAGCTGCGGGATTGACGCAGCTCGAGCGCTATCGGTCTTTTGCGGAGAAAGTGAAACGGACAAAACGCCAACTCCTTCGTTGCCTGATCCGGGCGAAGGAGGAACGAAAATCGATCGTTGGATATGGCGCCCCAGGAAAAGGCAATACGTTATTGAATTACTGCGGGGTCGGAAAGGACCTAATCGACTATACCGTGGATCGCAACCCTTACAAGCAGGGGCGATTTACACCGGGCACGCACATTCCAATCTACCACCCCGACAAAATCCGCGAAACCAGGCCCGATTACCTCCTGATTCTTCCGTGGAATTTGAAAACCGAGATTATGCAGCAGATGTCCTTCGTCCGTGAGTGGGGCGGAAAATTCATCATTCCGATCCCGGAAGCGACGATCTGTGACTGACGATCACAGTATGAGCAAGGCGCACAGCCAAAGCCAATAAGCTGGAGGTAGCCCCATGAGAGTAGTACTTTTTTGCGGTGGACTGGGCATGAGAATCCGAGAAGCGGGAGAGAGTACTCCCAAGCCCATGGTCAATGTTGGCGACCGGCCGATCTTGTGGCACGTCATGAAGTACTACGCCCACTTCGGTCACAAGGATTTCATTCTCTGCCTTGGCTACCGCGCTGACGTCATTAAGAACTATTTTGTCAATTACAGCGAGCTGGTATCCAATGATTTCGTGATGCTGAACGGTGGCAGAGACGTAAAGGTCTTCAATCGAGACATCGAAGACTGGACCATCACGTTTGTTGACACAGGCGCCAATGCGAATATCGGTCAAAGATTGAAAGCCGTAGAGAAATACCTCGATGGCGACAAAGTGTTTCTGGCGAACTACAGCGACAATCTGACAGACTTTCACCTTCCGGAACTGATCGAAGCGTTCCATGAGCAGAATAAAACCGCGGCCTTTCTCTGTGTTCGACCAAGCATGAGCGCTCATCATGTCTCCATGAACGGCGGAGGGGTTGTCGAGGAAATCAAGGCGCTCAGCGATTCTGACATTTGGATCAACGGTGGCTACTTTGTTTTCAAGCGGTCAATTTTTGACTACATAAACGCTGGGGAAGAACTGGTGCACGAGCCGTTTCGAAGGCTGATTGCGGCAAAGGAACTGATGGGGCACGCGTACGGGGGTTTCTGGAAGAGCATGGACACGTTTAAGGAGAAGCAAGAACTGGACGAGCTGTACAGCACCGGAGCCGCGCCCTGGCAGTTGTGGAAGCAAAAAGAGAAGTTTCACGAACTAGTGTAGTGCGTCGTAACTAACAACCTTTATCGATCCGCGCGCGTCTCCTGATTAAGGAGACGGTTGCGGATGCGCATAGCCCCTGCCATTAGGTTGAGTTCGGAGCAACGGACGGTGTTGGAATCCCAAGCGCGCAGCCGATCACTCCCGGTGCGGGTGGCGGAGCGCGCGCGCATCGTGTTGTTCGCAGCCTCCGGCCAGCAGGACAAAGCAATTGCCGCCAGCATGGCCATTACGCCGAAAAAGGTTTCCCGATGGCGCAAGCGCTTCCTCGCACTGGACGTGGCGGGGTTGCAGAAAGACGCGCACAGGCCCGGTCGCAAGCCCAAGATCGGTAGCCGCCTGACGAAACGCGTCCTGACCCTGACCACACGTCAGCAGCCGTCCAACGCCACGCATTGGAGCACGCGCACCATGGCGGCGGTCGTCGGTATCAGCGAAGCCAGCGTGCGGCGCATCTGGCGCGCCCACGGATTGAAACCGCATGGCGTGGAAACGTTCAAGATCAGTAAGGATCCCCAGTTCGCGGAGAAACTGGAAGACATCGTCGGTCTGTATCTCAATCCGCCCGAACACGCGTTGGTGCTGTGCGCCGACGAGAAGAGCCAGATTCAAGCTCTGGACCGTACCCAGCCTGGCCTGCCGTTGAAACGCGGGCGCGGCGCGACCCTGACGCATGATTACAAACGCAACGGCACGGCCACCTTGTTTGCCGCGCTGAATGCAGCCAACGGCGAAGTCTTTGGCCTGTGCCAAGAGCGCCATCGGCACCAAGAGTGGCTCTAGTTTCTCCGCCTGATCGACCAGACCATCCCGGCCGATCGGCAACTTCACTTGATCTGCGATAACTACGCCACCCATAAGCACCCCAAAGTGCAGCGCTGGCTGGTGCGGCACCCGCGCTTTCATCTGCACTTCACTCCCACCAGCGCGTCTTGGCTGAACATGGTCGAACGTTTCTTTCGCAACCTCTTCAAAATCGGCTCCGGCGCGGCGTCTTCCACGACCTGGAAGAACTCATCATGGCCATCGGCACCTACATCGACCGCCACAACGAAAGCGTGAAACCGTTCATCTGGACCGCGCGAGCCGCCGACATCCTGGAAAAAGTGAAACGCGCTCGCCACACCCTCAATAAACGTCAATCTGCATGACGCACTACACTAGCCGAGACTACTCGCAGTACAGCGAAGAAAGCTTGAGCAATCGCAAGACGCTCAGCGACCCCGCCGAGCCGAGACAAGAGAACGAGTGACCGGTTATCGAAAGGTTGCGATCATCACGGCCATGCTCGCGCTGGTTATCACCGCTGGGGCTACGGTTTGGTGGCGTCGCAGACATCATGCCCGGCTCGAGACGTGCCTCGCCATTTTCTTTCCACCGTCGGCGGGAGTAGGTATCCCACCGCTGCACAGGGTTTATACGACGAACTTTGAGAGCACCGAGAACCCCATCTCGGAGGGTGGGAACTGGATCAACGGCGGGAGTTGTGGCGACTTCACATTGTGTCCCGGGGCAAAGGGGTCCAACGTAACCAGCGCGGGCAGCCGCGCCTCTGGGACGCAGCCAGGAACGATACCTCCCCCTTATACTGATTCTGCGGCTTTGGTGACTGGCAATTGGGGAAGTGATCAATTCGTGCAGATCGTGGTGTGGTGGGATGGCGCCGCTGGTACGAACAGCGACTACGATGAGGTAGAAATCAGGCTTCGCGGCACGTTCGCCCAGAACGTCAGCAAAACGTACAACATCAACTGTCGAGTCGGTACCCCGTCTGCCGATTCATATATCCAGATGGGTCGTTCCAATGGCCCCCCCGACGACTTCACACCTCCATTTGCGGAACTCAAGGGGCCAAGCGCTGCCTGTCAGAATGGTGACGTAGTCACAGGCACCATCGTCGGAAATGTGATCACGGCTTACATCAACGGCAAGAGAGTGATCCAGGGTATCGATTCCGCGATCACATCTGGTGCACCCGGGTTCGGCTTCTTCCACCAGGGAACGTCGGCACAGAACAGCGATTTTGGCATATCTAAATTTTCTGCTACGGATGTGTTCCCGGCTTTTGGAGTGCAAGAGAGAAAAGGGGAACGCAACTCCGCCAGCGGCAAAGATTGATCCAACGATAGGAGTCATGATGAAAGTTCTGCTCACTGGCCATAAAGGTTACATCGGTGCCGTAGCGGGTCCGCTCTTGAGTGCGGCCGGCCACGAAGTCTCGGGGCTGGATGCCGATCTTTATGCGGGCTGCGATTTCGGTAACGAATGTCCAGCGATTCCGGAGGTCCGGAAAGATCTTCGCGATCTTAGCGCGGCTGACCTGGAAGGGTTTGACGCCGTGGTACATCTGGCTGCTCTGTCGAACGATCCACTGGGCAATCTTGATGGTCAGCTTACCTACAACATCAACCATCTCGCGTCGGTGAAGCTGGCCAAGTTGGCGAAAGAAGCGGGAGTGAAGCGGTTTGTGTTTTCGTCCTCCTGCAGCACTTACGGAGCAGCGGGAGACGACTTTCTCGACGAAGAAGCTTCATTGAACCCCGTTACGCCGTATGGCGAATCGAAAGTGTTGTCCGAGCGCGACATCCGTTTACTGGCGGACGCGAACTTCAGCCCCACTTACATGCGCAATGCGACGGCGTACGGTGCATCACCGCGGCTGCGGCTGGATATCGTATTGAACGATCTGGTGGCATCGGCATACACAACGGGCCGTATTCTCATCAAGAGTGACGGCACACCTTGGCGTCCGATCACGCACATTCGGGACATCATCGCGGCCATGGTGGCGGTGCTGGAAGCGCCCCGCGAGGTCGTTCACAATGAAACGTTCAACGTCGGCCGCACTGACGAAAATTACCGGATTCGAGAACTGGCAGACATCGTAGCTGAAACCATTCCCGGCTGCCGCGTCGAGTATGCGCCTGGCGGCGGGCCCGACAAACGTTGCTACCGCGTGACCTGTGACAAGATCCGCCGGGTCCTGCGAAACTTCCGTCCCCAGTGGACCGCGCGCACGGGTACCCAGGAGCTCTACGACGCCTATCGCAAGATTGGGCTCACTGCCGATGACGTGGAATCTGGCCGTTATATCCGAATCGCCCAGATCCAGCGACTGCAAAAAGCCGGACAGCTGGACAGCTCTTTGCGCTGGCGTAAAAGAGTCATGGCTTAGCAACAAGCCTCCTTAATGTTCACTTTAGGTATGTCACCACTAGATCTCGTAGAACGTTCCGTGACAGGCAAACAAACGGCCAGGCAGCCGGGCGATCAACCTCGCCGCCTGTGGATGCTCCTGACCCTACTCGTGGCCGCTAGTTTCGCCGTCCGGGGGGCTGCCTGGGCGCACTGGCACACCGGCGCCATCGAATCCGAAGGGGCAGAGTACGCGAGACTAGCCGAAAACCTACGGAATGGCGTGGGGTTTGTCGGAATCGTGACCCCTGGCGCTCAACTGAACTTTAATCCCCTCTTTCCGTTGTTGATCGCCGGAGCCTCTTTTGTAACCCACAACTATGAACTCGCCGGCCGGTTGGTTGTGCTGGTGATGGGGGCGTTGCTCCCCTTGCCGGTGTTTGGCATTGCATCTCGTTTGTTTAACCGTCGTGTCGGCTTCATTGCCGCCACTTTGACGTTGCTGCATCCGGTGCTGGTCAATCTATCCTTTGCCGTGTACTCGGAGGGCCCATACATCACTCTGTCCCTTACCTCTGTCTACTTGGTGGTTGTGGCCTTAGAGCAGCCGTCGATCAGGTCGTGGTTGCTAGTGGGGTGTGCTTTTGGGCTAGCTTGGCTAATTCGCGCGGAAGCTTCCGCCGCATTCGCGATCGCAGTACTGTTTGCGTTTACGGTTACCTCGGGAAGCCACGCGGTGAGGGGCAAACGCGCGGTCGCCGCAATTGTAGCGTTTCTGGTGCTCGCACTGCCGCAAGCCATTTTTATTTACAAGTCGACAGGCAAAGTAAAGCTGGAGAGCAAGAGCATAATCTTCTTTTATACCGGTAAGCGCATTCTTGTTGCGGAGAGAAATCCTGGAGTGGATTACGAGTCGCCGGGCGGTCACCACGAGGTGCCATCTTCCGCGCCAAATGTAGACTCCTGGCAACGATGGGAGGAAAAGTGGGCATTCTACGGCATCGATTCTCAGCTCCAAGGAATGGGATTCCCGATGCGGCCCCACGCTGAAGTCGTCCGCGAGACACGCTTGCAGTTCCGGGACCTGTTTGTTTTGTTAGAAAGAGGGATCCGTCAAAACACACAGGTATTATTGCAACGGCTCTCGTCCGATTGGCTGGGCGCACCTCTTTTGCCGGCGCTAGCTTTGCTGGGTGCTTTTCGTCGGCCGTGGTGGGGACCGAAGGCTGTGACCCGATTGTTTGTCTTGTCAATCGCAGCCGCCCCGGCAATCGCGACGTTTTTCGCTCTTTGGAGCGAACCAAGATACTACTTTATATTTATTCCGCTATTGTGCATCTGGGCGGCCAATGGTCTGATTGAAGTCGGCCTCTGGACGAGGACGACGAGCGCTGCTGCGGGGTGGAGGTTAGTAGCGAGTCCCGTGACCTCGCTGTGTATCATTCCCGGGTTGATAGGGGTAGTGATGATCGTCGGCCCTGTTAAGAAAGCACGGGGGTTGGAATCATTTGAGGAAGGCGCACCTTCTACTCGCGTCGAGAAGGAGGTAGGCTTGTGGATCGGACGTCAGCAAGACCATCCGGTTAAGATCATTGACCTTTCAATACCTCTGGCGTTCCACGCGGGTGCGCAGTTTACGTACTTTCCTTACTGTACAGCGGAGTCGGCCCTTCGCTATCTTGATGCTGCACACGTTGACTATGTGGTCTTACGCCGGGGAGAGAAATTTACTCACTATTACGAGGATTGGTTGACGCACGGTATCCCGGACCCGCGAGGGGACCTCCTGCACCTCACTTCCGTCCCTGGCAGTGAAAACTTTGTTGTGTATCGGTGGCACAGACGTGAATCTGCCGTCAGTTCGCGTGTACCTGGGCAAACGCAGAAAGTGATTTCCACTGGTCCATGATCCAACTGCATTTGAGCGCAGAATCGAGCAGGGCACTAAAGATCCTGTGCCTAGGCAGCCATTCCGATGACATCGAAATTGGCTGCGGTGGCACCGTGCTCTGGCTGAGGGAGCAGTACCCCAGGTGCGAGTTTTACTGGGTGGTGTTCAGCGCCGCTGGAGTTCGAGAGGCTGAAGCGCAACGCGGGGCCGAGTTGTTTGCCGGCACGAACCGGCAGGAGAGTGCAGTGCTGAAGAATTTCCGCGATGGCTTCATGCCATTCGTAGGAGGGGAAGTGAAGGCGGTTTTTGAGGATTTGAAGGGGACGATCTCCCCGGATCTC
>Ga0070697_100004069_pt1 | contig 11212 bp, 7 predicted proteins | sample KBSK1501metaG_FD_65475 | JGI IMG/M metagenome (GOLD analysis project Ga0070697, IMG submission 65475) | Corn, switchgrass and miscanthus rhizosphere microbial communities from Kellogg Biological Station, Michigan, USA - KBS K1-50-1 metaG | ecosystem: Host-associated > Plants > Roots >... | reverse complement strand
TTTCTGATTCATCACATGTTGCGGGCCAGCGCCCGCCGGCGCCCCGACGCGGAAGCGCTCGTCCACGGCTCGGAGCGCCTGTCGTACGCCGACGTCGACCGGCGCGTATCCGGCCTGGCCCGCGGACTGCGGGAGGCGGGCCTCCAGCGCGGGGACCGTATCGGCATCTACCTCGACGCCTCGGTGCCCCAGGCTCTCTCGATCTTCGGAGTGTCGCGGGCCGGCGGAGTCTACGTGCCGATCAACGGCCTGCTCTTCCCGGAGCAGGTCGGCCACATCGCCCGTGACTGCCAGATGAGGGGCCTCATCACGACCCGGGAGAAGCTCGAGGCCCTGGCCCAGACGATAAAGGAAACCCCGTCACTGGACTTCCTGATCCTGGTCGGCGAGGGCGGGCCGGTGGACTCGCCCCTGTCCACCTACGCCTTCGAGGAGCTGGGCACGCTCGAGACGCCGGCGGGATGGCGCGATCACGGTATCGAGAAGGACCTGGCCGCGATCCTCTACACCTCCGGCTCCACCGGCAAGCCCAAGGGCGTGATGCTGAGCCACGCGCAGGTCATGGCGGGCAGCAGCATCGTGTCGACGTACCTCGAGATCACCGACTCGGATCGCATCCTGGCCGTCCTGCCTTTCAGCTTCGACGCGGGCATGAACCAGCTCATGACCGCGTGGCAGCAGGGTGCCACGATGATCCTGATCAACTTCGTGTTCGCCCGCGAGGTCGTCAAGACCCTGCTCGCCGAGCGGGTTACCGGGCTCGCGGGGGTCCCCACCTTCTGGAGCCTGCTCTCCCAGCCGAGCTCGGGATTGCACAAGCAGCCGCTCCCGCACCTGCGCTACATCACCAACACCGGCGGTGCCATGCCCCAGCCGGTGCTGGCGAAGCTCCGGGAGCTGCTCCCGAGCACCCGGGTATTTCTCATGTACGGGCTCACCGAGGCGTTCCGCTCGACCTACCTGCCTCCGGAGGAGCTCGAGCGGCGGCCCACCTCGATGGGCAAGGCCATCCCGGACACCGAGATCCTCGTGATCAACGAGAACGGGAAACCGTGCAAGCCGGGTGAGGTCGGCGAGCTCGTCCATCGGGGCCCCACCGTGTCCATGGGATACTGGGGGCAGCCGGAGCTCACCGCCAAGGTGCTCCGCCCGCATCCCTTCCTGCCTGCGGAGCTCGGAGACGTCGAGCGGGTGTGCTACTCGGGCGACTACGTCAAGATGGACGAGGATGGGTTCCTCTACTTCATCGGGCGGCGGGACACGATGATCAAGTCGTCCGGCTTCCGGATCAGCCCGACCGAGGTCGAGGAGGTGCTGTTCAAGAGCGGCCTGCTGAAGATCGCCGCGGTAATCGGTGTGCCCGACGAGGTGCTGGGCCAGACCGTGAAGGCCTTCGTGGTGGCCCGGGAGGATGTGGACCTGAAGGCGGAAGGGCTGCGCGAGTTCTGTGCCGCCAACATGCCCCGCCACATGGTTCCGAAAGCGATCGAGGTGCTCGACCAGATGCCGAGAACGACCAGCGGGAAGGTCGACTATCCCGCCCTCCGGCGTCGGGAAGGGCTGTAGCGTCTAACCGCCGTGGATCACGTCGCCGCGCTGCTGGCCCGGCATTTCCCCGACTCGGAGCGTGAGCTGCGGGTGGGAGGGGTCTCGATCCGCGACATCGCGGCCGAGTTCGGGACTCCCCTCTTCGTCTACGACGCCTCCGTGCTCGACCGGAAGTGGACCGAGCTCCGGGAGACCCTGCCTCCGGAGTTCTCCATCTGCTATTCGGTCAAGGCCAACCCCAATCGCGCCATCCTGCGCCGCTTCCTCGACAAGGGGGCGGGGCTCGAGGTGGCCTCCGCGGGGGAGTTCCAGCAGGCCCTGGCGGCCGGCTGTCCCGCCGACCGCATCCTCTTTGCCGGCCCGGGGAAGACCGAGGCGGAGCTCGAAGCGGCCCTGCGCGCCGGCGTCGGGGAGATCCACGTGGAGTCGAGCCTTGAGGCCCGCCGGCTCATCCAGACCGCGCGGCGGCTGGGCGTGCGCGCTCGAGCGGGCCTCCGGGTCAATCCGGGCGCCGAGGTCCAGGGTGGCGCGATGCGCATGGGAGGCAAGCCGGCACCGTTCGGAGTCGACGAGGAGAGCCTGGACGAGGTCATCGATAGCCTGCTGGCCGACCCGGCGGTGGAGTTCCGGGGCCTCCACATCTTCAGCGGCACCCAGATCCTCGACGCCACGGTGCTGGTGAACCAGTACCGGCGCGGGATCGAGATCGCCCGCCGCCTCTCCGCCCGTCTGGGCCGCCCCCTCGCCACCCTGGATTTCGGGGGTGGGCTGGGGGTGCCGTACTTCTCCACCGAGAGTCCGCTCGACACGCACAAGCTCCGGGAGCTGCTCCAGGGCCTGATGGTCGAGATCGAGGGCGATCGCTCGCTCGCGGGGACGCGATTCCTGGTCGAGCCGGGGCGCTTCCTGGTCGCCGAGGCGGGTGTCTACATCGCGCGCATCAACGACATCAAGGTGTCCCGGGGCAAGACGTTCTACATCCTGGACGGCGGCATGAATCACCATCTGGCCGCCTCCGGCAACCTCGGACAGGTGATCAAGCGGAATTTCCCGCTCGCGGTGGTGAATCGACTCGGGGAAGCGCCGGTGCAGAGCGTGGACGTCGTCGGCCCCCTGTGCACCCCGCTCGACACGCTGGCCCGGGACGCCGCCCTCGCTCGCGCGGAGGTCGGTGATCTCGTCGGCATCTTCCAGTCGGGCGCCTACGGGCTGAGCGCGAGCCCGCTCGGCTTTCTGAGTCACCCCACGCCCGCGGAGGTTCTGGCGGTCGACGGGAGGAGCACGCTGATCCGGCCGCGTCTGCGGTGGGAGGACGTGCTTCCCTCATGAGATCGGTGCTGATGGTCGCTTTTCACTATCCCCCCAGCTTCGGGAGCAGCGGGGTGCAGCGCACGCTGAAGTTCTCCCGACACCTGCCGGCGCTGGGCTGGAAGCCGCTCGTGTTGACCGCCCACGCGCGGGCGCACCCGGAGGGGAGCCCGGTGGGTATGGCCGACATCCCGGCCGACGCGGTGGTCGCGCGCGCGTTCGCCCTCGACACCCGGCGCCATCTCGCGATCCGAGGATCGAGCCTGCGGATTCTGGGAGTCCCTGACCAATGGATCTCCTGGTGGCTGGGCGCGGTGCCGGCCGGCCTCCGGCTCCTCCGCCGCCACCGTCCGGCCGTGCTGTGGTCGACCTACCCGATCGCCACCGCGCCGTTGATCGCACTGACCCTGCACCGGCTCACGTCGATCCCCTGGGTGGCGGATTTCCGGGACCCGATGATCGACCCGGACTATCCGGCGCACGGGCTGACCCGCCGGATCCATCACTGGATCGAGCGGCGCGCGGCGGCGTCGGCGGCCCGCCTGGTCTTCACGACCCCGACCGCGAAGCGAGATTTCGTGACCCGCCACCCGACGGTGGCGCCGGAGCGATGCCTCGTGATCTCGAACGGGTACGACGACGCTGATTTCCCGGAGCCTCCCCGCATGGCCGCGACCCCGATCCCGCCGGGGCGGCCGGTCCGGATCGTCCACGCCGGCTTCATCTACCAGGCCGAGCGCGATCCGCGCCCGCTCTTCCGTGCCCTGGCTCGGCTGCGCAAGGACGGCCGGATCGACCCGGGTAATTTCCGGCTCGATCTGCGGGCGCCGGGCACCCCGGACTACTACGTCGACCTGATCGAGCGTCTCGACCTTCAGGATCTGGTGTTCGTCCTGCCTCCCCTGCCGTACCGGGAGTCGCTGCAGGACAGCGCGGCCGCCGGCGCCCTCCTCATCCTGCAGGGCCAATCGTGCAATCACCAGATCCCGGCCAAGGCGTACGAGTACCTGCGCATCGGCCGGCCGATCCTCGCCCTGACCCCCGCCGAGGGTGACACCGGGGCGCTGATCGCGGAATGTGGAGGAACGACCCGCATGGACTTGATGGACGAGGAAGCGCTGCACGCGCAGCTCCCCGGGTTTCTGGACACGGTGCGGGAGGGCCGTCATCCCCTGCCCGTGGTGGATCGAGTTCAGCGCTACGCCCGCCAGTCCCAGGCGCGGGATCTCGCGGCGTGCCTCGCTGAGGTCGCGGGGTCGTGAGCACGATGGCCGCGCGATCGTGGATGCGCTGGGTCGTTGCGCTGGTGGTGGCGTTCGGCTGGCTCGCCGGTCCTTCCTCCGTACCCGCGGCGGACCCCAGCGCCCTCGCCAGCCTGGCGCAATCGATGGCGCCGGGAACCTGGGCCGAGCTCAAGACGTCCGGCCTCACCCCCGCCTTCCTCCAGGTGCCGACCCACGTGATGGTCTACAACATCCTCGAGTACCAGAACAGCGGAGTGTGGGATCCCACCTCCCGCCAGGTGCTCTTCGTGGGAGGACCGCACGAGAACCCGGGCCGCTTCATCACGTACGACGAGGCGACCAACACCTGGCGGCAGGAGCCCGATCCGACCCCGTCGTACATCCTCTACAACCACACCTACGACCACAACACGATCAACCCGGCGACCGGCGAGCTCTACTTCCGCCCATTCAACAAGCCGGAAATCTGGGCGTACAAGATCGCCACGAAGAAGTGGCGCAAGCTGACGACCATCCCGCAGGCGGACTTCAACTGCTGCGGCGCCCTGCAGTACTTCCCCGAGCGCGATGGCATCCTGTTCGTCGGCACGAGCGAGATCGAGTTCTACTACGTGGGAAGCGGACGATGGACCTCTCCGTGGACCACCATCAAGACCGGACCCTACCACGCCACCGCCAAGTACAGCCCGGTCGCCAAGGTGCTGATCTTCGGGGGCGGCAGCGGCGTCAAGACGGTGTATCGCATGGACGCCAAAGGGAAGATCCGCCAGATGGGCGATTCTCCCGTGCCGCTCGACAGCGGCGGTCACGCGATCTTCACGGCGGATCCGGTCACCGGCCACTTCCTGCTGTTCGGGGAGGACGCGACCTTCTACGTCTACGATTCGGAAGCCGATCGCTGGACCCTCCAGGATCAGCGGCCGCCGTTCTTCGACGCCGGCCAGTACGGACCCGTCTCGTGCTCCATCGCGATTCCGATCGACACCTACGGGGTCGTCATGACCGTCACCTACTCCCCGAAGGAGCCCAAGGTCTTCCTGTACAAGCACGCGGCCACTCCGGGCGCCGCTCCTTCCCCTCGTTAAGGCCTCACGACGAGGCGCCCCCGACCCGTGAGATCACGATCGTACGGATTCTCGCTGGCCGCGCTGCTCTCGTGGCTCACGCCGGTGGCGGTGGTGGTGGCCCTGTGGTATCCGCACCTGGCCCACTACTACGTGAGCACCCCGCGAGTCACGCCCGATGCCGTCGAGGCGGCGCGGCAAACCCCAGATGACGCGGTTCTGCGGGAGCTGGCCGGATTCACCCCTGGCTTCATGCTGGCGAGGGCGGCCTTCGATGTCCGGGACCCGGTTCCGGCCGCGAATCGACTCCTCGAGGGCGTCGTCGAGATCCCGAGCCTGCCACGCCGATCGGTGACGATCCCCTTCGTGACGCGAGACGTGGTGGAAGGGCCCACCGACTGGCAGCTCGCGGCCGCGGCGCTCAGCCTACCGGCGCTGCTCGTCCGGGCCTACGAGAAGACCGGCGAGGACCGCTACCTCCTGACCGCCCGAGACATGCTCCTGGGCTGGGCGAGCTTCGAGCGGAGCGCCTGGCTGCCCCAGGGATTTCTCTGGAACGATCACGCGGTAGCGGCTCGGATCTCGGTCCTCGGGCAGTTCTGGCTCGCCTACCGGCACCATCCGAGCTACGATCCGGCGGTCGCCGCGCGGATTCTCCAGTTCACCGCCCGGAGCGCGGCCTTCCTCGCCGATCCGAGTCACTTCACGGTCTCCACCAACCACGGCGTCATGCAGAACCTCGGCCTCTGGCACTATTCGCTGGCGTTTCCGACCCTGCCGGACCGGGAGCGCGTTCGTCGTCTGGCGCGGGAGCGTCTGGGGGAGCAGCTCGGGTTCTACGCTACCAACGAGGGGGTGATCCTCGAGCACTCCTTCGGCTATCAGCGGGACGGGCTCGAGCTTCTGGGCATGGCCCTGCGGTACCGCACCCTGATGGCGGATCCCGCCCCGCCGGACTGGGTCGCGAAGTACCGCCGCGCGGTGGACTTCTACGCCCAGCTGCGCCTACCCAACGGAGAGCTGCCCGCCATCGGGGACACGCCGGTCGAGCCGGATGTCGCCGGCCCCCACATCACGGCGGTGGGTGCAGACGGCCGGGCGGCGCCACTCGCGTCGCCCTCCGTGTGGCCCTCCCCGGCCCCGAGCACCGTCGATCCGGTCGCGGGCTACGCGCTCTGGTGGAGCCCTCCGGGTCACGGCGGCGCGTCCGAGCTGCCGAGCCGGACCGCGATCGCCTGGTCCTACTTCCCAGGCCACGCGCACAAGCACGCCGATGAGATGAGCTGGGTGCTCTGGGCGGGTGGACATACCTGGCTCACCAGCGTCGGCTACTGGCAGAACGAGGCGCCCGGACAGCTCCAGGCCACCTCATGGGCCGGGTCGAACGCCCCCCACCTCGTGGCGGAGCCCACCGGGAGCGTGCGCTTGACACGCCTCCTGTCCGCCACCCGCTCGGACCGGATGGCCATGGTCGATCTCGAGCGGACGGGCCCCGGAGGCTACTCGGCTCGCCGGCAGATTCTCCATGTGAAGCCTGATCTCTGGATCGTCGTCGATCACGTGTCCGGGCAGCCCGGTGGCGTGAATCAGGTCCAGTGGGCCACGGGTCAGGACATCGAATTGCGCTCGATCGGTGCGGGCGGCCTCCATCGTCTTCAGCCCGCGGCCGGGAGTCTGAGCATGACCCTGGGCCTCGCCGCGTCTCCGGCGCCCACGATCCGCCGCCTGCGGGGCAGCCTCGACCCGTTCGGGGGCTGGCAGGTCATGGGGCCCTGGGTTCCCGTTCCGGTAGATGCCCTGGTCCTGGAGCAGCCCAGCGACGATTCCTGGTCGATCACCACCTGGTGCCTGCAGGACGAGTCGAAGACCCCTGCATCCTGCCCCGCCCGTCCGATCTCGGCGCGGTACACCCGCGGCGACGACTGGAGCGTCACGGTGCCCCGGCTCCCGGCGTCGATCACCCTCAGCCGGAAGGGTGACGTCCTCGCAGGAGACCTTCCGACACCCTCGGGAGGCTATCGCCTCGCCCTCGAACCGCCACCCGACGTGGCGAGTCGGCGCGCGGCGATCAGGACGGCGTACGAGCAGGCGGCGTCGCACTACCCACGGTTTCGTGACCTGGGCGCCTATCGCCTCCGGGCCATCTACGCCGTTTGCGTCGCCTTGGTCCTGCAGGGGCTCGTGCTCGGCCTGGTCGTGCCCTCCGGGAAGCCTCGGCTGGTGCTCCGCTGGCTGAGCGTCGTGGCGTGGCTGGCCGTCGGGCTCTGGCTGACGCGGGTGTATCTCAGCTAGCGGTCGGGGGCCAGCCAGCCTTCTCGCCAGAGGATTCGCTCCTGCTGCGGGCAGAAATGCAGGAACTCCCCGGACGCATCGGCTCCCTCGAGCACGATGCACGGGGTCTTCATCTCGAGCATCTTGCCGCTGGCGTCGTCGATGATGCGCTCGACCCGCCGGGCGACGGTGTAGCGGCCTCCGCAGTGCTTGATCATGTCGCGATCAAACCAGAGGCCCCGATTCCGGCCGTGGACGTCCAGGGTCTCCGCGACCTGCTGGCGAGTCAGCACGCGGACCCGGTTCCCCGGGGTCAACCCGTGCACGACGAGCGGCGTCTTCTTCAGGGTGCCCGAGGACATCGCGGGGAAGCCGGAGCCGCCGCGGAGCGCCTGCGCGGCGTTGAAGAGCCGGGTCAGGATCGCGACCGTGAAGGCCAGGGCGGTCACATTTCCGCTCAGGAGCGGTCGAAGGTCCTGGCGAACGTCCCACGGATGAAGTGGAGTCGTGGCCGCGACCAGCTGGGTGTACTGACACGTGTAGCGAGTCGACCCGCTCCCGGCCGCGCCGAGGTTGCCGTTCCCGTTCCCACTACCAGCGCCAGACGTGCCGGGCCCGTCGTGGCGGCGGAGGGCAGGATGCCGCGGGGTCTCGGCACGACGCTCCGGGTGGGGCGCACTCCGGCGGCCGGCCGGGCGAAGCCAGGCCTGGTTCCATAGCAAGTAGCAGGCGGCCTCGCAGCCGCCGTGGGCGCTGCCGTCGCACCGAAGCCCGGCGAGCAACACGGTCTTCCTCAGGCGTCGCAGGGTCTTGCTCCGGCCGTAGTCGTAGATCTTGTCCACGCACCGGAAGACCCGCGCGCGCACCCCGCAGAGGGCGACCATCTCGCTCATGAACGGCAGGCCGTCGAGACAGCCCGACTCGTCGAGCGTGCGCTCGATCTCGTCGAGAGGGCGCACCTCCACCACGTCGCCCACCAGGAGCCAGGATCCCCCCAGGAGGAAGCGCACGCTCCGGCGTACCCACATGCCGATGTCCAGACCGGCTGCGTCGAGCGCCTCCAGCGAGCGGGCCTCGTTGAGGCGGAGGAAGAGATCCATCTGGCCGAGATCGAGGTGGGTGCTCCGATAGACCACCAGGAGGCCTCCCGCCGCCACGCACTCACTCAGCAGCCCCAAGGGCCAGCCGATGAGCTCGACGAGGATCTTGGCCGGCCCCGTCTCGAACGCGGAGCCGACGAGGGTTGCCGCGATGATCAGCGCGCCGCCGGCGGCGGCGAGGATCACGGTCTTCAGGTAGCTCCGGCTGCCCGCGGTCATGTGGGCGCTTACGCGGAGAGGGACGACGAGACGCGGCAGTCCATGTAGCGCTGGATCTGCTCGAGGCAGAGGACCCGGGCCGGGCTGCCGGTGTGATGGCCGTCGTACCAGCGCGCTACCATGTCGAGGGCGGTATCGATGGGCCAGCACGCCCGCCAGCCGAGCACACTCGCGGCCTTGCGGGTCTCGAGGCGCAGCTCCCGGGCCTCGGGCGGGTGCACCTGAGTGTCGTGGATCCAGGGCACCGTTACACCCCAGTGCTTGGCCAGGGTCTCGACGATGTAGGAGACGGGCCGGCTGTCGCCGTCGGCCGGGCCGAAGTTCCACTCGCCAGAGAAGCCTCGCGGATCCTCGGCCAGGGACTGCGCGAGGGTGATGTAGCCGTCCAGGCAGTCGAGCACGTGCTGCCATGGCCGCGTCGCCTCCGGGTGCCGCAGGACTACCGACTCGCCGCGCAGCAGCGCGGCCACCGCCGCGGGGATGAGCTGGTGAGGGGTCCAGTCGCCCCCGCCGATGACGTTGCCGGCGCGCGCGCTGGCGAGTCCCACCCCGTGACGGGCGAGGTCGGCCGGCGGGAAGAAGGAGTCGCGGTACGCCTGAGCGACGAGCTCGGCGCACGCCTTGCTGTTCGAGTAGGGATCGTGGCCCCCGAGCCGGTCATCCTCCCGGTAACCCCACACCCAGCCCTTGTTCTCGTAGCACTTGTCGGTCGTGACGTTGACGACCGTGCTCCGGCCGCCGGCTCGCCGAAGCGCCTCGAGCACGTGAACGGTGCCCATCACGTTCGTCGAATAGGTATCGACCGGTGCCTCGTACGAGGACAGCACGACCGACTGGGCCGCCATGTGGAAGATCACCTCGGGCGCGGCCGTCTCGACCACGCGCTGGAGGTGCCCAAGATCCCGGATGTCGCCGGTCGTCGACCGCAGCGTCTCGTCGACGTGGGCCAGCTCGTACAGGCTCGGCTCGCTGGGCGGCTTCAGGGCATAGCCGGTGACGTGGGCCCCGACCGAGTCGAGCCAGAGAGAGAGCCAGCTCCCCTTGAACCCGGTGTGGCCGGTGATGAGAACTCGCTTGTTACGCCAGAACTCGGCGTGCATGGGGGTCAGCGCCCGGCGCCCGTGATCCGGGGCGGGGGCGGCACCTCGTAGTCGAGCAGCTGTTCCGGGTTTGCGTCTTGGCCATCCATCGCGGCGCGCGCGAGATTGTACATCTCCCGGGCGGACACGTAGTGAAGCTTCCAGCGCCGACCGTCGTTGTATACGGCCAGCGCCTCGTGAAAGCGAACCATGGCATCGCCCAGCAGGACGTCCGCGTTGCGCTCGATGGCGCCGTGCGTGTGCACCTTCACGAACACCCATTCGGGGCGGCCCCCGACGGAGATCCCCTGTCGCACCCAGGTACGCAGGCGGTCGGCGGTCGGCGGGTCACTCCAGTCGAGGGAGCCGCCGTCGATCCGGAGGCGGGCCGACCCGGGCCGCCGCGACATCGCCAGAGGCCCCTGGATGAACAGCAGCCGATCGAGACGGTGGCTGCCCACCCGCACCCGGTCCCCATCCTCATAGGCGCGCCGACGGGCCACGTCGCCGCGCGGATAGTAGATCGCGTTGACGATGCCGGGCTGTGATTCGTCCCGCGCGGCGGGAAAGGTGAAGTCCGCGTAGCAACCCATCTCGTGCAGGAGGGGAAGCTCGTCGTCGACTCCGCACATCAGGCCGTCTCGACGCGCGTTGGCGAGGCACCAGTTGCCGTGAATGAATGCCCACGCCGGCTTGCCCCGGTACTGGGGCACCACGCCGTGGGTGGCCAGCGCGGCCACCGTCTTGTCGAGGCTGCTCCGGAGCGACTCGCGCGTGTCGTTCTCGTGGTGGAGATGGATCTCGACCTCGCCCAGGCCCATCTGGACCATCTCCGCGATCGGCTCGATCAGCGTCGGGTCGTACTGCTCGCCGGGGAAGAAGAACGAATGGCGCGGGTGGCGACCCGAGGCGTCCCGGAACCGGCTCGCGAGGCTCGGGTAGAGCTGCCGCCACCGGTTCACGCGCTCGAGCCCGATGACCAGGCTGGTCCCCTCCCCGTGCAGCGGCTCGAAGTGGTCACACAGGGCGAAGAGGAGATGGCGCGTGCCGCGCGGGCGGCGCCGGATCGCTTTCCGCGCCCGGTCGCCCAGCCATCCGGGCAGCCAGTGGAGTTGCTTGTCCGCGATCCGCCGCAGGGGCGCGGGCAATCGTGCCGGATCGAGGCGCGTCCGGGCTCCCATCACTGCCTCTGGCCTCCGCGTGGCGACAAGCCCTCACGGACCGGTAACTGTATCGTCACGGAACCACCCGTAGTACCGTGGAAAGGATGACCCGTGAAGGGCCTCTCGTCCCCGATGTGGGAGTTCTCGCGCTCGTGCCCGATACATGGGGCGGCCCCTGGCAGCCGCGGCACCACGTGCTGACCCGTCTGGCGAACG
>Ga0070697_100004067_pt1 | contig 11220 bp, 10 predicted proteins | sample KBSK1501metaG_FD_65475 | JGI IMG/M metagenome (GOLD analysis project Ga0070697, IMG submission 65475) | Corn, switchgrass and miscanthus rhizosphere microbial communities from Kellogg Biological Station, Michigan, USA - KBS K1-50-1 metaG | ecosystem: Host-associated > Plants > Roots >... | reverse complement strand
AACGAGCCCGCGCGGGCGCCGCGCACGGCCGGTCTCGTTCAGATCCTCCTGCTCCTGGCGAATCCGCTGGTCATCATTCTGCTCATCGCGAGCGCCGCCTCCGCGATCCTCGGCGAGCGGGTCAACGCCTCCATCATCGTTCTCATGGTGGCACTGAGTGTGGTGCTCAACTTCGTGCAGACCTATCGCTCCCATCGCGTCGCCGAGCGACTGCGCGACGCCGTGGCGCCGACGGCGACCGCCCTGCGCGATGGCAACTGGACTGAGATTCGACGGCGCATCGCTCGGGCGGTCGATCGAGACCAGGCGAGGAACCATGACTAGAAAATGGTTCGGAATAGTGTGGGGGGCTCGTCCCGCGCCGGACGCGCCGACGAACAGAGGGTCGGCCCCGTATCAATTCATGGTCGAGTACTGGAAGCACTACGAAGAATACATGCAAAGAAAAGAGCATTTGATCGAAGCGGCGATTACGGCGTATTCGGGCCTCGCAGCCCTTTTGCTCACGCGTTCCACTCAGACTTGGCAGCACCAAGGATTCTGGCTAGTGCTCTTCGGAATTGTCGTGTCCGTAGTCGTCGAGCAATTCATCTATGGCGAATTTCAACACTGGCAATCAGGGGTGAAGTTGACTATAGCCGCGCAGAGAGTCGCCGCAGACTGGTTGTCGAGAAGTCAAGTAGCGGCCGAAGATTTGGAGCCGGTAACGTCGCCCGAAGCGCGCGACGTCAGGATGCCTCGGGCCTTGAAAACTGAATTAGCGACGATACATTTTCCGGTCGTGCCAGGAATCTTCTTCAAACGGTGGGTGAACATCGCGCGTTCTGGCGGGTCGTTTGCGCGAACCGCTTACAGGCTGATGTGGCTCTGGTGGCTCGCTTACGTGATCCGTGCGCTAACGACCCAAACACCGGAATGGTGGGGCTTGAGAGATTTGTGGGTGCTCGTACGGCGTGCTTGGAGTTGAAGATCCGCAACCCTTGCCGCTCATCGTGCCGAAGCATCCTCACTTCCCTTCGGCCCGCGCGGGTCCACGGTGTCGGGGAGGCAGACGTAGCGCACCGACGAGATCGAAGCCGAGCCGCTCTTGTCTTCCGATCTGATGTTTACCGTCGTGTCGTCTACCGTTACGTTTGCGCCGGTCTTCCACCGCGCGATCTGCTTGCCGAGTGCGCGTTCGCAGACCTCCCTCGTGTCAGATGCCGAAACCGTCTCGTAGCGTAATCCGCGCGTCTCTGCCCAAAGCACCCACGCGCACTCAGACCACGCGGACGGCGCGAATGCGAGGACGAGTATCAGCGCACCCGCGATGGCGCGAATCATAGGCCGAGTGTCCTCTTGATCTCGTCGGTCACGACCGTCTTCACGATGGGCTTCACAACATCCCAGAGCTTTGGAGCAACGTCCTTGAGCTTCCGCCAAGCGGCGATTGTTCGCGTATCGCCGGGCTCCATCTTCATCAGAAGATCGAGAGCGTCGCGCAGTTCAAGCTCGATCGCCTGATCGAGCGTCTGGGTGTGGAGGAGGCCCTGGATCCACGCGATGCGGCCCTGCCGCGAAACCCAGGGGCCGGGCTGAGCGCAATGGACGCAGAAGTCCGCGCCCACGGTATGGTAGCCGTGCGTCGCGCCCACCGTAGTCCAGTCCCGCTTGCACTCCGGGCAGTTCGTCAAGATCGGCGTGCCATGCCACGGACAGAACCTACCCGTCGGGTTTTCTAGCGTATGCCCGTCTGCCGAACAGATGTACGGCATCAATGTCCCCCCAGTTCCTCGACCATCGTGCTGAAGGCGCGGGCGGTCATCCGCTGGGCTGTGTCTTGTTCAACACCTTCCACGCCGCCCGCTGCGTCGCGTGCCACGGCGTGCGCTCCCATCCGGTGCACGTCGCGCTCGTTGGCGAGTGCTCCATTCCCGTCGCGTAGAAGGTCGCGCGCCAGCCCTTCTCGTCGTAGCGCGTGAGTTGAAGGTCGTAGCCCTGCCGGGCCATGCCGACGGTGACGTGTCCGATACCCGACCAAGAATCGAGCCAGGAGCACAGCGCCCAGAGGGCACGGTCGTACGACGGCATCGAGCAGCCGGCGAAGCCGAGCGCCGCCAGGAGAAGCCGGCCGCGTTGGTCGAGCATGACTACTCGATGAGCTCGTCGGCTCGCACCAGAATGGACTGCGGGATGGTCAAGCCGAGAGCCTTGGCGGTCTTCAGGTTGATGACCAGGTCGAACTTCGTGGGTTGCTGAACCGGCAGAACAGCCGGCTTCTCGCCCTTGAGGATCTTTCCGACGTAAATGCCGACCTGACGCACGGCGGTCGTAAGACTCGGACCATAGCTGGCCAGGCCGCCCGCCGCGGCGAACTCACGCCACCGTTCGATCGCCGGAACGGCGTAGCGTGATGCTAGTGCGATGAGCTGCTCGCGCCGGCCGGTGAAAAACACATCGTCGCCGATGACGAGCGCGTCGACATGCAGTTGGACGAGCGTTGCGAAGGCGGCGTCGATCTCGTCTTCGGTGCTGGCCTTCAAGATGTGGAGGCGTACGCCCTTTACCCGCGCCGCCTTCTGTACGTCTCCAATCCAAGGGTTCGCATTGTTCGGGTTCACAAGCAGAGCGATGACCCTGGCGTGGGGGACCAACTCGGAAAGCAGCTCGAGCCGCTTGGGTGTCAGATCAACGGCGAGAAGGCTGATTCCCGTGAGGTTGCCGCCGGGTCGGGCGAGATTGGCGATCAGGCCATCTGCGACCGGGTTGGTGCCCACCGCGAAGACAATCGGGATCGCCGAGGTGGCATTCTTGGCCGCGCGTGCCGAGGGGGGCCCAATTGCTACGATCACGTCAACTCTGTGGCCAACGAGGCCGGTGGCGAATGCTGGCAGGCGATCGTATCGTCCTTCGGCCCAGCGATATTCGATTGCTACGTTTTGCCCCTCGACGTAACCGGCTTCGTTTAGCCCCTGACGGAAGGCGGAGATTTGGTACGCAAACGGGCCGGGCGACCCAAAGTGGAGGTAGCCAATGACCGGCATCGCCTTCTGCTGCGCAGTGACGGTGAGTGGCGCGAGCGTCAGGCAGACAGCGAAAACCACGAGCCCGATCCGCCGCATGGGCACCTCGATGGGGGATGGCTGGCGGGAGTCTAGCAGACGAGAGCTGCCCGGAGGAGGTGGCCGCGTTGGTCGATCATGCTGAACCGGTCATTTCATCTTCGGCGGGTCCGCTACAACCTCCAGATCTGACGCACTGAAGTGATCACGAGGTGGTGACCGCTAGCTTCAGGATGGTGTTCGAGGATGGAGGTTAGCGCTCGCTGCTTCGCCTCGTCTGGCTCCATCGCCGAGACATGTTCCTCCCACCACGCCTCGTCGTCTTGATCTGCTATCGTGACTTCCCACTGCTGCTCTTCCATCGCCTCGGCTCCTTTCATTGGCCTGGCAGCACGTTCAACCAGTTCTGACGGTACAGGACTCGGATAAGCGTCGTCTCACTCGACCACCTGGTCCGCTCGTAGCAGCAGCGATTGCGGAATCGTGAGGCCGAGCGCCTTGGCGGTCTTGAGGTTGATCACCAACTCGAACTTCGTAGGCTGTTCGACGGGCAGGTCGGCGGGCTTGGCCCCTCGCAGTATCCTATCGACGAAGTACGCGGCTCGTCGGCCCACGTCACCGAAGTTAGCGCCATACGACATGAGACCGCCCGCCTCCGCATAGTCTCGGACCCAGTAGATCCCGGGCAGCCGATGCTTGAGGGCGAGTTGCACCAGTTTCGCCCGGTGAGCGTAGGTTAAGGCGTTGAGAGGAGCGATGATGCCTCTCGCGCCATCCTTCTTGGCTCGCGCGAGGGCCGAATCGAAGTCATCGGGGCTCTTGATGTCGATGAACGACAAGGTAACCTTGCCTTGTTGCGCAGCGGTCTGCAGTTCGCGGCGGATTTCTGGGCTGCTGCTGGAAGTGCCCACGACCGCAAACTGTGACGCCGAGGGCACAGCGTCTCGCAGCAACTCGACGAGTTTCTGGCTGGTGCCTGGCGCCATGCTCGTTAGGCCGGTCACGTTGCCACCCGGGTGCGCCAGGCTTGCCACCAGCCCCTGTTCGACTGGGTCCGGTGCGACAGTCATAACGATGGGGATTGTGGAGGTTGCCCGCTTCGCCGCCATCGTCTCCTGGGTAGCGGTTGTGACAATGACATCCACCTTCCCCTCGATGAGGTCGGCGAGGAGGCTTGGCAGGCGTTCGGGCCTGCCTTCAGCGAAGGCAAGTCTCACGACGAGATTCCGGCCCTCCTTATAGTTCAGCTCGCGCATCGCATCTAAGAAGGATCGCCATAGCCCGGATTGCGTCGGCTGAGACCCAAGCGTGACGTAACCGACCTGATACTGCTTCCCCGCGCGCTGCGCCTCACCAGCGAGCGGCGCGGCCAGTGCCCCAAGCGTGAGCGCGCAGAGAAACGTGCGCCGGTTCACCACTGAATGATCTCGTCGGCCCGGCACGAGCAGCGACGGACAGGATCGTGAACCGCCAGTTAGAGGCGTTGGCGTCATGATTCTTAGCCGAGCGTCAACGGTGCACCATACTCACCGTCATTCATTCGCGCGAAATCGTATCGGGGATAGACGTCTTTGGCCCGACTAAAGAAGAACTCCTCGAATGCCTGCACCGCCCGGGCCCGCAGCGGATTACTGACACGGCTGAAGGCGATCTGCGTAAAAAACGGCTCCGCGCCCGGGATGGGGACGAACACGAAGTGGTCGGGGAAGATCCGCGCCCAGTAGGATACGAGGTGATACCACGTGAAGGCGACGTCCGCGTAACTGCGGGCGACCATCTCGGGAAGATCGCGATGCATGATCCCGAGGCGGCCTGGAAAACTCGGCACCTCCGCGGCGAAGAGAGCATCGGCCGCGGCCTTCCCGAGTAACGTGTCGGCGGCGGCCCGGCATTGGACACGAACATCCCCCGAATCGGGCAGCGCGATCTTCGCACTGGTGCGGGTCACGTCGGCGAGGCCCTGAACCCCGAGCGGGTTGCCTTTGCGGACCAGAAGCGCGACGCCGCGATTCTTGCAGAAGAAGCGCGCCGACGGCTCGATCACGCCGAGCTGGCGCAGCTGCCGCAACGGCTCAGGGTAGCCCATGAAAATATCGGGGTAGAAGCCGGACCCACGACTGACGTCGAGCGTGAGGTTGCCGAGCGCAACTGCTCCCGTGCGGATCATCTGTATACACACGGGCTGAGGCAAGGTCACCACCACGATATTGTCTAGATGCAGGTCGGCGTACTGGGACTGTGCCTTCGCCCATGCTGGGAAGGCGCCTACGATCTCGTCGCTGAGCACTACCATCAGATGATTGCCTTCGGTAAAAATGACCAGGCTCGGCGGCGTTCCGATCCTGCCAACAATGTCAGGCACTGTGTCGGTGTGACCGGCGAACAATCGAATACTGGATTGCTGCTTGCTGACGACGGGCCAGACTAGCGGTGCAGGTGGCGAGACCAACGGCTGCGCGGCGCTGGCTGTTGGCCTCCGGAGGTGTTCAAAGGCCACGGCAGTCATGGCACTGCTGACAAATGTGCGCCGTTTCATATTGTCGCTCCTCATAGGCGGACGGGCTTCCCGGCCATCGAACCCCAGGCCTCCATCGTTGCCTCAGGTGGAGATGGGCTGAGGAGGCAGTCTAACCGAGTCCTCGCTCACTGAATGATCTCGTCGGCTCGTACCAAGAGCGATTGAGGGATCGTCAAACCCAGCGCCTTCGCAGTCTTCAGATTGATGACCAGCTCAAACTTCGTGGGCTGCTCGACAGGTAGGTCGCCGGGCTTGGCGCCCTTGAGGATCTTGTCCACAAAAGTGGCCGCACGACGATGTACCTCAGCAAAAGTCGGCCCGTATCCGATCAGGCCACCGGCGGTAGCGTACATGTTCAGGCCGACAACTGACGGAAGGCGTTCCTTTGTAGCAAAGTCTGCGATCCGACTAAAAGTCGATGGGCTGAGCACTTCATCGACCAGAGCTAGTAGGGCGTCGGCGTGGGTTCGCGGGACTGCTCCGAACGCCCTCGCCAAATCGCTCGACGCTTTCACCTCTACGGAGCGCACCCTCAAGCCCAGCGTTTCGGCCGCACGCCGTGCCTCGTTGAAGTCACGTGCTTTCACTGGATTGCCCGAGTTCCAGAGAACTGCGACGCTTGAGACCTTCGGCGCGGCCTCCTTGAGCAGTTGGAGCAGCTTGGCGCTTAGCTCGGGGCTTACCCATGAGACTCCCGTAATGTTCCCGCCGGGCCGCGCAAGGCTGGCAACATAGCCTGCTCCAACCGGATCGCCGCTCGGCGACATCACGATGGGGATCGTCGCCGTGGCCTGTTTCGCTGCTCGGACTTCGCTGTCACCCAGGGTGACTATGAGATCAACTGGGAGGCGCACAAGCTCGGCCGCAAGTGCGGGCAGGCGCTCCGGTCTACCGTTCGCGGAACGAACCTCAATTATGAGGTTGCGGCCTTCGATGTAGCCTAGATCGCGCATCGCCCTGACGAAGATGTTTAGGGCCAGTGACGGAGTCGGCAAAGGGGCTGGAACGGCTCCAGTGAACAGATAGCCAACGCGCCAGACCTTCTCAGCCTGCTGAGCCTCCGCGGTGAGCGGCATGAGAAATGTGCTGAGTGCGAGAACGACCGCGAGCCCGATCCGCCGCATCAGCACCTCGGTGGGGATGGCTGGCGGGAGTCTAGCAGAACCGAATTACTGACGAGTTTATTCGCTCCGGCGAGGGGCAACACCCAAGGCGCGCCAGAATTCCTGCGTGTCACCCACGATCCACGCGTCAATGATTCTACCCGCAGCGAAGTGAAAGATCGACGCCGCCACGTAGCTCCATTTCCGACCGGTGGGCCGTATACCGAAGATCTCTCCGGTGTGGGTAGCGCCCCATGTCACTCGTGCGACTACCACATCACGAGCATCGATTAATTCGTGAATCTCAGAACGCAAGTCGGGAAATGCATCGCGGACTTGCTGGAAGTAGTCCTTGAATCCCTGAATCCCGACAGAGCTATAGCCAAGCAACCCTCGGAAGCGCAGGTTGGGCGCGAGGATCTCGTTCGCCACGGCTAGGTTCCGTGCATTCCAGAGGTCATGGTGAAAGCGGCGCAGGTAGCGACATTTGGTGTTTCGGGTGTGACGAGCTCATTCGCCATGTCGCACCGGTATCGTGAACGCGAACGTCGAGCCTGCGCCCAGTTCGCTCTTCACCCAAATCCTGCCCCCGTGCAGCTCGACAAACTTTCGACACAGAGTCAACCCCAGCCCCGTGCCCTCCACCTTCTTGTCGGCCGTCCCCACCTGCCGGAACTCCTCGAACACCGCCTCCTGATCCGCTGGCGCGATGCCGACGCCGGTGTCGCTGACTGATACTTCCACGAACCCGTCCCTTGGCACGGCCGCGACCTCGATCCGCCCGCCCTCCGGCGTGAACTTGATCGCGTTGGACAGCAGGTTCAGGACGACTTGTCGGATCTTCCGCTCGTCCGCCCGTATCTCGCCAAGTCGATTGGCGATGCTCGTGTGCAGGGCGATGCTCCGTCGTGCCGCCCGCTCCCGGACCAGAGTTAGGGCGTTGTCGAGCGCCGTGGGGAGATGGAAGTCGGTCAATTCCAGCTCCATCCGCCCCGCCTCGATTTTCGAGAGGTCGAGAATGTCGTTGATCAGGGACAACAGATGGGTCCCCGACGCGTAGATGTCCTTCAGGTATTCTTCCTGCTTCTCGTTCAGCTCGCCGAACATCCGCTCGGACAGCACCTCGGAAAAGCCGATGATGGCGTTGAGGGGCGTCCGCAGCTCGTGGGACATGTTCGCCAGGAACTCCGACTTGTGCTGGCTGGCGACTTCAAGCTGGTGACTCTTGTCCTCGATCTCGCGGAAGAGCCGGGCGTTCTGAATGGCCAGGGCTGACTGAGTGGCGAAGGTTCGCAAGAGATCAATGACCTCCGGCGCAAACTCTCCGGTGGCCTTCCGGATCACAGTGAGCCCGCCCAGCAGGTGATCCTCCCGGACGAGGGGAACCGCGAGCAGGGCCCGGTATCCGGCGCGAACGAGCGCGCCACGCACCCGGCTCTCGGCGGGCGCTGCCAAGATGTCCGGCACTTGGATCGGCTCCTGTACCTCCGCGAGCCGTCCGGTCGCGCCTTCCCCTTTTCGGACCGGCGTGGCGAGCATCGTCTCGACGATCTCGGCCTCGAGATGCTCGGTGGCGCGAGGCACGAATACCTCGCGCTGCTCGTCGTACTCGTAGATGACGCCCGCGTCGGTGTCCGAGAGCTGCGTGGCCCGGGCCACGATCGTGCTCAACACGGTTCGGAGATTCAGGGTGGAACTGATCGCCTGACCGACCTCGCCCAACGCCCTCAGCTCGCCCACCGAGCGGCTGAGTTCCTGTGTCCGCGCCTGCAGCTCGCTCAGCAGGCGTGCGTTCTCGATCGCGATCACGGCCTGGTCGGCGAACGTCTGGAGCAGCGCGATCTCGTCGTCACTGAACCCACCAGGCTCTCGTCGGGTCACCGCAATCGCTCCGACCGTCTCATCGTGACGGAGCATCGGCACCACCACTAGGCTTCGGTACCCCCGGACACGCGCCCGGGCGTGCTCGGCTTCGGGCAATCGGGGATCGGTGTGGGCGTCCGCGATATTGAACGGCGCTCGCTCGCGAAGGGCCTGGGCGGTCAACCGCTCGGATTGGAGCGGCTCTGGGTAGAGCGCCCTCGCGGCAGCGTCGCCCGCGTCATTGGTGCTCGTGAGCGCGGCGAGCTCGATCTGATCGTTTTTAATCCGGGTCAGCACGCCCGAGTACGCGCCCAGCAAGCGGACGGCGCTGGACACGATCGCGTCGAACACCGGCTGGACATCTGTCTGCGACTGGCTGATGACGCGCAGGATGTCGCTGGTGGCGGTCTGCGTGTCCAGCGCTGTCGTCAGCTCGCGGTTGCTCGCTTGGAGCTCCGTAAACAACCGCACGTTCTCAATAGCGATGACGGCCTGCTCCGCGAAGGTCAGCAACAGCTCGATCTCCTTCGGCGAAAACGGCCCCGTCTCTGCGCGCGCCACCGCGACTGCCCCAATCGGCTTGCCTTGGCGCAGCATCGGAATCGCGACGATGCTCCGGTAGCCGAGTGCCCGCGCGAGGGGAACGGATGACGGTGGGACACCGGGGGCATCGAAGTCGCGCACCTCGACGACGGCCCCGTCCAGGATGGCCGCGGAAACCTGTGTCTCGCGGCTCGGAGCTCGCGGATACACGCGTTGAACCGTCTCCAGGCCCTCAGCTGTCCAATTGTGATGCGCGACGAAGTGGATGAGCTCTCCGTCGAACCGGTACACTCCACCGAGAAGGCCATTGCAGATCCGCACGGCACGCTCCGCGATGGTGTCGAACACCGGCTGGACGTCCGTTGGCGAACTGGAAATCACCCGTAAGATATCGCTGGTCGCTGTCTGTTGCTCCAAGGCCTCCTTCGTCTCGTTGAAGAGTCGAACGTTCTCGATCGCAATCACCGCCTGGTCGGCGAAGGTCCTGAGGAGTGCGATTTGGTTGTCGGTGAAGGGCCTGGCCTCGCCTCGCCAGACGCTGACCGCGCCGATAGGGAGGCCCTCACGGAAGAACGGGACGGTGAGTATGGATCGTAGCGCGTGGGTATCTCGGAGCGGATGCGTGTACTCGGGGTCGAGCCACGAATCCTCGATGTGGATGACTCGCCGGTCCAGGATCGCCCGTCCGGACGTGGTGTCGCGGGCAATCGGTCGCGGATAAATCTTCAACATGGCGGCAACCCCTGCCGAATCCACTCCGTCCACGGCCGCTAGCGTTTGCTGCCCGGTCTCCGTGAGGACCACCACGCTGAAGGCGGCGTCACACAGCCGACGGGCGCTGCGCACGATCGCATCGAAGACCGGCTGCTCGTCGGTGGGAGAACAGGAAATGACCCGAAGGATGTCGCCCGTCGCCGTCTGCTGCTCTAGCGACTCGCTGACCTGTGCGTGGGCTTGCGTCAGCGCCTCGTTCTTGTGCTGAAGCTCGGTAAACAGCCGCACGTTCTCGATCGCGATGACGGCTTGATCGGCGAAGGTCTCGACGAGCTCGATCTGCTTGTCGGTGAACGGTTCCACCACGACTTTGTAAAGGATGACGACGCCGAGGGTTTCGCCACCCCGGAACATGGGAACGCCCAGTTCCGTGCGGATCGGATCGACGTCGGACTGCGCGTAGCCGTACTCGGGATCGGCGAGGAGGTCGGCCACGTGAATCGTGCGCCCCTCGAGCGCGACCCTGGCCGTGATGCTGTGCCGTCCCGGCCTGACCGGATGCTGTTTCACGTACTCCATGAGGTCGGCCGCAACGTTGTAGAAAGCCACCCCGTGATACATGTCGCCTACGCGTCGCATGATGACGCCGCGCCGCGCACCGCACAGCTTCGTCGCGTTTTCGATAAGGGTGTCGAGAACCGGCTGAAGGTCGAAGGTCGAACGGCTGATCACCTTCAGGACTTCAGCCGTCGCCGTCTGCTGATCGAGCGCCTCAGTCAAATCGCGATTCCGTGCCTCCAGCTCCGTGAACAGCCGCACATTTTCAATCGCGATGACGGCTTGATCGGCGAATGTTTTGAGGAGTTCGACATGGCCGGTGGCAAAATCTCCGGCTTCCTGGCGCTGGATGACGATGACACCGGTCGGGCTCCCGTCGACGCGCAGCAGCGGGACGGCCAGCAAGCTCCGCCAATCCATGGCCAGCGCCATTCCACGGTCATACGCAGGATCTTCACGCGCGTCCGGAATCTCCGTCACTGCCCGATCCAGGATCGCCCGCCCAGATGCCTGAGTGCGGTCGGGTCGCATCGGATAGGCGCGCCGGACAACCTCGAGGGCTTCGAGGCTGTGGCCATGATGCGCCGCGAGATGTAACTGCTCGCCGTCGAATCGAATGAATGCGCCGAGTCTGGCTCCGCAGAGCTGAGCGGCATTCCGGATGATCGTGTCAAACACCGGCTGCACATCGGTTGGGGAGCGAGAGATCACCTGGAGAACTTCGCTCGTTGCCGTCAGGTCCCGATTGCGTGCCTCCAGCTCCTTGAACAGCCGCACGTTCTCGATCGCGATGACGGCTTGATCGGCGAAGGTCTTGAGTAGCGCGATGTGATCGTCCGTGAATGCGTTCGTGTCGCTGTGCCCCAGCGCGATCGAGCCA
>Ga0070697_100004066_pt1 | contig 11223 bp, 12 predicted proteins | sample KBSK1501metaG_FD_65475 | JGI IMG/M metagenome (GOLD analysis project Ga0070697, IMG submission 65475) | Corn, switchgrass and miscanthus rhizosphere microbial communities from Kellogg Biological Station, Michigan, USA - KBS K1-50-1 metaG | ecosystem: Host-associated > Plants > Roots >... | reverse complement strand
GCGGCGGCTGGGGACCTGAGGAGCTGCCAGAGAATCAGGGCGCTGCTGACGAGCAGTGCGGGGACGTAGATCGTGACGATGACCCAGTTAACGCCCAGCGCGTGGTTGAACACGCTGTAGCGCATCGACTGGATGATGGCGTTGATCGTGTCCGCCATTCCCGCCACGAGGACCGTCCAGGTCAGCGTGATGGCGCCGGCCAGGCGGGCGCGCAGGGCGGCCAGCGCGATGAGCGCCAGGACGGCCGTGATCAGGTCTCCGTAGCCGACCATCCGCTGAAACGCGATCGGCACCGCGGCGGCGACGGCACCGGGAGCCAGGACGGCCCCGCCGACCACCCGGAACGCGTGCACCCACAGCAGCGGCTGCAGCGCGGTCTCGCGCGGCCGTTCCGACAGGCGCGGCACCACGTACCAGGCCGCGATCAGCGTATAGGCGATCAGGCTGAGCGAGAACTGGATGTTGAACAGCGCTATGGGCTTCACGATTACCTCACGCCTCCTTGCGGGCGCTCACAGGTGATTGCTCTTCTCGTCCCCCCGGCCATGGGGCAGGTCAGAGGGGCGGCTGGGAGCGGTCCCGGGGGTCAGGTCCGACAGCGGTACCGCCGGGTAGTAGGAGCCGATGATGTCGGCGGCCGCCGGCACGGGGGCCGTGGCAACCCGGGCGGCGGAGTCCCTGCCGAACTCTTTGAACGCGGCCAGCTCAGGCAGCGGGTTGGACCCGTCCGGCGTGCTCGCCGACGAGACGTGCACGAACGACACGCCGTCGGCCAGGCGCACCACCTTGTACTCGACATTGTCCGGCTGCTCGGCATGGAGCTGCTCGAACACGGCCCTGATCAGGCGCACGTGCTCGGCGACGGCCTCGGGCCGCACCTGGTAGCTGACGACCACGCTGGTGATCACGCGACGCCTCCGGCCCGAGTGAGGTGCAAGGTCCCCGGCCGCCTTGATTCGGCAATGATCTTGAGGGCAGCATCCACAGCGTTAAGCGTATCCAGTTAGTTTCGTAACCGTCAAGGCACACACCTCCGTCCAGGTTCACTACACCAGCACGAGCACCTTGCGTAACTTGACGGATACGTAACCATGCAGATACATTGCTCGGTTGTGGAGGCAGTGCTGCGAGCCATCGCCGAGCCGCGGCGGCAGGAAATCTTGCGCCTGGTCTGGGCGCAAGAGTGCACCGCGGGCGAGGTTGCGGCACATTTCGAGGTCACCCGCCCGAACATCTCCAAGCACCTGCGGGTGCTGCGGGAGGCCGGACTGGTGACCGAGCGGCGAGACGGCACGCGCAGGCTGTACCGGGCCCGGCCGGAACGGCTCGCAGAGGTGCAGGCGTTCGTGGCGAGCTTTTGGGACGAGAGCCTGGCGCAGATCAAGAGCTCGGCGGAAACCGACGCGCGGCGGCGGTCATGACGGGTGCCGCAGAGGATGCGATCGTCCGCGAGATGCACGTTGACGCCGCTCCCAGCGACGTGTTCCCGTACTTCGCCGAGGCGGAGAAGCTGGCGGCGTGGAAGGCGGTCACGGCGCAAGCCCACGCGGTACCGGGCGGCACGTTCCGGATGGACGTGACCGGACGGGGCGACGTAGCGATCGGTTCCTACGTTGAGGTCGACCCCCCGCACCGGGTGGTGTTCACCTGGGCATGGGAGGGCGATACCACACCAGGCTTCAAGCCCGGCGTGGTGGAGGTCACCCTCACCCCGGACGGGGACGGCACCCTCGTCCGGCTGATCCACCGTGGCGTGGCGCCAGAAAACCAGCAGCACAGCGCCGCCGGGTGGGCGCACTACCTGGACCGGCTTGCCCGGGCGGCGAGCGGCCAGGACCCGGGCCCCGACCCGTGGGCGGAGCCGGTGACAACACGATCGGAATGAAGGGCCGGTTGACATGGATCCTGACCGCAACGCCGCGACCTTGCGGCGGCTCTACGACGAGGTAATGAACGGCCACAACGTGGACGCCGCGGACGAGCTGATCACTATTGACCGTCCAGATAACGACCCGACATTCCCGCCCGAATTCACCGCCGGGCGGGCGGGATTCAAGAAGCTGATGACAATGCTGATCGGCGCGTTCCCCGACCTGCGGTTCACCACCGCGCTGATGGTCGCAGACAACGACCTGGTCAGTGCCTTTACCAAGGTCAGCGGCACCCACTAGGGCGAGTTCATGGGCATCCCGGCTACCGGCAGGTCTTTCCTGGTCAACAACGCTGATTTCTGCCGGTTCACCGATGACGGGCTGATCTGTGAGCATTGGGGGCTCATCGACACCGCCTCGCTCATGCGCCAGCTCGGCATCGCAGGCCAGGACGCGGCCGGGTGATCCTGGCGACCGGGGCGACGGGCCTGACCGGCGCCTTGGCGGCCCGCCAGCTACAGGCGCGGCGGGATCACTGTCCACGCCCTGGTCCGCGACTTGCATGACTATTCACGACCGCCTGACACCAGAGACGCACTACTTTGCCACGATGAGGTAAGTCGGGATAGTCGAGTCTCCGGCAGGCAGGGGCCCGCTATCAGGCAGGGGCCCGCCATCAGGACTCGCCTGCCGACTATAACCATGCCGCATGACACGGCGTCGCGGACGCTCGCGCGCCTGCACATCGGCCCTGATGCCGATCACGGTGCGTGGTCGAGTCGCCGTGGCCACCCGCACACGTAGCCGCCGTTCGGTGTGGAGGCCAGCTGGAGGCGACCGAGACGCTGGCTGGCCGACGAGGAAGACCTGCTGGACCCGATGGCCCGGCTGCACGCCTCCAGGGTGACCGAGAAGCTGGCGCCGGTGTACACCAGCGGAGAACTATCGGCCCTGGAGAAGACCTGCGAGGGCCGCGGCTTCGCCCAGCGGCGCGACGCCGCGATCATCGCGGTGCTCACCGCGACCGGGATCCGGGCGGGAGAGCTGGCCGGGATCCGCTACGACCCGCACGACGACAGCCGCGACGGCGTAGCGCCGGGCCAGCTCTGCGAGGAGTCTGGGAACTCCCGCCACCGGCTCGGCGAGCTTGGGGTCTTCAACGATGGGCGACAGGGTCCGGTCGAAGTCGCTGAAGATCCCGGCCGTGGCGGATCGCGCCGAAGCGGTGCGAGCAGGTCACCGGTGTCAAGGGCCACAGCGTGACGGTACAGCGGTTTCCCAGTGCTTTAGACCTCGACGGATTATTCACCTCGCGCGGCGGTGCGGACGGGAGGGGCTGGGTACACCTTCGACGCGGGCGGCTTTCGACCCGTGCCCGGGAGGCGCCAGCGTTGGTAAGGAGGCCAGGCAGCCGGCGGGTACGGGATGGAGGTGTTCTCAGGGTCTGGCGCATTGTGCAGCTGGGGAAGTCCGGTGCTATGCCGGGCGTGAGGCTGCGGCGTGCCGAGGCGGCGAGGAGGTGCCGTGGACGGTTTCTTGCTCACGTATCACGGCTTTGAGCCTGGGTCTGAGGGGCTTCGCGAAGCGCTGACCTCGACGGGCAACGGCTACCTGTGTACGCGTGGCGCGGCGGAGTGGGAAGAAGCCGACGGTGTGCATTACCCCGGCACCTACGTACACGGCGGTTACAACCGCGAGACGACGATCCTGAGCAGCGTGCCCGTGCTCAACGAGGATCTTGTTAACATGCCGAACTGGCTGGTCCTCCAGCTGCGCATCGAGGGCGGGGAGGCGATCAGGCTCGCCGACGTGGATCTGCTCGGTTACCGCCACGAACTGGACATCCGGTACGCGACTGTCGTCCGCCACGTTCGTTTCCGTGATCTCAGCGGCCGGGAGACGACGCTGCACAGCCGCCGGTTCGTCAGCATGGGCGACCCGCACCACGCGGGGATCGAGTGGACGCTGGTTCCGGAGAACTGGTCGGGGCGCGTCGAGGTAGTCACGGCGATCGACGGCCGGGTGAGCAATGGCGGTGTCGCCCGCTACCGGCAGCTGGAGGGCCGCCACCTCAACCCCGTTTCCCCGCGGACGTTCGGGCCCGAGGTCGTCGCGCTGAAGGCCGAGACCCGGCAGTCGAATCTGTACATCAGCCACGCGGCCCGCACGCGCGTGTTCGCCGCTGATCGACGCCTCCAGGTCGAGCGGAGGCTTTACCAGGTGGAGGACTATATCCAGCAGGTCCTCGCCTTCGACGTGCAACAGGGCACGGCGACGCGGGTCGAGAAGATGGTGGCGTTCTACACGTCGCGGGATCCGGCGGTCAGCGACACGCTGGTGAGGGCGGCCAGGTCGGCGGCCCGCCACGCTGACTTCGCCGCCGCATTCGAGCGCCACACCGCGGCATGGGACGAACTGTGGCAGGTATGCGACATGCGGGTGTCAGGAGAAGAGAGCGTGCAACAGCTGCTGCGGCTGCATATCGCGCACGTGCTCCAGGTCTGTTCCCGTCACACCGCCGACCTCGACGCTGGGATGCCCGCCCGCGGACTTAACGGGGAGGCCTATCGCGGGCACGTGTTCTGGGATGAGATCTATGCGTTCCCGTTCTTCAACGTCCGGCTGCCCGAGGTCACGCGCGGGCTGCTGATGTACCGCTACCGCCGGATGGGCGAGGCCAGGGCGGCTGCCCATGAGGCAGGATTCCGTGGCGCTATGTTCCCGTGGCAGAGCGGGAGCGAGGGAATCGAGGAGACCCAGCTGGTCCACCTCAACCCGGTCTCGGGCCTCTGGGAGCCCGACCTCAGCCGCAACCAGCGGCACGTGAACGCGGCGATCTTTTACAACATCTGGCACTACTTCCAGACCACCCATGACCAGGCGTTCCTGCGCGACTACGGAGCGGAGATGATGCTGGAGATCACGCGCTTCTGGGCGTCGATCGCCCACTTCAGTCCCGAACGCGAGCGCTACGAGATCCACGGCGTGATGGGCCCGGACGAGTTCCACGACAAGTACCCGAGTGCGCCGCAGGGCGGGTTGCGCAACAACGCCTACACCAACGTCATGGTGGCGTGGCTGTGCGGCATCGCCGTCCAGCTGCTGCCGCTGCTCCCCGCCGGCCGCTTGGAGGCGCTGCGCATGCGGCTGGGCATCGACGACGATGAGCTTGCGGTATGGCAGGACATGAGCCGCCGGATGTTCGTCCCGTTCCTCGGTGACGGGATCATCAGCCAGTTCGAGGGCTACGAGGATCTCGAGGAGCTGGACTGGGACGCATACCGGGCAAAGTACGGCAACATCCAGCGGCTCGACCGGATCCTGCGTGCGGAGGGCAAGGATCCCAATCGCTATAAGGTCACCAAACAGGCCGACACGGTGATGCTGTTCTTCCTGTTCAGGCAGGACGAGCTACGTGAGATCTTCGGACGGCTCGGGTATGACTACCGTGACGACACGGTGACCCGGAACGTCGAATACTACGACCGGCGGACTTCACACGGCTCGACGTTGAGCTTTGTCACTCATGCCGGGGTACTCGCCACCATCGACCCCGAGAGCTCGTGGGACAGGTTCCTGGTTGCGCTGCACAGCGATGCCGATGACATCCAGGGCGGGACCACGAAGGAAGGTATCCACATGGGTGTCATGTCCGGGACGCTCGACCTCATGCAGCGGAATTACGCCGGCGCCCATGTCCGCGACGATGTCCTGCACTTCAATCCCCAGCTCCCGAGCAGGCTCGACAGCCTGTCGTTCTCTATGCAGTTCCGGGAGACCCCGATCCAGGTGACACTCACCGGCGATCACCTGACGCTGGCCGTCCACCCCGAGGGGGCGAGCCGACCCATCAGGGTCGCAGTCCGCGACGATGTCCGTGAGCTGTGCCCGGGCGACAAGACCGTGTTCGAGCTCAGCCGGAACCCGGCGACCACAGGGCCCTCCGCCCGAGACTGAAAGAAGGCCGCATGCCGAAGTTCTACGGATCGATCTTCGACGTTGACGGGGTGCTGGTCGACTCTCCTCACGAGAAGGCGTGGCGCGAATCGCTGCGCGAACTGATGGAGTCCAGCTGGCGCGGCATCCGCGACCGCACGACGTGGTCGCCGGACGCCTTCACCACCCACGTCTACCAGCAGTACGTATCCGGCAAGCCGCGCATGAACGGCGCCCGCGCCGCCCTCGACTACTTCCACGTACCCGACACCGAAAACCGCGTCGCCGAGTACGCACGGCTCAAGCAGGAGATGGTCGTGCGCCTCATCCAGGCCGGTGACTTCACCGCCTATCCCGACGCGCTGCGGTTCGTCATCGCCACCAAAGACGCTGGGATGCTCATCGCGGACGCGTCGTCGTCGAAGAACGCGGGATTGTTCCTGCGCCAGATCCGGCTCGACACCTTCGCGCAGGAGCAAGGGATCTCCTCGCCGACGCTTCGGCCCGGCCTGACGCTGCTGGACTACTTCGACGTTGACGTCTCCGGACGCGATTTCGCCCACGGCAAACCCGACCCCGAGATCTTCCTGACCGCCGCACACGAGCTCGGCGTCGAGCCGCGCCACGCGATGGTGATCGAGGATGCGTCCGCCGGGGTCCAAGCCGCCAAGGCCGGCGACATGGCCGCGATTGGCATCGCCCGAGCCGACGACGCCGACCTGCTGGCCGCGGCCGGCGCGGATCTGGTGGTCACCACACTCGATGACGTCGACACCACTGCCCTCGCCAGCGGACGGCTGGCGACGCGAAACGCTTAACTTAGCTCAGACGCAGATCACCCAGCGTGGTCAACCACCCGTTAGCAGCGCGCATGTACCCGCCTATCTCAAGTCCGCTTTGGTGTCCCCGATGTAGCTTTAAGGCCTTTGGGCTGCGCTGTGGACGCGTTATCTTAAGTGGTGTCTACGACGGACCGGAAGCGATGTCACCCACATGACCTGCGTCTATCCCTTGTCGCTGCGCTTTTGAGCTCTGAGCCGCGCCCAGAAACTCACGTCAGAGATATATCTCAGACGCAAAACCCCCGCTCTACCAGGGCTTCTCCTAAAGACATGCCCCGTCCCCGGCTCCCGCTCAGTCGGCCGGGCGGATGCTGAGCCACCACACCGAAGCGAGCACGGCGAAGGCGGCGACCATGATGAGGATGCCGTTGCGGGCCAGCTCGAGCCAGATCAGGTGGTTGTGCGGCTGGTAGGCGACCCAGAATGTGTAGTGGTGCTGCGCGATCCAGGCACCCACGTTGTTCACCGCCGGCAGGCCACTGACGCGCTGCCCGCCGGGGGCCTGGAGCCAGGTCTGCACGGTGTAGGTGGTGGTGCTGGGCGGCCAGCCAGCGGATGCGCTCGAGCTGACCTGCTTAACTGCCGTTCCGATGCCGAACAGCCACGGGCGCAGCCAGGTCTGGGACAGGTAAGCACATGCCCCGAGCGTCACGATGAACGCGATCATGGCGGGCAGCACCCGCCGGATGAGCACGCCGCATAGCAGGGCGAGCGCCATCGTCAGCACGGTCCAGCCCGCGATGGACAGCGGGGTCAGCTCGAACGAACTCCACCGCCACGACCAGATCGACGTGCCGGCCTGCCATTGCGCGACCTGATACCACCAGTACGCTGCGGCGCCGTATATCGCGGCGCTCACCGCGGCGAGCAGGGCAAGCGGGCCGAACGTGCCGAGCAGCCAGAGCCGCGGGCCGGTGCCCTGCGTCCAGGTGAACCGGAATGCGCCGCTCTCGAACTCCCGGGCCACCCATGGCACCCCGGCGAACAGGCCGGCCAGGACGGGCAGGGCCAGAACTGCCACCGCGATGACGTTCGGCGTCTGGGTGGGGCTACTGAGCGAAGCCCACGCCGCGCTATGGCACCAGCTACCGCCGGTCGTAGCGTTTGCCACCAGGCAGCCGCTCAGGTGATGCACGCTGAGCCAGTGCCGCTGCACGACGCTGTCGGCGAATAGCGCCAGCGCGGCCAGCAGGAACACGGCGGGTACGCCGACCACCGAGAACCGGTGCTTATACCAGGCGGCCCGTGTCATCCGCAGCACGGACATAGCGGTCACCGGGCAATCTCCAAACCGGGTTCAGGTACGACGCGGGCGGCCGGTTCCCGCAGGTAACCAAGGACAAGTTCCTCCATGGTGACCGGCCGGGCCGCCCAGCCGGGCGGTGCCGCGCCGGTCCGGGCCAGCACCAGGGCCTGCCTCCCGGCCCGCTGCGCCGTGACGATCTCGACCTGGTCGTACAGGTCATCGACCCCATCGGCCGGGCCGGTCAGCGCCAGGTGCGTGTCGAGCAGGCTGTCCACGGTCGCGGCCACCTGTATCCGGCCGGCCGACAGCACGACCAGGTACGAAGCGACCCGTTCCAGTTCGGCGATGACGTGCGAGGAGAACACGACGGACAGGCCGTCTTCGGCCACGCAGGTCATCAGCCAGCCCAGCACGTCCTGCCGGGCCAGCGGGTCGAGGCTGGCCAGCGGCTCGTCCAGCAGCAGTAGCCGGGGACGGCGAGCGAGCGCCATGGTGAGGGCCAGCTGGGCTTGCTGGCCTGCGGACAGCTTGCCGACTCGCGCCGATGTTGCCATGCCCAATGCGGACAGGCGCTGTATGGCGAGATCGGCATCCCACTGGTCGTTGAGCGCCCGGGCAGCGGCGAGCTGACCGGCAACCCGCAGGTGGCGGTACAGCGGCACCGTCTGGTCCATGGCCGAGACGGTGGCGCGGGCCTGCCGGCTGCCCGGCGCAGCGCCGAGGACGGTCGCCGTGCCGGCCGTCGGGGTGGCCAGGCCGGCCAGGATGCGCAGCAGCGTGGTCTTGCCCGCGCCGTTCGGTCCGACCAGGGCGGTCACCTGGCCGGCCGGGACGGTCAGGTCGCAGCCGCGTACCGCCCAGGTCCGCCGGTAGCGCTTGCCGAGGCCGCGGGTCTCGATGGCGTTCATGCCGCCCCGCCATCCTGGCGAGCGCCGCGGGCAACGCCGCCCCCGTGGGCGTCGCTGCCGTCGCGGCCGGGCAGGCGGGCGGCGCCCCCGCCGTCGCTAAAATTCCGCAGCGCCGAGGCGAACAGCGCCTTCATGCCAAGCTCGTCCACCCCGGCCGCGGCCGCCTCGCCCAGCCAGCCGGTCAGCTTCCTCTGCAGGCCCGCCATCTGCTTCAGGCCCGCGATGTCCGGCGCCTGCGTGATGAACGTGCCCACCCCAGGCCGGCCGGCCGCCACCCCGCGCAACTCCAGTTCCCGGTACGCCTTCATCACCGTGTCCGGGTTCACCGCCAGCGTCCGGGTCACGTCCTTGATCCGCGGCAGCTGGTCGCCTTCCCGCAGGAAGCCGAGGCGCAGCGCGTAGTCGACCTGGTGCACGAGCTGCAGGTAGGTCGGCACCCCCGACCCCCGGTCCAGGTAAAACACGATCGGCGACAAGCCGTCATAATCTGGTTTTACGGTAACCATGGTAAAACCGTAAGGCCCGGCGGCGGTTCAGTCAACCGTTGGCACCGGGAACGGCTGGTACCGGAACCAGCCCGCGCTCCGACGCCCGCCGGATCACCACCTCCCGGATCACCGAACCGGAGCAGGCTGGCCGTGACCGGGATCGAATCCAAAGCCGTCATCGATGGCACCAGCCTGTCCGGCGCCATGTCGCAGGACAGGTTTGCCTTCAGCTCCGCACATCAAGGCGCGCGCCGCAGCCAGGGGGCAGAAATCCGTGAGCTGGCCGGCCGTGCCGGCCTTAAGGCGCTCGACTGGCCCGCGATTATTCTTCGTCAGCGGAAGGGATGACCGCTGCGGTCCGGCGCCTGCAAGTAACCGGGCATGAGCTGAAGGGCAATGGCGGCCTCGCCTATGGCTGAGACAACCGGTGTGGCCGTCCGGTGCCCGCACGCTGCGGGCCGTGAACGCCCCGGGCATGTTGGCCTGGGAGCGGCAGCGGCGGACACTCCGGTCGGCCAGCTGGCCGGCGGCTGGCCGACCCGGTAGGGGTCGCGGCGGGAGAAGGCCCCCGCCGCCGTGGTTACTCACAGTTGTACAGTCCCTGGCATCTGCAGTTAACCAGGCGGCTGAGCTGCGTCTTTGCTCGAATCTTCCGCAGCCTTATGCACACGTTGTTATCCTGGCAGCTCAAAAAGCCGCAAACTGGCACAAGTGAGCACGAACTGAAGGAGAGAGCCTGTCATATCGCGTTATCCGCCCTCCTGCGGGGGTGGGCGGGAGGTGACCCTCACGAGCTTCGCCTGCTAGCCAGGCGGTCCCGGCCAGGTGTTCGCAGCACGCGGCCGGGACCTTACGTCGGACCAACCTTAGGAGGAATCCCGACATGTTCAGTATGGCAGTTGCCGCCATGCGCAGGCGCAGGATTGCCGCGGCGGCCGCGCTGGCGGCCGCGCTGATCGCCCCGGGCGCGGCTGCGGCCGCCGCGGCTGCTCCGGCGGCGCAGGCCTCGGTGTCCCGCTCCGCGGCGGCCAGCGGCTACGGCGGCAGCCGGGCCGGCAACGCGGCGCTGAACTGGGCCGAAGGGCACGCGAGAGGCTGCTGGTACTCCTACGGCGGGTCCAGCTGCTCCCCGGGCTATGACTGCTCGGGCCTGGTGATGGCGGCCTTCGGCCACGGCGCCGGGATCTGGCTTCCGCATTCGACCTACTCGATGCTGGGCAACCGGCACCTGCACCGGATCTCGCTGTCGCAGGCCCGGCGCGGCGACCTGATGTTCTACGGCTCCGGGCACGTGGAGATCAACACGATCTGGTACCACCAGACGTTCGGGGCGCATCACAGCGGTCAGCGCGTCGGCTGGAGAACCTGGAGCCCGTGGTGGCATCCCACGGCCGCATACCGGGTCTGGTAACCCAGCACAGACCGCGCGCCGTCAAGAAGCCGTGCCACGGTCACCGGCGCCCGGTATACCCGCATGCGCACGGAGCCGATGCCGGCGTGCCCGGCACTGCCCGGAGAAAGCCCGCGCCGTCATCACGCTCCCGCCCTCGCTTCCTGCTCAGGCATTCGCGCTGCCCGGCCGCACGGCCGCTGGCCGTGTCAGCCTGGCCGGGCAGCGTACTGACAGACCGGGCAATGACGTGCCAGGCAGCGAACCGTCCCCAGCCCAAGCCCGAACCGGTTATGGCTGTCCCATTCCCGTGATGAGCCTGCCGAGCCAGGCAGCGAGCCGTGCGCCCCGATCGCAAACGCGCCCGGCTGTGTCAATGGCCAGGTTTCTCATGGCCACGGACAGGCTGCCCAGCCTGTATATCTATGCACTCCAGCCGTCTGCGGAAATGCGCGCTCATGGCATGTCGAGCGCGTTCGATCATCTCGAGCAGCGGGACGATCCTGGCTGACCGCCAGGCCCAGATTCCTGATCTTCCCGGC
>Ga0070697_100004065_pt1 | contig 11226 bp, 14 predicted proteins | sample KBSK1501metaG_FD_65475 | JGI IMG/M metagenome (GOLD analysis project Ga0070697, IMG submission 65475) | Corn, switchgrass and miscanthus rhizosphere microbial communities from Kellogg Biological Station, Michigan, USA - KBS K1-50-1 metaG | ecosystem: Host-associated > Plants > Roots >... | reverse complement strand
GGTCACAAGGTCGGTTGCGGCTTGGTGTCTCGTGTCGTGAAATCTGTAGTCCGTCAGCCCGGCCGTCTTGCACGCCGCCTTCCACGCGAGACTCATGTTGACCAGCCACGTCCCCTTGTTGGCCGCGTTGGTGTAGCCGGGGAAAACTGGTTGCGTTCGGTCGATGGGCGCCGGCAGCGAGTCCAGAAGCGCCCGGACTGTTGCGTTCATCTTCACCGTCTGATCGGTCCCCGTCTTGGTGTTCCTGAATACAAGTAGACCGCGCTTTGTATCACAGTCCGTCCACTTGAGGTTGAGGATTTCACCGCGCCGCGCGCCACTGAACCGGGCGAAGATGGCGATGTCGCGCAACCAGCTCGGCAGGGCCGCCATGAGCCGCTTCATTTCGGCAGGCTCGAGGTAGCGAACCCGGTTGTTCTGTACCCTTGGCATCTCAACACCCGCAACCGGGTTGACCGTCACCCGGCCCCACTGGATCGCCTTCTTGAACACGCGCTTGAGGACGACCAGCTCTCGCAGCACCGTCGCGGAGGCCCTGGTCGTGAGCCGATCTGCCTTGAAGGCTTCGACCATCTCCGGTGTGATGTCCGTCAGGTTGCGCCCCGGCCAGTGGGCCGCGAACATGTCAAGGATGCCCCGGTCCCGGTCGATGGACTTCTTGCCGGCGCACGCCTTGTCGATGTAATCCTCCGCGAAGGCCGCGAAGGCAACCGGCACAACCGCCTCGGGCTTCGGGTTAATCAGCCCCTCGGCAACCTCCCGCTTGCGCTTCGACAGGAAGTCCTCGGCCAGCTTCTTGGTTACCTCATCGGCACCCGGCACGCGCTCGCGGTAGCGCCGGTCCCCTTCGGTGAAGTCGATATACCAGCCGCGCCCTGCACGCTTGTAGACTCTAGCCACGCTTCACCCCCTTGCCCTTCTCAGACTTTCCGAACGTTTCCCGAGCCTCTGCAATTTCGATGAGCTTCTCAACGACTTGGCCCTTACATGCCTGGAGACAGAGTGTGATGTCCAGGCGGGTGCTACGGTCAATGAGCTTGAAATAAACCTCGCCGCGATGAACGCGATGACCGTTGAAACAGTCGATAACCCCGCCGAATCCAGTCAGCGGATCGGCTTCTCGCCTGACCCGTCCATACCAAATTTCAACGCCGAGCTTCGTCTCGATCTTCTGCTCTGTCACACTTCACCTCCGGCCCTTGCGGACCTTCGCCCATCGCGTTGCGGCCGCCTTCCGTGCTATCGCCTTGCGGCGTGACGGCGACAGACTCGCGGCCCTCGCCCTGCCTCCGCTCCGTGCAAACTTCACGGCGTAACTCTCACGTTTGGACATGGGGGTATTCTATGCTTGCAAGCAAGAAATTGTCAATAGGGAAACAGCGCGAGCCGCAGACTATAGCTTCGCGAGAATCTCTAGATATTTCTCTCGTGATACTCCAGCGGTGCGGAGGTTACTTGTGATGATGTCTAGCCCGACTTCTGAATACTTGGGGATGATGACCGGCCTAAGTGTCTTAGGCTTGGTCATGACGATGTGGCTGGTTGCTTTAGTGGGTTTTTCCGTGAAGCCGAGAGCCTTAAAAACCTTGACGAGTGTTTGCCAGGATTGGGGAGTTAGGCGAGACACAATTCTTCTGGCCGTCGCTCAACGAAGAACGGCACAGGCACGTCCACTAGCTCGATGTGCTTTGGCAGATCGATGTCCGGAGCCGCGAACGCGCCCCCGACCTCTCGGAACCCCTGTTGTCGGAGTACCTCTCCGATCGTCCCGCGCTCCAGGCAATCCTTGAGAAACAGTTGAATGGCTTCAATCATGTTCTCAATAGCCTTGTCGTGTGTCTCTCCCTGAGAGAACAAATCGAGGACTGGGCACCAAGAGATAAACCACTTGCTCTCTTGCTTGACTCCAATCGGCAATTGAACATGAAACTTAATCGGGATTCGCAAGGGTTCTCTCGAAGGGGGTCTCACAAAAGGGTTCTCAAAAGTATCAACGTGAATCAATATACGGCAAGCGCCGCTTGCGGGCAATACCCATGAAATACCCATCTTGTAAGACCAGACATCTCAACGGCTTGCAGCCACGGTTATTACCCAGGTGGTCCTCCCATGCGCCGCCAGCTTCAGCCGGTTGTCAGGCGTCGTCACCCGGCCGCAGCCCAACGCCACGACCGGCTTCTGGCCGTAACCGATCTGTTACAGCCGCACGTCCCATTACCCCGTTGGTGGTCTATCCGCCCACGCGCGACTTGAGGTCGGCAATCTCCTGCCGCGCCTCGGCCACCTGGGCCGCGTCTACCGAATTGAGGGCGCCGGTCAACGCCCGCAGGGCTTCGGCCTGCTGATACTCGGCTTGCTCGAGACGGGCGGCCACGGCTGCCGGGTCCGTGGCTTCATATGCTGCCCTGGCTGCCGCTGCCGCCTGCGCCGCGAATTGAATCTTCGCCGTCACGCGGTCGCTGTCCCATGCGTCGGAGGGGTCGGCCACCGTGCAGCCTGGGGGGAATGGATTGACCTGCTCGACGTGCGCTCCGTGCCCCGTGCTGAACGCCTTGTGCTGCATCGCCTGGACGGAGGGATAGCAATACTCCGCCTCGCAATGCGCGAATCGGCCGCCCTCAAGCAAGCCGCAGAGGCCGATCCCCAGCTCGTCCACCGTCGCGGCGGCATCCGGTATGCCGTTGCGTAGCTGGTCCACGATCTGCCGGGCGTCGGCCCGCGTGTAGTTGCCCGCCGGACGGAACGCGACCTCCCGGACGCCGTGCGCCTCCCGCTGCGGTGCGGGCTGCGTGCGGCCTCGGAGTAATTCGTCGAGTGTCATAGTCACCGTCCCTTGATGCTGAGGTCTCTGCCCCTCTCGGCATGGGTTCCGTAAACAGGTTGCGCGGACCCACTACCAAGAACCTGCGGGGACGGATAATTCTTGCTGGCCACTTCGAGATCGACGACCTGCTCGCCAAGTCGGCCGTCTCCGCTGTCGAGACCGTACGCCTGCGCCCGGTTCTGCGCGTCGATGGTGTTCTCGTCCTGGCTCGTGAAGATGCCGTTGCCGACGCCAGCCGATGCCGGGTTGTCGGGGTGGATCCCGGCAAAGTCGGGATTGCTGAACTCGGAGGACGGGACGCCCGGCTCCGGGTTGTCATACGACCCGCTGATGATGTGTTTCGCAAGTGCATCCAAATTGCTCATGTGTGTTGCCTCCTTAGAAGTAACCGTTATCGTTAATGTTGCCCATTACCGCGTCGATCTCCACCAGCTCTTCGACGGAGTACGCCTTCGCCTCCTTCACGCCTGCGGCCGGACGCTTGCCGGAGAGTACGTCGAACACAAGCGGTTCCTCGTCGCGGAGGAGTTTGACGGCCTCCCGGACGTCTCCTTCCTTGCGTCGAAGCATCGTTCTGAAGATGTTGACGGATTCGGACTCGCTGGGCACAATCGCCCGGCCGCCATAGTGTCTGCCAGTCTCGGGCATGAATCGAGGCATCAGTCCTCCCCCGGCAGCAACAAGTCGGCCACCGCCGCCCGCGCGAGTAGCGTCTCGGTCTCGTCCTCCTCGATGACGATCTCCTCCAGCATCCGCTTGAGGGTGTCGTCGCCGTGCCGCTGCAATTTGCCGGCAGCGCGGAACACAAGCCCCGCCTGCTCCTCGTCCAATAGCAGATCGTTGTCGTCCATCACGCCCCTCCATTCATGCGGTGGCGCCGACCGAGATAGGGCGGCAGCGAGTCGAGGATGCGTTCACGGATACGGCCCCCGGCGCGCGGGCTCCGTTCAACGATTCGCTTGCCGTCCCCGTGCAGGTGATACGTCCTGTCTACGAATCGTGCGATCAGAGTCGGGTCGGGCGGCGACTCAGCCGCCATTGCCTTGAGCCTCTCTGCGCTCGCGCGCGGCTTTGCCATTTCTCACTCTCCTCTGTATCTGCGCCAACCGTCATCATCGACGGGGCGGAATCCTGGTGTTGGTCCTGCTCGTCTCGCGGCGTCGTGCGGATGCTCCGGCCCGCGCTCCCACGTCCCGAGTCCCAGACAAAACTTGTCCATGTGGGATAGCAGACTCAGGCTCGGATCGTTCGGGTCGTACATGTAGATGACTCCCGGTTTCACGATGTCCGGCTGCCGTGGCTTCGGCGTCAGCTCTGGCGCCTCGGGCTCCCGTGCGGTCACCCGTTGGCGCTCCAGGCGCTCCCGCGCAACCCGGCGTAGCTCGTCCTCCCACCGCTCACTCATGCGCGCCCCCGTCGCCGTTCGGCTTCTTAGGCTTCGGGTACTTGTCCCAGCCGTTCTCCCCCTTCGCCATTTCGTCCCCCTTGGCCTCGAGCCAAGCCTGAACACCCGGCGGCACCGGCCTCGGGACAATCGCCTGGACGGCAGCGTCGGCAGCAACCCAGGTTCTCGTATCTGGATACACTCGACCACAGACCACGCAGTCGAAACCCAAGCCATCAACCTCTGTCTCGACTCGTAGGCTGTTGATCGCCTGCACCCGATAATTCGCCGGCACGTCCTCATCCGCGCCGATCTCCTTCAGCACCGCCGCCCGGCCCTCGGGCGTGTCCATCAGCGACAGCCGCGCCTTGTACGCCGACATCCGGCCTGCCGCCTCACGCTCCTGCCGGGTCGCCTTCGCCGCCCTGGACGCCTGAACGTGCGCGTTCCCGCCCCGCCCGAGGTTCGCCAACGACTTGGCACGCCCACCGCCAGCCGGGCCCGTTTCGTGGCCGCTTTCAGAAACCTGTGGGGACACGGTGACTCCAGCTTCGTCATCGGCGCCGCTCGCCGGGGGGGCCCACGCCGGCCTTGTCTCGGGCCCGGCCACGGGCGAGAGTCGGGCGGCGGCCTCGGGGGACTTCGCTTCGGCCGACTCGCCGTCGAGGAAAGGCACCCGAGAAGGCACATTCAAGCCGCTTATATCAGTAAACCTTTCATCGTCAGTCACTTAGGTTGCCTCGTTATCGCCTTAGTCGGGCCATGGCTTCGTCAACCACCGTCCGTGGGCCGCCAGAAGGCCAGCCCGGGCGACTGTTACATTTTGTCACAGTCAGAGAGGCCGCGCGGCTGTAGCTCACCGGCTGTCACCCTCCCGGCCCTTGACGCTGTGACGCTGTGAACATGGTGAACATGTTTTCAGAGGGGGGTATTGAGCGTCCCGTAAGCTGTTCACTCTCTTACACATAAAAACTAATACCCCCTTGTTCAAAGATGTTCACAATGTTCACGCGGGCCGCTTGGCTTCTGTGACCTTTACGTCCAGGCTCACGGCCAGTTGGGTGTACTCGTCGACTGAGATGCTGAACGGATTGCCCAACCGGGTGTGCTTCAGGTCCGGCGAAGGCTCCAGCCCCATCCGGCGCAGATGCACGCTCACACCGCGCCCGGAGAAGGCGTCAGGGTGTCTGTGGTCGATGCCCAGGGCCGTGTTGATGTACTTCGCCAGCTCGCCCGGCAACACCACCTTGGGCTTGCCCATGTCGAGCAGCGCCAGGAACACGGTCACACTCGGAGACTCGGCGCTCATCCGTGTGACGTAGCCGGTATGCCGGCGGATCATCAGGCGCAGATTCTCCCGGTGCTTCTCCGGCGTCATCGCCCATATCGGCATGAACACCTGCATGTCCCGGCTGTCCATGCGCGGGAGTCCGTTGTCGGCCTCCATCTCCTTCCACACCTTGCCGGTGTCAATCGTGGCGATGTAGCGAGGCGCCACCTTGCCGATTCTCGGTGCCAGCCAGTTGGTCGCCACTGTGAACGATGCGGGCAGCTCCGGCGGCCAGTTACCATTTTCCCGCTCGGGTACACGGGACATGTTCTCGGTGATGGTGCGACTCTGTAGAGCGTCATCGTCAAAGGCGCCCTGGCCGCTGATGAACACCGGGGCATAGACGTTGTACTTCTCAACGTAAATCTGCCCCTTCACCGTTTCGCACCGGGGGATTTGCTGGCCGCGCTCGAAGCCAAGGCGCAGCACCTTACGAACGTCCGGGTGCGGCTGCGTGTCCATCTCATCGAGCAGGAGCGTGCAACCGTCATCGGCCAGCCGGAAGATCGTTGCAGGAGTCTCCAGCCCCAGACGCTCTGGCATGTAGCAGAATCCCGCCGTCACCTTGGCCGCCGTACTCTTGCCGGTGCCCTTCATGCCGGTGACTTGCAGGCGCGGGTAGTGTCCGAACCGCTGATAAGCCTGCTTATTGACCGTGCCGAAGCTCCACGTCCCGAGGCACCATGCTGTGTGCGCCACTCGGAATGGATCGGTAAATCCCACATAGCGGCCGGACAACTCATAGACCTTGTCGAACAGCCTGCCGTACAGCTCCGTGAGCTTGGCCCCAGCCTCGATGCTGGAATCGTCGGGCTCGCTCTCGAGCTGAGGCCGTGCATCCTCGGGGTCGGGCGCACAGACCGCGCCCTCCCCCTCGGATACGGGACTCGGCTGTGCTTCGTTGAAAACGGAAGAATCTTCCGATGCGGCGCTCATCAATTAACGCCCTCCGCCTTTGGTAGCGCAAACTCGTCCGCGTCGAACTCGTCGCGCAGATGGGCAAGTAAGGTTTCCTTGCTGGCCCGCGTGACGGAGACCGCCGTCGTCCCCGGCACGTCCAGCCGCTCGCGGACCGACGCGCCCAGGTCTTCGTCCGGGTCCAGGTAGTGCGAGGCGATGAGGGTCGTTCCGCCGGGTAGCGAAATCGTCGTGATCAGCAGCAGACGGTCGCTCATGTCGCCACCTTGCGCGAGTAACGCGACCAGTCCGCAAGCTGCCGCGCCCGGCGGCCCTCAAGCCATGCGTCCAGCTCGCCGGCCCGGAAGCGCACGATGCGGCGGCCACCTGGCCCGGACGACAACACAAGGCATGGCAAGCCCTCGCGCTGAATCAAGGCAAGGACGGTGCTGCGGCTGATGCGTAGGTGGGCCGCCGCTTCGGCGGGGCTCAATAATGAATCGGGCGCTTCGTGCTTCACGCCCATTACGGTACGACTACATGAGGGGCGAATCCTGGCGATTTACTCGGCAGGTGACAGGATAAAAAGTAGTGCTATGGTGCGGTCGCCAACTTGTCCTTGGCCCACTCAGCCTGCGTTTTGGCAAGCCTTCTCTGCCGTTCTACCTTCGGGCGCAACCACTCGGCCACGACTGGCGACAACGGTCTGGTAGGCCGGTGCAGTCGCCGCTCTTGCTCGATCCACTCTTGAGCGGTCCTTGGAAGCGACCGCGTTCCTAACGGCAAGTCGGCTGTGGACGGGTAGCAGTCTTTCACCCGGTTGAACCAGAACAAGCACTCGTCAACGCCGCCGTTCCGGTAGATAGCTCGCCGGATTGCCGACTCGGACCAGGGGGCCGGCAGGCGCTTGCCTGAGTGCGGCGGGGGCACCTTCCGCAAGATGCCGGCGAGTCGGGACAGTATCTCGGGGTGCGTCTCGTCGGTGTAGGTCAGACGCGCGCCGAACAGGGCCGATAGAAAGTCTTTCCAGTCTTGACGGATGCCTTTGCGAGTCCACCGGACTTGACACTTGTGGTCCCACTTCAAGCGCGACAGCGCCCGGTGCGCGTTCCGGTCACCGCGCAAAGCCCGTCCGTCTGGAAGTGATGCCAGCGCCCGCAGGTGAGCCGCGATCTTCGCCTCGTCCTTTTGCCTTTGCGCCAAGTAGTCCTTGATCACGGACGCGGTCAGGCGGTCCAGTAGGTCGTCCGCTCCGGTGCCTTGTGGGTGCCTTTTTGTGCCGCGCGGACGCTGGGCGCGGATCTGCCGGGTTCGTTGCAAACCCGCGCCCCGTCTACGTTGTCGCGGATGTCGTGTCGGTCGTGCAGGTCGCGTCATAGCATCTCAAATGCGGTAGGCCTCCAGCACCTGATCGGCGACGGGCGGCACCAGCAGCACTTCCTCGCGTCCGTCGCGACGTGCGGCCACCTCCACGAGCGGCTCGCCGCGCCGATCGGAATAACGCGCCGTGATCGAGGCGATCAGCATCTTGAGGTTCTCGTCCGGCTCGCCTTCGACCACCGTGATCGGGCTGCCGCACTCGAGCGCTTCGAACCGCCAGCCGGGCAGGTCGAACCGCTGCAGGAACCGGTTCTCGCTTTCATCTCGCGCCACGATGATCTTGACGCCGGCGGTCAGGCGGAAATGGCGGCCGACCTTCAACAGAATCATCTCCTCGCGGCGGATCCGATCGGGATCCGTGTGCAGACGCTTGTCGTGAAAGCGGCGGGCGAAGTTCTCATCCGCCAGATAGCAGCAGCCACCGGCCGGCTGCGGGTAGTCGCCGATCCCCCACTTCGTGCTCCAACCCATCTGCTCCTTGCGCGATCGACCGGAGATCCCCAGGAGCCCGTCCCGATTCACCCACCCGAGCCGCTCCGGTACCGTCGGCGGCAGATGGGCCGCCGACAGGGGCCGCAGAAGGTAGCCCTCGATGCCGCACTCCTTCTCGATCAGCCGGAGGGCCTGCATGTGCTGCGACATCGGTCGCTGCCCCAGGACCTCGCCCGTGAACACGAAGTGCCCGCCGTGCTCTCGCATGTAGTCGGCCGCCCCGTGGATCATGAAGATCCGGCAATCGATGCAGGGATTGGCGCGCTTGCCGTAGCCGTGCTTCGGGTTGAGGACCATCTTCATGTACGCCTCGCCGGCATCCAGGATCTCGATCGGGATGCCGAGGTCCGCTCCGGCGCGCAACCCTTCGTTGCGCATCCGCTTCGGGTCCTCGTCGGGGCGCCCCATCGCGCGCCGATGGTCGTTCATGCAGAAGCCCGTGGAGTAGTGCAGCCCGATCACGTCGACGCCCTGCTCGAGGAGGACCTTGGCGGCGAGGGTGCTGTCGAGGCCGCCCGAGAGCAGACCGATCGCCCGGATGGTGCCCCTCGGCTCCGAGGTCCGCTCGCTCATCGCGTCGTCTCCCTGGCCCGGTTTTTCTTCACGAACAGGTGGTACTCGCGCCCGTTCTGCGCGTGACCCAGGTACTCGTGGCCGGTCGACCGGCACCACGCCGGCATGTCGATGAGGATCACCCGATCGTCGGACAGGACCTTCAGGATCCCGCCGGCCGGCATCTTCTTGATTCGTTCGGCGGTCCTGATGATCGGCACGGGGCAGTAGAGCCCCACCGCATCGATCACCTCGTCCGCCCGTATGGAGACGTCCATCGGCTGCTCCGGCCGCAGGCTGCCGACCCCTGGCCGGGAAGCGCGCCACCCGCGGAAACGGCATCTTAGCAGAGCGTTCGCCGTCCGGGCAACGCGCCGCTACCGCGTCCCGAGCAGCGACTGGAAGCCCTCCACGGTCGCCTGATGGACGAAGACACTCGGGCGCTCCGCCACGGGGTCGATTCCCAGGAGGTCGTCCTGGAAGTCCGCCTTCAGCTCGACCGACAGATCGCCTCCCTCCGGGACGAGGAGACGGAACGTTCCCACCGGATCGCGCCGCGGGACGAGCTCCATGAACGTGTAGCGATGGCGCAGCCTGTCTCCCCTTCCGGGCACGCGGAACCCCGAGCGCGAGGTGAACACGTAGCCGATGCGGTCGGTGGGCATCGGCGCCTTGAGCCGGGTCGTGACGATCGCCTCCTGTGACTCGCCTCCCTGCTCGACCTTCGCCTCGAACCCGAAGCGCTCCGAAGGAAACGGGAGCACGACGCGGTCCGTCGTGCTGTCCGGATCCAGGGCGTGGAGGTCGGGGCTCCGGAGCCGGATGCCGCGCAGGTTGTCCAGGGAACGGACCATGGCGGTCGCGCGATGACCCTGGAGATCGACCCGCTGGCGCACGTGCACCAGCTGGCGATGCCGGTAATCGTACGAGGCGAGGGCGGTGTTGACGCCGGTAAGCGCCAGCGACAGGACGAGAACGGCGAGCCCGACGCGACGACCGGACAGCCACCACCAGAAACGGCTGTGCAGACAGTCCTGGAACGAGGCGACATGCGCCACGTAGAGAACGAACGGCAGCGCCACGACGAGAGCGACGCCGAACAGGACCGGTGTCGATGGGCCCACGCCGCCGAGATCGACGAGGCTGCGGTAATCCTCGAGCGTCAACAGCGTGGTGAGGGGCGCGGCCGCGCACAGGCCCAGCGCCAGCTTTCTCCCCGTGCTCTCGACGAGCGGGGAGGCCAGGAACATCGCGACGGGCCACGCCATGAAGACGGCGAGCTCGGACCAGCCGGTCCATAACGCCGCGACGACGCAGACCACCGGCACGACGAACGACGCCGCCAGGTAGGGACCCGGCTCGACGGTCGGCTTGATGCGCCGGAACAGGTTGAGCCCGAGCCAGCCGGTGAGCAGGGCCCATGCGCCTGCCTGGGCGAGGTGGAGCCCCTGGTGGGCCATCCAGGGATAGCGGACGCGGTGCAGGTGCTCCATCAGGGTTTCCGAGACGAACGGGCCCGACACCCCGAAGGCGGTGGCGGCCGCCGCGACGATGACGACCCTGATCGTCTCGGAGATGGCCCTGGGGCGGGCGACGGCGCGCAGCCGCCACAGGGTCAGGAGACAGAATCCCAGGAGCGCCGCGCACGACACGACCGTCAGGACGGTCGACGGCACCAGGATTCCCTGCCCGAACAGCATCAACGGCAGGTAATGCGGGTCGTCGCGCGGCAGCAGCGGCGTCTGCTCCAGATCGCTCAGGATGCGATCCAGGACACGCACGGCGCGATCGAGCGACCTCTCGCGGACTCCGCCGACGGCGTCTTCGGCGGTGTGGTAGGTCCATGCCGGGAACGTCCCGCTGAGCAGGAACGCGGGGATCTTCTTGTCGAGAAACGGTTCGTGGTCCGAGGAGTACGGCAGCCCGAGGAAACGCGGCGCGACGCTCCAGAGCGGCCGGGCCGCCACACCCTGGACGCCGGTTTCCCGTGCGGCGCGCAACAGCAGATCCTGGGCCCAGTACGCCGGTGGTGTCGGCACGGGCGCGACGAGCAGCTCTCCGCGGCCGACCAGCTCGAGCGCGATGACCGCTCGCACCGACGCCAGATCATTCCGTTCGACGAAGGCGCGCGAGCCGAGGAGCCCTTCCTCCTCCGCGCAGAACGAGATGAACTCATACGTCAGCCGGTGAGGCCGGGCCGCCGCGCGGCGCGCCACCTCGAGCAGGACCGCGACGCCGGAGGCGTCGTCGTTCGCGCCCGGAACACCGGTGTTCCTCGAATCATGGTGGGCGGCCACGATCACCGTGCCGGGAGACGAGCCGCTCAGTCGGCCGATGACATTCCGCGACTGCAGCGAGCGCTCTCCT
>Ga0070697_100004061_pt1 | contig 11230 bp, 6 predicted proteins | sample KBSK1501metaG_FD_65475 | JGI IMG/M metagenome (GOLD analysis project Ga0070697, IMG submission 65475) | Corn, switchgrass and miscanthus rhizosphere microbial communities from Kellogg Biological Station, Michigan, USA - KBS K1-50-1 metaG | ecosystem: Host-associated > Plants > Roots >... | reverse complement strand
GAAGCTCGCCTGGGCGACCGCCTGGCGGGCCTGGTCGACCCGGCTGACCTGGGACTGCCAGTCGGTGTCGGAGAGGCGGCCCGCCGCGTGCTCCGTGTTCAGCCTGCGGGTAGCGGCATCGAGGCGCCAGGCATCGATCTTGATCCGGTTGTTGAGGTCGTCCTTCGTGATCGCCTGGCCGTTGACCGAGGCGACTGCGCTCAGGTGCTGGTCGTACCAGGTGACGCCGGCGGCCGCGGCGAGGATGACGACCGCCACGAGGACGACGAGGCCGAAGGCCACGTTGAGGTAGAGGTTCCGCCGCTCCCGCGTACCCGATCCACCTCGGTGGGTGCGCTTGACGACGGGCTTGGCACGAAACGTCATCGAGTCCGGGGATTCCTGACAGGGGCCGGCTGACGCCGGGATCGACGGGCTGCGTATCCTACCGTAACTTCGCCCGGGACCCCGCCAGCCTGATCAGGCCGGGGCGCTCTGCCGCGGCCCCGTCCGCTGCTCGAGGGTCTCTCCGTCCGGCACGTAGCCGTAGCGGCGTCCGCACGTGTCGCAGACGAGGTCCGTGTCGATCGCGTAGCGCTCCGGCTTGGCCGGGGCGGGATGGCCGTTCGAGTCGAGCAGACGGTGGCCGCAGGCGCAGACCCAGCCGACGCGCCTCGCCGGGCTGCCCGCGACCAGCGCGTGGCCGGGCACGTCGCGCGTCACGACCGCGCCGGCCCCCACCGTGGCGAAGGTGCCGATCTCCGCCGGCGCGACGATCACGGCGCCCGCCCCGATCGATGAGCCGTGCCGGACGACGACGAGCGAGGGGGTTTGGTCGCCGCTGGCCGTGGCGTCGGCGGCCCCGCGCCTTGCTCCGGGGACGCCCCGGGTCGCCGCCGGGGTCCGCGGAAAGCGATCGTTCGTGAGGATCGCGCCCGGGCCGATGAACACCGAGTCCTCGACGGTTACGCCGCGGTAGAGCAGCGCGCCGTCGTGAATCTGGACGCCCTTGCCGACGCTGACCCCGGCGTCGACATACGCATCACGTCCAACGAGGCTGTCCGCGCCGATCCTCGCCCCCGCGCGGACCTGGGCGCGGTCACGGATCGTCGTCCCGGCACCCACGTCGACATCGGCCTCGACCTCAGCCGAGGCATGGATGTGCGCCGAGGGATCGATCACGAATCGGTCAGTGGCCGCGTCAGCGGCGACGCCTCAGCACGGACATGACCAGGCCGGCGGCGGCCCCGAACGCGATCGCGGAGCGCCAATCGAACAACGTCCGGACCGAGCCCTCGACCCGACGGGCCAGCATGAAGACGACGAGGCTGGGCCGCTCGAAGCGGACGTTCGCGGCCGCGACGGTCTGGACCAGCGACTGCTCGACGGCGACATCGCGGCCCAGGATGAGGTTTGCCGCACCCTGGGTGAGCCGAACGTCGCGCCCGATTCCGGCGCCCATGCCGCCCAGCTCGACCGAGACGCGGTCCGCTCGCGCGAGCGCGATGCCGCCCATCGTGACCGTGATGTCCTTGGCTTCGGCGCGGGCGATCCCGCCCTGGCGGACGTTGATCGTGTCGGCCGTCGCTGTCTGGACGCCGCCCTGCGTCACGGCCAGCGATTCCGGGCGGCGAGCGGTGGCCGCGGGCCGGGACTCAGTCGTCGTGGTACGCCACTCGACGGCCGCCTCGCGGCGCGGCTCGGGAGTCGCCTCGCGGCGCGGCTCGGGAGTCGCCTCGCGGCGCGGCTCGACGGGCGCCTCGCGGCTCAGCTCGGTTGGCCTTTCCGCGCCCATCGCGGGAGCGCCGCCCTGGTCTTCGGGTGCCTGTTCGTCCATCGTGCGTCCTCCGGCGGTCGTCAGCCCAGAGCCTACCCCACGTCCGCGCGAGCGGCGATGAGCGCGTCACGAATCGGCAACCACCGTCGTCCGGTATCCTCGCAGGCGGCCGTCACACGCCCGCGTTTGCGAAAGGGTCCCCAGCCCCATGCCGCACCCCGCCGCTCCCCGACGGCCGTTGCGAATCCCTTCGTGAGGCGCGTCGGCGCCGTTCTCATCGTGCTGCTCGCGCTGGGCGTGGGCACCGTCGCCGGACTGGCCGCGGCGAACCTGGCGCCCTTCCGCACGAGCGCCGCGCCCGCGACGTCAGCGGCGCCCTCGGCCACGGCCGCCGCGACCGCGGCGGCTTCGCAGCCCGTCGCCGCGACGCCGGGCCCGACGCCGACGCCGAGTCCGACACCCGTTCCCACCCCGATACTCGTCCCCGCCCCGCTGGACGGCGTCATGGTGGCGCCCACGGTGGCCGCCCGGCGGCCTATTGCCGTCATGATCGACGACCTGGGGCCGGCCCGGCCGCAGTCGGGCTTCAACTCGGCTTCGGTCGTCTGGCACGCGCCCGCGGAGGGCGGCATCCCCCGCTACATGCTGATGTTCCAGGAGACGGAGCCGGGACTCGTCGGGCCCGTCCGCAGCTCGCGCTACTACTACATCGCGTGGGCCGCGGAGTGGCGATCGGTGTACGTCCACGCCGGAGGCTCGCCCCAGGCGCTGACGACGCTGCGCCTGAAGGGCCAGGGCCAATACGTCTACAACGTCGACGACTTCCGCTACGAGGGCGTCTACCTGTGGCGCCTTCGGACGCGCTCCTCGCCGCACAACGTCTACACGGACGGCCCGAACCTGTACAAGCTCGCCAAAGTGGTCCACGGGCGCGATGCCGCCCAGCCGCCCGCGCCCGTCTGGTCGTTCGCGCCGGATGCGCCGTATGTCAGCCGGCCCAGCGGCGGAACGATCGACGTGGGCTACCTGGCCAACCACATCCACTACGACTACGACCGCTCGAGCAACACGTACCTGCGCGGCGTCTCCGGCGAGCCAAAGGAGATCGACGCAGCGACCGGCCAGCGCGTGGCACCGAAGAACGTCGTGATCATGCTGGTCCATTTCGGGCCGCTCAACGATGGCCACCCGAACAAAAAGCGGCTCGAGGCGGACCTGATCGGCAAGGGCACCGCCTACATCGCGACCAACGGCCAGACGACCAAGGGCACGTGGCGCAAGGACGGCGTCACCAAGCCGACGCTCTTCTTCGACGCCGCCGGCAAGCCGGTCACGCTGACCGTGGGCCAGACGTTCATCCAGGTGCTGCAGACCGGATCGCGGGTCGCGATCAAGGCCGGCAAGCTCCCGTTCGCCCCGCCGCCGCGGACGATGCAGCCGCTTTGACGCGCCTCCGTCAGGACGACCGAACGCCCACCCGCGCGTAGACCGCGCGCGTTTCGCGCGCCACGTCCGCCCAGGTCCGTGGGTTCAGCACAGCACGTTCGCGGGCCGCCTGGGACAGGCCGGCGTGGACCCGGTCGTCGCTCCAGGCGGTCGACAGCGCGACGGCGAGGCGAGCCGCGTCGCGCGGCTCGACGAGGATGCCGGCCGGACCAACCACCTCCGGCAGTGCTCCAACCGCCGAGGCGATAACCGGACGGCCGCAGGCAATCGCCTCGGTGGCGGCGAGGCCGGCCGCGTCGGAGACGACCGGCAGGACGGCCGCGCGCGCGCCGCTGACGAGGGCCGCGAGGCGGTCTGGCTCGAGCGCCGGGGCGTAGGAGAGCAGGTCCGCGACGCCCTGCCGCGCTGCGGCGCGGGCGACGGCCGCCCGGTCGTCCGGTGAGGCGCCGACGAGCAGCAGCCGCGGCGGCCACTCGACGTCGTCGCCCAGGGAGCCCGGCCGGGCGCCACTCGACAGCGACGCGAGCGCCCGGAACAGCGAGCCCAGGTCCTGCCGGGCGTCATAGCGGCCCGAATAGACGAAATAGCGATCGGTCAGACCCAGGCGCCCGCGCTCTTTGCGAATCGCGGCCTCCGAGATGTCCTGGCGAAACGCCGGACGCGGGGCGAGCGGCACCACCTGCAGCCGATCACGACGCAGGTGCAGCAGCCGGCGAGCCGCAATTGCCACGCCGCGACTGACGACGATCACCGCGGCGGCGTCGCGCAGCAGCTGGGCCCGCAACCGCTGCCCGAACCGTGTCGTCGCGCTGCGCTGCCACGCATCCGGCAGCTCCCACGGGGCGAGGTCCAGCAACGTGACCACGGTGGGGATGCGCGACAGGAGCGGCACCGCGCCGCCGGCAGTGTGGTACACGGCGCCGGCTGCGCCGCTCCTGTCGGCTCGCCACGCGGCGCCCAATGACGCGCCACGGAGCACGAATGGATCGACGGTCAGCGCCGCGGAGCGAAGGAGCCTGGTTGGCGGCAGCAGCCGGCGCCCGACGATCGAGAGGTTGGCGAACTGCTCAGTGGGGTCGTCGAGATCGGAGCGGAGCAGCAGCGCGAACGACTCGCCGGCCAGCGGTTCGGCGTCGAACGCGCGGAGCAGCCCGTCCAGGTACGTGGCGGTTGTCGGCGCGCGATCGGGTTCCTGGATTGGCCGCGCGTCGAGGACGATCCGAACGCCCGGCGTGGCGCCAGCTGTTGTGGTGCCAGCCGCTGCGGGCAGCGCGCTGCGCCCGGGCGTCACGACCCGCGGCGCCGGCGCAGCCGCTGGATCGTTTCGTCCCAGCGGAGCTGGACGACGACGAGCAGCGCCTCGAAGATGATCCGGCGCGACATCTTCGACAGTCCGGCGCGCCGGTCGCGAAACACGATCGGCACCTCGCGGACGCGAGCGCCGGCACGCGATGCGCGATACGTCATCTCGATCTGGAACACGTAGCCGCCGGCATGGATGCCGTCGAACGGGATTGCGGCGAGCGTCGAGGCGCGCCACGCCTTGAAGCCGCCGGTCAGGTCGTGCGGCGTGAGCGACAGCACCGTCCGGGCGAAGAGCGATCCGGCCCGCGACACGAATCGGCGGCCCAGGCCCCAGTCGACGACGCCGCCGCCCTCGACGTAGCGTGATCCGATCACGAGGTCCGCCGCGTCCGCGAAAACGGGCCCGACCAGTCCCGGCAGGATCGTCGGGTCGTGCGACCAGTCGGCGTCCATCTGGACGACCGCCGACGCGCCGCCGGCGAGGGCGATCCGAAAGCCCTCGAGGTACGCCCGCCCAAGGCCCTGCTTCGACTCGCGGTGGCAGACACGGACGCGCGGATCGGCCGCCGCGAGGCCGTCGGCGAGCGCGCCCGTCCCATCGGGCGAGCCGTCGTCGACGACGAGGAGCGTCGCTCCCGGCAGCGCGGCGAGGATGGCGGCGCTGATCCCGACGAGGTTGTCGGCCTCGTTGTAGGTGGGCAGGACGACCCATGCGCCGTCGCCGCCGGACGCAAGGCGTGCGGCAACAGACCCGGGGCGGGTGGTCATGAGGGCTGAGTGTAGGGCCGCAAAATGCCGGCCGGCCGCCGCGTCAGCGGACGGTCAACGAAACGAGCTGGCTGACCGCGTGACCCGCCGCGTCGCGCGCCAATATCGAGGCCGTCGCGGGGCCGGTCCCGCCGGCGACGACCGCGAAGCTCACGCGATAGGTCGTCCCGCTGACAAGGGTCGCGATCCGGGTCACCGCCGCGAGGCCGTTCTGTCGGAAGGTCACGGACGGTGCGCGCAGCAGCGGTTCGGCGCTCCGCATCGTCAGCGTCACGGTCCCTCCGCCCGTGGGCGTGGCGGGCGAGACAGCGACATTGAATGCATCGGCGATCACCGTGCGTGTCAGCGTCGTCGTGCCGAGGTACGACCTCGCCGTCAGCACCGCGCGATAGGCGCCACGTGGCGCCCAGGCGCCACTCGCCGTCCGCCCGTTCCAGGTCCACGACCACGTTCCGGCCCGCAGCGACCGGCCGGACCAGGCGCTTCGGACCACGGCGCCGTCAGCGTTGTAGATGCGGAGCGTCGTCGTCGCAGTCCGGGTCAGCTTGAACGACACGCGCGCCGTCGCGGCGACGCGGTCGCCGTCCTGCGGATAGAACAGGCCGGGCGACCAGGCGAGGCTGCCGGCCGTTCGGTCGATGACCAGTGGCGTGTCGCGGATCGTCCGGTTGCCGGCCGGGTCGACGAGCTCGACGCGGAACGTATAGCGACCATCGGCGACGGCGACGCCGCTCGCGGTCCGGCCGTTCCAGCCGATCAGCCCCGCCAGGCCCGCCGGCCAGCGGCGATACGTCGTCGTGCCGCGGAGCACGCGGGCGTTGCCCGCGGCGGCCTCGTCGGCCGTCCACTGCAGTCGTGTGCTGTCGGCGGTTCCGTCGCCGTTCGGCGAGAAGCTCGAGGGCGTCGCGCTCGAGGCCACCGCGGGCCGCCGCGTATCGAGCGTCACGTCCCACGTCTTCGTCACGCGGTTGCCGGCCGGATCCGCGGCCCACAGGGTCAGCCGGTACGCGCCATCGGCGGCCACGGAGCCGTCGGCCGCGTGGCCGTTCCACGTGTAGGCCGCGACCGCGCCCGTCCCCGACCCGCTTGCGAGCGGCACGCCCGGCGTCCCGCCGCTCAGCGGCGCCGCCTCGAATCCCCAGCTCGCGAGCCCCGCGGCGGCCAACGAGACGCGGACCGTGTCGAGGGCGCCGTCGCCGTTCGGCGAGAAGGCGGCGGAGCTGACGGTGCTGCTCGTCATCGTCGGGGCAATCGTGTCGACCGTCACGCCGAAGGCGGCGAGCTGCGCCGGCGTGACCGGATTCGCAGAGGGCGCGGCATACGTCGCGCTGCCGATGGTCGCGCCCAGTGCCAGCATGTACTGCCCATCGGCGACCGGACTCCCGGCCACCATGCCGTTCCAGTCGTAGGCGTGGGCCCCGGCCGCGAGATCAGCCAGCGTGATCGTCGTCACGAGCGACCCATCCGGGCGGAGGACCCTGAGGACGAGGCTGTCGAGCGCCGAGGCGTTCGTCCAGCTCAGGTGGATCGTGTCGCGCAGGCCGTCGCCGTTCGGCGAGAAGGACCTCGAATACGCGTCGCCCACGCTGAAATCGCGCAGGACGGGATCGGCGAGCGTGCTGTTCGGCGCGTGGGCCGCGGTCATCCAGGGCGTGCTCAGCGGACCCGCCGCGACCCAGACGCCCTCGTCGATCTCGCCCACCGCGCGCCACTCGCGGAGTGGCCCGCTGACCTGCCACCAGGTGTAGCCGTCGGCCGTGGCCGGGCCACCCACGACCGAGACGACGTCGCCGGTGTTCAGCGTGGCGACCCGCGAGGCGCTCGTGTCCGGCGCGGTTCGGGTGTTGACGCCGTCGCTGCGGATGACGCCAAACCCGCCGACCGCGAGCGCGGGCGTCGACTCCCAGGTGGACGTCGCGTTCCAGGCACTCAGGTTGCCCTTGCCGTCGCGACCGCGGGCGCGGAAGGCGTAGCCGTGGCCGGCCGCCCCAAGGAAGATGTCGGATGTCTGGGTCGTGCCGGTCAGCCACGGCGTCCACGCCCCGCCGTCGGCGGAGGACTGGACGTCGTACGCGGTGATGCCGCTGATGTCCTCGCCGGTCCACGAAACGCGGAAGCCCGCGTCCCGCTGGCTTGGGGCCATGCTCCTGATCCCGACCAGCGGCGCCGTCGTGTCGTGGAGGAACTTTGCCGCGAGCAGCAGGTTGAGCTCGGTCCCGGCACCGTCGTAGCCCAGCGCCCAGATCCCGACGCCGCGCAGCGCATAGCGATTGATCAGGTCGTACTTGGCAGCGAGCGAGACGCGGTCGTCGTAGTAGATCTGGCGCCACGACGTGACGCAGCCGTAGGTGGCCGTGCAGTTCTGGCGCTGGTAGGCGAGCCACGGCGACTGCTCGATCGAATCCCACTGCCGGCCGTACTGGGCCGCATAGTCGATCGCGCTGGTATAGATCACCGTCGCCGAGTCGCCGTACTTGGCGCCCGATTGATTCGTCGAGTGGAGCGCGCTCGACGTGGTCGACCAGGCCCGGCCGTAATAGGGCACACCCAGGATCACCTTCGATGCGGGCAGGCGCGCCACGTAGGCCCGAACCGTGTCGGTGACGTCGTAGCCCGCCCCGGTCAGCGGGGCAAGCGAACCGACGGGGTTGGCGCCGGCGGTCCGGTAGTCGTAGCCCATGACGAAGACCGCGTCCGCGGCGCCCAACGCCGTCGCCGCCTCGAGCGGGTAGTTGCCGATGTAGCCGGTCGTGTCGAAGGTCAGCTGGTAGCCGGGGGCGATGGCGTTCAGCTCGGCGCGGAGGGTTCGGACGAAGGCGGTGAACTCGTCGGCGTAGCCCGACGCGATCGGCTCGAAGTCGAGGTTGATCCCGTCCGCGCCGCGGTCGCGGACCGCGGCCGCGGTCTGGCGGGCGAGGTTGAGGCGGGCTGCGGGGCTGCCGAGGAGCGCCGTCTGCTTCGCGGCCTGGGCGCTCGTCCAGGCAAACACGGAGACCGTCAGCACGACGCGGGTCCGTCGCTGGTGGGCGGTGTTGATGACGCTCGTCATGCGGGCGCTCGTCCAGCCGCCCCAGCCGGTGGTCAGCGAGCCGTCGGCGTTGCGCTTGAGGAGGTTGCCGTTGGCGTCCGATCCGACGCTGAAGTAGGCGATCGTCGAGAGGACGTCGTAGCTGAGCTTGACCGACGGATCCGACACCTCCCAGTACGGCAGGAAGCCGAACACCTGGCGGAGGAGGCCGGCGTTCTGGGGGCTGTTCGGGGCGAGCGTCGACGGGGCGATAGCGCTGGCTGGATCGGCCGGTTGGGCGTCGGCGGGATCGACGGTCGGGGCGTCGATGGGCGCCGGCTGGGGCGTGGTCGCGGGTGTCGCGGCGGGAGGGGGCGCGCCCGGGGCTCGGACGGCCCAGCGCGAACCCTGCGCGGCGGCCGCCATCTCGCGGCCCGTGGCGTTCCCCGCCGGCAGCGCCTTGGGGGCGTGGCCGACGATGGGCCACGTGTCGCCGCCGCGCGGGCTGAAGCCCACGGAGACGCGATCGCCGGGCTCGAAGGCGATCTGGTCCCCCTCGTGGGCCATCGCCTCTTCGTACTGGATGCCGGGCTGAAGCTCGCCGGACACGTCGTTCGTGGCGCCGTCCACGGCATTGGGAGACGCGGCCTGCGCCGGCGCGACGGGGAAGATCAGCCCCTGGCCAGCGACGGCCAGCGACGTCACGATCGCCAGGAGGGCGCGCTGCGGGAGTCCGGTCAAGGCGATCCTCATCGGCGGCAGCGACGACGGGGTCGCCGGTGACGGTGAAACGGGACTCAAGGTAGGCGCGGAGCTGGCGGCCCCCAAGCCTGACGATCGTCCCGCAGGGGACCGGTACGGGGGCGTCCGGTGGGGTTGGTACTCGTGGCGCGCCCCCCGTCCGGATGTCAGTGCAGCGGCAGCCTGAGGTAGGTCGCCTGGAAGTGGCCGTCCCTGTCATAGGCGGCAATGCGGAGCGTGACGGTGCCGCGCGACGAGGCGCGGAAGCGGATCGAGGCACGGTAGGTGTAGCCCGTCGTGCGGACCATCCGGACGCTCCACGTCCCGATCCCGGGTTGCATGACGCGAACCGATGGCACGCCCCCGAGCAGCTCCGCCGAAGTGGCCGTGACCGTGATCGTCTGGCCACGGCCAGGGGTCGTATCGCTGACCCTGATGCTGAAGGCGTTGAACTCGATCGGCGCGCTGAGCGTTGCGCCGAGTGAGCCGTCGGTGGCGGTGACGACCGAGGTGTAGCGCCCGACGGGCACCATCGCGCCGGCGGCATCCAGCCCGTTCCAGGTATAGGCATAGGTTCCGGCGGCGAGCGGCCCGTCTGCCATCGGCCGGAGCAGCTCGGTGCCCGCGGCGTTGACGACCTTCCAGCTCACCGTGGCGGGACGGGCGAGGACGAAGGACAGGGCCGTCGTCGGCGAGAGCCGGTCGCGGTCCTGGGGGTAGCTCAGGTACGGCGAGGCGACGACCTTCGACAGGCTGGCGTAGACACCGATCGTCCGATCCGCCGGCGCGCCAACGTTGCCGGCCTGGTCCCGCGGTGCGAGCCGCACGATGTACAGCCCGTCGGCGACGACCTGGCCAGCCGTGTTGCGGCCGTCCCACCTCACGCTGCCGGCTCCGCGGCCGACCGCAGCCGAGAACCGACGGACCGTCGCGGCGGTCCCATCGAGGACCGTGGCATCCACCGCGCCGGCCTCGCTGACCGAGAAGCCCAGGCTGACCGCGTCGCTCACGCCGTCGCCGTTCGGTGAGAACGTCGCGGCCGGGGTCGCGGCGGCGGGCGTCACGGCGGAGATCACAGGCGCCACCGTGTCGACGGTGACGGCGCCGGTCTGGGGCGTCATGACGTTGTTCCAGCCGTCGACGGCGCTGAGCGTCCAGTTGTACGAGCCGTCGGGAACCGGCGTGCCACCCGCGAGGCCGTTCCAGGTGCCGCTGACGGCCGTGCCGGAGCCGCTCGTCTCGGCGAGGACCGGACCGCTGGGGGCCGAGAACGTCAGGTGCCAGGCTGCGACTTCCGACAGCGTGATCTGCACCGTCAGGGTGTCGCCGCGGCCGTCGCCGTTCGGCGACAGGGCCCCCGCACCGTCGTCGATCGTCCGGATCATCGGCGCCCGGGTGTCCCTGGGCTTGAGGTCCGACGCCACGACAAAGCCCGCGATGCTCGAGTCGAGGCCGCTGACCTGGACGATCGCGGCACCGGCGGCGTTGGTGCCCGCAGCGGCCTCAACGCGCAGCCGCGTGTCGAGCGGGAGCGTGGCCGCCGGAGCGCCCGTGGTGGGATCGGCCGCGACGTCAGCGGTCGCGTAGAGCCCTGCGCCGTCGACCGCGACCGAGGCGTTGCCGGGGACGACCAGCGAGGCGGGGTCGGAGCTGGTGGGGGGTGCGCCAACGGCGTCGTCGGTCCACAGGTCGAGGTTGCCGGTGAGCGCGCGGTAGTAGCCGGATCCGACGTAGTCGGGGTCCATCTCGACGGTGTAACCGGGGCTCCGAACCGACGGGAAGCTGAAGTCGTGGCCGTGGTAGCTGGGCGCCGTGCGCCACAACGAGTCGATGGTCTGGTGGGTCGTGAACAGGGCCCGGATGTAGGCCTCGGGGGCGGCGTGGCCCTCGGCGATGACCGCCCGGGCGCCGGCCTTGAGGAACGCCGAGGCGTAGTTGTCGGCCCGCTGCTTGGCGACGGACAGCGTGGGAGCGGCGTTGCCGGGCTCCGAGTTGCCGGACGCGTAGCACAGGTGGCTGAGGATGACGACCGCGTTGGGCGCCAGGCCCAGCGTCGCGATCGACGGCTCGCCATAGTACTTGTTGTTGTAGTCACCGGCGCCGGCCGTGGCGTTGAGGCCGAAGCCGTCCTTGGTGGCGAACAGCGGGTCGTACGTGTACGGGCTGGGCCAGCCGTTGCCGTGGCCCATGTAGACGACGATCTGGGC
>Ga0070697_100004060_pt1 | contig 11231 bp, 9 predicted proteins | sample KBSK1501metaG_FD_65475 | JGI IMG/M metagenome (GOLD analysis project Ga0070697, IMG submission 65475) | Corn, switchgrass and miscanthus rhizosphere microbial communities from Kellogg Biological Station, Michigan, USA - KBS K1-50-1 metaG | ecosystem: Host-associated > Plants > Roots >... | reverse complement strand
CTTAAAAGCGGAGCGCGAGCGCGAGCTGGTTTCGAACAAGGCCGCGAAGGTGGTGCACGATTTACGCGAAGCCTTGAAGACCGGCGCACCGCTGGCGCGCGCATGCGAACAGGCGGGTATGAAAGCGGAAAAGCTGGAGCCGTTCACAATCGCGGAGGACCAGTCGCCCGGTGATGAGCAGCCGAAAGCGCAGCCGCCGGATGTGTCGTCGGTCAAAAGCGCCGTCGCACAAATCCAGCCGGGCGAGGTCACTGATTTGGTTCCGTCGCAGGATGGCGGCATAATCGCTATTCTGGAAAAACGCGATCCGCCAGACCCAGCGAAATATCAAGAGAACAAGGCCACGTTCGACGAGCGTTATTTGCGCAACAGGCGCGCGTTTATCTTTTATGACTGGCTACGCGATCGCCAGCGTGTTGCCGACGTGCAGTTGACCAACAGCTAAGGCGACAAATTCCGCTCCAACCACAAAAGGACACTAATGGGCACGAATTAGGGGAAAGATGTGATGAAAACGTTAAATTATTTTTCGTGTTAATTGGTGTGTATTGGTGGTTTGCTTCGACAGTATAGGTGGAAACTCGCGACGAAATTTTTGACGACGCTAATGGCGATCTCGCCATTGGGGAGCTGGAAAGCGCGATCGAGAAGTACCGGCGTTGCGTCGAGCTCGATCTAGGCTTTTTCGACGGCTGGCACGCGCTGGGAATGGCATTGATGAAGGTTGGGCGTTTTGCCGAGGCGATCGAAGCGGGTAAGAAAGCAGTGGAGCTCCGGCCTAACGATCAGATTGGCTGGACCAGTCTCTCTTTGTTTTACAATCGCGCCGGCAACATAAAGGAGGCCGAAGCTGCGGGCGCGAAGGCGAAAATTCTCTCCTGGGGCGGAAAGGTTGCGCGCGAATAAAACATTTCTCACACAAAGTCCACCAAGGACACGACGGAATATGTAGACTAAAATTTCTCGTTGTGAATCGTAGTGAACCTTTGTGACCGTCGTGCGAGATTAATCACCAGATGTTCACGCGCTTGTCGGTGGCGCGGACCATGGGTGAACCGTCGGGCACGTTAAATGCCCGCTGAAACTCGGGCAGATCTGAAAGCGGCCCATTCACCCGGTAGCGCGCCGGCGAATGCGGGTCGGTATTCAAGCGCAATTTCAACTCTTCATCGCGTTCTTTTGATTTCCAAATCGTGGCAAACGACAGGAAGAAGCGTTGCTCCGGCGTGAAGCCGTCGATCTTTTCCTGTCGTGCCGGTGGATTCTTGTCGAGCGCCTTTTGCAATGCGGCGTAAGCCAGTTTGACTCCACCAAGGTCCGCGATGTTTTCGCCTTGGGTCAGCTCGCCGTTCACGTGCAAACCCGGCAGCGGCTCGTAATCATTGTATTGATTTACAATCGCTTGGGATCGCTTCTTGAACTCGGCCGCCGATTGTGGTGTCCACCAATCACGCAGATTACCGATTTCGTCGTACTGCCGCCCCTGGTCGTCGAAGCCATGTGTCATTTCGTGGCCGATGACCGCGCCAATTCCCCCGTAGTTGACCGCATCGTCGGCTTTCGCATAGAAGAAAGGCGGCTGCAAAATTCCTGCCGGGAAAACAATCTCGTTCATCTTCGGATTGTAATAAGCGTTCACTGTCGGCGGCGTCATGCCCCATTCCGTGCGATCGACCGGCTTGCCGATCTTGTTCAGGTCGCGTGCGGCTTCGAATTTGCTTGCGCGAATCGCATTCAAAACGAATGCCCCGCGATCGACCCGTAGCAGTGAATAATCGAGCCATTTATCGGGGTAGCCGATCTTCACTGTGAAGGCTGCCAATTTTTTAAGCGCTGCTTGTTTCGTCGGCTCATCCATCCATTCGAGCGTTTTGATTCGATCGGCCAGCGCCTCTTTCAGGTTATTGACCAGCTCGAGTGCACGCGCCTTCGCTTCCGGCGGAAAGTAGAACCCGACATATAATTTGCCGAGCGCTTCGCCGATCGCCCCGTCCTCGGACATGACCACGCGTTTCCATCGCGGTTTGATTTGCTGAGTGCCGCGAAGGATTCGCTCCTTGAAGTTAAAATTTTCATTCACGAAATCGTTTGAGAGTTCGGCGGCGGCCTCGCTAATGAGATGCCAGCGCAGGTACGCTTTCCAGTCCTCCATCGGGTTACTCTGGAAAACGTTATCGGCCGCTTTGAAGAATTCCGGCTGATGCACGTTGATGTCGGGTGGCGCGAGCAAGTCGATATCTTTGAAATAATTGCTCCAGTTCCAATCTGGTGTCAGGTCCTGGAGCTGGCGCAACGGCATCTTGTTGTAATTCTTTTGCGGGTCGCGCAACTCGACGCGTGTGCGTGAGGCCTGGGCGAGCGAAGTTTCCAGGGCCAGGATTTTTTTCGCCTGATCCGCCGCTGTGGCCGCCGGCTCGCCAAGCAGCGTCAGCATTTTCGAGACATGCTCAACATATTGGTCGCGCAATTTTTTCGAAGCGTCGTCCGTCTTTGTGTAATAATCGCGGTCCGGGAGGCCAAGGCCGCCTTGACCCGCCTGCGCGATCTCGTGTGTGCTGTCTTTATCGTCCTGACCGGACCCGAAACCGAAAAGCGCTTCGACCCCAATCGTGTGGAGATGCGCGATCTCCTTAAGGAGATCATTGCGATCATTCATGGCATCGATGCTCTTGAACTCGTCTTGCAGCGGCTTTGTCCGCATCGCTTCGATCAACTTTTCGTCCATGCCACTGGTGTAGTAATCGCCAACTTTCTGCGTCTCCGGCGCGAGCTTAGGATCGAGATGGGTATTAGCTGCTTTTTCCGCAATCGTATGTAGCGCGTCGTTATTCTTTTCGATCAACTCGTTGAAGCTGCCCCATTGTGAGTATTCCGGCGGAATTGCGGTGCGCTTGATCCAGCCACCGTTGGCGTACATGAAAAAGTCGTCCGCCGGTTTAACGGACTGGTCCATGTTGCCCGGATTGATCGGGCGCGGATTTTTGTCAGGCTTGGAATCGGGGCCAACGGCTGAAACAAATCCAGCAGCGATTAAACTGGATGCGACGGCGTAAAAGAACTTGAGCATCGTAGAAGGAACGCGAAAGGACCACGCTTGTCCAACCGATGCCTGAGACATCGAGCAGGACTCCGCGGACGTGGTGAACGAAGCCTGCTGAATCGCGGCGCGATCATCACCTCTTGCTTTTGGTCGCGAGAACGGGCGGCGCGACCCCTAAATGGCTTTCAGCTCGGGAAGCATCGCCAATGCGACCGACCGCCCGGTATTCCTGAGCGAGGTGTTGCCAGGACAGGCGTGAACTCGGCATGAGCTGTGTAGCTCGCTGGTAAGCGTTGATCGAATCCGGATGGCGGCCCTGTTTTTGATAGGCCAATCCCAATTGTTCCCACCCCGGCCCATAATTAGCATTCAAACTGGTCGCTTTACGTAAGTGTTCAACAGCTGCCTTGTATTGACCGGTCATTTCCAGGCAATAACCCAGCTGTCCCTGTATCAGATAATCATTTGGATCGAGTCGGGCCGCGCGTTCCAGTGCCGGGATTGCTTGTGCAATACGGTTGAGATTGATGTAACCGAACCCAACGATCGCCTGCATCTCGGAGTCATTCGGGCTAAAGGCAGCCGCCCGAGCAACTGCATTTAGCGTCTCCTGAGGGTGTCCCATCGCTTTTTCAGCGCGGCCGAGTTGAAGCCAAGCGTAAACCCAGTCCGGCTCGATCGACGTTCCGCGCTTGGCGAATGTCAGACTTTCTTCCCGGTGTCCAAGTTCCGTCGCGCAGTAACTGCAGAGGAGCCACCCGATCGCCCAGGATGGTTGGAGGCGATTCGCTTCCTGCAACGGCGGCAACGCCGCAGCATAACGATGCTGTACCATTTCAACGACACCGAGAGCAAGATGCGTTATGCCGCGATCTGCCTCAATTGCGATCGAAGCGCGGAGCGCTTGCTCGGCCTCGGGCCACTGCCGCATGTCCATTGCAGTCGCGCCGTGAAGAAGATGAGCGAACGCACTTTTCGGATCTTTTTGCGCCAATTGTTGGGCAAGACTGAGAGCCTTGGCGGGATCCGTGGCGGCAAAGGCTCGTGTGGCCAGCGGATCTTTCAGTGCCGGGTCTTGCAATGCCTGTTGCACATGTGGTCTTACCAACTTGTTCGGCGGCGGTAATCGATTCAGCAGCGAATCGATCGTTTCTTCGGCTGCTCGCGCTGACGAAATAGAAACGATTGCAGTTAGCGACGAAGTGACGACTCGAACGACGCGCGATGAACACATAAATCGATTCTGCTATGATTAGAGTTGTTCGATCTGGTAACCACGAGTGCGCAACATGCTTATGACGCTGCCCGGTCCGCTAAAGTGGCCTGCGCCGGCGACGATCATCGTAGGCGTGTTCGATTTGATGGCGGTTTCAATCACTGGAATCCAACGAGTGTTGCGCCGTTCTAGGAATCGCGCGTTCAAGCCCGGCGCCTCGCGAATAGTAGGATTTTCCAAAGCGGCCAGACGTTCGGTGTTGCCCGTTTTCCAAGCGGCGATCGTTGCCCGGATCTCAGCATCGCTTTTGTCCGCATAAACGATCGCTTGCAGCAGATACGCTTCGCTTTCGATATCAGTCATTCCGGCGAACACTGCCACGTGATCGTCCACGCTTTCGAGTCCGCGCATTGATTGTCCACGAGCCACGGCTTTCTTCTCAACGTATTATCCAGACCAAAGGCTGCGCTCAACGGCTCGTGCACCGGATAATTCAGAACGGACCTCGCGATCGCCCAAGCCTTTAAGTGCACCCAATCAAAATTTCCGCCACGCGCGGTCGAGCGCAGATAATTCCACGTTTTCTCATGAACCTTGTCTTTGATTTCCACTCCACGCGGTAATCTGGAAGCCGCTTCTATTCTGCGATGGTAATCGTCGCTTCGTTTGGGATCGAACTCGAAGTAAAAGTCTTGCGATTGTTGAATCGCCTGCTCGATCACCGGGGCTAATGGATAATCTGTGTCGCGCAGGGTGTGAATAGAACCGAGCAAGTAAAACGGAGCTTTAGCGTTCGTGATTCGCCATAGGCAGTGTTTCCCGTCGGTAGAGTTTTGCGCAGATTGTGGTCTCGATCCCGCGGAAGCCTGCGGGGCCGCCACGGCTGCGCTCCCGAGACTAACGACTAACGGAATAACGAGGATTTTTAGCATACTGACGTAGAACACCAATTACAATTCGTAAATGCTCGCTCAAGCGCGCGTATGGCCCGCGATTGGGCGATTGACTTCGGTCCGCGCGGGTCTTGTCAACGCGAAAGGACCACGCTTGTCCAATGCGCGCGTGCGTTAGAAGAAAGTCGATCTTGCTTTAGAGCTGCTCGAACTTGTAGCCGTTGCGCTGCAAGAGCGCGATCAGCCCGTTTGGTCCCAACATGTGATTGGCTCCGACAACAATCGATGTCGGTTTCCCACTGTTGAATTCCGCTCGGATTTTCGGCACCCATTTCACATTCCGGATGTCAAGCAGTCTAACATCGGCGCCGGGATTCAGATTGCGATAATGCTGGTGAATTGCCCACATACTCGCGGTGTCGCCGCGGCGCCATGCCGCGCGGAGTTGATTGAACTCGTCGCGCTGTTTGTCGCGGTAAACGATGGTCTCGAGTAACATAATTTCGGACTCGACATCATTCATTCCGTGCAGGACCTCGACGTGTTCATCGACGGTTTCGAGCCCCGCGAGCTCTTTTCCCGAATGCTTTGCCTGGCGAGTGAAATAGTTATCCACTCCATAATAATCGTGGATGTCGTTGTAACCGGGAACGCCGTAGAAGATGTCAGCGATCGCCCATGGCCGAAGTTGTTGCATGCCGTATTCCAAATATGTGTTACCGAGCTGCATCTCTCTTCCAAAAAGACTCGCGCTCTTAAAGTTCACCTCGAGGATTTGCCAGGTTTTGGGATGAACATGACGCCGGATGTCATCGCCCTTCGGATAAGCTGCGGCTCTGGAGAATTTTTTGTCGAAGTCGTCTCCCAGACCCGGGTTCATTTCAAAGACCAAGCGCTTCGAGTCGCGTAGCGCCTGATAATAACCTGCCGGCAACCGATAATCGTTGCCGCTCAAGGCGTGAACCGTGCCGACCAGGTAGCATGGTGCTGAAGTATTTGTCACCCGCCACACGCAGCAGGTGCCCGCATTCGCAGCCGTCGCGCTCGCAAGCGCAAACGCGACCAGAAAGCGACAAATGCAGAAACATTCCGACGGAACCGTAACTCTTTCCTGTCTCATCATCGGTCACAATCGTAAATGAGGGGCCAGCTGCGTGTATTCCAGGCTCCGGTGTCGCCCGCGAAATTCCTCTGTGGCCAGAGTAATAAGGCCAGAACTTACGATTTGAATTCGCTACGTCCTACATCTCAGCCTTGGCGTCATGAAAACCTGGACAATGCTTTCGTGAACAGTGGCATCGATAACTGGCTCGTCACCGTGCATCCCGTGCCGGTGAATCATGTTCCCGACTCTTCCAGTAGTTTCCTACTGTTCGGCTTGGGCCTATTGGCTATCTCGCGGTGCAGCGTGCGACGGCGCAAAGTCGTTAGGTGACAGAAACTGAGCGCGCCGATCGAGCTCTAATCTCCTGTAGCGGCAGGCGTGTCGCCTGCATTCGCATGTTGATTTAGGTATTGAACCAGTCCGGCCGTCGCCCTAATCTCGAAATCAAACAACTCAACCAAAGGATCTATGAAAAAATACATCACCTATGCAATAGCTGCTTTCTTCGCGACGATCGCTGTTTCCATCGCCGCGCCGGACAAAGACGCGATGATGGCGAAAGAAAAAGCGGCCTGGCAAGCCTTCAAAGACAAGAAGAGCGACGAGTTTAATAAGCTCCTCTCTCCTAACTTCATGGGCGTCTACAGCGACGGGATTCAAAATAAACAACAAGAGATTGATTCGATGAAAACCTGGGACATGAAATCGTTCGATTTTAGCGATTTCAATCTCGTCATGACCGATAAGGACACAGCACTCGTGACTTACCACGTAAAGGTGGAAGGCACCGCGGACGGCAAAGACGCCTCGGGCACTTACAACGCCGGGTCGATCTGGCAAATGAAAAACGGCGAATGGCACCCGATCTTTCACACCAACATGAAACAGGAGGCAGCAGCGAAGTAAGGATCCTCACACCAAGTCCACGAAGGACACAGAGTCAGTTGAACCTCGTGCTCCTTCGTGACCTTTGTGCCCGTTGTGCGAACAATTGACTTCGCGCACGCGGGTCTTATTCTGAAGACGAAGTGCGGGGGAGCCGCAAATGGCTGAGAGGTCAGCGCTTTGCTGGAAAGGTGCTGGCGACCCCTTGAACCTGATGCGGGTAATTCCGCCGAAGGGAGGTGCGAGCCGCACGGGCGGTTTCTCAGCCATGCGATTTCCAACGCATGGCTTTTTTACTTTTGGCCGCAGATGCACACAGATTTTCACAGATTACAGAAAATGAACCGCGGATTACCCGGATTACCCGGATGAGACGGATATGAAAAGAAACACGTCGACCTTCGCGTGCCGAGTCTTGTCATGTCGAGCGAAGTCGAGACATCTCTCACTATTTTCCTAATTATATGAGTACCGCCAAGAATTCTTCGGACGCCACGGCAAACGACTCATTGCCAAACAGCAAGAAGATTTACGTCGCCGGAAAACTGTATCCCGACATTCGTGTGCCGTTCCGCGAGATATCACTTGCCCCGACGAAAACAATGAACGGCGAGATCGAGGGTAGCGCAGGCGCCTCGCCTGTACTTCTTTCAAACGAGCCGGTGCGTGTTTACGATACGAGCGGCCCATGGGGCGATCCCGGTATAAAGGTCGACGTAACGCACGGTTTGCCGCCGTTGCGCGCAAAATGGATCCGCGATCGCGGCGATGTGGAGCCGTACGACGGCCGCGCTGTCCAGCCGATCGATGATGGATATTTGTCCGAGAAGCACGCCGCGGCCGCGGCGAACAGAAAACGCTCAACGCCCAACGCTCAACGTCCAACGTCCAATTCAAATGGGGAGAATGGGGAACGACTCTCAACTTTCAACTCTCAACCATCGACTCGGCGCAAGCCGCTGCATGCGAAGACGCATCCGGTCACGCAGCTCTGGTACGCGCGGCAGGGCGTGATAACGCCAGAAATGGAATTCATTGCCGTCCGAGAAAATCTCGGACGCGCGCAGAGGTCAGAGGTCGGAGGTCAGAGGTCAGAAAATTCCGGTCTCTCAACTCTCAACTCTCAACCATCAACTTCGTTTGCTGCGAATGATCTTCGCCACTCCCATTCCGGCGAATCTTTCGGCGCCAAAATCCCCGATGAAATAACCGCAGAGTACGTGCGGGCTGAGGTCGCGCGCGGGCGCGCCATTATCCCGGCCAACATCAATCACCCCGAAAGCGAACCGATGATCATCGGGCGCAATTTCCTCGTAAAAATCAACGCCAACATCGGCAACAGCGCCGTGGCGTCGTCGATCGAGGAAGAAGTTGAAAAAATGCGTTGGGCGACGAAATGGGGCGCCGACACTGTGATGGATCTTTCCACCGGCAAAAACATTCACGCCACGCGGGAATGGATCATTCGCAACTCGCCGGTGCCGATCGGCACCGTGCCGATTTATCAGGCGCTCGAAAAAGTCGGCGGCCGCGCGGAAGAACTGATCTGGGAAATTTATCGCGACACGTTAATTGAACAGGCTGAGCAAGGTGTGGATTATTTTACGGTCCACGCGGGCGTCCTCTTACGCTTCATCCCTTTAACGGTTAAACGAGCAACGGGGATAGTGTCTCGGGGTGGGTCAATAATGGCCAAATGGTGCCTTGCGCATCATCAGGAAAGTTTCCTCTACACGCATTGGGACGAGATTTGCGAGATCATGGCCACCTACGACGTCAGCTTTTCCATTGGCGATGGCCTGAGGCCAGGCAGTATTGCTGACGCAAATGATGAGGCTCAGTTCGCCGAACTTTACACGCAGGGCGAGCTGACCCAGCGCGCCTGGAAACATCACGTGCAAGTGATGAACGAAGGCCCGGGCCACATCCCCATGCACATGATCAAAGAGAACATGGAGAAACAACTCGAGTGGTGCGACGAAGTGCCGTTCTACACCCTCGGCCCCCTAACGACTGACATCGCGCCTGGCTACGATCACATCACCAGCGCGATCGGCGCGGCCATGATCGGCTGGTACGGCTGCGCCATGCTTTGCTACGTCACGCCGAAAGAACATCTCGGTTTGCCGAATAAGAAGGATGTGAAAGACGGCGTCATCGCCTACAAAATCGCCGCGCACGCCGCCGATTTAGCGAAGGGCCATCCCGGCGCGCAGTACCGCGACAATGCCATCAGCAAAGCGCGCTTCGAATTTCGCTGGGAAGATCAATTCAATTTGTCGCTCGATCCCGAAACCGCCCTTGCCTTCCACGATGAGACCCTTCCGATGGAAGGTGCGAAATCAGCTCATTTCTGCTCGATGTGCGGCCCCCATTTCTGCAGCATGAAAATCACGGAAGATGTCAGAAAATACGCTGCTGAAAAGGGAATTGCCGAGAACGTAGCTATCAAGCAAGGACTTCGAGAGAAGGCAGAAGAATTCCAAGAAGCGGGCGCAGAAATTTATTCGAAGCCGTGATGGATGCAGCCCGCATTTTCCTGTCACGCCGAAACTTTGGTGAAGGCCGATGTTCCATGAAGATCACCGAGGACGTCCGAAAATATGCTGCACAACAGGGAATCGAAGAAAGTGCAGCTATCGAGCAAGGACTTCGAGAAAAGTCCGTGGAGTTCGCTACTCCAGGCAGCGAGGTTTACATAAAAACGTGACGCCCGTCGCCGCCGATGAACACGACGGCGCAAATGGGTGCGGCTGGGCCGACAGAATGAGTCTGCCGAAGATTCGCAATGCAGTTTTCTCATGAAAAGCGTCACCCGTCTCCTTCCTACCCTTGTCTGCGCGGCGCTTGCGGCTTTTGGCTACCTGACTGTTGCCGCGTCGAAAGATGTCGATCTCACGTTTGGCCGAACCGGCAAGATCATGACCGCCGTTGGCCATGGTAACGCCAACGCGCGGAGCATAGCGGTGCAGCGTGATGGGAAGATCGTGGTCGCAGGCATCGCCTTCACGGCCCACAAATCTGACTTTGCGCTAGTCCGCTACAACACGGACGGAAGCTTGGATACGACCTTCAACCGCATCGGCAAGGTGACAACCACCATTGGCGGCGGCGCCGGCGCTAATAGTGTGGCGATGCAGCGCGATGGGAAGATTGTGCTTGCGGGATATTCGACCGACGCCGGCAAACAAGACTTTGCCGTGGTGCGCTACAACGCAGACGGAACTTTGGACACGAGCTTCAATAACACAGGCAAGGTGACGTGCGCAGTCGGGACCGACAAGGACCAAGCCCGTAGCGTGGCGGTGCAGAGCGATGGGAAGATCGTAGCCGCGGGACACTCTTTCACGGATCGCGAATGCAAGTTTGCGCTCGTGCGCTGCAACACGGACGGAACTCTGGATACGACTTTCAACAGCACCGGCAAGGTAACTACGGCGATCGGCAGTGGCAAAGACGACGGTTATTGCGTGGCGCTACAGACCGATGGCAAAATTCTTGTGGCCGGGAATTCGTTCAACAGCAGTCGCGAGTACGAGTTTGCGCTGGTCCGCTACAACACGGACGGAAGCCTGGACACCAGCTTCAACGACACCGGCAAGGTGACCACCACCATCGGCCGTGACGGGAGCGCTGATAGCGTGGCGATGCAGAGCGATGGGAAGATTGTGCTCGCCGGCTCGTGCTTCACGGGCCGCCAATCCGAGTTTGCGCTCGCGCGCTATAACACGGACGGAAGCCTGGACACGAGCTTCAATGGCACCGGCACGCTAACCACCGCCATCGGCCGCGGCGACGCCGCTCATAGCGTGACGGTGCAGAGCGATGGCAAAATCGTGGTTGCCGGGTCCGCCAGGATCGGCAACACTGACTTTGCGCTGGCACGCTACAACGCCGACGGAAGCTTGGACACGACCTTTTACGGCACCGGGAAGGTGACCACCGCCATCGGCTCCAGCCACAACGTTGGTTACATTGGCTCCGGCGTGGCGCTGCAGAGCGATGGGAAGATCTTGGTCACGGGATATTCGTTCAACGCAGGCCGCGACTACTTTGCGCTGGTGCGCTATAACACCAACGGAGACCTCGATA
>Ga0070697_100004059_pt1 | contig 11232 bp, 7 predicted proteins | sample KBSK1501metaG_FD_65475 | JGI IMG/M metagenome (GOLD analysis project Ga0070697, IMG submission 65475) | Corn, switchgrass and miscanthus rhizosphere microbial communities from Kellogg Biological Station, Michigan, USA - KBS K1-50-1 metaG | ecosystem: Host-associated > Plants > Roots >... | reverse complement strand
CAAGCTCTCCGGAGTGAATTTCTACTTCATCGATTATCCGCCATTTTTCGACCGCGAGGCGCTTTACGGTACTTCGGCCGGCGACTATCCCGACAATGCTGAGCGTTTCGCCCTGTTTTCCCGCGCCGTGCTGGAAGCTTCGAAGATTCTCGGCGTGCCCCAGATTTTCCATTGCCACGACTGGCAGTCCGCGCTCATTCCGGTCCTGCTGCGTACCCAATATGCCGAAGACCCTGCCTTCCGCGACGTCGCCACCGTCTTCACCATCCACAACTTGGGATATCAGGGGCTGTTTCCACCCGATACACTGCCCTTGCTCACCCTGCCCTGGGACCTGTTTACCATCTCCAGGATGGAATTCTTCGGCCATGTGAACTTCCTGAAAGGCGCGCTGGTATTTTCCGATTTCGTTACTACCGTGAGCAAGAAATACAGCCAGGAAATCCAGACGACGGAATTCGGTTTTGGGCTGGAAGGCGTGTTGCGTACCCGGTCCTCAACGGTCACCGGCATCTTGAATGGCGTGGATTACGACGAGTGGAGCCCGCAGACAGACAAGTTCATCGTGGCGAGGTACTCGCCGCAGGATTTATCCGGCAAGACTAAATGCAAACAAGACCTGCTCGAAGCCTTTGGCATGACCAACCCAGATGCGCGGCTGCCCGTGATCGGCATCGTGTCCCGGTTCGCAGCCCAGAAGGGCTTCGACCTCATCGCCCAAATCATGGAGCGTCTGGCGCGCGAGGAGATGATCATCGTCGCCCTGGGTAACGGCGATAAAACTTATGAAGAAATGTTTCTGCGCCTGGCCAAGCGATTTCCTCAGAAGATTGCGGTCCGGGTCGCCTACGACAACACCATTGCGCACAAGATTGAAGGCGGCAGCGACATGTTCCTCATGCCTTCCAAGTACGAGCCCTGTGGCCTCAACCAGATCTACAGCCTGAAATATGGGACCGTGCCCATCGTCCGCGCAACCGGCGGCCTCGACGACACCATTGAGCACTGGGATCCCCGCACCGGCAAAGGTACTGGGTTCAAGTTCACCGACTACAACGGCGAGGCTCTGCTACTTACGATCAAGGAAGCGCTGCGAGCCTTCCGTGATCAAAATTCCTGGCAACAACTGATGCGCAATGGCATGAACAAGGACTTCTCCTGGGGTGCTTCTGCCAAAGAATACATCCGCGTATATGAGCGTGCCCGGCAAGCGCGATCGGGGACCAGCACTCCGGCTCAACGCGCTCAACGCGCTGAAGCGATTGACTTGGAATCGATTAGCCGCTAGCATGGCCGCTTCTGTTAGGCGGCTTTCCGCATGATCGGGCGCACCATCTCCCATTATCGAATCGTAGAAAAACTGGGCGGTGGCGGCATGGGGATCGTATACAAGGCGGAAGACCTCAAGCTGCGACGCTTCGTTGCCCTCAAGTTCCTGCCCGAGGAATTCTCCCGTGACCCGCAAGCGGTGGAACGTTTTCAGAGAGAAGCTCGCTCAGCCTCCGCCTTGAACCACCCTCACATCTGTACGATCTATGAAATTGACAAAGCTGAAGATGAGCATTTTATTGCCATGGAGTTGCTCGAGGGTCAAACTCTTAAGCATCGCATCGAAGGTCGTCCCCTAAGATTGGACCAGTTGCTCGAGCTGGGCACCCAGATTGCCGATGCGCTCGATGCCGCCCACGCCAGCGGCATCGTTCATCGTGACATCAAGCCCGCGAATATTTTTATTACCACTCGGGGAAATGCCAAAATCCTCGACTTTGGCTTGGCTAAGCTGAATCCCCTGACCCGGAGTGTTCTGCCTGCCGAAGAGATGGGTATGCCGACGGCAGCCACCGGCGCGGATTTGACCAGTCCCGGCTCGACCGTGGGTACGGCGGCTTACATGTCCCCAGAGCAGGCGCGCGGCGAGACCCTGGATGCTCGCACCGACCTGTTCTCATTTGGTGTCGTGCTCTACGAGATGGCAACCGGACGACAGCCTTTCAGCGGAGCCACATCGGCGGTGATCTTTAATCAAATTCTCGAACACACGCCGACGCCGCCGAGCACTGTGAACCCCCAAATTCCGGTAAAGCTGGAAGAGGTCGTCAATAAAGCGCTGGAAAAAGATCGGGACCTACGTTGCCAGACCGCCGCAGAATTGCGTGCCGATTTGAAGCGGCTCAAGCGCGATACCGATTCCGGACGTCTGCTGGCAAAAAGCGGATCGGCCGCGACCGCGGCGCAGCCATCAGCGCCGCCTGCGAAGCGAAAAGGGTTAATGTCCCTGGCCCTGACTGGGTTGGTGTTTTTGGCCGCCATGGCCGCGGCTTTCTTCCTGGGCAGGCACACTGGCCAGAGCAAAGCGATTGCGCCGCCCCTGTACCATCAGCTTACCTTCAGGCATGGCGGCATTCGCATGGCCCGCTTCGCCCCCGATGACCAGTCGATTCTGTACAGCGCCGCCTGGGAGGAGAGCCAGGTCGAAATCTTTTCTACTCGTCCAGAGAGCCCGGAATCTCGGCCTTTCGGCCTTCAGAACGCCGAGGTACTGGCCATCTCTCCCAGCGGAGAAATGGCGGTTTTGCTCAAGAGTCGCAATATTGAGCCGTTTATTTACAGCGGCGTTTTAGCACGGGTACCGCTTGGCGGCGGCGCACCGCGCGAGATCCTGGAAGGCGTGCAGTGGGCGGACTGGTCTCCCGATGGAAGCAGCCTGGCGGTGGTGCGCGATCTGGGGGGACAAAATCGCCTGGAATATCCCATCGGCAAAGTGCTCTACCAGACGGCGGGATGGATCAGCCATCCCCGGGTTTCTCGGGACGGCAAGTTTGTGGCTTTCATTGACCACCCGGTGCGGCGGGATGACGCTGGTTCAATTGCGCTGGTCGATAGCGCCGGCAAAGAGCAGATTTTGTCAGAAGCGTGGGGAAGCGCTGAGGGGCTTGCCTGGTCATCTGACGGCAAAGAAGTCTGGTATACGGCTACCAGGATTGGAAACGGCCGCTCGCTCAACGCGGCCGCTCTATCCGGAGGCAACCGGCTGCTCGCCAGGGAACCCGGGACTCTGACGCTTCAGGACGTTGCCCGTGATGGCAGGGTTCTGTTAACGCGCGACGTGGTGCGCGCCGGGATGATCGGGCGCAACGAGCACGACGCCAAGGAGCGGGATCTGTCATGGCTGGACTGGTCCGCCGTGACCGATATATCCCCGGACGGACAAACGCTGTTGTTTACAGAAGCCGGCGAAGGCGGGGGAGAAAACTACGGTGTCTACCTTCGCAAGAGCGATGGATCTCCGGCCATCCGGCTTGGCGAAGGGCTAGCCTACGCGCTGTCGCCGGACGAAAAATGGGTCCTCTCCGGGATTCCGAAGCCGCCATTTCAGTTGTCGATCCTGCCGACCGGAGCAGGGGAAATCAGGCCGCTGACCCACGATGCGATTAACCATGTGCGCGCCCGGTGTTTTCCGGACGGAAAGAAGGTTCTGTTCCTGGGCAGCGAACCCGAACACGGAGTCCGTCTGTATGTCCAGGATATGGATGCCGAAAAGCCGCGCGCCATTTCTCCGGAAGGTGTGAGTGCAACCCAGTTTGTGATCTCTCCGGACGGCAAGTCGGTGGCGGCGGTTGGTCCCGATCAAAAGGGATACATCTATCCAGTTGACGGTGGACAACCACGCCCGATACCCGGTTTTCCTGTCGGCGATACGCCGGTGGCATGGGCGGCTGATGGGCGTTCCCTCTACATCTATCGTTCCGGCGAATTGCCCGCCCAGGTCCACCGCCTGGATCTAGCAAGCGGTCAAAAGCAGCTATGGAAGCAATTGATGCCCGCCGACGATGCCGGTGTCACCGACATTGGCCCCATTCTCATCACGCCCGACACAAAGACCTATGTGTACGAATACGGCCGCACCCTTTCTGATCTATACCTGGTGGACGGCCTCAAGTAATCTACCGGGCGAAGGAGCCTATCGGCGGTGCTGCCCTCCCGCAATTCCTCAAGCTGTCGGCTTGCTAGTAATATTCACAGCTTTGGCTCAAGGTTAGCCACTGCAAGCGTCCATCTAATTAAAGAAGATCTGGTTGGCTGGGAGACGAAGACACTTTGGCTACAACCACAGCCTCTCTCTCAGGATTAACCTCCACAATCTGGAACTCAATCGATTTACTTGGTGACGTCAGGGACTTGACGCGTATTCTCGCATTGTGGATTGCCATTGACCGTATATGGTGCATAGGGCAGTGCGGTTCCGAGCTCCTGGCAGACATGTCCGCCGCAAAAGCAACCCATAGCGAACGTAAGAAGCAGCGGAACAGCATCATGGGTCCTCGACCCTGCCGGATCACGAAACTACAAGCGATTCGTCGCCAGAAGTGTCTGGTGAGCACGGCCCCACCGTCTTGATAAAATCGAATCTCGTTCGGTCCGAGTTCCCATGAGCACTTTTCCCAAAACCATCTTCCACGTCGATATGGACGCCTTCTTCGTTTCCGTGGAAGAACTGTTCAATCCCGAATTGAAGGGAAAAGCTGTGGTCGTGGGAGGGCAACGTGACGAGCGGGGCGTGGTTTCCGCAGCATCGTATGAGGCCCGCAAATTTGGCGTGCACTCGGCCATGCCTCTGCGCACCGCGGCCAAACTCTGTCCCCAGGCGATTTTTGTAAACGGCCATCCCGACCGCTATCGTGAGTGTTCCGAAAAAGTCCACTGGGTGCTGACGTCGTTCTCGCCCCAGGTCGAAATGGCCTCTATCGATGAAGCCTATCTCGACATGAGCGGCACCGAGCGGCTGCACGGCCCGCCCCTTCGTGCCGCCCACCGGCTCCACCAGAAGATGAAGTCAGAGACGCAACTCAACTGCTCGATCGGGATCGGAATCTCACGGCTGATCGCGAAAGTCTCCTCGGCCAGGGCTAAACCCAACGGCGTTCTTTGGATTGTGCCCGGACAAGAGGCAAGATTTCTGGCTCCCCTCGACGTGCGCGAAATCCCGGGCGTCGGTAAAGTCACCGAGCAAAACTTGAACAGCCTGGGTATTCACAAAGTTGGAGATCTGGCTCGATTCGACGAGGCTTTCCTGGAAGAACGCTTCGGAAAATGGGGACTGGCGCTGGCCGGCAAAGCGCGTGGCGAAGACGCCGGCGGCTGGTTCGACAGCGAAGTCGGTGCCGACACCGATCCCAAGTCCATCAGCCACGAGCACACCTACAACCAAGACACAGCCGACCTCGAGCAGTTGGAATCCACCTTGATGCGTCTGTCAGAAATGGTCGGACGCCGCCTGCGCGAAAGCGGCCTGTACGCGCGCAGCCTCCAGCTCAAGTTGCGCTACAAAGACTTCACTACCATTACTCGCGCCCACACCTTGTCGTCGCCGACTCAGCTCGACCACGAAATCTTCGAGCAGATACGGCTGCTTTTTCGCAAGAACTGGCGCAAGCGTGCCGAGGTGCGCTTGCTCGGCGTACACGCGTCGTCTTTTGAGACCCGCACCGAACAGGGTGATTTGCTCGAAGACGACCGCCGTCAGCGCTGGCAGCAGGCACTATCGGCCGCCGATCGCCTGCGCGACAAGTTCGGCGAGTTCAGCGTGTCATTGGCGAGCGGACTCAGAGGCGGCTTCCGCGAACGCACCCATGAGAACCCCGTAGGTCTGCCAGGGAAGGGAAAGGGGAGAGAGTAGCTGCCCGCAAGTTGTCTCGGGAGCGGAGGGCCTGCTTCGCATTGGCGGAGTAGGTGCAAAGTCGACGGACCCCTAATAAGCTAAATCGGCGAGCGACGGCCCCCATGGGTTCTTACCCGACTATCGCATCTGCAATGATTCCGGCCGTGGAGATGGAAGCGTTGCCACAAATAGGGTGCTTTTGACTCGCCAGCGTCCACAAGCGGACATGACTGTCAAACTCTGGAAGACAACCCCCAAGGTTCCAGAGCTGCCGGCTAAAATACGAAGGCCGGAGCTCCGGAAGGTATTCCGGTCCCGGCCTGCGCTTAGTGCAACTCATTGTGCCAACGGATAGAGCGACGCGAGAGCCTAGTTATTAGGAGCCGCGCTAGCCGTGCTCGTAGGCGATCCCGGATTGGCGCCGCTCCCGTAGCGGGTCAGCCGCGGGAAGAAGGGTGTCACCTCAAACGGCATTTTGTCGCGGGCTGATGTGATCGCAACCGGCGAGGTCTTGATCAGTTCGACGTGGTCATCCCAGGCATTCAGCTTGACCCGTCCGCCCAAAGGCAACGCGGGAATCTGATCCAGCTTATTTGGATCCAGGGCCGGCGCCGAAGTCATCAACGCCGCCATCCGTGCAATCCCGCCCTTGCCATCGGAGAGACTGTTGCCCAAATGCGGAGTCAGCAACGCGGAGAGCCCAGGTCCTCTTTCGGACAGTTCTCGCAGGAATAATCCAGCCGTATCCAGTTTCTGGGCATAGGGCGAATTCTTCAGCAGATCCACGGCCTTCTTGTCGGCTGCGGTTTCTTCGTCCGGAACATGCCTGAATCCCAGGTTCTGGTAGGTAGATTCGTCGGAGAACAGCATGCGGTCATTGAAGGCGTACCGGCTGCCCAGGTTGTGTCCCAGCACGATGTGCGCCAGTTCGTGCGAAAGCACCATGGCCAGGCAAGCCTCGTCAGGCAGCACGTCAATCAGACCGCGGCTCACGATGATGGTATTGCCGACGCTGAAAGTTTCCAGCGGAGAGGTCAGCATCACCCGTGTGCGAACCGGCCGGGGCAGATCGATATTGTTTGTGACCTCCAGATTGTTGACCACGGTCATCAGGATCTTGTCCACTTCGCCTTGTGGTGCCAACAAGCCCGCATTCTGCAGGCGCTCGACTACGTTGTCCTCGGCCTGCTGCTGCCATTCGCGCTGCGCCTGCAGCGGGGAAGCGTCTTGCGCCGTGGGGCTTTCGTCCTTCACAGACGAATCCACCAGCACCTGGGTGAGTTCATCTTCCTTACCACTCTTCTTCAAGTCGTAGCCCCAGATTCGGGTTTGCGCCTTGAACGCCATCTTGTCCTTGGAGCCGGAACTGAAGTCGCCTTCTTCGCTGTAGATGTACGATGGCACCCAGTAACCCGGAATCAGGTTCAGGCGCCAGCTATCCATGTGGAAGAACTGGGAGTTTCTCGGCCGGGGCGCATAGGTGCCATTCAGACGGACGACGTTGAAGTCCTGATCTTCCACCCAAATACGGCCCAGAAAACGGCCTTTGCCGGCATCTTTCTTGGGGGTAACGTCGAAGACGATGCAGCGCACGTCACCCAGAAATTCGCGATGCACATATTTGAAGTCGTAATGTGCGCGGTCAAAATCATCGCGGTCGGCAAAGATCATCCAGGAAAAACCTATGGGCTTGTATTCGAATTTGAATAGCTTTGTGAACCCGCCCATCATGCGGTTCTGAAAACTCTGTCCTCCGGAAAGATAATCCTGCCGGTCCACGGAATCGCTCAGGTCCAAACGGCCGAAGAAATAGTGGTCTTCCCGGGGCGAGGGCCCCATCTGAGGATCCAGCTTCAGGTTCTGCAGGTAGGTCTCTACCAGCGGCGTGCGCGTTGTCAGCATCGTGATCAGCGCGTGTTCGCGCTGCAAGGCCCGGTCGACCACCTGGTCCATGGTGGTAGGGGCGGAGGTGGCGATGGCTGGAGCCGCAGGGCTAGGCGCAGTCATGTTGGTCGCCGGCGGCGACGTGCTCGGTGATGCGGTCGGCGACTGCGCCGGAGAAGCGCTAGTCTTTGTCTCAGGGGACGAAGCTGGTGCCGTCGTCTGCTGCCCCATCGCGCTCAGCGTGATCAGCAGGGAAGCGGTGATCATCCATTTCCAAGTACGCATGACTCAAATCCTCTCTGTGCCTGACTCGGTAAGCCAACCTCAGTACGCCAGCTGGAAAACCACATGTACGGTCGCTGTGGAGTCTATGGGCTGATTGTAGTGCTGGGCAGGTTTGAAACGCATCTTATTTGCCGCTTCGATTGCCGCGTCGTCCAGGCCATGGCCCATGCCCCGCACAACGCGATTCACATGCAACTGACCGTTTGCCCCAAACAATACTTCCAGTAGTACTTCACCTTCCAGGCGGAGGCGACGGGCCTCCTCAGTGTAAACCGGATTAGGCTTGGACAAGATTTCCACAGGCGCTGTTGCCGGTAGGGTCTCGGCTTGTTGCGGCCTCACTCCGCCTCGTGTCACCTGCTGCTCGGCGAAGCCGGCAGTTTGTACGGTGGCCGCTCCCCGACCATTGCTACGCCCATCGCCTTGTCCACCTTGCGCGATGCCGTTCCCGAAGCCGGCGCTGGCGATCGTGCCTTTGATACCCTTCGCTCCCCCCGAACCATTGCCGGTCCCCGCACCCTGGGGCAGATCGAATGCACCTGAGTTCGCCGTTACCAGGTGAGCGTTCGGCTTACCTTGTCCCGGAATCCCGTTCGGATCGCCAAACCCGCCCGTCTGTACTTTCTGGATGGGAGCATTGACGGTCGGTGTGGCTGTACTGCCGAACTCACCGGTATGGACGATCAGCGACGGGCGGGCTCCACCGGTCACCTGCTTCAGCACAGTCGGAGTGAAATTGTTAACTTCGATCTTGGGCGCTACCTCTTCCGTGTGTTGCGGCTTCGGCGCGCGAATCTCACGCGGCACAGTCAGTTTGGGAGTTTCAAAAACCGGAGCCACAGGCAGAAGTTTGGCCCGCAGGGTGCGTGGAGGAGGCTTCATTTTCAGCGGCTTGGGCTGCAGGCTCGGCATCGGGATCAGCTCCGTCACATGATATTGTCGCGAGATATCCAGACGATCCGGCCAGATCCAGCCGATGTTGATCATCAAAACGATCAGTAATATCAACAAGCCGTAGGCGGCGGCCAACGCTCGCCGATCAAGTTTGCGCTCCGGCAAAATCCCTAACTGAAAACCGCCAGGTGTAGACATTCATAAACTCCAAAGAGGGACCCGAGCCTGGGGGGATGTGCGCCGGGTGGAGGTTTTAACTTACGGGAGAAATGAGGAAGGGTAAACGTGCCCTGCGGGGGTGTCCTTCAGTAACCCCAGTAATGCCAATTTGGAACCAGCTGAAAAGACAGCAGTTGCAGGCAAGATTTCAGGCGTCCGGGGTACGTCGCCGGGAAAAAAAGTAGAAAACCGGTATACCGGCCATGATCGTCAGGCACCCTAATGCCGATATCCGTAGATTTCCCGTGAAGGTGTAGAAAAGCAGCACCGTGGCGGCCGCGACGAACAGCGCAGGAACCACCGGGTATCCCCAGACACGATAGGGCCGGAATGCGTTGGGTTCGCGGCGGCGAAACACAAACACCGTACTGCCCGCAATCATGTAGAACAGCCACTCGGCAAAAATCGCCAGCGAGAAAAACTGCCGAAAATTGCCCCCCAACAGCAGCAGGATGATGGCCAGAATGGCTTGCACGATAAGCGCAACCGAGGGGGTGTGAAAGCGGGGATGCACTTCCGCCAGCGCGGAGAAGAAGTAGCGATCGCGCGCCATCGCGAACGGCACGCGCGCGCCGCTCATGACGGTACCATTCATGGCGACCAGCATTGAAAGCGCCACACCCGCCGACACGATGCCTGCACCCAGACCTCCCAAAGCCATGGCCATGGCATCGGACGCCGGCCGGGGCGAGGCCGCTATGCCCGACGCGGTCAATACGTACTGCACGGCCGCGTTCACCAGCATGTACAAGATGCCCACCAGCGCCACACCGAAAATCAGAGCGCGCGGAATGTTACGTTCGGGGTCGCGAACTTCTCCGGAGACCATGTTCAAGTCGTTCCAGCCATCGTAGGCCCACAACGCTGCGACCAGCGCGGCCATAAAGCCAGCCATTCCACCCTTGGCGCCGGTAAAGCTGCCGGCGAAATTCTGCCAGCTTCCTCCGCTATAACTGAGACCAATCACTACGATGCTGAGAATGATGACAACCTTCAGCCAGGTGAACACCAGTTGGAAGTCTCCGGCTCTTTTGATTCCGACGTAATTAAGGGCAGAAATTAAGGTGGCGGCGACAATGGCCAAGAGTTGGCCGTACGTAACAGAAAAAGGTACAGAGACAAAATTGTTGGCCAAAAAACTCAAAGCCGGGAAGGTTCCCAAAACACGTACGAAACCGGTAGCCAGCGTGGCGATCGATGCCGGCTTGGCGATGAGGAACCAGGTCCATGCGTAAAGAAACCCAGCTAGCGGCCCGTAGCCATCGCGGATGTAAATGTACTCACCGCCGGCCTGCGGTTTCATCGCGCCCAGTTCGGCGTAGGTGATTGCGCCAAAGAAGGAAAGCAACCCGCCCACCAGCCAGGCCAGGTAAACCAGCCTGGCCGACCCGGCGGCTTGCATCATCTCGGCCGGCACAAGAAAAATCCCACTACCGATGATGGTGCCCACGACGACCGCGGTGGCATGGCTGGCACCCAGATCGCGGGCCAGTTCAGGGCGGACCGAAGCTCCCCGGTCAATGGTTTCCATGTAGGGGTTGAAGTATACGTGACGGATCGAAGGTGTTTAACCGCGAAGATCGCCAGGAACCCCTTCCTAGCGCCTCGCCCGAGTATCAGGACTCGTCGAACGAATTCGTGCCAGGGAGGCGCTCGGGAGGCGCGATCTCGCAATACACGCCACGCTGCCCGGTATCGCGCTTTTTTGGTTGGTGCTCGGTTATCCTCGGTCGTATGCTTGCTGTAAGCCTTTTATATCAATCTTGTCCATTTGAACCATGGCCTGCATGACCCTTTTTGCCTTCTCAGCATCTTGATCTCCCAGCATGTTGCCTAAAGCAGAGGGAATGATTTGCCACGACAGGCCATATTTGTCTTTGAGCCAGCCGCATCTTTCTTTTTTTCCGCCCGCAGATAGCTTCTCCCACAGCTCGTCTACCTCTTGCTGGGTCTCACAATTCACGAAGAACGATACGGCTGGCGAGAAGGTGAAGTGCGGGCCACCGTTGAGTGCGAAAAAATCTTGTCCATCGAGTTGGAATGTCGCGGACATTACCGTCCCCTTCGGTCCCGGCCCTGCTTCTCCATATCGAGTGACCCTCCCAACTTTTGAATTCTTGAAGATGGAAACATAGAAATTCATCGCCTCTTCGGCTTGGTGGTCGAACCACAAGAATGGAGTGATTTTTTGCATGATGGTCTCCCCTCTCCTGATTTATGAGGACAAATATTTATAAGCATAATCGGAGCGCGTTCCGGCGGGCCCGCGACGTTTTTCAATCCGCCGCGAT